>Ga0070682_100000124_pt1 | contig 67529 bp, 37 predicted proteins | sample KBSC63LmetaG_FD_64668 | JGI IMG/M metagenome (GOLD analysis project Ga0070682, IMG submission 64668) | Corn rhizosphere microbial communities from Kellogg Biological Station, Michigan, USA - KBS C6-3L metaG | ecosystem: Host-associated > Plants > Roots > Rhizosphere | place: USA: Michigan...
GAGATCGAATGTTTTACGGGCAACTTCTGCCTTCAATGTGTCTAAAAGGTAGCATTGGCAATAGATCGCCTGTACCTTCATTTCGTTCGGGATATCCTTGTTGTCTTTTACGATCTGCTGCAGGCTGTCCATTTCTGTCGTAATAAAGCGGCTGAGCGTGGCTTTGCCGTCTTTATCCAGCTGAGAACTGTTCAGCATTTTATTAAAATCTTTCTGCGAGGCGTCGAGGCGCTTATTAACCTGTTTGAATGTCAAAGCTTCCTGTGCGTTGGATGTTAATGCGATCAGGGATAAAACGGCCAGCACTGGCATCTTTTTGAATGTACCCATTATGTGAAATTTTTTTATATGTTTCATGTATAAATAAGCCAACTTCCGTGCCATAAAGGCTAAACTGCATTCTTGACAGATATTGGCTTTAAGAGGAGCTAGGTGGGGATAATTTTGCTCAGCGCCTCGAGTATGGATCTCTCCGTTTCCTCAGTGGACAACATCTGAGGTATAAAACGCTGCCCGGTTATCTTTTCGAATAGTTCGATATAGCGTTCAGAGATGGTTTTGACCCATTCGGGACTCATGGAAGGCATTTGCTGCCCTTCTTTGCCCATAAAATCGTTTGCGATCAGCCATTCTCTAACAAATTCCTTGCTCAATTGTTTTTGCCTTTCACCCTTTTCCTGCCTTTCCGCAAATCCTTCGGCGTAAAAATACCGGCTGCTGTCCGGCGTATGGATCTCATCCATCAGGTAAATAGTGTCGCCGATCTTTCCAAATTCGTACTTGGTATCCACCAATATCAACCCTCTTTCGGCAGCAATTTCTTTGCCCCGGGCAAATAATCCCAGCGCATAGTCGCACAAGATATTCCAATCTTTTTCAGAAACCAATCCCGATGCTATAATTTCTTCAGGGCTGATGTCTTCATCATGGCCTTCCACGGCCTTGGTACTTGGCGTTATGATCGGTGTAGAAAAAGGGTCATTTTCTTTCATTCCTTCGGGCATTTTTGCGCCGCATAATATTCTTTTTCCGGAGGAATAAGTTCTCCATGCATGGCCGGTAAGATTGCCCCTTACCACCATCTCGATCTTGAAAGGTTCGCATCTTTTGCCAATGCTAACATTCGGTGCTGGCGTGGATATCAGCCAATTCGGACAAATATCTTTTGTGGCGTTGAGCATGTAAGCAGCAATTTGCGTCAATACTTGTCCTTTGTACGGAATGGGGGCAGGAAGGATAACGTCAAAAGCCGAGATCCGGTCACTGGCTAACATCACTAAAATTTTGTTGGAAATTGAGTAAACATCTCTTACTTTGCCCCTGTAAAAACCGGTTTGTCCGGGTAAATTCAAAACTGCCATACTGCTAAAATACCATCAACCATGTTAAAACCCGGCATTTATCTCCCACAAGATTTCAACACGTGGTTAAAATAAAATTTCCAGTTAAAAATAACAATGCTTATTTTGCTTAATATTTAAAAACCAAAACAACGAGATATGAGAAAAGTTACGAGCTATTTGGTCCTTTTTATGGCGGCGAATATCCTTTCGATTGCAGCCATTGCTCAAAGTGCGACCATCAGCGGTAATGTAAGGAACAGTACTACCAAGGAAGGCGCAGGAGCTGTTTCTGTTACGATCAAGGGGGCCGAAACCGGAACCTTTACTGATGATAAAGGAAACTTTAAGATATCGGTAAAAAGCCTGCCCGTTACTTTACTGATATCATCGGTAGGATATGAATTACAGGAAGTGACCGTAAGCAAAGCGGGACAAATGGCGCAGATAGAATTCAAACCAACAAGTATATTGGGCCAGGACGTAATAGTTGCAGCGAGCAGGGTACCTCAAAAGATACTCGAATCACCCGTTACGGTAGAAAGGATCAGTGCAGCGCAGATCCGCACCGCACCAGCAGCAAATTTTTATGATATCGTTGCTACAGTCAAAGGTGTGGACGTTACCACTTCTTCCCTGACTTTTATGACGCCTACAACACGCGGTTTTAACGCCAGCGGTAATACAAGGTTCAACCAATTGGTAGATGGAAAAGATAACCAGGCCCCGGGCCTGAATTTTTCTGTTGGAGCGATCGTTGGTTTAAGCGAACTTGATGTTGATAACCTGGAATTATTGTCGGGTGCATCATCTGCTTTGTATGGTTCAGGTGGTATGAATGGTACGTTACTGATGACCAGTAAGAACCCTTTTAAATATCAAGGTTTTTCTTTTTCAGTTAAAGAAGGCATTATGCATACCGATCATGCTCAAAGAGATGCATCTGCTTTTCACGATTGGAATTTAAGGTGGGCAAGAAAAGAATCTGAAAAATTTGCATGGAAGATAAATGCAGAATTGATACAGGCGAAAGACTGGCTGGGCTTTGATTACAGGGATTACCGCAGATCAGCCAACAGGGGTTCGGTAGTTGCAGGCACAAGGGCAAGCGATCCAAACTATGATGGTATCAATGTTTATGGTGATGAAACAACGATCGATATCAGGTCGGCTGTTTTGAATACCATCGGTGCAAGTGCAGCGCCTTTCCTGAAAAACTTTATTGATACATTGAATCACGGTGCCGGCATCAACGTGTCACGCACAGGTTATACAGAAAAAGAAGTAACGAATCCAAACACAGTGAACTTCAAATTGGGTACTTCACTGCATTATAAAATAGCTCCGTTCACCGAAGCAATATTCGCTGCTTATTGGGGTACGGGTAATACTATCTATACCGGAAGCGAGCGCTATTCATTGAAAGGATTTAAGATGGGCCAGTACAAATTAGAATTGGCTAACAGGTACTGGAACGTAAGGGCTTATACAACACAAGAAAATGCGGGTGAATCTTATAACACAACTGTAGCTACCCGTTTGTTGAACGAAGCATGGTATCCAAGCGGCGGTGCAACAGGCTGGTTCGCTACTTACGCACAGAATTACCTGGCACAAAGGCTTAATGGTGTGCAGGATTCAGCGGCTCATGCAGCAGCAAGAGCGGTTGTTGATGCTAACCGTATAATGCCAAACACTGCACGTTTCAAAGCAGTATTTGATTCGATCAGGGCAAGGCCGATCTCACAAGGCGGTGCTTTGCTGGTTGATAAATCAGACCTGTATGATATCGATGGTAGTTATAATTTTTCTCACCTGAAAAATAAACTGGCAAACATCGATGTATTGGTTGGTGGTAACTACAAACAATACGTATTGAATTCTGAAGGAACATTATTTGCTGATACCGCTGGTAAGATCAAGATCGCTGAGTTTGGTGGTTTTGCCCAGTTGAGCCGCAAAATAAATCTAAGAGGAAAGCACACGAAAAAGGCTAACCTGATGTGGAACGATGTGGTACTAACAGCATCCGGCAGATACGACAGGAATGAGAATTTCAAAGGACAATTTACTCCAAGGGCAACTGCGGTTATCAAATATGGTGCAAACACCAATTTCCGTTTGTCTTATCAAACGGCGTATCGTTTCCCATCTAACCAACAACAATTCATCAACCTCGTGGTTGGTAGCAATGTTAGGTTGATCGGAGGTAATCCTGGTTTCAGAACATTGTTCAATTTCACAGGCAAACAATTATATGATTTTGAAAGTTTAAGAAAAGGGAATATAGTTGCTTATACACCAGTTGACCTGAAGCCAGAATCTCTAACCTCTTTCGAAGGCGGTTGGAAAGGGCTAATATTCAAAGGCAAATTGTTGGTTGACCTTTATGGTTATGTAGGTAAATACAAAGACTTCCTTGGACGTCATGTATTCGTTCAAAACCTCACCAGCTCAAATGTTGTCTTGGCAGATACTGCAAACGGATACAGGTATTCAATACCGGTTAACGCACCAGACAAAGTAAAAACTTATGGTTATGGAATTAGCCTGGATTACAGGTTGCCATGGTGGAACTTAACTGTTGGTGGTAATATCTCATCTGATAACCTGAAAGATCCAGGTAATGGATTTGTTTCAGATTTCAATTCACCAAAATACAAAGGCAATCTGTATATCAGTAGTTCAGGATTTGGTCCTGGCAAACGCTTTGGTGCAATGGCTTCTTATCGCTATCAGCAATCTTATTTCTACAACGCAGATTTTGCTGCTGACCAGTTACCTGCAGTGCAGACTGTTGATGGACAGATCAGTTACAAACTGCCTAAAACAAAATCGATCCTGAAATTGGGAGCAACTAACCTGCTTAACCAATATTATTATAACGCGCCGGGAAATTCATTGATCGGCGGTCTGTACTATGTTAGTTTCGCATACAACGTTTATTAATAATATTGAACCACAAAGCATAACTTAAAAAATAAAAATTCTGAGTATGAAATATATCACTAAGAGAATTAAGATCGGATTGCTACTGGCATTTTCTGCGATGATGGTCTTGTCTTCCTGTAATAAAGATCCATATATACCATTACTAGATCCAAACCCGACTCAGTTGCCAACGCCAACATTGGCAACCTTGTTGGATGATCCCAATTATTCTATTTTCAAGGCCGCTGTGGTTAAGGCAACTACTGTTACACCTACTTTGTTGCCGAGTTTACAGACTCCATCATTGAGGTTCACCATGTTCTTGCCTGATAACTTTGCGATGAATGCATCAGGACTTTCTGCTGCTACGATCGCTGCGTTGCCAGCCGCTAACGTTTCAGCATTAGTGCAATACCATATCATCCCGCAGCAGATCAATTCAGGAAGCATACCTACATTCTTTCCGAATTTTGCATATCCAACGATATACAACCCGGCACCGGCATTGAGCGCTTTGTTGAGGTTGACCACGTCTCCCAGCAATCGTAACGGCTATTGGTTGAATAATATTCCGATCGTTCAATTGGATATACCAGCAGTGAACGGTGTGGCACACAGGATAGCATTGGCTTCTGCTCCTCCTTCAAGATATCTTATTGACAGGTTGAATACAGATGCTGATCTTACTATTTTCAGAGCTGCATTGACCCGTGCCGACAGTGGCGTGGCGGTAAGCGCTTCCACCAGTCTTATTGGTGCATTGGGCAATATCGGTGCTAACCTTACTGTATTTGCTCCAAGCAACCAGGCGATGAAAAACGCAGTGGCAATTCTTACTGGTGGTGCTATCAACAATGCACAGCCAGATGCTACTTATATTGCGTTCCTTGGGGGTGCCAGTGTAACTACTACATCTGTAAAAGGTATCGTTGTTTATCATATTCTTGGATCAGGCCGCGCCTTCCTGAATAATTTCCCTATCACTCAGACGTTTTACCCGACCTTATTGAATGGTGCTATTCCTACGCACCCAGGAGTGGGGCTGAAAGTAACTTTCACTGGCAGCACGATCACTTCTGCAACAGTAAAGGGCGTTGGTGCTGCTAATACCACCGCATCGAATATTGCGATCAACCCAACACCGGATCCAGGCGGCACGAGCGATCAGCATTTTATCAATGGCACATTGCATAAGATCGATCAGATGTTATTCCCGCAATAAAAATATTTTTGTTCTAAAAGAAAAAGGCTTCAGAGATGAAGCCTTTTTCTTTTAGTGTATCATTCGTGGAAATTCTGAATAAGACAAATAAGGTATTTCGTTTACCTGCTCTTACCGTTTTTTTGCTTTATCGTTCCGTTATTCTTGATCTTGTATTTAACCCTGTGCTTGCCATTATCCATCCACACTTTATTGCCTTTGTGGTACACCACATATCGTGTGTCGGTATTTGCCAACACGTAAGTGGCGGGCAATTGCGTTACTTCCACCCATTTTACAGTAGGGGCATCATAATACCAGTAGTCACCGGCGGCTTCATTATAATAGATATTCTGCGACGGGTAGTACCAATATTTGTACACAACGGTATCTTCCTGGGCAAATAACCTGCTGCTCAGTGAAAAAAAGAGCAACAGACCCAATATTAGCTTTTTCATAATTTGATGTTTAATGATGAATCGGATTTGTTTAAAAACCCAAAATCAACAATTATACCAATGATATAAAAGCTTGTATAGCAATATAAACTGGGGATTTATATATACAAAATGCCACTATTTTGCAATTTTTTGCTGGCAATAATACATCGTTGAATACTCAGAAATGGGGAAATATAAACGTATGTTCTACAGTCGCAGTTTGAATGAAAGATGGTCGCCGGCAAAGCTGTAAAATCTATAGAGACTATACATTAAATCTGAAATGCATCACATCTCCATCCTGCACCAAATACTCTTTTCCTTCAATGCGGAGTTTTCCATTCTCCCGGCACGCAGCTTCTGAGCCGTACTGTAGATAGTCATTATAAGCGATAACTTCCGCTTTGATGAACCCTTTCTCAAAATCAGTGTGGATCACACTTGCAGCCTGTGGAGCTTTCCATCCTTTGTGTATCGTCCAGGCACGCACTTCCTGCACGCCGGCGGTGAAATAGGTATAGAGATCCAATAATTTGTAGGTAGATTGAATGAGGCGATCCAATGCTGGCTCCGTCATTTTATATTCTTCCATGAACATGGCACGATCTTCTGCCGTGTCAAGTTCTGCGATCTGCGCTTCAATGGCATTGGTCATTACGATCACCTGGTTGCCTTCATCTTTTACCGCTTCGATCAATTGCTCGGAATATTTGTTTCCCGTATGCATCGAAGCTTCATCAACATTGGCAACATACAATACCGGTTTGTTGGTAAGCAAGAAAAGATCTTCGATAGCCGGTAGTTCTTCCTTTGCCAATCCAAGCGATATGATATTCTTTCCCTTTTCAAGATGTTGCTTGCATCTTACCAGTACTTCGTATTCTGCTTTTAATTTAGCGTCACCGGTTTTCAGCATTTTTTCCGAACGGTTCAATTTCTTTTCTACACTCTCCATATCCTTCAACTGCAATTCGGTTTCAATGATCTCTTTATCCGAAATGGGATTGATCGGTCCTTCATCACGTAAAATATTCTCATCTTCAAAACAACGGATCACTTGTATGATAGCGTCCACTTCACGGATATTGGCCAGGAATTTATTTCCTAACCCTTCGCCTTTGCTTGCGCCGCGTACGAGGCCGGCGATGTCCACGATCTCGATCTGGGTAGGCACCGTTCTATCGGGGTGTACCAATTCCGCCAGTTTATTGATCCGCTCATCGGGAACATCTACCAACCCTACGTTGGGCTCAATGGTACAAAAGCGATAATTGCTCGCCTGCGCCTTGGCGCTATTGCTTACTGCGTTGAATAATGTTGATTTGCCTACGTTCGGTAATCCTACGATGCCTGCTTTAAGAGCCATTTTTATTTACGGTTTTCTGTTTTTAGTTTTCTGTTGGTTGAACCAGGTGCAGTTTTTCGCCTACTGCCTGGCCCTCAAAAATCGGCGCAAAGGTAAGGTTTGCAGCGATATAAACGATTTCACTATAAAACGCTAATTTCAGGTATCAAAGAGGCTGACCTGTCAGCAGGGGGCCTCAAAACCGAAAACAAAAAACTCAAAACCCAAAACCATCGATGGCTTTAAGCAGAATCTGGTCCGCCTTCATCATCATCGCCCTCACCGTTGCCGGTGCTCAGTTCATATTTAATAACAGCAGGGATGATATTTTTGGCCGCATGGTGACAGGTACGGCAAAAGATGACTTCAAATATGTTGCGATCGGTGATGTTACGAAATATAGACCTTCTGTGGACAGTTTTAAGAAGGAGATGGGCGAATACAGTTTTGTTAAGCAAGACACGGTCAATAACGACACTAAATATATCGTTACCGACAATGTGAAGGCTGATACCATTGCTCAGTTAACGAAGCGCTACACTTCAGTGAGGCCCGTTGAATACAGTTATATTCTTGGCAAAAAACAAAAGCCGGTTGATGGCGTTATCGCTACCTGCACCGTGGCGGTTAATATTTGCATCGGCCTGATCGGTATCATGGCCTTGTTCATGGGCTTCATGAGCATCGCGGAAAAAGCAGGTGGCATACGATTTTTATCAAGGATCGTTGGGCCGTTCTTTTCAAAACTTTTTCCTGATGTGCCGAAAAATCATCCTGCCAATGGCCACATGATGATGAACTTCAGCGCCAACATGATGGGCCTGGATAATGCAGCCACCCCATTCGGCATTAAGGCAATGGAAAGCTTGCAGGAACTGAACCCCGATAAAACAAGGGCAAGCAATGCGCAGATCATGTTCTTATGCCTGCATGCCGCAGGACTTACCCTGATACCCGTGGCCATTATCGCTGCGAGGGCAAGTACCGTGAGTATGACGGGTGCAAGGGCTGCCAATCCTACCGATATCTTTCTTCCCTGCATGATCGCCACATTTGTTGCAACGGTTTTTGCGATGATCATCGTTTCTATCAAACAGCGCATCAGGTTGTTTCAACCAGCGATATTGGGATGGATACTCGGCATCTCGGCCATCATTGCAGCATTGGTTTGGTTCATACACTCATTGAACACAGTTGGCGTTAATATTTTTTCAGAGAAAATAAGCAATGGGTTGATACTGCTCATTTTCTTTTTGATCGTACTCGGAGGATTGTATAAAAAGATAAATATTTTCGACGCATTCATCGAAGGGGCTAAAGGTGGATTTGAAACTGCGGTAAGGATCATTCCTTATCTCGTTGGTATGTTGGTGGCGATCAGTTTATTGAGGAGCAGTGGTACATTTGATGTGATCATCAATGGTATCAAACATCTTTTCGCCGCAATGGGTGCCGATACAAGATTTGTTGACGGCTTGCCAACGGCGCTGGTGAAACCAATGAGCGGATCGGGAGCAAGAGGAATGATGATCGACACCATGCGGGCCTATGGACCAGATTCATTTGCAGGAAGACTGGGTTGCATTTTGCAGGGAAGTTCGGATACTACTTTTTATGTGATCGCTGTTTATTTCGGTGCTGTTGCCGTAAAAAATACAAGGTATACCATCGGTGCCATGTTACTGGCCGATCTTGTTGGCATCATTACTTCAATAGGGCTTTGCTATCTTTTTTTCGGGTAGCCCCTTTCATATAATACTTGTTGGATTTTACAAATATCTCAAGTAATTTGTATAATAAAGTGCCCGAAGCCTATGCCCACCCTAAAACAAAGCGCTTTTTCTATTTTACTAGCTGCGGGCCTATTATCTTACCACACCGCCAGTTGCCAGTTGGGCCAGCCTATACACAGCAGGTACTATGTTGAGCATTTCGGCGAAGATGAGGGCCTGCCTCAAAATTCCGTAAACAGCATTTTACCGGACAAGAATGATTTTCTATGGATAGCAACCGAAGGCAATATTACCCGCTTTAACGGCAATAGATTTTTGAACGTGCCACTTGCGGCCAATATCACAGGCAACAACTTTACCAGGGTAAAAGCACTCTATTATAAAGGCAGTGATACGATCCTTGCGTACTCAGCATCCAATGCCAGTGTGGCCACGATCGTAAACAATAAGATAATTGCCACCTCAAGAAGAACCTACGAAAAAGATGGTCTGCTTTTATTAAACTTACATGTTACTATTCCTGCTCCGGAATATTTGAGGCACCCTAAGCCAGATGATCTGGCTACACAGGGATGGAGCCTGGGAGAGGGCGGTTATTTTGGCACGGTATATAATAAGGATACCTTTTTGGTACTGCTGGTTGACGGCGTTGGCATTTTCGATGCTAAAGGCAAGGTTGGGGAAATAAAACTAAGCGCGCCTGTGCTCAACACGGTGATCTTCTTAAAACGAGAATGCGTCTATTTAGATGATCAAAACTATCTAAACTATTATTCCCTGTCGGGATTTCATAAAAAAGAATTACTGGCGATACCCGGAAAAAGTAAACTAAAATTGATCCGCAGCGACGTTATTGATCAGTTTTTTTGTATTGGGGATTCCGTGCTATATAATGTGGATGTAAGTTCAGGAAAAGCAGAAATCAGGGCGATATTGAATAACCTGCAGCATCCGTATGATATTTCAACAGTGTATCAAAAGGATAGCAACACGATCGTAACAGGAACCGTACACAATGGCCTGTATGTGTATAAGAAACAATATTTCCAAACAACGGAACCCTTGCCCAATGGAGAGGCAGATGGGTTTTATGGACAACAGTTACTTTCTGATAACCACACTGTTTTAACGGGAACAAATAAATTATTCAGGGATGGCAAATACCTTGGTAAGACAAGTACCCTATTCCTTACAAACGGATATTCTTCTTTGAAAGATAACAAGGGAAATTATTGGTACGCATACAATGACCGTATACTTCGTGCCAGGGAAATTGGTGTTGCTCCGGACACCGTATTAAGATTTGAAGGTCTCCCGGGTTTGTTGTTTCAAGATAAACAAGAAAGAATATGGATCTCTTCGGGGCAGCAATTCGGATACTTTGCAAATGATAAGTTCACGGAGCTGAACGTAGGCAGGCCTGGCTCAGGTCTCTCGTGTATGACACAGGCTGCAGACGGTAAATATTTGATCGGTACGGGGGACGGCCTGTTTATTTTGGAAAACATCAGTGACACTGCGTTAAAAGAGGTGCCCGAATTCAAATCACTCGATATAAGATATATATGGCCCGAAGCGAATGGGCAAATATGGATATGTACGTATGGTCGTGGGTTTTTCCTCATAACCAAAACGGGGGTGGTCGCTTTTCCCGAAGATAATGGCAAACTTTCATACGTGCATTGTATCATCGAAGATGCAAAAGGATATTTCTGGCTGCCTACCAATAATGGTTTGTTCGTAACATCCAGGGAATCATTAATGTCCTATGTCAGGAATAGGAAAGCATTCCCCTTTTTTTATGAATTCTCCAAAAAACACGGTCTTCGCACCAATGAATTCAATGGAGGAGCACAGCCAGCTTATTTACGGTTACCAAATGGCGACCTCAGCCTTCCTTCGATGCAGGGATTGGTGCAATTTAATCCCGACCTCATCAATTTTAATTTTTCTTCTTCACCGATACTCGTAGATAATATCCAGGCTGATAGTAATGAAATAGCGCAGCTTGATGGCTTTGACATAAAAAATGATACAAGGAATATCAAATTCTCTTTATCCAGTTCTTTCTGGGGCGAAAAAGAAAATGATCTGCTGGAATACCAACTGGTAGAAAAAGGAACGGCAGTTGCTGATGGCTCCTGGCTGCCGGTGGATGAGTCGGGGAAGATAAATGTATTTACTCCTTCTTATGGAAATTACCAGTTGAATGTGAGGAAAAGAAAAGGGTTAAAGGCGGATGATTATTTGTACAAGGTGATCAACTTTCGCGTGTTGCCGAAATGGTATCAGACAAGCTGGTTCCTGATCATTATGATACTATCGGTGGTACCGTTGCTGATCGCGATATCCAGGTGGCGGAGGCGTAAATACGAGGCAGCCAATCGTATATTGAAAGGAAAAGTAAATGCCGCTACGATGGAACTACAGCAGGTGAATAATACGCTGGAGAAAAGGGTAGAGGAGCGTACACTTGCTATACAACAGGCCGAAATAAAATTTCGTACACTGGTTGAAGCGTCCCTGGTGGGAGTATATATCGTACAAAACAGAAAATTTATTTACGTAAATCCACGCTTTGAGGAGATACTGGGGTACGGTAGTGGAGAACTTATCGGTATTGACCCGAGAATGATCATTCAACAAGACCAGCATGATATCATAAATGAAAAAGTAAGACAGCGTTTTTCCGGTGAGGTAGACTCAGTTCACTATGAGGTTACGGGAATTACAAAAGAAGGTGCGCCAAGGCAACTCGAATTCTTTGGAAGTAAAGCCATGTACGAGGGCAAGGTAACGATCATCGGAACTATGCTTGATATCACGGAGAAGAAAATTGCAGAAGATCAGTTGATCAAGGAAAAAGATCTTTCTCAGTCCATTATAGAGAACCTGCCGGGGATATTCTACGTTTTTGATCAAAATGGCGAATATCAATTATGGAACAAGAACCACTATATGGTTGCCGGGTACAACAACGAAGAGATGAGTAAAATGCACCCAACGAACTTCATTGAAGAAAGTCGCTGGCCTGATCTACAGAGTCGCGTCGAAAAAGTTTTTACAGAAGGTCACGCAGAGTTGGAAGCCAATTTCATGAGGAAAGATGGCACAGGGATTCCCTATTATTTCAACGGCACTTTGATCACCTATAATGATAAGCCTTGTATAATGGGTGTTGGGATAGACATAAGCGAACAAAAAAAGGCTGAAGAACAATTGATCATTGAAAAGGATCTTTCTCAATCCATCATCAATGGCCTGCCCGGCGTATTCTTCATATTTGACCAAAACCGTGAGCACCTGCTTTGGAACAAGAACTTTGAAACGGTGACTGGCTATAATTCCGCCGAACTTAAAACGAAGATCGCAGGAGGTTGCATTGAAGAAAAAGATATGGCAAACTTCGCGAAGGCAGTAGAAAAAATGTATGCGAGCGGAAACGCCGAAGTAGAAGTGACGCTCGTCAATAAACACAAAGAAAAAATTCCATTTTACGTCAATGGTATTGCGATCACTTATGAAGGTAAGCCCTGCATCCTGGGTATCGGTATTGATATCAGTGAGCGAAAAAAAGCCGAGCATGAAAGAGAACGTGCAAACTATCTGTTGAATGAGCGGATAAAAGAGTTGACCACATTATACCGGGCGGGCATTGTATTACAAAGAGAAGACAAGCCCGTTATTCTCACGCTGCAAGACTTTGTATCTATACTTCCGCCGGGATGGCAATATCCTGATATCACGGCAGCCCGTATCAGTTTGGGGGAAATTGAATTCACTACAGAAAATTTCCGCCCAAGTCCATTCAGCCAATTCGCAACATTTCATACCACCGATGGCACAACCGGCAAGATAGAAGTAGTTTATTTGGAAGAACGTCCGCCGGAAGCTGAAGGCCCCTTCCTTATAGAAGAAAGAAATCTTATCGATATGCTGGCTGATATGCTGAGGGTATATTTTACCCGTCGTGAAGCCATTACCGCACTGCAAAAGTCTGAGGCCAACCTGCATACGATCTTTGATAATACGGATACATCATATGTGCTGTTGGATGATAATTATAAATTGGTTGCGTTCAATCAACGTGCTTACGATTTTGGCGAAAATGAACTCAAGAAAAGTTTTGTCGTTCGCACTCCATTTATCGACTATTTTCCGAAAGAACGGCATAGCGATATTGCAATAAGTATGGATAAGGTAATGAAGGGATCCCATATCAACTATGAAGTAAGTTATCCTCAGCCTGATGGAAAGACGAATTGGTATTATGTAAGGCAATTCCCGATTACTAACTCCGAAAATGTTGCGATGGGAATGATGATGGCTGTTTCGGATATCACAGAAAAGAAATTGATGGAGCAGCAGATAATTGACCAGAAAGTACAGGAGCAGAAAAAAGTGATCAGGGCGATCCTCACCGGTGAAGAAAAAGAAAGAAATAAAATAGGGCAGGAGCTGCATGATAATGTGACCCAGATATTAGCGGGAACAAAACTTTACCTTGGCATGGCCAAGAATTCTAAGAGTGGCGGTACTGATATCATTAATGAATCCATTGAGCTTATTGATAGCGCTATTGATGAGATCAGGGCCTTGAGCCACAGCCAGGTGACACCAATGAAAAAAGTGAACCTGGAAGGGATCCTTCAAAACCTTGTTGATGGAATAAATGATACCGGGGATTTCAAGATCAACTTTACCTACAACGATTCGCAGAGGGCGATCGATGATGATCTGAAGCTGAACGTTTACAGGATCATACAGGAACAGTTGAATAATATTGGCAAGCATGCGATGGCAAAAAACGTAATGCTGATCGTAGATGCAAACAACAAAGACTTGCATGTGCAGGTAACCGACGATGGACAGGGTTTTGACGTGAACAAGAAAAAGAACGGCATTGGCATATCCAACATGATCAACCGCGTGGAATCTTTTAACGGAACTATTAATATAGAAAGCAGTCCGGGCAATGGTACCCGCTTAGATGTGCATTTACCGTTTTAGATATATTAGGAAAGGATACCGTAGGCAGAAGCAACCTTACTTAACTCCATCAGCGTAGTTACATTCAGTTTTTCAAACAGCCTTGTTTTGTGTGTGCTTACCGTACTTATCTGGATAGAAAGATCGGTTGCAATATCTGTAAGAGAGCGTCCTTGCAATAAAAGGATCATTATTTCAAATTCCCTATCGCTAAGCCTGTCGAATGGATTGCTCATCTTTTTGGTGATCACTTCATCTGCCATCTGCCGTTGCAGTTTACGGCTGATATATTTATCACCTGAAAGTATAGTGGTTACGGCTTCACGCAGTTCACTTTCATCGGCCCGCTTGTTCAGGAATCCATCCGCCCCATTGTTCAATATTCTTTTTCCGTAAATGTCTTCGGGGCACATCGTAAAAAACAATATGCCGGCTTTTGGCTGCAATGTCTTTATTGTTGAGAGTACGGTAAGTGTATTTCCATCAGTAAGATGAACGTCAAGCACCATGAGATTGAGTTCCTGGGTTTTCGATAAATCAACTAATCCTTGTATGCTGTCTGTTTCATGAAAAATTGCGTCCGGATAAAGATCAGTAAGTATCTGTCGGCTGATCTTTCGTATTAGCTTATGATCCTCAGCAATCAGAATGCTGAGCCTGTTCTCATTATTAGAAGTTATATCGGTGGGTCTCACGGCTCCGGTTTTAGGGTTAAGGTTGTAAACCGATTCTGCTGCTAAAGTATAGAATATTTACTACAACGTCATATTTGTCAAGCAATAGTTTTTTAAAATTTAGACCGATGAATCGGCCAAAAAATAGGGGTAAAATTGCAGAACCCTTGCTGGTGCTGCTTTTAGCACCCGTAGATTTATGACAAAGGCTTACATGAATTCTTTACAAAAAAGAGAAGTGGCCTGTTGTTTCTTTGCACTACATAACGAGCAGTTAGCACGGTGAGTATGTGGTGCACATGGCCCGTTTTTAAATTCAGTATCCAAACATTATCATCTAAAACCACTAAGTTATTGCCGGTCGTAGATGCCGGTCAACAACCATCCGGGTATAGTCTTATACCTGGTTTTTTTTTGCCCCTACTAAAGCTGGTTGTTACCCTCCGTCATAGACTTGCTACATCAGCTCGTTAATTGTTACTATACTTCACGGCGAAATGGTTTATCACTTTTGTGAAGCTTTGAAAAACTCAGAAAAATGAATGTAGCCCAATTAAAGAATACCGATCATGATAGCAAAACCTCTCTTAAACCGGTGCGCTATATCGCGGCGGTTGGAACTAATCCAAAAAGTTGCAGGAAAATAAAACTTCTGTTGAAGGGCACCAATTTTTATTGTGTAGTGGATTGTTTTAAGAACAGTGCCGAGTTGGAAAAGAACGAATCTTTTTATCTGCCGGATTGTGTGATAGTTGAAGTACGGTCTGTGACTTCGTTGCTTTTCCTGGGAAAAAGGATACAGCGAATCAAAGAACTCATTCCGGGTATAAAAGTGATAGTGTATTACAATATGCTAAAAAGATATCGCTTGCTGAACAGGAAAGATAGTATGTATGCCGGGGTGTATTGTGTGGATGACATGCTGAAACAATTGCGCACGTTTGAACTTGTATTGAAAAAATAAAAATAAAATATCCATAATCCAAAAAAAACAAATCGGTCACCTTCAAAAACTTTTCTATGAGGAATCTTTTCACTACCATCTTTATGCTGTTGCTTGCAACAGCCGGCTTCAGTCAGTACCAAAATGATATGGCATCAGCTATAAACACGGCGCCACGAAAAACGTCTTTGACCAATGATAAGATCGATCCGCAATGGCAGGCTAAAGCAGAGCGCTATATCACTGAAATGGGATATCATTTCAAAAACAATGACGCTGCACAGGTAACCTATGCTGCCAACAGCAAACAGCGCCTCGGTTTCACTATCAATGGACTGGGATACACCGTTTCGCCGATCATTTTTCCAACCAAAGGCTCAACCAGCCAGAGCTGGAAAGAAGAAGTATTGCTTTTAGGTATTAATAGAGAAAATGAACGCATGTTACCCGATCATTCGTACAGCATGCAACAAGATAAAAACGAAATGAACCTTTACTACCGGGGGTTCTCAATACAATATATCAATAGCGAAAAAGGATTGAAACAAAATTTCATTGTTGATAAAAGATTACCGGGTGCAAACGATCTTGAACTATTATTAAAATACCGCGGTGACCTTACTGCCGTGATGGCAAAAGACGGCATTGAATTCAAGGATAGCAGCATGGTCAAAATGCTCTACAAAGAATTGAAAGTTTGGGACGCCTGCAAAAATCCATTGAAGGCCAGGTTCGAGCTGAGGGAGAATAATGTGATCGCGATAATTGTGGATGATCATGCAGCTCAATATCCTATCACTATCGATCCAATGACAAAGACACCGGATTGGTCAGGGCAGTGTGAAGGGATCCTCCCTTTGTTGGTCGGGCAATTGGCTGTTGATGCGGCTTATGGATTTTCTATGGCCGGACTTGGTGACGTAAATGGAGACGGATATGCTGATGTAGCTATTGGTGCTCCTGCAATGGTTGACCTGATAGCCGGAACGGGAACACTTGCTTCAGTAGGAGCAGTGTTTGTTTATTATGGCAGCGCCACAGGATTGAGCACTACACCCGGCGCTATGTTGCAACCTACTACTTCTGTAGCAGGAGCACTTTTTGGATACAGCATCGCAGGAGGCGACGTTAATAATGATGGCAAAGCCGACGTGATCGTAGGCGCACCAATGGATAACATTATTGTTAACGGACAAACCGGTAAGATCGGGAAAGTATATGTGTTTAACGGCGCAACCTTAACTACCAACACTACAGCATTTCTCAATATACAGCTGAGTGGTAATTCGATAATTAAAGAAGGGATCAATCTTTCTACAAATGCATTATTCGGCTTTTCTGTATCTGTTACGGAAGACCTGAATGGCGATGGCAAGCGTGACATCATCGTTGGTGCTCCAACTTACGCCGGCATCAAGAATGACATTTTTGGCAATCCAACTGTATTGGATGTTCAATCGGGAGGTGCATTCGTATTTCTTACCAATGCTTTGAATAATAATCTTGCCATCACCAAACTGGAACCGATCAAAACTGATCTGCTGGGCATCTTGTCTTCCAATATCAACGGGTTGTTGTTTGGGTACAATGTGGATGGAGTGGGAGATTACAATAGCGATGGTCATCCTGATGTGGTTGCCACCGCGCCGGCGGGCATTGACCTTGGGCTGATCAATCTTTTACTCAATGGAAAATTATTACAGGGAAGCGCTACGGTATATTATGGTACGGGTGCTGGAGTAGCCGTGAATCCGGGAGCGGTACTGGTTGCCACGCCGGGAGGATTGTTGACCAATCTTACTGGTAGCATTGCTAATCTTGCCGATCTTTTTGGCACCTCGGTAAGAGGAGTAACGGATTCGAGCGGAGTAAGAACCGGCAATATCACTGTAGGCGCACCATTGGGAGGAACGATCATAAATGTAGTGGGATTGGAATTAAAGACCGGTACTGTAAGTGTGTTTATCAAAAAAGGGTCTTCACCTGCAGGGAATGTTATACCTGATCAAATACTAAGTTCACCACGAAATAACAATACCATACTAGGTATCATTCAATCCAATTTGTTGTTCGGCTATTCGCTTGATAATATATATGACGTCAATTGCGATGGCTTTGCTGATATCGTTGTAGGCGAACCTGCCTCATCTGGTGCGCAACTGATCGCCACCAACGCAGATGGGGGAGCCGCTTATGTATACCTCGGAAGAGGAGATGGAACTTATTATACCAGTCCGTATTGGTCGGTTACCGCACAGGCTGATGGCTTTCTTGGTGTCAATGCAACTTCAATGATAGGTTATAGTGTGGCAGGTGCTGGTAAGGTGGCAGGCGCAGGTATGGACAATTTCATTGGCGTGGGCTCGCCCTCACGTACGCTTGATTTTGGTGTTGGTTTACTTGATCTTGGTAATACCTATGGTAGTTTATTTGGTTTACTTATGACAGACAATGGTGTTGGTAAGAGTTTCTTGTACCAAACAAATCTTTGCTCGATCATCTTATTGCCGGTAAACTTTACCGACTTCCAGGTAACTTATTCATCAGGCGTATCACATTTAACATGGACCACTGCACAGGAAAACAATACCAGTCGTTTTGAGATAGAACATAGTGTTGATGGCACCAACTTTACGCATATCGGAAATGTTGCCGCGGCTGGGTTTAGTACACTCGCAAAACATTATGGTTTTAATGATACAAAACCGGTGGCAGGTATCAACTACTATCGTTTGAAAGTGGTAGATAAGGATGGCAAATTTGCTTACAGCAATATTGTTTCGATAACTGTAACAGTAAAGGGCAATGCAATAACCGCGATCTATCCGGCTCCTTTTTCCGACAAAATCAATATCGGCCTGGCTTCTGAAAATTCGATGAATGTTGAAGTAGAACTATTCGACAATACCGGCAAGCGATTGCTTTCACAAACCAATGCAGTAAAGAAAGGATTGAACAATATCGTTGTCGGGCATTTGGAGAAACTCGTAAGAGGATTCTATATTATCAAAGTACAAATGGGTGAAATGATGTTTACCGAAAAATTGGTAAAATAAAATATTAAAGATGGTCTGTGTGAACAGCAAGCATGAGAAAGTAAGTTAAGAGGGACCGAGACCAATGGTAAGCACCCCTTCATGAAAATGGAGGGGTTTGCTTTTAAGAGGTAAGAAGTAAAAAGTAAAAACCCAAAAGTTAAGCAGCTGCCTAACTTTTGGGTTTTTACTTTTTACTTTTGATTTTTAATTAAAGACCAATGATATAGCCGGTATCCGGTTTCCGGTAGCACCGATCCAACCTCTGCTGTACACAGTAAATATCCGTTGATTGGCCATGGTTTGATAAACGCTGCCTATCGCTGGGTAAACAGCAGTATAAGGACTGGTAGGCAATGCTCCTGCAGGGCGTATGTACCAACGACCGGTATCTTTTTCAGCCAGCGTAAATTCGGGACTGAAATTTTGATAAGGCACATTGCTCGCTACTTTTGTCGTGCCCCAATACAGGTCAGCCGCAGGAAGATTAGGGATCAAATTCACGAATTTGAGTCTTGATGTACTGTTAGCCGGCGGAGTAACATTTTCTACCCTTTTCACCAATTGTGTATTTGCACCTGTATCAGTGAGATAAACGGTATAATACTGGTCGGGCGCAAAGTAGGTGGTATTACTAGACAAGAAAATAGAATCTGTGCTTGTCCCCACTTTTGCTACAGACAAAGAGATCTTTTTATCTCCCCCCACCATCGACATATACCAGGGAAAGTTGCTCCCGCCTGTATTTAAGCCGCCGCCAGGAAATGGAGTAGAATAGGTCATGTTGCTACTTACCCTCACGTCGTTTATTTTTAACTGCACCGAATAGTTCGTAGCATATGCACTGGCATGAACGACCTTGAAATTGGTGTTGCCCGCAACAGAAAGCAAATTTAACTGCGAGACCACTTCTTTTTTATCGCAGGACACGAGTAATAGCGCCGCTGCTGTTGATACGAGGAATAATGATCTGAATATTTTCATTATTGTAGGTTTTTAGGTTAATGATCTTATGGTTGTGAAAACCATTGTTCTTTTGTGTGATAATCCAGTGCCAATGCTCCAATTGTTGTGAGTGCATCTATATTATATAGAAACTCAGAATTGTAACGTGGCCTCACCCTGTAAATATATTTGAAGTTATTATTTACAAATAGATCTGCAGGTGCTGGTGGTGTAAAGTCGGTATACACTTGCCTTGCCGTACCCGTTTCAACATCTGTATAATGAAACCTCCTCATATCGGCCCATGTTTCCATAAAACCATATCCGTATAGTGCAATGTATTTCTGCAGCATGATATGCGATAAATTAAAAGTTGCTACTGGTGGCAGAATTACCGGGTTAGCAAGAAAAGCCGCTTTGATGGCTGGCGTTATCAGCGTCGGAACGTTTGCACTATAAACGTTGTTGAGCATATCTATATTAAGGCTAATGCCCACGCTGTCAGCTAAACGTGCATTTACTTTATCTCCTTTCCTGTAGTATGCTTCTGCCTTGAGGAACTGCAACTCGCAGGCTGTTACCACTGGCCATGGCATTGCATCTCTGAAAATATACCTGGCATTAGTATTTGTGCCGGTTGTTGTGGCGTATAATCCTCCCCAATAGTTTTTCGGTTGGTCGTTAACCGCTAATGCCTCAACTCCTTTACCCGGCCTGATGCCCTTGAAAGTATTGTTAGGATTCTCCCTGATAATATACCATGCCCGTGGGTCAAAGACACCCGGGAAAGATGTATTCAAACCTGACTCCAGGTCAGCAATGAATTTTGTTTGCCTGAAGGCTCCGATATTACCTCTGAAAGGACCGTAGTAACTATCAGTAGGAGAGCTCACACCCTGGAAATTTATATAACAATTGTCTGCATTATCGTTTACAGCCAGGTTTGCATATTTGAGAACAGAGTCTGCACTATAAGTTGATTTATTGGTAATGCGATTAAATACTCTTGCCATGATGGTATAAGTAAACTTCTTCCATTTTTCAACATCACCTCCGTTAGAAACATAAGAACATCCCAACGCAAGATTTGCAGCGCTCACACCGTCACCGGTTTTGCTCAGGTTTTCAATTGCAAGACGACATTCTTTTTTTACTTCTTCATACACTTCTTCCTGAGAATCGTAATGGAATACCAACAGGTTCGTGTTGAATGCATCTTTCAGGATCACCTCGCCATGCATATCTGTTACAGCCAGCCAGCCAAAGGCGCGTAATGCATGAGCAACTCCAACATAATCCCATTTCTTATCTTCTGTACCCCATTCAATTACTTTGCTGAGATTTTGTCCCATACCATAATAATGCATTGCCCACTGGCTTCCGCCGATATCAGCAGCAGCAGCAGTACTATTGGTGGTGGTTTGTCCCATCTGGTCATACTGGTTGCCAGATGTATTGGTTGCCCAGAATTGAACATACCTGCCTACGTATTGTCCATCGTTTTGCGGACCATACAAAGAGCCCTGTGCTGTATTGCTGATACACATGTTGGCTATGATATTAGGCATGATCAGTTCAACAGGCTGCTTCACGTTCGCATTGGGATTGGCGTAAACCTCGTCAATCTTTTTGCTGCAGGAGTACATAAACAACAGCGCAACTCCTGAGAATAAATAAATAGATGATTGTATCTTTTTCATTGTAAGAATTTTAATCGTTTAGAAACTGGCACGAAGACCAAAATTAAGACTCAATTGACTGGGCAATGTACCGTAGTCGAATCCAAATGCACCAACACCCCGGGTTCCCGCAGTATTGCCGTTCACAGAAGGATCAGCACCGGTATAATTGGTGAATAAGAACACATCATTTGCTGTTCCAAAAGCACTGAGCGTTTTCATCCATTTTACCCTTTTCACGAATTTTGCAGGGAACATATATTCCAACGTGATCTCTTTTAAGCGAAGCCAGTTCACGTCTTTTTCAATGAACTCTTCTTCAGGAAGACTCCTGTAATAAAGGTCATTATAATAAGGAGTAACTGAAATTGTATTACGTGTTGGAGTCGCTGTGTTTTCCAAACCATCCTGCAACACCCCTTCGATCACCCTTGGCACCATCCTGTCGGCTGTTAATTTACTTCTGCCGATAGTGGTGAGGTATTGGTTGTTACCATTGAAGATGTCGCCACCAACTTTAATATCCCAAAGCATATTGAGCTTCCAGTTTTTATACCTGAAATTGTTGAGCCAGCCGATGTTGAAATCAGGGTTCCTGTCGCCACGAACTTTTTGATTACCGTCGATCACCGGTAATCCTGTAGTGGGACTGATGAGTTTGTCACCGGCATTGTTTCTCAAATAACCAAAACCAGAGATAGCTGTGGTAGATCCGCCTAACACGATACCGCCGGCAGCGTTACCATATAGGTTAACATCCGCGAGGTAGTACAAGGAAACGTTTTTCGGTAATTCAACCACTTTGTTCCATCCTTTAGCAAAGTTTACCCTCATGTTCCATCCAAATGAAGGCTTCCTCATCAACGCCGCGTCGAGAGTTATTTCAACGCCCTGGTTGCGGGTGCTTCCTGCATTTTGTGTGTTCAACACAAAGCCCGTTCCATAACTCAAACGGAAGTTTTCAATGATCTGCCCTTTACAAAGTGCATTATAATAGGTAGCGTCGATGCTGAGCCTGCTCTTAAAAAAACGCATTTCAGTACCTATCTCAAAAGTTGTTTGCTTTTCGGGATGCAGGTCAGGATTATTATTAAAGAATCCATAAGAGAATCCACCTCCACTTGCAAGGTTGTTTACAAAAACAGATTGCGTAGAGTATGGTGTGTTCAGTTTTGCAGTTGACGCCAAAGATCCACGCAGCTTCATATAATTAAATGCTTTTTTCCACGACTTAAAGATATCGGTCATGATAAAGCTTACACTTCCTGCGGGGTAGTTGAATTTTCTATTGCTTTCGGGAAGGGTAGAAGCTTCTTCAAAGCGATGGGTATAATTCACGAATATCATGTTCTTATAATTAAAAGCAAACTCACCGAAATAAGCAAACTCGCGTAATATGGATTGGTTGTACTCTCCATATACATTCCTTAGCAACTTCGTACGGGTAGCAACCCTGGTGGCATTGCTATCTGCCGGACCTGGCAGCGCATCATAATCGGCAGAAGTTAGAATAACTCCATTCTTGTACAATTTTCCATTTACGGTACCTACAGAATCAACAATGTTTGAACCGGAGATCGCAAACATCTCTGTCTCATAGTCCTGCCACATCGTTCCGGCCATCAAACGGAAATTCAAATTCTTTCCTACTGTTTTCTTTCCGGTAACGGTGATGGTATGGTTGTAACCGTGATACTTTCTCCACCAATTATCCTGTATACCGCCTTGTCCCGCAGTTACGAAGAAAGAAAGGGGATGATAACGCAAATAACCTTCTGTATTATATTTTTCATAACCGAACCTACCGGCAATGGTAAGCCAGCTCAAGGGATTAATGTTTACGCCCAGTGTGAGGTTGTAACGGTCGGTCTCCTCGCGATTCTTATTTTGGTTAACGCTAAATAGCGGATTGTCAATTTCTGAATTGGGAGCAGCGCTTGTTTTAAAGAGCTTTCCTTTGGTGGCATTATCGCCTTGTGACGCAGATATATCATCCGTGGAAGGCCAGGTAAGTAATGCCAGCATATAACCACCGGCACTTCTAAATGCTTTATTATTATTTGTCTTGGTGTACGACACAGATGGAGTAATATCACCCCACTTACCAAAGCTGGTAGTGTTCGATATTTTTGCTGTGTAGCGATTATAGGTGTTATTAGGAACTACGCCATCCTGGTCCAACATAGAAGCGGAGAACCTGAATAACGATAGCAGTTCTCCTGATTTGAATCCAAAGTCTACACCTATGTTATGTGTTTGCGAAAAACCAGTCTTAAAGAATTTCGCCTTATTATCGAAGAGCTGTGTTCCCGGTGCATAGGCTGGTCCGAAATAACGAAAAACACTAAGCGTGTCACCGTTGGTGCCGGGATTGTAGGCGTCATATGTTTCGGGGAAGCGTGTTAATTTGGTAATGCGAAAGGCATTATCATATTGAACAGCCAGTTTTGGCGATTTAGCCCTTTTTGTTGTAATGATAATAGCGCCCGAACCTGCCTGGCTTCCGTACAATGCCGCTGCTTCAGGCCCTTTTAATACGGTTATTGATTCAATATCATTTGGGTTAAGATCAGCCATACGGTTATTATAATCGGTATTACGATTACTTGTATTGGTTAATCCGGCCCCGCGTTCAACCAGTCCCACGCCCGATCCACCATTTGAATTCTCGTCAATGGTGGTGTTATCTACAACCACACCGTCGATCACAAAAAGTGGCTGGTTGCTTAATGAAAGCGAGTTAAATCCTCTCAACACGATGCTGGATGAAGCTCCTGGAGCACCAGAAGTTGAAGTAACTGTGGCGCCCGCCACACGTCCTTGTAAACTATTCAAAAAATTCTCTCTTCCACTTTCTGAAATATCTTTACCCGCTACAGTTTGAATACCTGAGCCCACTTCTCGTGCATTTCGTTTGATGTCGAGGGCAGTAACAACTACTTCGCCCATTGTAGCATCAACAAGAGCCAACTGAACGTTGATATTACCGCCGGCTTTTACTTTTACATTTTGCGGACTGAAGTTAACGGATGAAATCACCAGCACGTCTCCCGGGCTGGCATTAATGGTGAAGTTGCCATTCGCGTCGGTTTTAACGCCGGTGTTCTTTCCTCTTACCAGCACTGTTGCGCCACTAACAGGTGTTCCGTCTTTCGAATTGACGACCTTTCCTGAGATGCCGGTTTGTGCAAAAGTTAAAAGGGGAAACAGCAATAGCAATGCTGCAGCAAACAATGTTGCAAATTTTCTCATATAGTCAAGTTTAGGTAACTGTAAAATAGGGATTTTTTAACAAACTATATGCATATTATATCCACCTTTTTTTATAGCACGGTGAAGGGCCGGTGCACTATATTTTTAGATCGCCAAGGGTAGAAAATTATCTACGCCTTTTTTTACTCCTCGCTGTTTTTTTATGGGGAGATTTGACAGCGGCGGATCTTTTATTTGGAGTCGGGATATGGATCTTCTTTTTTACTGAAAAACTGCCAGAATTAATAAGCGTATGATTGTCTACACGGGTAAAGCCACTGCTATCAGTTGACTTCGCATTTTCCGCTTCCTCTTCTTCTCCCGTATTATAGTATTCACCAAAAATGTTTGCCAACACCTTTGAATGATAAACGGCACGGTTGAATTTATTGGAGATGAGGATGATCGTTGCGGAATCCTGTAAAAGCCTGATGAATGCAGCATTACAGCCATGCCACCAGCCATTGTGAAAGATTATTTTCTTGCCCTCGGGATATAGGGTCATCCGCCAACCAAGCCCATAATTCTTTGTGCCGGCTTTTTCATTGCTATATGGGGCGTAAGCCTGCTGTAACGTTTCGGGTTTGAAGATGAGGCCGCTGTTCAGCCCTCTGTCCCATTGCAGAAGGTCGTGTGGCGTGGTGTACACATTTTTATCGCCATATACCGGATCCAAAAAATTAAGTGGCATTATTCTCTCCCTCCAATCATAACTGGGCGTCATCTTCGCTGTATCGGCAAGACCATACACAAACGTGTTGTTCATTTGTAATGGTAAAAAAAATGTCTCTTTTAAAAATGCCGGAAGTTTTTTGCCAGACACCTTTTCGATCAGTAGTGCAAGCAAGGCATAGTTGGTATTGCTATAAGAGAAATGTGTATCGGGTGTTGCTACATTTTCAAGATCGGCCTTGCGGGTGATCAAATAATTGAGTACGTCTTCGTTGGTTACGAATTTGGTTTTATCCCAACCCAGGTTTTCCATGAAATAAATATAATTGGGCAACCCGCTGCGGTGGTTCAGCAAGCTCCTGATCGTTACCCCGGGATAATTGAATTCGGGGAAATATTTGCTGTATTCGTCATCGATGCTGAGTTTCCCATCCTGCCAAAGTTTTAATACCCCCATTGCAGTAAATGTCTTGGAAGTGGAAGCGACCTGCATTGGCGTGCTGGCAGTGATGGTATCCTTGCCGGGTAAATGGATCGTACCATTGTATCTTTCAAATACAATATTGCCTTTGTAGGCTACGATCATGCCTCCGTTGAAACCATTTATGTTTAGCGCCGTATCATACCAGCCTGCGCAGGCATTGTGAATGCGAATTGAGTCTGCTTTTGAGATCGGTGAAGGAGCAGGAAGATTTAGTACCGTTGTTGAATCTTTACTGCCATTGACTGATTTAGAAGTGGAAGCCTGGCAGGCACAGAAAAATATGGCAACAGATGCGATCGCACAATAGTAGCACAGCCGACGAAGGGAATTCGATGTAGTGGTGATGCCAATCCATTTCGACAGGCTTAGTGCAAAAGCTGGTATCATAAAATATTATAACTTATATCAGATATATTTGTGCAAAATACGCTGTTAAATATCATGCCAGAAAAAAAAATAACCAGTTACCCCAAGGAAAAGATCAATATTCTTTTTTTAGAGAACATCAGCGACGTGGCGGTAAAGCATTTTAATGCCTCCGGTTATACCAATGTAAAAAAGATCAGCGGCGCATTGAGTGAAGATGAATTGATCGCTGCCATCAAAGACGTGCATTTGTTGGGCATCCGCAGCAAGACGATGATCACGAAGAAAGTATTGGATGCTGCGTCCAAATTACAGGCGATAGGATGTTTTTGTATCGGTGTGAACCAGGTTGATCTTAAAGCAGCAACAAAGAACGGAGTTGTTGTATTTAATGCACCTTATAGTAATACAAGGAGTGTGGCCGAGTTGGTGATCGGTGCATCCATCATGCTCATTCGTAAGATCGTTGATAAGAACAAAGCAGCTCATGAAGGCAAATGGCTCAAAGAAGCAAGTGGTTCTTATGAATTGAGGGGAAAAACATTGGGCATCATCGGTTATGGAAATATCGGCAGCCAGGTAAGTGTGTTGGCTGAAGGCCTTGGCATGAAAGTGATCTTTTATGATACGGAGACACGCCTGCCGCTTGGCAATGCAGAAGATAGAAAAAGTTTGAGAGCGGTAGTGGCCAAATCTGATATTGTTACACTGCATGTACCCGAACTGGACTCCACCAAAAATCTCATCAATAAAAATGTCCTGCGCCATTTTAAACCAGGCAGCATATTGATCAACTACGCAAGGGGAGAAGTGGTGGATCTTGTAGCGCTTCGCCAGCACTTGCTCGACGGACATTTAGGTGGCGCTGCGGTGGATGTATTCCCGATCGAACCGGAAAAGAATGGAGATAAATTTGAAACGCCATTACAGGGATTGAGCAATGTATTACTAACACCACATATCGGCGGAAGTACGCAGGAAGCGCAGCATAATATCGGCGATGATGTGAGCGCCAAACTATTCAACTATCTCGAGAAGGGCATCAGCATTGGCTCTCATAGCATACCGGCGCTTGCATTGCCACCACAGGAAGGTACGCATCGCATCTTGCATATACATCATAATGTTCCCGGTGTACTTTCTGAGATCAACACGCAATTGAGCAAACATAAGATCAATATCCTCGGGCAGTATCTCAAAACCAATGATGCGATCGGCTATGTTGTGCTTGATGTGAATAAGAACCTTAGTAAAAATGCACTGGATCTGCTGCGGCAAGTAAAGGCGACGATAAAGGTGAGGATGTTGTATTGACACCCCCTCCGCCCCCTGAAGGGGGAACGTTGGAGTATAAGAATGGCAGCCCTCTTCACTAAACAAAAAACTCTATAAAGTATTTAACTCTGGGCCTTTAGGGGGCGGAGGGGGTCACAGGCATCAACACCGAAACCTTTGTGCCCTTACCTTTTTCGCTGTTGATCTGTAGACTGGCGTCCATCATTTTTACAAGATCCTTTATTATTAAATATCCAAGTCCGTTTCCTTTCCTGTTGTCGATATTGGCAGATGAAATAATGAACTGATCGGCCATTACATTTTTTATCTGGTCCGGCGTCATTCCAACACCTTCGTCTTGCACACTGATGATCAGCTTTTCATTTTCCTGTTGTTCTGCTATGGTGATATCTCCTTTCTCCGAAAAATTTATCGCATTGGTAATAAGGTTATAGATCAAGATCTTCAGCGGTTCAAAAAACTGATGAATTGCCAGGTCTTTATCTACATTATTAACCAGCCTCAACTTCTTTTGATTCGCCAGCGAATTGAGTACACCAAATACCTGGTTCACCAATTCGTGCACATTGAAAGTTTCTTTGGCGAGCCTCCTGTTCTCATTCTGGTATTTTATCCAGTTGAGGATATTGGTGCTCAGGAGTTGCAGTTCCTGCGAAGTATTCGTCATTTCAATGATCGTTTCCTGCTGCAACTCTACCGACATTCGATCTCTTTTTTCGATCAGGTTCTTACCCGCAACAGTTACGAATTTCAAAGGGGTAACGATATCGTGACTGATGATCGAGATCAGCCTCGTCTTGATCGAATTATTCTTCTCCAACACTTCATTTTTTTCCTGGAGCTCTTTTGTTTTTTCTGCTACTTGTTTTTCCAGTTTATATTGCCTGATCCGGTATTGTCTTGTGCGCAGGTAGGAAAAAAGAAGTACGATCCCCAGCAGGGCAAACAAGACCAGGAGATAAAACCACCATTGTTTGTTCCATGGCGTTCGGATCTTGAACCTGATCTCTGTGTACGAATAATTGTTGATCCCAAATCCATTCACTTTACGTATGCGCAATTTGTAGGTTCCGGGCGACATGTTATTGAGCCGGATGACAGCATCTACATTGGTATTGATCGGCTTCCAACCAGGAGCATCGTTTAACTGGTAATCGAGATAGATATTTTCCTTATTGCACCAGGAAGAAAAACCCAACTTGATCAGTATTTCCTGTGTGCCTGCGGGAAGGCTTTGATAAGCGAGTGAATCCGTATTGATCTTATTATTGTCGGCCTGCATCTCATCGATATAGAGATCACCTTCGGGCAGCACCGGCACGGCTTTGGTGGGATCTACAAAAAGCAAACCATCCATTGATGGGAACGAGATATTGTCATTGGCCATGTGTAAAGCACAAGGCATACATCCACCATTCAATTCGGTCATCTCCATCCCATCGTTCTTGCCAAAATAATGATAGTAGAGGCGGGCAGTATTATTTTCGTAAGCGTTGAGGATATCATCGAGACTGGCTTTGAACAAACCCCTGTTGGTACTTAGCCAGCAAAAACCCTGGTCATCCAGGATAAAACAGTGTGTATATAAAAGATAATTATTCTTATCAAGCGGCATTTGTTTTATCACATCATTCTTCATGATATAAAAACCTGCGCCATAAGTGCCAAAGAAAACATAGTCTTTGTATTTCCATATACTGCGAACACAAATATTTTCTTTTTTGAACAGCGTGTCCAGCTTATTGTTATGCGTATCAAACCTGAACAATCCATTACAGGTTGCCACAGCAAGGATACCCGGGGCGATCTCCTTGAAATCAAAACTGGTATTGCCATCCTGCAGTTTGGGATAACGGTAGAGATAACGCAGGCTATCATCTTCAAGTATGCCGATGCCGTTGTTTTCTGCCATATAGATCGAAGAGCCGCTTTCGGCCACGAGGTTGCCCCATTTGATCTTTGGAAATATCTTAGTGGCTCCTGTGTGCTTATTGTATTGGTGCATGCAGGTATGACCAAGTTTGGGTTCGGCTTGATTGTACCACAACAACGAATCATTGGTCACCGTTACATAAAAATCAAACTTACCTTTTATAGGTATCGTGCCTGCAGGTGTAAGTGCGCTGCCGATGATATCACCTTCATTGGTCAATACATTTCCGTTGGAAAGTTCTATCTGCGAATAATAGGAATTCCTGTTCTTTGGATCTTTGTTAACTGTCTTTTTTGTTTCTACCCTGTATTGGCTTACTACAATGAGCCCTTTGGAATCTGTTCCAATAAAAAGCAATTTGTTCTTTTCACTGTATTGGATCGATTTGATATAAGCATTTGACGGTATTCCTGTGAAAGCCAGTTTCGCGACGATCTTGCTACCATCATAGGTAAATATCCATGCGTTGCCTCCATCTACATAAACGGGGTTCTTCATCCCCATTTCCCAGAATAAATGATTGGTATAATTTAGGGATATTAACGCCGCTCCATTTTCATCTGCCACAGCAACAGGATGCAGCGTTTGTTCTTTTGCATCAAAAAGAAATAATTCGTTTCTTTTGGTTGTGATAAAATAGTTGTCGCCGGTCTTGAACATATAAGTTAGATCCTTTGCGTCCACTTGCAGCGGAACAGGGTTGCCGGTACTTATGCCCAGGTAATACAATGCTCCTGATTGAAGCAACAGGCATGAGGTATCGCTGAGGCAGATGAGTTGGTCACTTGATGCGGAAAAGGGTCTGCTATCTTGCCGATCTGCGTATTTGAGAAAAAAACTATCCGAAGTTTTTAAGAGGTAGTAATTACGAACGATGGGGCTATTAGACGATGCCCGCCACAACATTGGCTTATTTTGAGTAATGCGGAAGATATTACCAGCCTGGTCAGATGTATAAATTTTCCCGGTATTGTTCCTGAGGAGAAATAACATCCGCTCAGAACCGATAGTCGGGGTGTTCTGCCTGGTATAAGAATTGAAGTCAACGCCATTGAATCTTACAATACCCGCTTCTGTGGCCAGCCACAGGAAATTCGTCTTTTCATCCCATTGCAATCCTTTGATTCCATTTGAAGGCAGTCCATTATCTGTAGTATATTCCTGAACATGAGAATTGCCGGCTTGTTGCGCTGGAGCTGGTAAATAAGATGCGAGGAGGCAGCACAATAAAATAAGGAAACGTTGCATAGCGCCATTTACCATAACAAGTTACTGTATACTTTTCAATAACGTGTTATGCTATTTCGTGATTTAAATATTGTGAATATGTTGTGTCGTTAAAGGCCAATCATTTTTTTGTATTCGATTTGAGCAACCTTTAAGAATTTGTCACAACTTTTTGCAATCATAACATTCGCCTCCGCAGCCGGCGGGGCTGCGTATCTGTGCCGGCGCTCTATTTGCTTTTTTGAAAAAATATGCTGCGCATTTTTCCAATCACGCCTTCGGCGTGACCAAAGCAAATAATGCGCCTTACACAGATACTGGTAGAGCTAAAATCGATAACTACAAATATCTTTTCCAAATTTTTAATTTCAAGTCATTATTTAACTCGTGGTGTCGTCGAAATTCAGGTAGAGTAACGATCGTCGGTTCGAATTTTCACCAGTAGCTTCGGAGGCGCCTCATTTGATTCGGTTCCGCCGCAGGCGGAATCCGAAAAATGCGAAGCATATTTTTCGGAAGAGTCAAATGCAGCGCTGAAGAAGCTACGCAGCCCCGCCGGCTGTGGAGGCGAATGCTTTGGACTAAATACTGAATCAAAAAAATTTAAAAGGCTAAATTTTTTAATAATTGACGTTGTACAGCGTAGCCAGTTCCAGCAACTCCTTAATATTTTGAGCGCTGGTCTTTTCATATATCCTCGTTTTGATGGTGGAGATCGTATTCATTTTCAGGTTGAGCGTGTCTGCAATATCTTTTGTGCCAAGCCCCTTTAGCACATAATGCAGTATCTCCAGTTCGCGTGGAGCCAGCGTATTGAAAGGATTCCCGTGATTCTGCGCATTGGCTTTTTTCATGGGCATTTCATTGTGCAGGAATTTTTGAAGTATCTGGATCATTTCTTCTTCGCCAACAGATTTGGACATATAGTGGTTGATGCCATATTGTTTTAGCGCTTCACCATAGATCTCTGCGGGTTGCATAGAGAAGACAAGTATCTGCAGATCGGGATAGACCCTGCGAATATTCGGGATCACTTCCAACGTGCTGCCATCAGATAAAATAATATCCAGCACGAGGTGTGTATATTTTTTCTTCACGAGTTCTTTCATCAATTCACTGCAGGTAGCAACCTCTGCGATATCCGTATACCCAAGCGTTAGCTGCATGTGCAACTTCAGGCCTTTCCTGATCATACTGTGGTCATCTGCTATTAATATTGAAGGTTGCATATTATCTTATTAATGTTACTACTCCCAGGAAAATTTGTTTTTTATCGTCGTTCAGGTTGATGAGATAAGTATAAGCGCCCATCGGTTGTTTTGCTCCTTTGTACGTTCCATCCCATGGGTTGGAGGAATAGTTAGAACGCATCAGGATCACTTCGCCATACCTATTATACACCGATACCACAGCACCAGGAAAAAATGCGAGCGCAGGTATGACCCAATGGCTATTTGATCCACTGGGTACAAATGCATTCGGTATGTAAATGTCTGGAATTACTTTTACATTAACGTCATCCGACGCAATGCAGTGTGTATTAACATCCTCCACTTTTAATGTGTAGGTGGTGCTCACCAATGGACCAGCATAAGGCTGTAATATATTCGACGCACTCATGCCAATGGCCGGTGTCCATAAATACTTGTATGCCGATGGCGGCGTCACAGATGCATCGAGCAAAACTGTTCCAGCCGAACCTTTTGTTTTGTCTATGCCGGCGTTTACTTTGGGGGTTGTGCGAACAATTAAAAAATCTGTAGCAGGTAATGATTTGCAACCGTTGCTGGTAACAACAAGACTGACATTATAAGTTCCTGCGGTTGTATATGTCCTATAAAGTGGCGGCGTGGCGGCGCTTGATCCGTTTCCAAAACTCCAGTTCCAATTGCTTACTCCAGTAACAGTAGATGTAAATAGTACCGGCTTGTTTTCACAAACAGTGTCTTTCACAATGCTGAATGAAGCAACCGGGGTTAGATTGATAGCCGGAATAATGATCTGCGCTGTATCGCTTGCACAACCTTGCGCATTGATCACCACATGCTTGACGATCACAGGCGTTTGTGCTGATGTATAAATATGTGTGGTGGTATTTCCTGTTGTGATATTTACAGTTTGTGCATCTCCAAAATTCCAATACCAGGTGTTGCTGCCTGCGGCGGTATAACTTGATGTGAAATTGATCACGCTACCCACACATGCATTACCAGTATAGGAAGCTGAAACCGTTGGCTTGGTTGCGATGTTCACTATTCTTTTTGAGGTATCACTCTTACAACCCATATCTGATATGGTTACCAGGCTGATGGTATACGTGCCGGGAAAAAGATATTTGTGATAAAAATTTGTATTGACCGAACGCACAAGCGTGTTGCCATCTCCAAAATCATAATGCCAGCTAACTATCGAACCAGTGGCTATTGACGAAGTATCTGATACCAGTACAGAATCAACAGCACATAATGGCGAAATGGCGCCCAGCCTGGCTATAGGGCTGGCTGAGATGGTAATAGTTTTGGTGATATCGCCGGTACAACCATTATCTGCAAATACGCGATAGCGAATATTTTGTATGCCAGCTATTGTGAATTTCTTTTTAGCATCTATCGAATTTTGCGTAGAGCCGTCATCAAAATTCCATAAATAGCCCGTGATATTGAACGTGCCCGGAGGATTAACATGACTAAAATAGATAGTATCATTTGAACAATTTAATGCTGAGACAGTAAAATCTGACAATGGCTTTGCTGTGATCGTAATTATTCGTTTTGATGTATCACTTTTGCAACCCAATGCTGAAGTTGTCACCAATTTTATCGTGTACGTTCCCTGCGAGAGGTATTTGTGATAGAAATTGGTATTGGTATTCCTGGCAAGAGTATTGCCATCGCCGAAATCATAGTACCAACTGCTGATGCTTCCGCTTGCGATCGAAGAAGTATCAGAGATCATCACTGAATCTACACATGGCGTGAGCGTAACACCCAACCTTGCGACAGGACTTTCCGAGATCGTGATGATCCTGGTTGTATCGCCTGTGCATCCTGACGCAGTGAATATCCGATAGCGGATGTTTTGTATGCCTGCGGTTGTAAATTTCTTTTTCGCGTCGATGGTGTTTTGCGTAGACCCATCATCAAAATTCCAAAGATAACCTGTGATCGTAAAAGAACCCGCTGGTGGAATATGCGTGAAGTAAACAGTGTCGTTTAAACAATTAAGTGCGGGGACAGAAAAATCTGCAAGTGGTTTATCTCCAACGTTCACCGTTCTTCTAAAAGTATCACTTGTGCAACCATTATTCGAAATGGTTACGAGTGAGATCACGTAACTGCCGGGAAGATTATATGGATGATAGAAAGCCGTATTGGTATTCCTGATCAATGTATTACCGTCGCCGAAATCATAGTGCCAGCCTGTGATAGTGCCTGTGGCAACTGATGAAGTGTCGGTGATATAAACAGAATCCCGTGAACAAATATTCAGGGTATATCCAAACTTTGCAATTGGTTTGGCAAATACTGTTACGGTTTTGTAACCGGTATCGCTTGGGCAACCATTGTTGGAGGTGGTTACTAATTTGATCGTGTAAGTGCCTGGTAAAATATACGTGTGATAAAAAGGCGTATTGATATTTCTTATCAACGATGTGGCATCGCCGAAATCATAGTGCCAGCTCGTGATCGAGCCGCTTGTGATCGCGGAAGTATCAGAGATCAATATCGAATCACTGGCGCAGGCAGGAGTACTGGCGCCGATCACCGCTGTGGGAGAAGCGGAGATGGTGAAGATCTTTGTGGTATCTCCTGTGCAACCATTGGTAGCATAGATACGGTAACGAACATTTTGAATACCAGTTGTTGAAAATAATTTGTTGGCGTCAACAGTGTTTTGTGTGCTGCCGTCATCAAAGTTCCAGAGATAAGTACCGAATGTATACGGACCTGTAACAGGTATATGGGTAAAGTGAATGGTGTCTTTTAAGCAATTGGCCGATGAAGCTGTGAAGTCGGCAACGGGCCCGGCTTTTACAATGATCTCGATATTGTAAGTTTCAACATGACTGCAATTGTCGATCTCATTAGCGCTATAGGTTACCGGTAAATAATAAGTGCCGGGTGTGCTGATGGTAAAATCCTGCTGCAGCGTATAGGTATAATAAGTTCTTCCGTTGATGGTTTGTGTAGCGGTGGCAACAGGTGCATTGATCACCGAATCTGTATTGGGGCTCATGCCCGCCACCTGGCTAAGCTTCCAGTGAATGGAAGTAAGTGGATAGGCTACTTTTATTGAAAGCCTGAAAGGCGTGGTCTTGCAGGTGAATGAATCCGGGCCAACCGTTGCTCCCAATACATTTTTTATCTCGCCGATCGCATTGAGGTTATTGATCAGTGTGCCGACGTTGTAGCCATAACTTTCAAAATAGCCAATGCCGTACACAGTTGCAGTGAATGCGGAGTCGCTGGTTATCGTATGCTGCAGGTCGAGGTTGGAAAGATTAGCCACAGCCAAGGAGTACGCGGGATTATTTGGATGTAGTTTTATCTGCGAGACGGGCAAGGGTGCTCCATCTACAAGCAAAGAACTTATTCCAGCAGTAGGCACGAGGATATTAGAATAAACATAATCAATACCAAAATGGCTGCTGGAATAAAACAATACGCTTTTTTGTCCCTGTTCGATCGGGCTTAAATAAAACATCTCCGGATCTCCGTAAGATACCGGGTTGAAATTCCAGCACTGGTTTTTATTGGGAGTATATTGGGCAACCAGGATCGGTTTATCTGCGGTGATATAGTCACCACCTGTTGAGTCAACAAATTCATAATAGAAATTCTTGACGATACCACTCAACGTTACTCCGTTTCTTTTAACAACCGTTGCGGGGTCGGTCACGCACACACGATAATAATTCCTGAAAGTAGCATTGATGTTGGTGTTCGTGTTATTCATCATGTGATACGTGAGATAGCGCGTGCCCCATGCCTGTGCAGGAAAGATCTGTTGGTGCATGAACTCTCCTCCATCACCACGACAAAATCTTATTCCTCCTGATCCCGAAAAAACTCCAACCGGATGACAGTTGCCATCGGCACCGGTAACAGATACGATCTTACTGCCGGTCATATCCTTACTTGCTGCCCAGGCCTGGCTTCCTGCTGACATTTTCCCGAATACATTATATATCTCGCCCTTATTAAGATTGACAGTATAGGTTTGATTGGGCAACCAGCCGTTCTTGGTGGTATCTGAAGGCGTTATCTCCAGCCTCGTATTATTTTCTGCAGCAACCACGTAAAACCAGGAATACCAATCGGGACCGTTCTGGGTATTGGGATTTATCGCAGGTAGCTGTGATCCAGATGTTGCCTGCGAATAGTTGATAGAATAATAAGTATATCCATAAGTTTCCACCGGCATCAACATCGTAGCACCAGAAACCTCCAATGCATAAACGTGAGCATATACTGCAACAGGCACATCACTTACAATATGTATTCCTCTTGTTGAAAGCCCATCGGTCAACATACGTGCATCATTGGGCCCGCTTTTAGGGATCAATATAGTAGCATCAACTGTATTAGCGGGTATATTCAGTGTTTGTGTCCAACCCGTAGTATTGATAGAAACGGTTACTGTTGCCGCCTGCGTAGTACTAATGTATAGTGCCAGTTCCTGTGCATTTACCGGCGACTCATTTTGAAAACTGTAATCGAAGCCATAGCCCAGCCAAAACTCTTTTCCACGGTTAGATTTGTTTTGAGCAAATGCAGCCTGTGAAAAAACGAATCCAGCGAGAATAAATACTACGATTCTTTTCATTCTTTTTATTTCTGATAGCAATATTCCAACAATGGACTGATGATGTCAATAGAATTAATTCTACAAACAGCCGGAAACGGGTCCAATAGAATTAACTCTACAAACACCGAATCGATATACATGTAACATTGCCTTCTTTATTACAATAACCAAACTGTTTACCGACATGAACAAGCTTAACTTAAGAAAGATTTACGTTGTACTGGTATTGCTGCTTTGCTGCAGTGGCGCTGCGTTTGCGCAGGGTTATAATACCACCAACTGGAAATTCAGTAATCCAAAGCAATTTGGATTTAACTTAACAGATGTTGATTATTTTGATGACAACAATGTTATTGCCGTGGGTGACAATGGCGGAATTGCCAAATCCACTGATGGTGGTAAGAACTGGACCTATGGTTGTTTTACTTATCTTAATCTTGCCGGATTGAAGGCAAAAGGCAACTTCACAGACGTCCATTTCATAACCTCAACTGTAGCTTATGCTGTGGGTGCGGGCGGACTCATGATCAAAACCACAGATGCCGGCGTTACATGGAATGTGGTGACAACACCTTTATGGGCTAACGCAAAAAACATTAATACCTGTTGGTTCTTAGATGCCAACAAAGGATACATCGGCGGGGCATATAACAACACACTGGATTCTCTCCCGAAATTATATTTTACTTTGAACGGTGGTTCTACATGGGATTCGATCGCTGCACCTGCAGCTAATTGTGTTTCCCGTTGCGGTTATATCAATAACCCAAATGTGCCATCCGTGCTTGTGCCGGTGGATTCTAAATTTAAAGAGATCTACAGGATCGAGTTTATCAATAATAATCTTGGATATATCTCTGGCTCGTCAACCTCTTTATTTCCCAGGGTAAGTGTTAATGCAGTCGCTGCAACCTGTGCTGCTAGTACGGGAAGTTTAACTTCATCGGCTTTTGCAGCGCCTTTATTATGGAAATTCAGTAATGGCGTTCTAACTGACTATTCTATAACTAAAGAGAAACTGGGTTACTTCGGTATTAATACCAATACAGTTACCTGTACCACCGGTTATGCCAACATAACACCGGTCACCCAGGTCTACAAAGCAATCAATATCGTTAATGATACAACGGTCGTAATGATGTCCTTCAATAATAGCATGGTGCTCAGGGTGCATACTGGTGTAAACGACAGTACGTTGAATGTGAATGCAGCTGGTGTTTATGAAAAAGGCAAATACGAATTACTAAATTGGCAAAGCCCTCCAACCCAAGGACCAAATGCAAGTGGACCAATACCGGCGGTGCAGGTATTATTGGCTTCTAATCCTCTCAACATAAGAAGGGCAGCAAGCGGAAAGCTGATCGCAGGTTCTACCAACAGTACTTTTGCAGGAACTCCGGGTTATCTATGGACCTCGGTTGATACAGGAAGAACCTGGAAACAGGAAGTGCCTTACCCGCAAACACCAAACATCATTGCTAATTTTCCGGGAGCACAGGTGGTAGACCTGGCGCCGAATGGCAGAGTTTTGGTGATGGGCCAATTGGGATCTGTTACAGATTCTCTACCCGGTGGAAATTGGCAAACGAACTGGAGCTCTGTTCCTGTGAGTGCTGGTTATAATGATATAGAATTTGTTGATTGTAATAATGGTATTGCCGCAGGAAGCGCTTCGATCACAGTTACTACCGATGGTGGTAATACATGGATAGATCGTTTCAGCCCGGTTTTACAATCTCTTAATGCGCAGATCGGTTCTGTTAGTTATGTAAGTTTAACCAAAGCTTATTTTCCTACAAGTATTGGAAACATATATCGTACTGCAAATCAGGCGCAGAATTTAAGTCCCGTATTTGCAGAGCCAACCGCCCGTTTGAATGATATGGCAACAGTTGGACCAGATAGTTTGTGGGCCTGCGGTGATCTTTTCAATTCACCATTACCAACTGCACAAAGATCAGGTGTATTGTACAGGTCATTTAATAATGCTGTTACATGGGATACAGTGAGAGTAGGACCGATCGGTAGTGCAACATTTATTACATGGAAAGGTATTGAATTCCCGAGCCGCGCTGTTGGTTATATGTGCGGTAACAGAGGATCTGTTTATAAAACAATTGACGGCGGTGCAACATGGACGGACATTAGTCCTTTCCCGGCATTGACACCGGTACTATCATACACAGATATCCAGGCCTTGGATGTGAATACTGTAGTTGTTGTTGGAAATGGTTTTCCACGTAAAGCAGTTTACAAAACGATCGATGGCGGTGCAACATGGACCGATATCACTGGCAATATTCTTACAACCGGTGCAGGTAACCTCAACGGTGTTTTGATGCACGATGCAAATAACGGTTATGTAATGAGCCCGGGTGCGATATTGGTTACAAATAATGGTGGCACTTCATGGACATATGACGCCGCACCTAGCTCATGTATTTTTACTCCCGCAGCATTTGTTCCAAAGACAGTAGGACCGGGTGTTTCGATGATCAATCGTAAAATGTTTGTGAGTGGTGTGAATGTTAGTGGCGCACCAATGATGGAATATGGTAACCCCGCAAACACAACGGTTAATTCTCTTGAAGCAATTACCGGTGTTACTTGCTCTAGTCCAAATACAGGAAGCATTGTAATTACCGCATCAGGTGGATTGGCTCCTTACACATATAGTATTAATGGTGGTGCTTATGGAAATTCAAATACATTTAGCGGTTTGACCCAAGGCAATTATATTATTTCGATCAAAGATGCATATTGTGGAATATTGACAAAGACAGTCACTGTAGGATTGACTGATAATCTTGTTTTAAATACAAATATCACCAGTGCAACTATTTGCCAGGGACAATCAGTTCAATTAACGGCAAGTGGCAATGCTGCAACTTATTCATGGTCTCCCGCTTTAGGTCTATCCAATCCTAACATTGCCAACCCTGTCGCAACACCTGCAAGTACAACTACCTATACGGTTACTGCTACTTTGAACAGTTGTGTTAAGACGGCAAACATCACCATTAATGTTACACCAAATCCTCAGATAACTATTGCTGCAGATCCTGGCACTACTTTGTGCGAAGGTGATCCAACAAAGTTGACCGTGATGGCAGGTGCAGTTCAGGCAACAGGTACATTCGTTTGGACCCCGGCTTTAGGTTTGAGTGCTACAAATACCAACCCGGTAGCGGCTTCACCAATGGTGACCACTACTTATTCTGTTACTGCTACAAACCTGAGTGGTTGTACAAGTTCGACTAACATTACAATTACAGTAAACCAACGTCCTAAAGTATTAACACAGCCGGTTAATGTAACAGTTTGTTCTGCTACAAGCACAAACTTCAGCATAACGGCTAGCGGAACCGGCATCACATACCAGTGGCAGGAGAGTACCACTGGTGCCGCCGGACCATGGAATAATCTAACCAACGTTGCTCCTTATTCAAACGTAACAACGGCAACACTTACTATTAACCCGGCAACATTTGCAATGAATGGTTATCGTTATCGTTGCGTGGTAAGTGGTACATGTCCAGCTGGACTTGGCTCACCAAATATTTCTAATGGAGCAGTTCTATCGGTTAATGCTTTACCAGCAGTTGCGGTTACTCCAAATAATCAATGTGCCCCGGTTACTTTAACAGCAACGGGTGCCAATACCTACACATGGTCTCCTGCAACAGGATTGAACGTTACAACAGGTGCTGTTGTAATTGCTAATCCATCAGTGAATACAACTTATACTGTAACCGGAACGAACACTGCAACAGGATGCGTGGCAACAGCTACAGCAACTGTAAATTATACTCCAGCAGCTCCAACGGTAAATCCAACATCGGCAGCAATGTGTTTGGGTGATGCAGCAGTTCCATTGACGATCACTTCTTCACTGGCACCTACTACATTATCATTCACCAACAACACTCCATTGAATATTCCTGACGGGCCTGCATCATGGCCACAGGTTTCATTCCCTGGTGTTGCTTCAACCCTGCCAGTTGCAGGTATCCCTGCCGGTGCGGTTATCTCTAAAATGAATGTTACACTCAACATCACACATACCTATGTATCTGATCTTGTCATCGTGCTGAAAGCGCCAAATGGTAATGTGTTGAATCTTGATGCGAACATTTCAATGACAGGCCCTGCGGGTGCTAATGCTGTAAGTACAGTCATCAGTTCTGCAGGTGTTAATGCACTTAGTACAAGTACAGCTCCTTACACCGGTACATTCAAACCGGATGCAGTAGGCGCAACCTATACGATCAATTTCCCGCCTGCGATAACATTTCCTGGCGGACCAACTTCACCAGCAGGCTATATCCCAACGGTGAATAATTTCAGCGGATTATATTCAACACCGAATGGCAACTGGTCAATAGGTGTTTATGATTGGGGTGCTGGTGATGTGGGAACAATAACTTCATGGACATTGGATATCACTTATGGCTTGCCATCTGTTGGTATCTGGACCCCGAATGGTACAGCAGCAGCCGGATTATATACCGACGCAGCAGCTACAATATTATATACAGGAACACCCGCGCAAACAGTTTATGCAAAACCTGCAACGTCAACTACATATTCTGTTGTGGTGAATACAGGTCAGTGCAACTCATTGCCAACACAAGTGCCGGTAACCGTAAATGTTCCGGTAGCGATCAGCAACCTTTCTGCTAATGCAACGGTTTGTGCTGATAAAGTAGCAGTATTTAGTGTAACCGTTTCTGGCACGTCTCCTTCTTATCAATGGCAAGTGAGCACCAATGGTGGAGCTACTTACAGTAATGTAACCAATGGTTCGGTTTATAGTGGTGCAACATCTGCAACATTGACCATCACTGCACCTCCGGTAAGTTACAATGGTAATTTGTATCGTGTGATCGTTAATGGTTCAGCACCTTGCGGTAATGCAACTTCTGCAAGCAGAACGCTTACCGTAAATCCTTTGCCAGCGGTTGCGATAACTGCTGCACCATACCGGAACTTATTGCCGGGATTGACTACAACTCTTACCGCCACTTCAACACCTGCTGCTGCAACCTATACCTGGTTCAGGAATAATGCAGTGGTTGCGACTGCAACAACAGGTTCATTGGTAGTGGATATCGATCACCTCGGTGATTACAAAGTGGTGGTAGCTGATGTGAACGGATGTGTGGGTACTTCCAACACTATTAATATCAACGACTCCGTATCAGGCAGGGTATTCATTTATCCTAATCCAAATAACGGTCAATTCCAGGTACGTTACAATCCGGTTCATAACAGGATAACTCCTTATGGCATCAATATCATGGATGCGTTGGGAAAACGTGTTACTTCATTAACTTATCCTCTTGGCACTGCTTATGCACCAATGTATGTAAACCTGAGCAATCATGCTACAGGCGTGTATTGGGTAGAAGTGGTGGATGTCGATGGCAACAGATTGGCCATGGGCAGAGTTGAGATATTAAGATAGTACTAGTTTTGTTTGCTCAAGCATGAGAAGTCCCCTGGTTTACCGGGGGATTTTTCTTTACACCCCCTCCGCCCCCTGAAGGGAGGAACTTTGGAGTATAATAACTCAACTACTTTTCAATAGCTGGGAAAAGAACTTGAAAGAATTGGAGTCCAGGTTCCCCCTTCAGGGGGCGGAGGGGGTGGTTTTCTTATTTTCAGTATTTATTGAAAATATCGTATCTTTGTCCTGTAAAAAAACTCAACATGAAACTAGTGATCATAGGAGGGGGATTCGGGGGGCTCAGACTGGCACGCAAGCTCAATAATAAACCGGGATTCGACATCACCCTCATCGATAAATTCAATTACCACCAGTTCCAACCACTGTTTTACCAGGTAGCTACTGCGGGATTGGACGCCAGTAATATCTCATTTCCTTTGCGTAAGGTTTTTCAGAAAAGCAAGAATGTGCGTTTCAGGATGGCGGATGTGCAAAAAATATCTACCGCTGAAAAGAACGTAATGACCGATGTAGGTGAATTTGAATTCGATGCACTGGTGATCGCCACTGGCGCTGATACCAATTTTTTCGGCAATCAAAATCTTATCGACAATGCTTTTCCGATGAAGAGCACAGTTGAAGCCTTGCAGCTAAGACATCGCCTCTTACACAATTTTGAAGACGCATTGACGGCAAAGGATGCAGCCACTTTACAAAGGTTGATGAACGTAGTGGTGGTTGGTGGCGGACCAACAGGCGTAGAACTCAGCGGCGCTATTGCCGATATGAAGCGCTTTGTATTACCCAAGGATTATCCTGAACTCGATTTCTCTCAGATGAAAATTTACCTGCTGGAGGGAACGGCAAAAACACTCGGAACGATGAGTGAGAAGTCTAGTGCCGACTCTCATCGTTATCTCGAAAAATTAGGAGTGACTGTAATGACAAACGTGCTGCTGAAAGATTATGATGGTAAAACAGCAGTTTTACAAAATGGCGAAACCATCGACACTGCCATGGTTATTTGGGCAGCCGGCATCAAGGGTAATGTGCCCGAGGGCATCAGCAAAGATCTCGTGGCAAGAGGAAATCGTATCAAGGTTGACCGGCATTGCCAGGTAGATGGCATGAATAATATTTTTGCGATCGGCGATGTGGCTTATATGGAAGAACCCGCCTGGCCCAATGGTCATCCACAGGTGGCGCCGGTTGCCATGCAACATGCTGATATGCTTGCAAAGAATTTGAGGCGCATTGAAATGAAGAGCGCTGATAATTTATTGGAAGAATTTGTCTACAACGATAAAGGTAGTATGGCTACAGTTGGGCGTAACCTTGCAGTGGTAGACGTACCTAAGCCTAAATTACATTTCGGTGGTTTCTTTGCCTGGATGATCTGGATGGGACTGCACCTGATGCTGATATTGGGTGTGAAGAACCGCTTCTTTGTTTTTTGTAACTGGTTGTATAATTATTTCACCTATGATCAGAATTTGAGATTGATATTCAGGGAATTTTATAAAGAACCAAAGAAATAAAATATTACACAGAGATACACAAAGAATGCACAAAGAACACAGAGAGCGCCTGATAGTTGAACAGTCACTCTATAAATTGTTGAACTCTCTCTGTGAATCGTTGTGAAACGCTTCGTGATCTTTGTGAAAAAAATCAAGGGCAGGTGTCCCGACTAGGAAATTCCGATTTGTTTGAAAACCTTTCTCGCTCTCGTTCTAAATCCAACCGTTTGATGAGGGATCTGATCCTCAATGATCAATTTCAATTCGGGAATTATCTCGGGATAAAATTTTGCAAGATTACCCAATACGGTCATTGAAAATGCTTTCACAGCAAGTGGCTCGGATGGAGATTCAAGATAGGTAAAACAGATGTTCAGGATATCGCCGTGATACTCTTCCGGGATATCAATATCCTCCAGGAATCGCATGGTATTTCGCTTTACGGCATCGTGTAGATTCGGCTTGCCAAGATTCTTGATAACACTGCTCCAATGTTTTGCAATGAATTTCGGATGAGCAGATACGCAATAGCTCACCGGCCAGGCAGCTCGTTGCACCACCCTGTATTCGTCATTCTGAAACAATTCGAACAGCTCATCAAAGCGCCGCTGGCTGCTGCCCACCCATTTCACGATCTTATTGCATTGAGCCTTTGAGTGTTCTTTTAAGATTTCTTCTCTTAATTTCATTACGTGAATTACACTAATTATACGAATTTAGATATATAGATTTGTCTGCGACAAATTTTTTGCCACAGATTGCACAGATTAACACAGAGTAACACAGAGTGAGTTTTCTGTGTTAATCTGTGCAATCTGTGGCAGAACCCACTGGCGAAGCCAGTCAAACTCTAGATCAAGATGAAGAATATTTTAGCACAATATGGTTTTGACGAAGCAGATTGTGTAGTGCGTCCCTTTGGCAATGGATTGATCAATCACACCTGGATCGTTGAAACAAATGGGCAGCGCTTCATCCTGCAAAAGATCAACCAGGAGGTCTTTAGTTCGCCCGAATCAATTGCATTCAACATTCATCTTGTTGCTGATCATCTTGAGAAAAACTATCCCAATTATTTATTCGTCGTTCCTGTGCAAACGGTTGGCGGACAAAATATGTTTGTTTCCAATGAAGGCTATTTTCGGTTGTTCCCATTTGTTGAAGGATCGCATACGATCGATGTGCCTGAGAAAGCTTCGCAGGCATATGAGGCTGCTAGGCAATTTGCCGGTTTCACCAAGCGCTTGTCTGCACTGGATCCTAACCGCCTGAAGATCACGCTGCCGAATTTTCATGATCTTACTTTGAGATACCAACAGTTTGAACTTGCCATGAACTATGGCGACCCATCAAGGATCAAGTATTCGCAGGATCTCATAGATTTTATCGTTGCCCACAAAAGAATATTGGGTGAATTTGAATATCATCGCCCCGATCTTAGGGTTCGTTGCATACACCATGATACCAAGATCAGCAATGTATTGTTTGATGAAAAGGACAAGGGCCTCTGCGTGATCGACCTCGATACCGTCATGCCGGGATATTTTACCAGCGATGTAGGAGATATGATGCGTACCTATCTATCACCGGTGAGCGAAGAAGAATCCGATCTTTCGAAGATCTTTATCCGAAAAGAATTTTACGACGCTATTGTTACCGGCTATTTGGATGAAATGAAAGATGAGTTGAGAGAAAGCGAGAAAGAAAATTTTCTCTTATCGGGCAAATTCATGATCTATATGCAAGCCATCCGTTTCCTGACCGATCATTTGAATAATGATATTTACTATGGTGCAAAATATGAGGGACATAACCGGGTAAGGGCCGCCAATCAATCCATGCTATTAGAAAAGTTGTTGGATTTTGAAAAGGGTCTATTCTAGTGTTTTTACTCCTTTAATTTCTTTCGATTGCTGTTGAAACAGATCAAACACGATGATCTCGTTATCGCCTTTTTTTAGCCAGGATGCAGGGCAATACAAATGTTGCTGCGGACCTATATTCCAGTACCGGCCCAGGTTGTGGCCATTTACATAAACCATCCCTTTTTTGTATCGGCCGAGATCGAAATAAGTATCGCCAGTTTCTGACAAAGTGAAATTGCCCTTAAAGAATATACCATTCGTCTGGCCACTTTGCTGGTAATTACTTTTTGTCGGACTCTTTATAGTGGCCTGAAGAATTTGATCCATTGGCAATGAAAATATCTCCCAGTTCATCAGCGTCATGCCGTTCAGAGTTACTCTGTCGGTAATTCCTTTCCTGTCAACCAGCCATTGCGCAAAATTAATATGTCCCATGCCTTCCACTAAGATATCCAGCGTTGGATTCGCGGTGTTGGTTTTCGGTAGATTAATTGTCCATCTGCCACCATCCCTGTAGATCGTATCGACGAATTTCCCATCTAAAAATACCAATGCAAGATCATGCGGTTCGGTGACAGTAAGCTTACCACTATGATGCCCGATGAGCTTTGTCCTGTACAATATCAATCCCTGGTTTTGATCAAAAGCTTCCATCGGTTTTGGCTGAGCCGAAGTAACCGATGTCGGCAAATGATCCCAGATCCTCGTCATGTATCTCATTGTTATTGCCGGGATCTCAATAACCGGAATTGGTTGCGGAATCTCCGGGATCTTATACTCAACATATTTAGAAATAAGATTGCGCAACATAAAATATTTTGCCGTTGCCTGCCCTTGTTCATTAATGGGCGCATCATAGTCATAGCTCGTAATATCAGGCTGGTACTGGGTTGGAGAGAACGCGTTCGCTCCGGCGGCAAATCCAAAATTGGTTCCGCCATGTATCACGTATAAATTAAACGACTTTTTGTTTTTCAGTAAATATTCCATTTCTTTTTTTAGGTCATTGGTATCCGGCCGCTGCCATTTTTCGCCCCAATGTGTAAGCCAGCCGGGATAGGTTTCGCTGCTGAATGCGGGAACATCGGGATCTGCTTTTGTTGCCTGCGAAAAATCATCATCGCTGCTGCCACTATCTAAACCAATCGCAGTTCCTTTCAAATGTCCTGCTTCCAACATATAAGCGGTAGCACCATCGGCTGTATAAAATGGAACTTTGATCCCATTTGCCAACCATATTTTTCTCAGCGCTTCCAAATAATTTTTATCATTACCATAACTGCCGTATTCATTTTCAATTTGCACCATCAATATCGGACCGCCATTGATGCATTGAAGGGGCACAACTTCTTTTGCTAAATGTTCGATGTATCGTTTTGCCGCAGCAATATACCTGGGGTCCATGCAGCGCAGTTTGATGTCGGGGTGTTTTAAAAGATAAGATGGTATTCCTCCAAGATCCCATTCCGCACATACATACGGACCGGGGCGCAATAACACCCACATGCCTTCCTGCTGGCAGGTGCGAATGAATTCTGCTACATTTCTGTTTTCGGTTTTAAAATCAAAAACGGCTTCTTTTTGTTCATGGTAATTCCAGAAGATATAAGCTGCGATGGTATTGCATCCCATTGCCTTTGCCATTTGGATGCGCTGCTTCCAATATTCCTTCGGGATCCTTGCGGGGTGCATTTCTCCACTAATGATCTGGAATGACTTGCCGTCTAAAAGAAAATTATCTTTTGATAAAGAGAAATTATGTTTTGTTTGGGCATTTGTGCTCTTTGCAAAAAACAGAGCGCATAAAATTACAATACACAGCCTGCTTAATTTATTTATACAAAACATCATACAAGGATTTTATTTTCAATGTTTGCAGGTCTTTATTGGTTATGTTTTTGCCGTCAATGGTTAATAACAACCTTACGTTGGGTTGAAGGTCAAAATAATCATTATTTAATTTTAATTCCCCTTTTTCTGTGTACACATGCACGTATTTTGCCAGCGTATTGGTGGTTAAGGCGTATATATTCGGGCCCATTGGTTCAAATAGAAAAACGGGCGGCTTTAGTTTCAGATCCTTTGGATATTCCTGGTCATTTTCCACCTTTACCTCATCCCTGTATCCTTCTCTAACAGCATACCACGCTGCTTTTGGCTGCCTGCTATAATCTGTAATGCTCCAGCTTGTTACCGGCCAGCAATCATTCAGCTGCCATAATAATGTGCCCATATTCGTTGGATACTTGCTGCGATGAATGGCGATGCTGTTCTTTAAAATATAATATTGAAGGCACTGCGTTAAATAAGTATAATCTTCCAGTGATAGTTTATTGAGGCGGGAAGAATCAATGAAATAATGCGTCAAATAATAATTCAACTTTTTAAATCCATCACTTGCTTTTTGATGCGATTGAATAATGGGAGAGGACGGCTTCCTGTCTTCAGGCAATGTAAATTTGTCGATCGTGCTCATATTAGGCATTGCCTGCATTCCGTATTCACTCACAAATCTCCCGGTCTTTGTTTTGAATGCTTCCCAATCTTCCAATCCCCACCAAAGCCCCCAATAATGACTATCGCCTTCTTTAAAACTTTCATCATGTCCCCAGCCATGCATGGGAGAGGAGGGAACATAAGATCTTGTGCCATCAAATTCATTCACCCATGCTTTCAAACTGTCTTCAAACAAACGTTTGTAATCATGCCAAACCTTTGCGGAGTCCGTCCCGTGTAAATTGAATTGATCCTGCCAACCCCAGTTATTCCATGCTTCATCAATTTCATTATTGCCGCACCACAATGCAATACAGGAATGATGTCGCAACCGCTCCACCTGGTATCTCACTTCTTCTTTTACATTTTGCATGAAGGCATTATCAGCAGGATACATGCCTCCGGCAAACATAAAATCCTGCCAAACCATGATATGCAAAGAATCGCAGAGGTCGTAAAACGCATCGTCCTCGTACACACCACCGCCCCAAACACGAAGCATATTCATATTGGCATCCTTTGCGCTTATCAATAACTTTCGGTAAACATCTTTTGTAACACGTGGCAAAAAAACATCAGCCGGTATCCAGTTAGCACCCTTCACATAAAAAGGCAGGCCTTCTTCCTCAAAATGAAAACTTGTGCCAATGCTATCCTTGTTCTGCACCAGCCTTGTCGCGTTAAAATAAGAACTGATCGGCGGTAGCTTATGAAGATCAGTTCCGGCCAAAAGCCTGATCTTTTTCCAAATACCGCAACCAACAAATTTCGGCCCCCAATCCCAGCCGAACTGGAACTGTGCCTTGCGAACATACACCCTGTTATTGTCTGGCAAAACCAATGGTAGCTTGGATTTGGCAATGCTATCCACTTTATTTTGCGCAGATGAAAAACGGATCTTTAGTTCATTGCCCGACTGTCGCAAGTAGGGTTTCACATTAATCGTCCATCCGCGAAACATATTATCCGCTTGCAGGATCAAATTGTTATTTAGGTACACATCGGCATAGGTATCTAATCCATCAAAAACCAATTCAATTTCTTTTTTTGCAAGATCTCTTGGACTGACATTAAAAAAAGTTTTGTATTCCCAATCTGCTTTGTCGATCCATTGAAGTTTGTTTTCATTATTACGAAAAAAAGGATCAGGGATGAGTTTGTTGGCGAGCAGATCGGTGTGAACAGTTCCTGGTACGGTTGCATTAAACCATTTGCCTTCTCCTGCTTTATGGAATTTCCAATTCTTATTTATTTCAATGGAAATATTTTGTGCGGATATTGGCTGAACCAGGATCAACAGGATTAAACTGATTATGCTGATCTTCATCTTAGGGGTTCTTTAAGTTTTCACAAATGCTTTTTACTTCCTCAACATCCACCGTTACTGATCGTAATTGTTCACTCATTGACGCGTTAATGTATTGCATTTTACTTGGGGTATCCTTTCGTGCCGAGGTATGAAACTCAACAGCAGAAGTTCTTTCAGCGATCTCGATGATATTACTTGCACGTACGCCACTGCCCGGCATGATGATAATCCGTCCGGCGGCTTGCCTGATCAGATCGGCGATAAGGTTAGCACCTTCTAAAGCTGTAGGTTGCAAACCCGAAGTGAGAATTCTTTCGCAACCGATGCTGATAATATCTTCCAGTGCTTTGAGTGGATCATAAGATCTGTCGAATGCACGGTGAAATGTTACGCCTAATGGGGAAGCAATATCTACCAACTGCTTGCATCTTTCCTTATCAACTTTTCCATCCGCATGCAGTATCCCGATCGCCACGCCATTGCATCCAAGTTCCTTACACATTTGCACGTCTGACTTCATGATCTCAAACTCTGCATCGGAATAAAAAAAATCGCCGCCACGCGGACGAATGATAGGATATAGCTCGATCTGTAATTTTTCTCTCGCAGCTTTTATGAAACCGTAGGAGGGAGTGGTACCGCCTTCGCCGGGATTGTCGCACAATTCGATGCGGTGGGCGCCGGCAGACTGTGCGAGGATGCAGCTTTCTATGTTGAAGCCTATGAGTTCTAGTTTGTAGTTCATGAGTTGAAATTCAAAAATCAAAAGTCAAAAATCAAAATGGCAGGTTTCAAATTTTGATTTTTGACTTTTGATTTTGCCTTGAACATTTAAGAAGAAAATATATACTTCGATTGATGGATCTGATTTTCATTATTGCTCTTCACACTGTACACAAAACCTTTTTGAATTGAAAATGCACCGTATTCTCCTTTTTTGGTTACCGCTAAAAAACCCACCTGCATCTTCATTGCTTTTTCCCTATCTCTTTTAATGATCCGCTCCACGGCCTTTTGGCATGCCTGGTCTGGAGAGAGTCCCTGGCGCATGAATTCTACCACCAGGTGTGTGCCACATATCCTGATCACTTCTTCGCCAACACCACTGGATGTAGCGGCGCCCACTTCATTGTCAACAAATAATCCTGCGCCAATTATCGGAGAGTCTCCTACACGCCCGTGAACTTTAAATGCCATACCGCTGGTGGTAACTGCGCCGGATAGATCGCCATTACTATCCATTGCCACCAACCCCATCGTATCATGGTTAGGCGAACCATCTTCAAAAAATCTTGGAGCAAAGGGTCCATTAGTTTTTCTATTCTCGATATTTATTACCGGTTTGTATTCATTTTTTTTCAACCATTCGGCATAGGCTTTTTTTGCACTGTCGGATAGGTCCTTGCTTTCCAATTTAAACCCATTCTCCAATGCAAATTGCTGTGCACCTGCGCCCACCAATATTACATGCGGAGTCTTCTCCATTACTTTTCTTGCTACACTCACGGGGTGTTTTATCCTCTCCAAACCCGCTACTGCACCGCAATTGGCTTTTTCATCCATAATGCAGCTATCGAGGGTAACGATACCATCACGATCAGGATAGCCGCCCAAACCCACGCAGCAACTGATCACTTCTTCCACACTTCTTGCGCCTGCTTCTACGGCGTCGAGGGCCTTTCCATTTGTCGATAATATTTTCCATGCTTCTGCATTTACCGCCATACCGCTATCCCAGGTAGAGATCACGATCGGCTTTGTTGTTTCAGTGAAACCTTTAGCGAATGATCTTTTTGCGGCAAGCAATGGAGCGGTTAGTGCTCCGAGATGTATAAACTTTCTGCGATTCATATTTTTTTGTTTTTGGCCTCACCCCCAACCCTTCTTCCAAGGGAGAGGGAACTCGAAGGGGCAATATGTTTATTGTTGTTTCTTTTCTTTATTTGTTATAGTGGCATGACATACACGCAAGTTACTCGATTCAATCTTCGCTTCGGTCTTCCAGTTCCCTCTCCTTGAGGAGAGGGGTTGGGGTGAGGCTCTAAAAATCATCACCAAGGCAAAATACTTGTTTTCTCGTTTTCCACTTTCCTCTTGTAAAATCCGGGATGTGTTGCAACTGTCCGCCTTCGATGATACTTTTTTCACTGAGTGGCGTAATGCTATACCATGCTGCATAATCATACACATCCAATGGAAATTCAACGCCACGTTTTACGCATTCTACAAAAGCATGGTCGACAAAGAAATCCATACCACCATGGCCGGCGCCTTCGGCACTCTTGCCATATTTTAGCCAAAGCGGGTGATCATGTTCTTTCATGTAGGCTTCGGTATTTTCCCAGGCGTGTTTCTTACTCTTATCCTCGAAATGTATCAGGCCTGCATTGAGCTCTCCGGCGTGGTTATCGATCCACAGGCCATTGGTGCCCTGCACCCGAAAACCAAGATTATATGGACGCGGGGATGAGGTATCATGCGTCAACACGATCGTCTCTCCATTTGCGGTTTGAATTTGAGTTGTAACGATATCGCCTTGTTTGAATTTAACTTTCGCATTCGGGTGAGCCTCGCCACCTTTTGGATGTTCAACAATATACCGATGCAATCCTTTTGATTTTGTAGCAACAGACGACAATTTCGTGAGCAAGTTTCCTTTGTTGATGTCCAGCATTACTGCCAATGGTCCCAATCCATGTGTTGGGTACAACTCGCCATTGCGTTTTACATAATGACCCGTGCGCCATTGCGCCTCGCTATAAGCGTTCTTGCCAAATTCCACGCCACTATCATAAGCTGTTTTGCCATCGTTGAATAGAACGCCACGCAGGTCATGCTCATACCCACCTTGCAGGTGAAGCAATTCGCCGAACATTCCTTTGCGCACCATATTCAATACCGCCATGATATCCCTTCGGTAACAAACATTCTCCATCATCATCAATGGCATCTTTGTTTTTTCGGACACATTCACTATATCCCAACAGTCCTGCAATTTCATTGCGCCGCAAACTTCCACGCCTACAGTTTTTCCCGCATTCATCGCATCGATCGCCTGGATGGTATGCCATTCCCATGGTGAGCAGATGACAACAGCATCGATATCGTCACGCTTCAACAGGTTTTGATAATCGTGATCGCCATTCTTATATACTGCCGGTTGCGGACGGTGATATTGTTTGAAAACTTCCATCGCTTCATCGACACTTCTTTGCTGCGGATCAGCGATCGCGACAACATCTACATCTTCTCTTTGTAAAAAATTTCCCATGTGCTCGTGCGAGCGAAAACCGGCACCGATGATGCCGATGCGGAGTTTGTCTTTTTTTGCCGGGGCAAATGCACGAACGGTGTCATTCAATGCCAGTGCGGCTCCTGTTAGTGCGGATGCTTTGATAAAATTGCGACGGTCGAGTGAGGGCATGTTGAGAGTTTAGTTTAGAGGTTTAGGAGGTTTAGATGGTTTAGAGAGGTTTAGGATGGATCGATAACTTCTGTATGATCTCATCCGAAGCGCCGTCGGCATAATGTCCATAAGCGCTGGTGATGACGCCCTTGATGTCGCCATTTCTTGATTGCACTGCATACACCACGTCTTCGTCTTCGGGATTGCTATCGCCTTCAAAACGATATACTTCAACGATCTCAAATTCATCAGGGTTTAAGCAAATATCTTTTTCACTGCAGCTTATTTTATCGAAAGCGATATTGAAATTGAGGTGAAATCCTCTTGCTTTCAGATCTTCCAGAGCCCCAACGACGGTTTCGTATGAATGCATATAAAAGTTTGGATTAAAGTTAGGGATTTTTTTCAGGGGTCTGACGGCTTAGAGCCGTCTGACCCCTTGAAAAGCTCAGATAAATTATTACGATCAGCGTCGCTCCGGCCGTTACCAAAAAAGTGATCAAGGACCCGAAATTATACCACAGAAACCCACAACCACTGCTGGCCAGTAAGGCGCAAATGCTTTGCAGGCCTGTGTAGGTTCCGATGGCTGTGGCAGTTTCGCTTCGGTCAACAATATTGCTGATCCATGCCTTGGAAACCCCATCTGTTGCTGCCTGGTAAATTCCATATAGTACGAATAGAATGATAAAGACCAGCAGGTTATTGCTCAGCGCAAAGCCGGTGTACACTCCCGCAAAAACGAGCAAACCAAAAATGAATATTTTTTTCAATCCCAATTTATCGGCGAGGATGCCCATTGGGTAGGCTGTGAGGGCAAAGACGATATTGTACAAAATATATACGCCTATCACTTCGGTATCATTCAGCCCGCTTTCTTTCATTCTTAGTAAAAGAAAAACATCGGCGCTGTTAAATAAGGCAAAGAGCAAAAGGCCGGCTACCAGTTTTCTATATTCCGGTGGACTTTCTTTCCAATAGATAAAATTGAATGGATTGCGTTTGGGTTTCTTCGACGCAGTGTGTTTCTTTTCTTTAATAAAACGAGTGAGCAAAATAACCAGGATGCCGGGAGCGAAAGTGATAACGAAAAGTGTTTTGTAATTGCCTGGATGATAATAAAGATATACCAGCGCTATCGCCGGCCCGATCACCGCTCCAAGCGTATCCATACTGCGGTGAAAGCCAAATACCCGTCCCTTGGTAGCAGGCGTTGCTTCATCGCTGAGCAGTGCATCTCTAGCCCCGGTTCTTATTCCTTTGCCAAAACGGTCGAGCGTTCTCGCAAAAAATATCCACAACGGGTAAACGAATGCGGCCATCATTGGTTTGCTAATGGCGCTGAGCGCATAACCCCATTGTACAAAGGGCAAGCGTTTGCCCGAACGATCACTTTGTTGCCCGAAATAACTTTTACTGAGTCCCGCGATCGCTTCCGCAATTCCCTCCAGTATCCCTATGAAAACAACCGTAAAACCGATCTGTCTTAAAAACATCGGCATCACGGGTATCAGCATTTCACTGGCAATATCATTGAAAAGGCTTACCAGCGAAAGTATCCAGATGGTGCGGGTGATGATCTTTTGTGGAGAATTTGTTGGTGGCTGCACAGGTGGTCATTTAGCCGAATGTAGCAATTTCTTGGTACATTGCAGTGCTATTCTTATGTACCGCCAGGGCGGGAACGACTAAGCACTGAAGACAGCATTTATGAGTAAAAAAAACAAGCCTCCCAAAAAATCATCACAGGTAAGTACAGTAAAAGGCCGGCTGGATATTTCCAGGAGCGGAATGGGCTATGTGATCGTGGAGGGAGAGGATAAAGACATCATTATTCGCCCCAATGATTTTAACCGGGCACTCCATGGAGATATCGTGAGGGTGCAGGTAGACAAAAAAGGCGGCAGGGGAAAGCGTGCAGAAGGGGTGATCGTAGATGTTGCTGAGCGCAAACAAACCGAATTCATCGGCAATATTCAACTGAGTAAGAACTTTGCGTTCTTTATTCCCGCTTCCGAAAAACCGATCCCTGATTTTTATGTTGCTACAGAACATCTTCATGGCGCAAAGGACAATGAGCGTGTGGTGGTGAAACTATTGCAATGGGCAAAAGGCGATAAGAAGCCGCAGGGCGAAGTGCTCAGCATCCTAAAAGCAGAAGATGAGAATGATATGGCGATGAAGGAACTATTGATCGATTGCGGCTTTCCACTGGCATTCGATAAGGCCGTGCTTGATGAGACGGAGCAGCTATCGCCTGCGATAAGCCGCGAAGAAACGAAGAAGAGAAAAGATTTCAGGGATATACTCACTTTCACCATCGACCCGGTTGATGCGAAGGATTTTGATGACGCCATTTCGATCCGCAACCTGGATAACGGCAATTACGAGATCGGCGTGCATATCGCCGACGTGAGCCATTTTGTGAAACCTGGTACTGCGCTCGATAAGTCGGCTTACGAAAGAGCAACCAGTGTGTACCTGCCTGATAGGGTGAACCCCATGTTACCCGAAAAAATATCCAACGAACTTTGCTCATTGCGGCCGCACGAGGATAAATATACTTTCTCTGCTGTGTTCCAGATCACCAATAGGGCTGAGGTCAAACATAGCTGGGTGGGAAGAACGCTTATTCACAGTAACCATCGGTTTACCTATGAAGAAGTGCAGGAGATCATTGAGAAGAAAGACGGTCTTCATTATAAAGCGATCGGTTTATTGAACGACCTGGCGCAAAAATTCAGAAAGGAACGCTTTCGCAATGGGGCGATCAATTTCTCTTCACAGGAAGTGCGCTTTCAACTGGATGAAAAAGCCAAGCCCATTGGTATCGTTATCAAAGAAAGCTCTGAATCGCACCAGCTGATCGAAGAATTCATGTTGCTGGCAAACAGAACTGTTGCTGCTTATGTTTCAAAGATCAAGATCAACAAGCAACCTATTCCATTCCCGTATCGCATTCATGACGAGCCAGATGAAGAAAAACTAAAACCATTTGTTGCCTTTGCAAAGAAATTCGGCTACAGTTTTGATATGCACGACGAAAAGGCCGTGGCAGCATCTTTCAATAAGTTGATGAAAGAAGTGCATGGTAAGCCGGAGCAACATGTGCTGGAGCAATTGGGGATAAGAACCATGTCGAAGGCAATCTATACTTCAGAAAATATTGGTCATTACGGATTGGGTTTCGAACATTATTGTCATTTTACATCACCCATTCGCCGTTACCCTGATGTGATGGTGCATCGCATTCTGCAGGAATGTTTGGAGAAGAACCTGAAGATGGATCGGGCAATGGAAGAAAAATGCAAACATTGCAGCGACCGCGAGCGAAAGGCGATGGAGGCAGAACGTGCAGGCAATAAATACAAGCAGGTGGAATTCATGCAATCCTTCCTGGGACAGGATTTCGACGGCATCATCAGCGGTGTGGCTTCCTTTGGTTTCTTTGTTGAAACCGTGACGCATAAATGCGAAGGATTGGTTTCGGTAAGGGAACTGAGCGACTACGATGATTTCAGGCTGGATGAAGCCGACTATGCATTGGTGGGTATGCGTACCAAACAAAAATTCAGGATGGGCGACCTGGTGCGGATAAAAGTTGTTGCGGCTAATTTGAGCAAGCGGCAATTGGATTACGAATGGGTGCCGGGGAAAGCGCCTGGTGCTAAAGTCGACAAAACACCTCAAATCAAAAATCAAAAATCAAAAGTTAAAAGTAAAAAGTAAACTCTCCGGTCCAATTTTACCTTTTGAATTTTTACTTTTGACTTCCTTTCAACCAGGTTATGCAATCATTTACTTCACTATCAAAATCATTTGAGGAAAAATTCGCTGTTCGTCATTTCCCCGAACATGTGCCAAGTCTTTATGATCCTGCCCAATACATATTGGGGTTGGGAGGTAAAAGGGTGAGGCCGGTTTGTGTGCTGATGGGCAATGAATTGTTTGATGAGATCAATCCCGATGCCTGGCAGGTGGCGATAGCGATAGAGTTGTTCCATAATTTTACTTTGATACACGACGACATCATGGACAAAGCGCCACTGCGTCGTGGTATGGAGACGGTGCATGCAAAATATGGTGAGTCAACCGCATTGCTTGCAGGTGATGTGATGTTGGTGGCGGCCTATGAATATCTCAATAAGATCAAGTCGGGCATTTCGCATCGCGTCATCCGTGAATTCAATACAACCGCTAAGGAGGTTTGCGAGGGCCAGCAACTGGATATGGATTTCGAAAAAAGAGAAACGGTGAGCATGAAAGAATATGAAAGGATGATCATGTTGAAAACATCTGTGTTGCTGGCTTCCAGCTTGAAGCTTGGCGCCATGCTCGGAGGGGCGGGAGAGGGTAACCAGCAACATTTATATGAATTCGGTAAAAACCTTGGTATCGCATTCCAAGTGCAGGATGACTATCTCGATGCATTTGGTGATCCCGAAAAATTTGGCAAACAGGTAGGAGGGGATATTCTGGCGAATAAAAAAACTTTTCTGATGATCCATGCATTGGAATCAGGCTCAGCATCACAAGTGGCCGAATTAAAAATGCTGCTGGCGTCAAATAATGCCGATAAAGTTGATAAAGTACTCTCCATCTACAAGGCGTGTAAAGCTGATGATTGGGCAAGGTCCTTAAAAGAAAAATATCTTCAAACTGCGTTGCAACACCTCGAAGACACTGCTGTGCTTGCCGTGAGGAAAAAGCCGTTGGCGGAGTTGGCGGAGTATCTGATAAGTAGGGAGGAGTGATGGAAGTTTGATTGACGAACGAAATGCCAGGGTTGAACGAAATGTCAGGTTGAGCTTGTCGAAACCGTTTTAAATAACGTACCCTAAATGAAAATAGGTCACAACTATTATGTCTACATAGTTAAATGTGCCGATAGCTCATACTACACTGGCGTAACCAACGATTGCGATAGAAGAATATTGGAACACAACTCCGGAGAAAATAAATCATGCTATACATACAAACGACGGCCAGTGGAGTTAATGTACTGTCAGCATTTCAAGGATATCAGGCAGGCCATCGCATGGGAAAAACAGTTAAAAGGTTGGTCGAGAAAAAAGAAGGAAGCGCTATTTAATGAAAATTGGGAAGAAATAAAGAGATTAGCTAGGTCAAAGCAACCAGTCGTTCCTATTAACCCATCTTCGACAAGCTCAGACTGACAGCGCGTTTTAGCAAGAAGTAGCACTACGAATTAGCTAAGTCAAAGCAATCAGTTGTTCCTATCAACCCGTCTTCGACAAGCTCAGACTGACAGTACGTTTTGATAAGCAGTGACGCCATAAAAATGTAGATACCATTATCTTTCGCTCAATGTATGAAGCTGTCAGCCTGAGCTTGTCGAAGGCGGGTAAGAAAATAATCGTTTAATTCTTTTGATTCTATTCCACATAAAGATTTTTTTCTTCTCGCCGTTGCTCATAACGAAACTTTCACTATTTTACTGATCAAAACCAACTGCTATGTCCACATCTCTCTTTCGCAAAAAGAATATCAATAAAATACTTGAAGATGCTGCGTCGGGTTATGGCGATAGTGAACACGCATCGTTAAAGAAAGTGCTTGGCGTACGCGACCTTACTTTCTTTGGTATTGCGGCAGTTATCGGCGCGGGTATTTTCAGCAGTATTGGTAAGGCATGTTATGATGGTGGTCCGGGTGTGGTTTACCTCTACATCTTTACGGCCGTGGCCTGTGGATTTGCGGCTTTGTGCTATGCCGAATTTGCCAGTACTGTTCCGGTTAGTGGTAGTGCCTATACTTATTCTTATGTGGCATTCGGAGAAATATTTGCCTGGATCATCGGTTGGGATCTGTTGATGGAATACGCGATAGGAAATATTGCGGTAGCGATCAGTTGGAGTGATTATTTCACCAACCTTATGGATAAGGCCGGTTTGCATATTTCCAACTGGCTTACTATGGATTATGTTACTGCGCATGCCGGGTATAATGAAGTGACGGCAATGCTTACAAAAGGCGATACACTGCAATCCATAACCGACCCCGTGTTGTTGAGCAAATACGATGCATGGATGCATGCACCTACAATTGGAGGATTTCACCTTATTATGGACCTCCCCGCATTGATGATCGTGGCACTTATTACTGCGGTTGTTTTTGTTGGTATCAAAGAAAGCCGGGCAATGACGAATATGATGGTGATCATAAAACTCGCTGTTATCTTTTTGATCATCGTGATGGGAGCGTACTATGCGCATCCCGACAATTGGAGTCCGTTCACACCAAATGGAATGAGTGGCGTGTTGAAAGGCGTATCGGCGGTATTCTTTGCCTATATTGGGTTTGACGCGATATCTACCACGGCGGAGGAGTGTAAGAATCCGCAGCGGGATCTGCCGCGAGGGATGATCTATTCGCTGGTGATCTGTACGGTCTTGTACGTATTACTTGCGCTCGTTCTAACGGGCATGGTAAAGTATACCTCACTGAATGTTGGCGACCCCCTTGCAATGATATTCGATCAACGCGGTTTGCATTGGATCGGTGGAATTGTGGCAGTTAGTGCTATCATAGCAACAGCCAGTGTGTTGCTTGTGTTCCAATTGGGACAACCACGTATATGGATGAGTATGAGCAGGGACGGCTTACTGCCGAAAATATTTTCCAAGATCCATCCAAAATTTAAGACACCATCTTTTTCTACGATACTTACGGGCTTTGTTGTGGCCATACCGGCGTTGTTCCTGAACCTGGATTTTGTGCTGGCGCTAACCAGTATCGGTACCTTGTTTGCCTTCGTGCTGGTGTGTGGCGGTGTGCTGGTGTTGCGGGGACAAAAGGAGCGACCAGAAAGTAAATTCAAAGTGCCTTATCTCAATGGAAAGTTTATTGTACCGGTGATGGTGGTAGCGTCGCTTGTAATAATTTACAAATATGCGCCTGAACATTTTACGAACATCTTTAGCTTAGATGGCTTGCCCATGCTATTGTTTTGGATAGTGACGCTGATCGTTACGGTTCTTACTTTCATGAGAAATTATTCTATCATACCCGTGTTCGGACTGATCAGTTGCTTTTACCTGATGGCGCAGGAAACTTATCTGGTTTGGTTACGGTTCCTGGGTTGGCTGATCATTGGTCTGATCATTTATTTCTTATACAGCTACAACAACAGTAAACTGAGTCCAAACAGAAAGGAGCCGAAGCCCCTTTCATAATACTTTATCAACGTTATTGGTGGAAGAGCTCTTATTTCTTTTCCAGCACCAGCACTACCTTATTAAAATCTGCTGAGGCATTGATTACTTTTTTGAAGGATTCAAATTCACTCAGCGGGTATTTTATTTCGTGGTAGGTTTCCATTACTTCCACTACCAGTTCATTACCGGTCATTGTGTAGTTACTGGTGAAGCCCATCGTTACTATATTGTCTCTCTTTACCTGGAAATCCATGTTCAGGTCCTTGAGATTTTTGATGGTATAACCATCGGGTACCTGGAATTTTAATTTGCGATACAAGATATGCGGGTACTGCAATTCAGCGGGCAATTGCCGCGGCTTTTCCTGGTACATCTGTTCCTGCGGGCCGATCAGTTCCCCGAATTTTAGCAAAAGTTTGTTGCCTGCTTTCTCCAGGAGCTCTGCCGTATGGATCGTTCCACTGATCACCAACGGTTTGTTGTCCCATGAGTCGGTGAACTTTGTATGCTCGGTTTTTATTTGTTGAATATTCTCGCTTTTGGCTACCGAGTTAATGATATCCTTAACCGCCTCTTCCTGTTTATCAACCGTAAGGTAGGCCCAAATAGGCTTGTATGCCAGCGCAGCATAGCCCGTTAATATTTGTTTGCTTTCGATGATCAGCGAATCCCCCGACGGATCAACTTTTACCGAAACCTCCATGTTATGCCCATTTTGGTCAAATGGCTCCATGGGTATTGTATCAAATTTTGCGATAGCAGTTCTTACATCACCAATAGACGTGATCTTTAAAAATAACCCACGTGTGCCCGCCCAGTAGGGTTCTACATAAGGATAGCGTGTGGAGGCGCCGGCAGGCTGCAAGAATTTATGCGTGCTGGGAAAATAAACCAGCATCTCATCAATGCGGTTCCAATTCTCGATGTCTTCCACCAATGGCAACTGATCTCTCACAGAAGGGAAAACTATTTGGTAGGGTATCTGTTTGTTTTCAAGCATGGCGATGAAGAAGCGAAAGGCCCCGAGGTTATTGGTATTGCCGGTCTTTATTATCGCTTCGATATTTTCAGCATCCTCGCTGACCAATTTGTCATCCACATTTATTTTGTTCTTCATGTAGTCTTCCAGCAGCCGGATAGTTTGCTCCTGCGATTCGTCATCAGCGATATTTGCTCCCTTCATGAATTTGTTGAGTGCTTTCGTTTCTTTTTCTGAATACCTGGTGAGGTTATTAAAAACATTTTTACCCAATTCATTCCAGGTGTACATCCTGCTGTCGCTTTTACCAACGCTGAGGTTGTAACTTAATTTAAAATCAAGGCGTTGGAAATAAGGATCCGGTAAACCATATTTTTCATCTTCCAGTGCCTGTATATTTTCTGAGTAAGCGGCAGTCACGCGCTGCTCGCCGATCAGGCTGTCTTTTAAAACGGTAAAACCATTGAATCCTTTTGCGTCAAACTTCAGGTGTTTCGGTATCACGATCGAAACCCTTACCTGTGCGTAAGGTGTTGATTTATTTTGAAAGATCTCGCTTCCAAAAAAGCTGGGATTCTTTCTTGTTACATAACTGTATTCCACTTCAGATCCCTTGTCCAAACCTTCCATCGCAAAGAACTTATACCTGTTTCCTTCGATCTCCTGGTCCTTGATCTTCGACGCCGGCACATCCAACACTGCACCGGAAGAAGTGATCACCCTTGCCCTGATGTCATTGACCTCGGCGGTTAGGGAAACGGGGATGTAGATCTTATTGAACATTTCGATGCCCTTATCATCCGCCACTTTGATCAATTTGTACACGTAGTTTGACTGAACCAAATTCTTGTCTTCAAACTTATACTGGTAAATGCGGTTATCGATAAGGTAAACAGCGCTGGCATCCTTAAAATTCGCCGGCATCTTATGCAATGTGGGTTTATCGGCCCATTGCATGGAAGTGCCGTATAGCCCGGTTAACTGGGCATTGGAGGTGAAAGCCATCAGCAGGGCAACTCCCAGCGGCAAGATATTTTTAAGCATCGTAATTTGTTTTATCGGTTTAGGGATCATTTCTTTTTTAAAACTATTTCTTCTTTATAAGCAGGAGATATCTTAGTGAGAGAACTGTTGTAAAGAGGGAAATCTGCTGGCTCGATGTACAACCTTTTTTCAACATAATATTGGGTGGCGATAACGCTTCCCGGAATTTGTTTGTATTCAATTGAAAAATCAACCAGTGCATTTGATATGGAAACATTTTTCGGCAGGTAGCTCACCGTATAGCCATCCGGAATTTTTAAAACGTGTACCTGTCTTATTGTTCGCAGGTAATCGTTTTCGATGGCCACTTTTCTTTTAGCGGTATCGATGGGCTTGCTGCTAAATAATTTTTCGAGGTTCAGGTTAATGTATGTCTCGTCATCGATGGACTTTACATAGTCAGGGATCGTAAAATGAGATTTGATATTCACTGATTTTTTTGAAGGATCAGGATAACTGATATTGTAATCGTTCATGATGAATTTATTACTTCCCTTGGCCATCCTGCGACGGGCATACACCCTTTCGTCATCGCCTTTGTTGAACAGAAGGTTGTCGTAGATATCAGCTCCCCAATATCCCAGGTAATCAACAGAACAATTACCATTCAGCGTATTTTTTTCAATGGTTAAGAATGTGCTGTCAACCAGCAGATTCTCAGATGCAGGGACTATCGGAACTTTTATCAGCTCATATTTTTCCGGGCTGATGCTCACCAAGGCTTGTTTGTCCTGGATGCTATAAGTAGGATAGCCAAAGATGCAATTTGGATCGGTTGCATCCAGGAAGATCCAATCTTTATCAATGTGCACTGCACTGATCATGTGGTTATCAGTAATGGGCAGCGGCACTTCTGAATAGGTGTAAGGGATATGCCTTGTGCCGATCCAGGTAAAATAAGCTTTTACTCCACTTGCCTGGAGCAGGGCGGTGAGGAGGCTAGCCATGTCCTTGCAATCTCCATAACGTTTGTTGCACACATCGGTAGCCTGGCGCGGTACGAACCCTTCAAGTCCTTCTTCAAATGCTACGTATTTGATATGCTCTTGCACCCATAGGTAAATGGCACGCGCCTTTTCACGGTCAGAAGTTTTGCCGGCGCAGATCTCGTCGGCGGTCTTTTTCAACGTCTTGTCTGCATCGACATTGATATCTTTTAAAAAACTTACGTTCCATTTATACAACTCATCCAGCGAACTAAAAACCGGTACCATGCCATCATCGGTTTTATACTGGCTAACATATACGATCACGTGTTCGGCATAATAAGGAGCGGTAACACCATCGCCAAAATATTCATTGTTGTTGAGGCCGGAAGCTTTGAATTCAAGTTTGCGATACCTTCCTTTTTTACTCTCGGTTACTGTAATATCTTTTTTGGGATCATTTTTGATGATGTATTTCAGCTCCATATCCTCTGGAAAAGTTATGGTGTACGTAGCACTCAGCACGGGCAAATAAGTGCTGAAATAAAAAGGAGAGATGAAGCGGATGTCTTTATTATAATGCTCCGTTTCCACGTACGCTATACTGCCCTTGAACATCTGCGGGTAATCGAATGAGGTTTCTTTAACATCGTCATAAAACACGCCCTGGCTCGACGATGCCTGCGTTTTGAACTGGCTCACCTTTATTTTTTTCATGCCTTTGCCATCTGGCACCGAGGTATAGGCTTCCACTTTCTTCAGTTCATTGAAATTACTGGTAAATACTTTATCCTTATTGTAAATTCCGTTCGCTTTATCATCCAGTATCAGCATCTCCGAAATTTCTGTAGCCGTTGCAGAGGGTATTCCCTTCTTGTAGGAGATATCTACATTCCTGTTGACGTTGGAAAAGACCGCAGTTTTCCCGGGAAATTGTTTTTGTATCTCTTCGACAGATTGCGCACTACCGGTATTGCAAAGCATAAGCCCCGCAAACAACAGCCCACAATGACAAATGATCGTTTTCATAATTAGTTACTTTTTTGCTGTCAGTATTCCGTAATAATATACGAGGGTTTCGGTTAATTTGCCTGCTTCATAATATTTGCATATGCCGTGCAGGTTGTCGTTGACATAATTTTCTTCGGAGATCAGGTTGCCGTTCTCAGCATAATATTTTAACGGACCGTAAAGATTGCCATAAATGAAATTCTGCTCTTTCATGAGCTTTCCGCTTGGATAATAAACTTTCTTCACGCCCTCATCATCGCCATTTATCCGGGTGCCGGAAACGTATTCCTTTCCGCTTGTAAAATAAAGTATCCGCTCCCCATCTACCAGGCTTTCGTTGAATGCCATCTGCACGCTTTTGTTGCCATTCCTGAAATAACCAGTCACCGTTCCTGTTCCACCGGGGGTTTGTATTACCGGAACAAGGTTGCCATTCTTGTCTTCATAACTATAACCGGTTAATTCATCTTTTTTATAATAAAGCACAACAGCCAGGCTCTTGTTATCTGCATAAAAAATACATGGACCGTCGAGGTCTCCGTTCTTATACTGGATCTCTTTATCAACGGATCCATCCTCGTTATACTGAACGTTCTTTCCGTTCAGGTGTCCATCGGCGTATTCTTCTGTTGCCTGTATCGTTCCATTGCGCCAGTAATATTTCCACTGTCCGGTTTTGCCACCTGATTCATACCTGCCTTCCACCTGCAGCTTTCCATTGGGATACCATGATCGATAAATGCTATCGAGAAGGCCATTCTTATAAAAACTGGTATTGAACTTGCTTCCATCGACGTAGGTGAAAGTGCGAATGCCGTTTCGGTTGTAATATTTGTAGTTATTTTCAATGTAAGGCTTGCCATTATAATGTTTCAGTAAGATCTTCCCTTCACCCTTCACCAATTCGGAACTCGTCAATATATTACCGAGGGTATCAAACTGCACCACTTTTTTAAGCCAGCCGTTATCATAATATTCCGTGTTATCGGGCTTGCCATTCAGGGCATAATATTCAGATATGCCATGTATCTTGTCATTGAGATAATACAGCTTGCTGATGAGCTGTCCCTGCAGATCATAATTCAAAAAAGTGCCCTGGCGCTGGCCACCTACATACCAACCTTCTTCCGAAACGACGCCATTGTTGTAGTATGTCACAAAATATCCATCGGGCTGATCATTTACGTAATTGCCTTCCTGGTTCACTTTGCCATTGGCATAGTAGATCACTTTCTTTCCTTCCTGCAATCCCTTTACATAATTTGATGTGCTGTTTATCTTTCCATTTTTATAGTAGGAGGTACCCTTACCATCCTGCTGTCCGTCTTTTGTAAAATAACCATCCTGCGTTTTTTTGCCATCGGGACCGTAGAAAGATATATCTGCATTGCCTTTTCGGCTGGTGGTATTGCTGATAACATTTCCTTTTTTGTCAAAGAATTTTATATCCCTGAGCCTGCCTCTTTCAAAAATGGTTTCGGTGTAAACGATACCATCCTCATCAAAATATTCTTTCTTTCCGTCGATCTCTCCTTTCTTGAAGAACGATCTTGTTTCCAAGGTCCCGTTTTTAAAATAAGAAAGGTATTCACCGTCCAACTCTCCATCTACGTAGGTGCCTGCGTATTCCGGCTTGCCGGTATCATAAAACCATTTCCATGGCCCCGTGCTTTTACCTTTACCCATAGAACCGGTCTTCTTTACTTGTCCGTTCTCATGATACTCTGTGTAGTCTCCTGTATATTCACCTTTATCGTAATGCGCCTTAGAATATACCTTTCCACTTTCATAATAATTGGTTTCATCTCCTTGTTTGTTATCATCGGTGTAGCTCACAACGGTTTCCAGGGTTCCGTTCGATGTATAATATTTTGCGGGGCCTTCTTTCTTGCCTGCTTTATAATTAACGGTCGATCGGGGATGTCCGTTATAATAAAATAGGTATTCCGTTCCATCGGTCTCATCATCCTTATAGTTCGAGATCATGTACTGTAACCCGTTGTCGTGCCAGCTTTCCGATTTTCCATTCGCCTTGTTCTTCACATAGTTTGCTACTTCCTGTAATTGCCCATCTTCGAAATAAAAGCGCCAATCACCGGTACGCAGGCCTTCATTGTCGAATGTTCCCTTTGATTTAAGCTGCCCGTTGGGATAATAAAATTCCCATGGCCCGATCAGCAGTTCTTCATTTTTATCATTCTTCCCATATTCTCCTTTTCCTGTTACGCGAAAATCTTTTATGTAGTATTTTATTTTCGTGTTGGCCCTTTCATTGTACATGAGTTGCTGCGATTTACGCAGATCGTTGAGGTAGCCGGCTGCTATCACCGCCATTTCATCAACATGTTTTTTTTCTTTCTTCATGTAATCCTTCACCTTCTCAATATTAAGCTCACTGAACATGTGGAAGATGAGGGGCTCAAATTGTTTAGCGTCCCAAAGGGTTTTGAAGAGCGGCACATAGTACTGCATCCAGAAGCCTTTGTCGGCAGGATCGTATTCCAGTTTTTCCATCATCACCTGTAGCTGGCGCACCACCTGGTCTTCAAGATCGGCCTTGAGTTTATATTTTTTATCGAGAGCGATCTTGCTTACAAGGATATCCTGCACCGATTCAAAATTATCTTCCCTGCCGGGTTTGTATTTTTTCAGTTGCTCCATGATCGCATCGCCCATTGTTGCAATGGACACCAGGTAGGCGCTGGTTTTCTTATAACGACTATTGCTCGGCGAGACGATGAGGTTGGTGCTGAAGCTAAGCATGGCCTGCACCATATTCCCTTTGAGCATCGAGGCAAGGCCCAGGAAATAATGAGCAGATGCATAATAGGGATTCAACATCACGCATTTTTGAAAGCAGGAAATGGCTTCATCATTTTTTTCCTGGCGATACAAGCATACTCCTTTGTTGAAATAGGCGAGGTAATCGTATGGGTTTATTGATAGTATCGTGTCGTACACGTTCAATGCCTTATCTACGCGTTTGGTGTCGTCGTAGATATCAGCAAGCAGCCTTAGCCATACCGTTTTCTTTTCGGGAAAAAGATCCAGGCCGATCATTGTGTTTTTTTCGGCTTCAACAAAGTTGCTGTCGGCATAGTAACTAACGATGATTTCGTCGAGCACTTTCCAGTAACTGGAATCGCTCATCGGCACTTTTTTGTATTCCGCTACGGCTTCTTTGTATTTGCCGGCTTCGTGCAGCTCAACGCCCTTTTTAAGAACATCGGCGCTGTTCACCAAAGGGTTATTTAATTCCCTTTGTTGCGCAGTGAGCATTAGGGTTGTGGCCAATAAAATGGTTGTAAATAGTAAGGGCTTGAACATTTTTTGTCGGGGTTGATTACCAGGGATTGTAGATAGGGTTTGCTGTAAAAATACTTGAAAATTATCATGCGGTGTACATTTCCGACAGAATAATATAGTATTCTGACAATCAACAAATCCGCTTATGTGATTTGGGCTGAAATCCAATGTATTAGCGGCCTGGAGTTGTATCTTTGCAGCAGCGAAGAGCGATAATTCTTGTGATATGAAGTACGAACCCGGCGATAAAATAATTGTGTTGCTCACCAATGAAGAAGGAAAAGTTGTGGAGATCATGAATGAGAAAATGGTCATGATCGAAGTGAAAGGCGTGCGGTTTCCGGCCTATAGCGACCAGATAGACTTTCCCTATTTCAAGATGTTCACCGAAAAGAAATTAGTACCAAAGAAAAAGGTTTTCATCGACCAGGTGCGTAAGGAAAAAGATCCGCCCAAAGTAAAAACCGCGGATGGGGTATTGCTTTCTTTCTTGCCTGTATTTGATAAAGACATTTTTGATGATGATGTGGTGGAAAAATTTCGCCTCTATCTCATCAACCAGGATGAACAGGCTTATAACTTCAGGTATGACCTGATGATCGGGGGAGAAAGTGATTTTCAGTTGAAGAATGTTGTGGAGCCTTTAAGTGATTTTTATCTCCATGACGTAAAGTTTGAGGACCTGAGCGATAACCCACGTTTCGATTTTGAGTTTTCATTGAAGGAACCCGACAAAAAGAAGGCCCC
>Ga0070682_100000125_pt1 | contig 67243 bp, 67 predicted proteins | sample KBSC63LmetaG_FD_64668 | JGI IMG/M metagenome (GOLD analysis project Ga0070682, IMG submission 64668) | Corn rhizosphere microbial communities from Kellogg Biological Station, Michigan, USA - KBS C6-3L metaG | ecosystem: Host-associated > Plants > Roots > Rhizosphere | place: USA: Michigan...
GAACGGCAGCATCTACATATTCGACGTAGCCGATAGCGCTGCCAAAATAGGGAGCTATTACGACACCGATAAAGACAAAAAGGACCAGATGATCGGTGGTAACAATTTCCAGGCTAAAGTGCCTGCTGCCAATGGCCTGTCTGTGAACTGGACCAATAAAATGTATAATAAGGAGTATAGCCTCTCTTCACGGGTAATAGATAATGTTTACAAGGGTAAAAAAGCAAAATGCCTGCTGGTCAACAGTGCTTCAACTATAAACGGAGTGGCCGTAAATGAGACCTATTATTACCAGCAGGGAGTTGGATTAATTAAGATCGAATCGGGTGGCAAGACAGCTTTTGAGCGAAAGTAAAATGTGAAAAATTTTATTTGTTTTATACCCTCCTGATTACGTTTCTTTGCAAAACGTTTCGATTACATGTCTACTCGCATATCTACTCCCGCCGTCCTGATCTTAGCCGACGGCACTGTTTTTCATGGTACAGCTTTTGGAAAAATTGGCACAGCAACGGGTGAAATATGTTTCAATACGGGCATGACCGGCTACCAGGAGGTATTTACCGATCCAAGCTATTATGGCCAGGTGCTGATCATGAATAATGTACATATTGGAAATTATGGCGTAAAAGCGATCGATGTGGAAAGCAACGGTGTAAAAGTGAAAGCAGTTATTGGCCGCAACCTTGAAGACAAATACAGCCGCTTTACAGCCGACGCCTCTCTCCAGGAATATTTTGAACAACAATCCGTGGTGGCCATTGACGGCATTGATACCCGTGCGTTGGTAGCGCATATTCGCACACAGGGAGCGATGAATTGCATCGTTTCCTCCGAGACAACCGATATCAAAAAACTACAGGCAGATCTTGAACAAGTGCCTTCTATGGATGGATTGGAATTGGCGTCAACGGTTAGCACAACAGATCCTTATTTTTTAGGCGATCCTGAAAGTAAGATACGTGTAGCAGTGTTGGACTATGGCGTCAAAAAAAATATACTCAACTGTTTGGTGGAAAGAGGGGCCTATGTAAAAGTGCATAATGCAAAAACGAGTTTTGAAACCTTGCAGGAATTTCAGCCGCATGGATATTTTTTGAGCAATGGCCCCGGCGACCCAGCCCCGATGGATTATGCGGTGAAGACGGTGAAACAGATCCTTGCGGCCAATAAGCCATTGTTTGGTATTTGCCTGGGTCACCAACTACTGGCCCTCGCCAACGACATTCCCACATTCAAGATGCACCACGGCCACCGCGGTTTAAATCACCCGGTGAAGAATATCGTCAGCGGCAAATGCGAGATCACTACACAAAATCATGGTTTTGGTGTGCAGCCCGATGCCGTAAGATCCAACGCAAATGTGGAGATCACGCATGTGAACCTCAATGACGAAAGTATTGAAGGTATCCGCATAAAAAACAAACCCGCTTTTTCGGTACAATATCACCCCGAAGCCACACCAGGTCCCCACGACAGTCGCTATTTATTTGATGAATTTATTGCTTCCCTGGGTAATAATTGACACAGCTGTAAACCCTTTCCTACTATAGTTCAACTGTTTCCCCTCTGACAGGCCAAAGAACCTGCCCCTTTCTGCCATCATAACAAAAATTGGAACTGTTTTTGTTTTTCTGCTATAACAGCATGAAACATTGCTGTAATTTATTCTTTCATTTAAAATCATCTATATGAAAAAGATATTTTGCTTAGGCGCAGTTACAATGATGATGATCTCATCATGTAGCAATACGCAGCTGATCACATCCTGGAAGGCACCGGAAGCTACTGTTCAACGCTACGATAAAATATTGGTGGTGGCTTTGACGGGAAGCAGGGATCGCGAATTACGGGAATCGATTGAAAATTCGATAGCCACCAGGCTCCAGAATGAAGGCATGAACGTGGCAACCGCTACCCAACAATATGGCCCCAGGTCTTTCCGAACAATGAGCGAAGAAGAAGCCGTGAGAACAGTCAACGATAATGGATTCGATGCCGTGATGGTAGTGTCTTTACTGGACAAACAACAGGAAAGCAGCTATACTCCGGGTTATGTTTCAAGCACACCTTATGCAGTGGTAAGGAACAGGTGGTATGGAGGCTATAGGGTAATTTATGACAGGGTGTATACTCCGGGTTACTACACCACTACTACCGATTACACACTTGAAGCAGATTTTTATCAAACAAGAGGTGATATGCTGATCTATTCTGCACAAGCCAAATCATTCGATCCAAATTCTTCTGAAGACCTTGCCGGTGACTTTAGCAGAACACTGGTAAAAGATATGGTCGGCAAAGGCATTATCAGCAGTACAGTAAGATCGTGATAAACTCAAGCTTACCTGGTTTATCTACTAATAGCCCTTCTTCGGGAGGGCTGTTTTCTTTATAGCCTGATTTGATTACATTCGTGTTATGAAGATCGCGATCATCAATGGGCCAAACCTGAACCTGCTTGGCAAGCGGGAAATAGATATTTATGGCGAAGAGACATTCGACTCTTTTCTAAAAAGCTTGAATGGCAGATACGCCGATGTAGAGATATCTTATTTTCAAAGCAATGTAGAAGGCGAGTTGATCAACGAGATACAGCGGGTGGGATTCGATCACGATGGGATCGTTCTTAATCCTGGCGGTTACACTCATACTTCTGTTGCAATAGGTGATGCCATCGCTGCGATCAAAGCACCCGTTATTGAAGTACATATCTCGAACATTTTTGGGAGAGAAGAATTCAGGAAACTGTCTCATGTTTCCGGAAAAGCAAAAGGCGTGATCAGCGGCTTAGGTTTGAAGGGATACGAATTAGCGATCGAATGGTTGATCAAATAATAGGTACATTTAAAAATCACGTATGAATAAGATCATTTGCCTTGCCCTGTTGGCCATCACTATGGCTGCATGTAATGATAATAAGAGTAGCAGTAGCAACAATTCCGCGTCTGCTGCAAACAGCGGCGATACAGCATTTAAGAATATTTCTGATAGTTTTTTAAAAGGATATCTCGCATGGAGGCCGCAAACAGCCGTGGCCCTGGGTTACCATGAATACGACGGAAAGATCACGGACTACAGTAAGTCTTCACTAGACAACGAATTAAAACGGCTGAAAGATTTTGACCATCAACTCGACAGTTTTGATACCGTTTCACTCAGTACACAAAACTTCTTCGATTTTAGAATTTTGAAGATGGGGATCAGGAATGAGATCTTCAATTTTGAGGACCTGAAGGTCTATACAAAAAACCCAATGACCTATGCTGGTGCGGTGGATGTGAACTTGTATATCAAAAGGGATTATGCCCCGCTCGAAGAAAGATTGCAGCATGTGATCGATGTTGAAAAGGAGATACCACATGTATTTGCCGCTGCCAATGAAAACCTGGCGGGTTCGCTGCCAAAGCCATATATTCAAACGGCGATAGAGATAGCGAAAGGCGCCGCTGATTTTTTTAAAGGCGACCTGCTCATCGCATTGAAGGATGTAAAGAATGATTCGCTGATGGCAAATTTCAAAACAGTGAATGATGCTGCCGTTGATGCCATCAACAAATTCGTTTTGTACCTACAGAAGGAAAAATTACCAAAGTCCAGTGATGACTATGCTATCGGTGAAGCCAACTATAAAAAAATGCTGCTATATGGGGAAGATATCAGTCTATCTCCCGATAGTATTTTGGCAATAGGGTTTGCCGAGTTGAAAAAAGAGCAGGAGAATTTTAATTCTGCGGCAAAAATCATTAACCCAAACAAAAAGCCGATCGATGTATATCATGATGTACAGAAAGAGCACCCGGTTGCCGACAGTCTTATTCCGGAAGCGAGAAAGCAGTCGGAGGCCATTCGGCAATTTCTTATCGATAAGAAGATCGTAACGATGCCTTCCAATGTGAGGGTGCAGATCAAGGAAACGCCTCAATATCAAAGATCAACAAGTACGGCCTCGATGGATGTGCCGGGCCCTTTTGAAAAGAACGCAACCGAAGCATATTACTACATCACACCTGTGGATCCCAAGTGGTCGGAAAAACAAAAAGAAGACTGGCTGACAACTTTTGATTTTTATACCACGGAGAATGTTACAATACATGAAGCCTATCCCGGCCATTACACCCAGTTCCTGCATTTAAATGCTTCCAACGCATCGCCAATTGAAAAGATATTTGGCAGTTATGCATTTATAGAAGGTTGGGCGCATTATTGCGAAGTGATGATGATACAGGAAGGTTATGGTAATAATGGCGATTCAATTAAAGCCGCCAAGCATCGACTCGCTCAATCGGGTGATGCGCTGCTGCGCATTTGCCGGCTTTGCGTTTCTATAAAAATGCATTGTCATGGAATGACAAAGGAAGAAGCTACGAAATTCTTTATGGACAATTGGTACCAGGGCGAAAAACCTTCGAGCCAGGAAGCGCTTCGTGGTACATTCGACCCCGGTTATCTTTTTTATACCGTAGGCAAACTGGAAATTTTGAAACTGCGTGAAGATTTCAAAAAGCAGGAGGGAAGCAGCTATACCTTGCAAAAGTTCAATGATGCAGCTTTGGATCATGGAATGATGCCCATCCGTTTGTTGCGGGAGATATTGTTAAAGGATCGTGCTACCTGGAATGATATTTTATGAAATGTAAAATTCTAAATGTAAAATATTAAATGTAAAAGTTAAATGCCACCAGCAATTCGAATTCACTTTTGATGTTAAAAGCTGCTACACTTTTACATTTTAGATTTATTATTCTACATTTTACATTCTACTACTAGCTCCTGATCGCATAGAAAACTGCAAACGCAACCACGAATAGTATCACCGAATAAATAATGATCGCGGGAGTATTTGATTTCCGTGTCTTGCTATTGAATGTGTATTTACATTCATTGCATTTTGTATGATGGAACAATTTCGGCCCAAGCAAGCCGCCCCACCAGGTATATTTAACCGGACTAACAAGTGAGCTGCCGCATTTAGGACAACCGTCGGGAGCAATTTCATTTAAATGATCGGTCATGGTTCATAAGTTTGAAGGATAAATTTATAAAATTACCCTTAACAGCAATGCATAGCCCGTATCTTTTTTGGGATCATCAGTAATGACTACAATGTGCAAACCCACCGCGGTCCATACTTTGAACATCTCGCCCTTTTTGTGTTTTACCATTTCCTTGTCAAGCTGCTCAAGCATCACGCCCCGCACAAACCAACCGAGGTCGCCACCTTTTGAAGCGGATTCGTGATCGGCGCTATAAGTGCTTGCCGCATCGGCAAATGTCGTTCTGCCATCTTTGATCTTTGCCATCAGAGTATCGGCCAGTGCCTCGGCAAAGCGGGGACGGTAGACGGCGGTGTCCAGCACAATATGTGTGACGTGATAAAAAGTGTTCGGCGCTTTCATTAATATCTTAACAAGGATATAATCCGTTTTGAATGGGCCATAAGTCTTTCCCACCTTTCCATGATAAGCAAGGCTATCGGCTTTGCCCAAAAAAGAATTGGTACTTAAAACAGCTATCGTATCGATAAAGAACTTTTTCTTCAGCACAAATTTTACAAATCCAACAGGATTACTGGTGGTATCCAACACGCTTTTTATTTGCGCAATTGTCGGGCCCTTTTGGCTTTTTGCGGAAAACAAGATGCACCAAAAGAGTAGGCTAAAAAGAATTTTTTTCATTCAAAAATTTGAAGGGCAAAGATAGGGTAAAGCCGTAAGGTGTCAGGCCCAGCACTTGCATTGTCAATGTCTTATTGCAAAGATTACCATTTCTAAATCCATTTTCGATAGCTGTCTGGCCACACGAGCAGCTTTTCGGAGTTCAGAAGTAGAATTTATTCAAGCAGTTTAATGGTTAAGCATAGTGGCTGGCACCTAAAGCTTCATCTTCCTCACCATCGCCTTCACCTGCTTCTTCATCTCATCCAATTCGCCTAATTGCTGTTGAATAAAACTGTTCTCTTCGAGCCTGCCGATGACACTGTTCATTTCTGCGGTGGTATCATACACCATTTTGCGGAATGGGTTATCGTAATCCTTTGCCCTGGAGTCGTAGATGCCTTTGCACATCCAATCCTTGGTGGTTAACATCTGTTGTAATAAAGTTTTAAAAAGGGCAGGAGTGAATTGCTTGGGTGTGATATTTAATATTTCCAGTAAGGATGTGTAGCCATGATTTAATCTGTCCTGAGCATAAGCCGCGCCCTTGCTTCTGTAGAAATCATGCAATGCTTGCCAGCTTTTTAATTTACCCGATTTGATATCTCGCTTTAGTTTTTCTATTTCGCTTTTTTGGATCAGTTGTCCACCAATATTGAGCCACTCGCTACGCTGAATTTTGGCGGAAACAGACTTCTTCAATTCATCAAAACTGCTGAACTTATTATTTTGAACATGACAAAATAATTCCTTCACGCCATAGTATTGGATCAGTTCTTTAAAAACTGCGATGGCCTGAGGCACTTTCACTACAGATGCCTGATGATCGCTATTTACCCATCCGCTTATTTGCGCTGTACCTGAACTATCAGGTTTTAATTTCCCTAAGATCTTCAGTCCGTCAAACATTTCGTTGATCGTATCCGGCGCCAGGAAATCGTATTCGATATGTTGGATCTTTTCCGTGCGTCGATCCCTGTCCACGTACTTACGTGCATTACGGGTGAGTGCATACATATTGTACATGAACCAATAACCGGGCATCACCACGATATTGCTGTTGGGCACATCATAACTCACCAGGCTGAATGGAACAGGAATATTAAGCTCTGCCGGAAAATCTCCTTTGGCAATGATACAGAAAGATGCAAACCGCGAATTGTGTTTTAAACTCACACATAGGCCAGGCCAAAATCCACGCCCGGCAACGATCTCACCGTCCGGACTCCGACTGTTGTGATTGCTTCCGATGGTTGCGCCGGCAGCCATATTGCTTTGTCCCATGATCAGCGCCGCACACAAAAATGAATTGTTGTGATGTTGTTCGTGTGCAGGGAAGATGAGTGAGTTCAATACTTCGCAGCAAGAGATGGTAGAATTATTTCCAAGAAAAGAATTGATCAGCCTTGCACCATATTTCAACTGGGAGTGAGACGACATTACAAAACGCACAGCTTTCACACCATAAAAGATCCTGCAGCCATATCCAACGATCCCATTTACCAGTTCGCATCCTTCGCCGATCTGCGAAGTACGGTCGCCATCGCTATTTACAGTAATGTTCTTCAGCTTATTGGCGCCCTTGAAATAAGCATCGGTTCCTACCCACACGTCTTTGATGATCTTACAATTCTTGATAACAGTGCGGTCGCCGATCTTTCCATAATAACCGCGTTGTTTATCGTAACGGTTCTCGGTAAATTCTTTGAACTTTTCCAGCAGTGCATCATCGTCGCGGTATTTGCTCCAGAGCCATGCATCGCCTGCCAGCATTCCGTTGAATGGGATCACTTTCCGGCCACCATTCTCGTTACACAGTTCCATCCATGTTCTCGTCTTCTCTTCTTCTCCATCTTTCACAATGCCGTTTCCAAATTTTGCATAGTCTGTCGTTGCCAACTCATTCACGTTAGCGATCATCACTTCGTTTCCGATGATATAATGGCTGAGGTAATTGACATTGTCGATACAAACATTATTTCCGAAATCGGAACTGATGATGGTGCTGTTGTACAATCCCACCGGCATTCTAAGATTATGGAACTCCAGATAGAAAGGTTCCAATTTGCCGATGCGCACCAATCCATGAAACTTGCAGTTCTTTACCAACTCAGGATTGAATGAATCTTCAACGAAGATATTACTCCAATCATCGGCTGTATTTCGATTGCGAACAAGTGCGTCGATTTCCTGTTTTGTGAGTTTGCGGTGAACAGTACCGTTACCGTTTTGGGTATTCCTCAGATAGTATTCGTCTTTTCCTTTGGGAATATATTTTTTATCTACAAAATTGTAGCCGAGATCGTTGACGGAATGTTTTCGGATGATGTTCATTAACTAATTGATAATTAATTAAATGATAATTGATAATGGTTCGACTGGAAACCCTTTGCTTGAAAAGAAGGTTTAAAATATTTTATACCTCAAGTTAATGATATCAACGCAAAACAAAAAAAGAAGTCGGAGTTTAGAAATTATCAATTATCCATTAGCCAATTATCAATTCGTTCTATTCTACCGTAACACTCTTAGCAAGGTTTCGGGGTTTATCCACATCCACACCCTTTAACACGCCAACATAGTAAGACAATAACTGCAACGGCACACAACTCAGCATTGGCGCAATGATCTCATCGGCTGTGGGCACAAAGAACACATCATCTGCAAGTCCTGGTATCACTTCGTCTCCTTCGGTAATGATGGCGATGACCTTACCCTTGCGGGCCTTGATCTCCTGGATATTGCTTACGATCTTTTCGTGGTAAGAATCTTTGGTGGCGACGAAGACAACGGGAAGATTTTCATCCACCAGTGCGATCGGGCCGTGTTTCATTTCAGCCGCGGGATAACCTTCTGCATGTATATAAGAGATCTCTTTTAATTTCAATGCACCTTCCAATGCAATGGGGAAATTATAGCCCCTGCCGAGGAACAATGCATCTTTTGCTCCTTTATATTTTTCAGCAATGGCTTTTATTGCATCTACATTTTTCAAAAGCGCTTCCACTTTTTCAGGAACGGCTTCCAGTTCGAATAAAAGATTGCTGTATCGCTCGTGACTGATCGTGCCTCTTTGCATGGCGATCTTCAATGCCATCATTGTCAGCACTGCCAGTTGCCCGGTAAATGCCTTGGTGCTAGCCACTCCGATCTCCGGACCAGCATGCGTGTAAGCCCCGCCACTACTGATCCTTGCGATCGACGAACCAACCACATTCACGATGCCGAAAATAATTGCGCCCTGTTCTTTTGCTCTTTCTATTGCTACCAGGGTATCTGCTGTTTCTCCGCTTTGCGAAATGGCGATGATGATATCGCCACGGTTGATGATCGGGTTGCGGTAACGAAATTCAGAAGCATATTCCACTTCCACCGGTATGCGGCAGAGTTCTTCAATGATATATTCCGCAACCAATCCGGCATGCCAGCTGGTGCCGCAAGCAACAATGATGATGCGCTTGGCATTTTTAAAATGTTCGATATTATTTTCCACGCCGCTCATCGTGATCGTTCCTGCAGTGGCATCCAATCTTCCACGCAAGCAATCATGAATGGTGCTCGGCTGTTCAAATATTTCTTTCAACATGAAATGATCATAGCCGCCTTTTTCAATAGCTGCCAATTCCATATCGAGCTTGGTAACAAATGGTGTGATCTTTTCGTTACCCAGATTTTTCAGAATTAGTTCATCGGGCCTCACGATCGCCAGCTCATAGTCGTTCACATAAACAACTTCTTTTGTGTACTCCAACATTGGCGACGCGTCTGAGCCAAGAAAATGTTCACCCTTGCCAACGCCGATCACCAGCGGACTTCCCTTTCTCGCTGCAATGATCGTATCCGGATGTTCTTCATCCAATATCAATATCACATAAGCGCCGGTAACCCTTTTAAGTGCCACACGAACGGCTTCTTCCAGGTCGCACTGATTATTCTCCCTGATGTCTTCGATAAAATTCAACAACACTTCTGTGTCGGTTTCGCTGGTAAAAACATAACCTTTTTTAGTGAGTTCTTTTTTTAGTTGCGCATAATTTTCAATGATGCCATTATGGATCATTGCCAGCTTACCGCTTGCGGAAGTATGTGGGTGTGCATTCCTGTCGCTTGGTTCGCCATGCGTGGCCCAACGGGTGTGCCCGATGCCGGTATGCGATTGCAGGTCCTTTCCAAGGATCGTTTCTTCGAGTTCAGCAACGCGGCCTTTTTTCTTGTATACTTTTAAACCGCCATTCAGCAATGCAATGCCGGTGCTATCATACCCGCGGTATTCCAATCTTTTCAAACCGGTAATGATGATAGGATAGGCTTCTTTTGGTCCTGTATATCCAACAATTCCACACATAAATGATCTGTTTTTGAGTTTTGAGCTTTGGCCGATGGAATAAGAAATAATTAATAAGAAATAAGGAATAAGGAAGTCGCGAGACCTGTCGAAGCGAGCTGGCGGTACTTTCTCATTTCTTATTAATTATTTCTTATTCCTTATTTACCAAGAGCGAACCCGGCGCAATTTAAGAAAAAATGCACCCATTATAGTGCTTTGGACGCCAATCCCTTAACTATTTGCACGGTATTAACTAAATTGGGCTATCAAAGCTTTTTATATGAAAAGATTCCTCCTGTTGTTGATAATATGCTGCTGCGGAACTGGCCTCTACGCACAGCCCGTTTTAGCCAATAAAAATACGAAGATCTATATCGTGCGTCATGCCGAGAAAGAAATAGGTAATGATCCCGGGTTAACGGTGGCGGGAAAAACAAGGGCAGGCGACCTCATGCGTGCCTTAAAGAATAAAGGGATCCGGCATATCTATGTTAGCCAATATCGCCGTACACAAATGACGGCCGATAGCATGCGCATTCAGTTGGGGATCGACACGATACATTATATCGCGGATACAACAGGATTGGACCTGCTGAAAAAAATAATGGCACACGATGATCTGCAAAGCACAATTCTCGTCGTTGGGCACAGCAACACCATACCCAAGATCATCCGCAGATTAGGTGTGGAGAATTATCCGCAGGAATACATCTCTGACGATGAGTTTGATACTTTGTTTCTGCTGCGTTATAAAAAACATAAGATGCGGGTTAGCAAAGATAGATACGGTGCAGCGTCGGGCGCTTCTGCGGGGATGAAACCATTATAGTGTTACCAAATTCAACTTGCACAAAACGTTCCTACGGAACGTAAGGACACTTTCCAGATTGTGGCTACCCATAATATGTTCCTACCGGAACAAAAACCAAGAGGCTGCTTTTTGTTCCGGTAGGAACATTTCGTAGGTAGTAGAGGAATGATTGCGGTGTTTGCGTTCCGGTAGGAACGCTTTATGGTTAATGTCGGTCAGTTAATTGAAGAACACGCCCTATAACAAAATCCCTTTCAGGAAAAGGTAAGCTACAGAAAAATAAATGATGATACCGGTAACGTCAACCAGTGTTGCCACAAACGGAGCTGAAGATGTGGCAGGGTCAAGCTTCATACGCTTCAGGAATATCGGCAGCATTGAACCGGCAATAGTTCCCCAAAGCACAACCCCCAATACCGAAATACAAGTTACCATCGCTAAAAGGAAAGTATGGTTGCCATAGAGATGGGGTTCAATAAAACTCCATAGATAAGTGCGCATAAACCCAACAATTCCTAATATTCCTCCCAGCACCAATCCGCTTTTTAATTCCCTGCGCAAAATGGTCCACCAATCAGCAATGGTGATCTCCGCCTTCGCCATGGCTTGTATGATAAGTGTAGATGCCTGGCTTCCGGAGTTTCCGCCACTGGAGATGATCAAGGGCACCAACATATTTAACACCAACACTTTTTTTATTTCTTCCTCGAAAAACCCCATGGCGCTGGCCGTAAGCAATTCACCAACGAAAAGTATGATCAGCCATGGCGCTCTCTTGCTGATCAGTTTCCAAAAAGGCATTTCCAGGTAAGGTTCATCTAATGCCTCGGTACCGCCGATCTTCTGGATATCCTCACTGTATTCTTCTTCAGCAACCCAAAGTATATCATCGATGGTGACAATGCCGAGCAGGATATTATTATCATCGGTGACGGGCAATGCCACCCTGTTATTCATTTTAAAAACATTGCTGGCTACTTCCTGGTCATCGTGTACATTCAATGCAATGAAGCGGCCGTCCATGATCTCCTTCACTCTCATATGTGGTTCAGCTAAAATGAATTCGCGGATGCGAATATCATCGATCAGTTCGCCTTTATCATTGATCACATAAATAACATCGATCGTTTCGGTATTGCGTGCAAATTTTCGTATCGTTGCCAGAACTTCTTCAACGGAATCTTCCTCATACACATATACATAGTCCGGAGTCATGATCCTGCCCATGCTATTCTCGGGGTAGCCAAGCAATTCAAGTGTCACTTTTCTTTCTTCCGGATCCAATGTTTTTATCAGGTCACGCACAATGCTCATCGGCAGTTCTTCCAGGAAGGCAACGCGGTCATCGGCATGGAGTTCATTCAATAACTCCGTTGTTTTTAGCGCTGGTAAATTGCGGATGATCCTTTTTTGTGTGGGAAGCTCCAATATCTTGAACACGCTGGCGGCACGATGGATGGAGAGTGTTGAAATGATCTGGCATTCGTACTGTTCGTTCTCATAGATGAGGTCGGCCACATCACTGATATTCTGATCATTCAGGAATTCCTGTATCATCAGTTTATCTTCCGAAGCGATCAGTTCGAGGAACCGCTGCTGCAATGATATATCTTCAACATTAAAAGACATTGTCGCTTTACACTTAATTTTGCGTGATAAGTGCGGCAATTTAGCTCATTTATTCTTAACGGGATGTTATGCTTAAGTCCTATTTATATGTTGATCAAACCAGGGGAAGGGGCCGTGGTGTATTTACCATCGAACGCATCCCTCCAGGCACGGTAATTGAGATCGCACCCGTGATCGTCATGGAGCAATCAGATAGGCAGCACCTGGATAAGACCCTGCTGCATGATTATATTTTTGAATGGGGCAAAAACAAAAAGCAATGCTGTATGGCGCTTGGATTGATACCGATGTACAATCATGACTACAAAAGCAATTGCGAATATTTTATGGACTTTGAGGACAGCACCATCATGGTGAAGACGGTGAGAGTAATTGAAAGAGGAGAGGAGCTTACGATCAATTATAATGGTGATTGGAATGATGGAAAGAGGATCTGGTTCGACGCTAAATAGGGTTAAATTGTTTAATTGCTTAATTGCTCGATCACTCTAGAAAATTCGTACATCTCCTAAACAATTAAACAATTAGACAATTAGGCCATTAAACCTATTAACCAAATGTTCCTAACTTACAGCCATGAATGACTTCTTCCACAACAGTTATGTACAGATCGTACTGCGTTGCATTGCGGTATATTTCTTTGTGATCATTGCCATCCGCATCTTCGGCAAGAAGGAGCTGGCGCAGTTATCGGTGACCGATCTTGTTTTCATTTTGCTGATCAGTAATGCCGTTCAGAATGCGATGGTGGGACCTGATGTGAGTTTGGTGGGCGGACTTATCGCGGCATTAAGTTTGTTCGTGATCAATTATTTGTTAAAGCAACTTTTGTATCGGAATAAGAGGGCCAGCGATTGGTTGCAGGGTGAAGCGGTAACACTTATTTACAAAGGACAACTGAATCAAGAATCGCTCCGCCATTCGGAGATCACGGTCGACGAACTAATGGCTGCCATCAGGGAGCATGGTGTTGAAGAACTTCGGCATGTTGACCTGGCCGTGTTGGAAGTGGATGGAAATATCAGCGTGATATCCGATGACTTTAAGAAGCAGAGTTCTCATACTATTGGCGCCATTGGCTCCAGGCGCAAACATCGATTTAAAGGAAGATTGAGGAAGTCATAGTTTTTTTTATTTCCCGCAGATCTTGCGGATATCGCAAATTTGTGATCTGCGTACTCAGCGAGATCTGCGGAAAAAATTAACTATCATCTCGGCTTGCATGAAGCGAAAAAATTCCATATCATTTCATTGGCTTCAAAATCCCTGCAAACTTTACCGATAATAAATTTGGGAAGATATTGCGCAGCACCGGGAAGGGTATGTCCGCCACCCGTGATCTTCACCAACAGCACAGTTGTTTTATTTTTTTCATTGGTATAACTGTATTGCGTGGCCGTGCATCCATCAGATCCATCGGTATCGGGAAGTTCGGTGATGGCGGCTGTTTTGCTGGCCTGGTCGATGCTGATGAATTTCTCGATCGTCTTATCTGTAGAAGTACAATTACCGCGATTGCCGATAAACCTGTTTCCAACGCCACCTCCGTTGTAAGGAACCAAGGGATCCTTTGTGCCATTGATCAGTAAAAGAGAAATAGGCATTGCAGGGGCAAATGCATCAAATGTTTTTTCAGGAATGCTGCCACAAACAGGGGCGATGGCCAGGATGCGATCGGCGAGTTTATCAGCAAGACAAATGGAAAAGAAAGCGCCGTTGGAAATACCCGTTGAAAAAATGCGGCTCTTGTCAACAGCATATTGTTTCACCAGGGAGTCAAGCAAAACACTGATGAAAAGCACGTCGTCATTCGCAGAAATACTTTCCTTGAATTCCCTGCCGTCGTTCCATTGTTTGTTGATGCCTTGAGGATAAACACAAATGAAATTGGATGCGTCTGCAATTTTATCCATGCCCATATAACCCTGCATCTGCCTGGCGTTGCCGCCACCGCCATGAAAGATCAATACAAGTGGTAATTTTTTTTCGGGTGAATAAGAAGTGGGAAGATGAACGATGTATTCTCTTTCTACATCGACGACTTTTAAAGAGCTCTTAATATTTTTTTGAGCATTTGCAACGTATAAAAATAGGAGAGGGTATAGAAGGGACAAGGCGCACTTTTTCATACAATTTTAACTATGATTTGTGTGATTCATTTGATTATCATGAAAGCCGTTGCTAAAATAATCATGAAAATCATGCAAATCAAACAAATCATAGTTCAGACGAATATACTACTGTTGTTCTATCAACTGCACTTCACACATGATCCTCACTTCATCACTCACCACGATACCGCCAGTTTCGGTAACGGCATCCCAGGTTAAACCAAAATCCTTACGCTTGATCTTGCCATTGATGGTAAAACCAGCCTTTGTATTTCCGTAAGGATCTTTAACGACTCCCCCGAACTCTACATCGAGCTTCACGTTCTTGGTAACGCCTTTGATCGTGAGGTCGCCATACAATTCATACGAGCCGTCATTGTCCACATTTTCATATTTAGTGGCCGTAAATGTTATTTGCGGATGATTGGCTGCATCAAAGAAATCTGGGCCCTTTAAATGCCCATCTCTCTGATCGTTGCCGGTAGAGATAGAATCAACATCTGCGGAAAAGTTGACCTTCGCTTTCATAAAATCTTCGTCTTCTGTCACAACAGAAACGCTGAATTTATCAAAACTACCTGTTACGTTGGTGATCATCAGGTGCTTTACCTTGAACTGAATTTCACTGTGCATGGGGTCGACGACCCAGTTTTTTGTTGCCATGATTATTAATTTTAATGCAAGATAGGGTAAATTAATGTTTAAACATTAATTTGTATATAATTTTTTTGTTAAAGCTGAAATGGGAGGTTATTAGAGGGAAATGATCCTTTTTTCTTCGTGGCTCTTCGACGCGGCTGCAATGATGCGCATTATGTTGATGCCATCGTCAACTGTTACAGGCATGGGCTCACCATTGGTGAGCGCCTTGTGCACGCCATCGTAAAAATCGTAGTAATTGCCTTGTAAGGAGGTCACATAGCCTACGACATCGGGCTCATCGGCTACATGCAGCAAGCCCCATGCCGTTTCCGGTTCTGTGCCCCAATCGGTTAGGTTTGGTTTAAGTCCCGCGACAAGGTTGGTCTCCTGCACATCGGCCCTTGGTTTGATAAAGGAGCCCTTGGTGCCATGCACAACAAATGCAGGCAGGGGTTGCCTGACGAAGTACCCGGCTTTAAGTCTCATCCGCATAGACGGGTAAAATAACAGGATATCTATCCAATCGTCCACCTCGGACCGCTCGCGGGTGATGCGAATATCGGCGAATACTGCAGTGGGCATTCCGAATAAACAGATCGCCTGGTCGATCAAATGCGGACCGAGGTCCATTAAAAGTCCGGCCCCGGGCCTTTTAATTTCTTTGTGTTGCTTCGGACTTAAAACCGGGTTATAACGATCAAAATGGAACTCGGCTTCAACGATCGACCCCAGGCCTACTTCTTTTATGATCTTTTGCACGGTTTTGAAATCACTATCCCAACGCCTGTTTTGAAATACCGCGATCTTTTTACCTTGTTTTTCAGCGATGGCTTTTAATTCAACCGCTTCTTCAACATTGGTTGTAAATGCTTTTTCTACAATGATGTGTTTGCCTGCAAGCAATGCTTGTTTCGCGTAATCGTAATGCGAGTAAGTAGGTGTGTTCACAACGACCAGTTCGATGGAATCATCTGCCAGTAAGCTTTCCAAGTCGGCATAGAATCTCACTCCCGGGTAATCTTGCGCAATAAGTTGTTTGGATCTTTCCCAGGCACCTGCTAATTCAAAGCCCGGATGCAGTGAAATGAACGGCGCATGAAAAACTTTGCCCGACATGCCGTAGGAGAGTAGTGCGGTTTTGATGGGAGACATGCCGGAAATTTTTGATGAGCAAACTTAAATTCAAAAGTCAAAATTCAAAAGTAAAAACTATTCCCTTTTGAATTTTGACTTTTTATTTTTGAATCAGAATTATTTATCTGTTTTCAAATTCCTTCCTGATAATATTCAACGCAGCGCCAGCTTTGAACCATTCGATCTGCTGCGCATTATACGTATGATTCACCTGGATCGTTTCATTGCTTCCATCGGCATGATTCAATACGATCTGTAGAGATTTGTTTGGAGAAAAAGCCAGCAAACCTTCAATATCGAATGTATCGTCTTCCAGGATCTTATCGTAGTCTTCCTTGTTAGCAAAGGTCAATGCCAGCATACCTTGTTTCTTCAGGTTCGTTTCGTGAATGCGTGCAAATGATTTAACCAACACAGCACGAACGCCGAGGAATCGTGGCTCCATCGCTGCATGTTCTCTTGATGAACCTTCACCATAATTTTCGTCACCCACAACGATGGTGCCGATGCCGGCAGCCTTGTATGCACGTTGTGTTGCAGGAACCGGACCGTATTCACCTGTCAATTGATTCTTTACTGAATCTGTTTTTTCATTGAAAAAATTGACGGCGCCAATCAACATATTGTTGCTGATATTATCGAGGTGGCCACGAAACTTCAACCATGGACCTGCCATCGAAATATGATCGGTAGTACATTTTCCTTTTGCCTTGATCAATAATTTAAGCCCTTTAAGATCTGTATGCTCCCATTCTGCAAATGGAGCAAGCAATTGCAAACGACTGCTGGTTGGATCAACTTTCACCTGCACTCCACTTCCATCTTCGGCTGGTGCCTGGAAGCCCGCATCCTCAACCGCAAAACCTTTTAATGGCATTTCGATCCCCTGTGGTTCATCGAATTTCATTCGCTCGCCATTTGCATTTTCCAAATAATCTGTCATTGGATTGAAAGTAAGCGAACCCGCAATTGCCAATGCAGTAGTTATCTCTGGTGATGCAACAAACGCATGTGTATTTGGATTACCATCATTTCTTTTCGCAAAATTCCTGTTGTAAGAAGTGAGGATAGAATTCTTTTTATCAGGATCATTCGTATGCCTTGCCCATTGGCCGATGCAGGGCCCGCAAGCATTTGCAAGCACAACGCCACCCATTGCCTCAAAGGTTCCCAAATAACCATCTCTTTCAACAGTATACCGTACTTGCTCAGAACCCGGCGTGATCGTGAACTCCGATTTGGCTTTGATACCAGCAGCGGTTGCTTGTTTCGCAATGGACGCAGCTCTCGTAATATCTTCGTATGATGAATTGGTGCATGAACCGATCAATCCAACTTCCAGTTTTTCGGGCCAGCCATTTGTTCTTACGGCATCAGCAAATTTTGAAAGCGGCCATGCAAGATCGGGAGTAAATGGTCCGTTAATATGTGGCTCGAGTTCTGATAAATTGATCTCGATCACTTCATCAAAATATGATTTTGGATCTGCATAAACTTCAGGGTCACCTGTAAGATGAGTTGCAATAGCGTCAGCTGCTTCCGCAACATCGGCTCTTCCTGTTCCTTTAAGATAGTCCGCCATTTTAGGATCATAACCAAATATAGAAGTAGTGGCGCCGATCTCAGCACCCATATTGCAGATCGTTCCTTTTCCTGTGCAGGAAAGCGATGTAGCCCCATCGCCGAAATATTCTAATATAGCACCGGTTCCTCCTTTCACAGTAAGTATGCCGGCAACTTTAAGTATGATATCTTTTGATGCGGTCCAACCACTCAACTTTCCCGTTAGTTTAACTCCGATCAGTTTCGGAAATTTTAATTCCCATGGTAAACCTGCCATCACATCACATGCATCTGCGCCACCAACGCCGATCGCCACAACGCCCAGTCCACCTGCATTTACTGTGTGTGAATCCGTACCGATCATCATTCCTCCCGGAAAAGCATATTGTTCCAACACCACCTGGTGGATGATACCTGCGCCCGGTTTCCAAAAACCAATACCATATTTATCAGAAACCGATGCGAGAAAATCATACACTTCTTTATTCTGATCCTTTGCCCTGGCAAGGTCGGCATTGGCGCCGGTCTCTGCCTGTATAAGGTGATCGCAGTGCACGGTTGAAGGAACAGCAACCTTCGTTCTTCCACTTTGCATGAATTGAAGCAATGCCATCTGCGCAGTTGCATCCTGCATCGCTACGCGGTCGGGTGCGAAGTCAACATAATCCTTCCCTCGTCCGTAAGCCACGGTAGCATCACCCTGCCAAAGATGGGCGTACAATATTTTTTCTGTTAAACTAAGTGGTTTGCCGGTTACCTTTCGTGCTGCTTCAATGCGGTTGGCGAAATTGGAATAGAGGGTTTTGATCATTTCGATGTCGAAAGCCATAGTAGTGATTTGGTGATTAAAAGATCGGATAACCTGGAAATATCGGGAGGGAGCGTAATGTAGGTGAGTAAATCATCTGCCGCTGGTGCCCAATCTCCAAATTGGAATGCAAATTTACTGAAACTGCGGCATTTTATAAAGCGCCGTTTGGATAAACTGCGGCTTTTCTTTTCTAAGCGGTGAATGACAACGATTGCGTCCGCTCAAATGTTCCGAACTCTTCACTGCTTTTTAACTTAAACCGCTTGTTTTTGGTATAAATTCTATCTATTTTAGCAGCATGAAGCGCTTCAAGCATTTTATTGAGTGGCATGTATTTGGCGTTTGTACCGCTATTGGCGAGCGAATGGGCATTGCCACATCCACCATCCGCAAGTATTTTATCTATATTTCCTTCCTTACGATGGGTTCCCCCGTCATTGTCTATTTTTTCGTTGCATTCTGGATGAATATCAAAAGGTATATTTTGAATGCGAGGAGGAATCCGTTGTGGTATCGGTAGAAAAGCAAGAAGTTAAAAGGCAAAATTCAAAAGCTGGCAGCCCTCAAATTAGCGGTTCTCAATTTTGAATTTTTTACTTTTGGATTTTTATTTATAAGGCGGCCCTCAACCTCACCAACTTTTCCAACAATGGTTCCAATAAATCGAGCCTCAGCATATTGGCCCCATCACTTTTTGCTACAGCGGGATTAGGATGTGTTTCGATAAATAATCCATCGGCACCTGTCGCGATCGCGGCCTTGGCAATGGTTTCTATTAATTCCGGATTACCGCCGGTGATGCCCGCGGCTTGATTGGGTTGTTGTAATGAGTGTGTGCAATCCATGATCACCGGAACATTAATGGCTTTCATCCAGGTGATGTTGCGGTAGTCAACAACCAGGTCCTGGTAACCAAATGTATTGCCTCGCTCGATCAGTCCCACTTTATCATTACCGGCGCCGTTTATTTTTTCAACCGCAAATTTCATTGACGGCCCATTCACGAACTGGCCCTTCTTAACGTTCACGATCTTTCCTGTTTTGGCAGCGGCGATCAGCAGATCAGTCTGGCGACAAAGGAATGCGGGTATCTGCAGAATATCAACATAGTTTGCGGCAATCGCTGCTTCGGGTGCAGTATGGATATCTGTTGTGGTAGGTACAGAAAATGTTTCACCTGCTTTTTTTATGAGCGCCAATGCGGTTTCGTCGCCAATGCCTGTAAAGGAGGACCCACTGGTGCGATTGGCCTTGCGGTAAGATGCTTTGAAAATATAGGGGATGCCCAGCTTCTTGCAAATGCCCGAAACTTTTTCTGCGATCTCCATTACAGATGCTTCACTTTCTACCACGCATGGTCCGGCGATCAAAAAGAAATTGTCTTTGTTGTATTGTTGATTGGCAAAGATGTCTCCCAGGTATTTTTCCATGCTGCAAAGTTATGATGTAAAATTGATACCACTAATTGTGGCGAATAACACGAATTGCGGGTAAAAAATTAGTGTAATTCGTGTAATTCGATGAAATTCGCGGAGTAAACAACCGAAATTCGTGTAATAAAATCGATAGCTATGTCAAAAGAAAAAATACTGGTCATCGGCGCCAGCGGCCAAATAGGAGTAGAGTTAACGATGGCTCTTAGAAATATGTATGGCAATGCAAATGTAGTGGCTTCAGATCTTCGTGAAGAAAATGAATTACTGAAAGGCACTGGCCCTTATGTGAGTTTGGATGTGATGAACAAAGAAATGCTGCACGTGCAGGTGATACGACAAAACATCACGCAGATATATTTGCTCGCTGCGATCTTATCCGCAACGGGAGAAAAAAATCCACACCTTGCCTGGCACCTCAACATGCAAAGTTTATTGAACGTTTTGGATATTGCTAAAGAAGAAAAGTTAAGTAAAGTATATTGGCCAAGCAGCATTGCGGTTTTTGGACCTACATCACCCAAACAAAATTGTCCGCAACAAACCGTGATCGAACCATCAACGGTGTATGGGATCAGCAAATATGCCGGAGAATTCTGGTGCAATTATTTTCATAACCGGTATGGCGTGGATGTGAGGAGCCTTCGTTACCCGGGGCTCATCAGTTATAAGAGTGAACCGGGAGGAGGTACTACTGATTATGCGGTAGAAATTTTCTATAAAGCCAAACAAGAGAAAAAATATGAGTGCTTTCTTAAAGAAGATACTTACCTGCCGATGATGTATATGCCTGATGCCATTCGTGCAACCATCGAATTGATGGAAGCTGATGCAAATAAAATTTCGGTGCGTACATCCTATAACCTTTCGGGAATGAGTTTTTCGCCGAAAGAGATTGCGCAGGAGATCACGAAACATATACCCGAATTTGCAATTACATATAAGCCTGACTACCGTCAACAAATAGCCGAAAGTTGGCCGCAAAGTATTGACGACAGCGTGGCCCGAAATGACTGGGGTTGGAAAGAAGATTACGATCTCGCAGCAATGACAATAGACATGCTTGCAAATTTAAAATAATCATTAGTCTTCATAGTTATTAACAAAAATCATGCGAATGTGAATAACAAAATACCCTATAGTGGGTATTGGGCGGTGTTTTTGAAGGGTATACCTTTGTGTCAACAAAATAAAAAAGGTCGATAAACTTTGTTACTTAAAAAGAATATTGATACTTTTGCAAATAAATTTTAAAACCCAAAACGAAATAAACATGAAAAAATTAATTTTAAGTCTGGCTGTTGTTACAATCGCAACAATGTCGGCAAATGCACAAGTAGAATTCGGCGCGAAGGTCGGAGCTAACTTTGCTACTTTCTCAGGTTCAGATGCCTCTAGTATTACCGGCAAATCAATGCAAGTTGGTGCAAACTTTGGCGCTATAGTTCAAATTCCTGTTAGCGGCATGTTCAGTGTTAATCCTGAACTTGTATTCTCTATGCAAGGATGTAAGTTTGACGGAGGTTCTGATAAATTGAATTATCTGAACATTCCTGTAATGGCTCATGTTGGTTTCAACGGCGGATTTTTTGTTGAAGGTGGCCCACAAATTGGTTTCCTGGTGAGCGCAAAACAAAAAGATGCAAGCGGAACAACTGACATCAAAGAATTCCTGAATTCAACTGATTTTTCACTTGGACTTGGAGCAGGTTTCAAATCTAAATCAGGTTTTGGTGGCAATGCAAGAGTTAATATTGGTCTTTCCTCTATTGACAAAGGCACACCAAAAGCAAAGATCAATAACATGGTTATCCAAGCGGGTGTATTTTATATGTTCGGTGGAAAAGGATAGTATTGAACGATCTCCTTATAAAAAAGACGGTTACTCTTTATAGGGTAACCGTCTTTTGCAATGAGCGATAGATGTTCGATGGCGTTTGCTGAAATAAATTCTTTATCATCTCGATTAATAATTAAATGATCTAAAACTTTACACTTTTATCTAACAAACTAAACTAAACAAAAATGAAAAAATTAATTCTAAGTGTGTCGATTATCGCTTTAGCGGTAACCACAACAAATGCCCAGGTATCATTTGGTGCAAAAGCAGGATTGAACCTTGCTACTTTCACAGGTTCTGATGCTAGCAGCACGAACCTTCCAGGCAAAGCAATGAAAGCGGGCCTGAACGTTGGAGCGATCGTGAATATCCCTGTTAGCGGAGGCTTTAGCATCGAACCAGGAGTATATTATTCTATGGAAGGCGTGAAAGTTGATGGCGGTACTTACGACCTGTCTTATATCAACATTCCTGCTTTGGCCAAATACACCTTCGCTCATGGCGGAAAAGGAAAAGCGAGCAACGGCGGTGGAGGATTCTCTATAGCTACCGGACCCCAACTCGGATTATTGACCAGCGCAAAAGTAAAGCCAACAGGTGGCACCAGCACGGATATCAAAGACCTGTTGAATTCTACAGATTTTGCATGGGCACTTGCTTTGGCTTACACGACGTCTATGAGACTGGGTTTCGAAGCTAAATACAATATGGGTATCGGCACTATCGACAAAGGAACACCAAAAGATAAATTCACTAACTCTGTTTTGCAGTTCAACGTGTTTTACATGTTTGGCGGAAACAAATAAGATAGTAGATATCGATCATAAAAAAAACGGTCACTCTTATGGAGCGACCGTTTTTTTATGATTACTGTCAAAATTAATTTATCAGCTTATGCTCATAGGCATACTTGATCAACCCGATAACACTTGAAGTATTTGTCTTCCTGAAAATATTCTTGCGATGTGTTTCCACCGTGCGCTCGCTGAGGAACAAGGTTTCAGCAATTTGCTTATTGGTCATTTCTTTTTCTATCAACCGAATGATCTCGATCTCCCTTGCTGTAAGATGCACTTCTTCCTGCGTTTTCTTAAGTTCACTATCCCTCGCCATTTCGTGCAACACTTCATCACTGAAATAAATGCCACCGCCAGAGATCTTTTCCAGGGCCTTGATCAATTCCTGTTTCCCTATATTCTTTAAAACATACCCGGAAATATCAGCTTCATCGATCATCTGGTTCACGAGGTCGCCTTGTCCGCTCATAGATAGCGCCAATATCTTTATCGTTGGAAATTTTTGTCGTATCGCTTTCGCTAATTCTGCGCCATTCATCTCAGGCATCATTACATCGGTAAGTAAAATGTCGATGTGCTTCTTTTCCATCAGCCCGGCCATTTGAATCGGTTGTGTGCATTCGATGGCCACTTCAAACTGATCGTGCCCGGCCAGCAAAGATTTTAACCCATCGATTACGATCTGGTGATCATCTACGATAGCGAGATATGTTTTTTCTTTCTTCATTTCTATTGCGGGCCTGTTTTATTCTTGTCAGTAAATTACATAAAAGATATCAGTATACAAGCCTGGGGTCTGACGTCCTCGTCTGACCGCATCCAAACTCACGGTCAGACGAGGGCGTCAGACCGTGAGCGGTATATGGATCGCAACCAGCGTTCCTTCTCCCGGCCGGCTGTCGAAATCTACCTCTCCCTTCAAAAAAGTTACCCGGGAAATAATATTCTTTAAACCGATCCCTTCAAATTTTTGCTTGTCGGAAGTATCAAAACCTTTTCCATTGTCTTCGATCGTTACTGCAATACCATCCTGGTCCCTGATCAGCGATATATCCAACTCACTTGCTCCCGAATGCTTGATCACATTGTTCACGCATTCTTGTATCACCCGGTACATGATGGTTTCTACATTGCTGTCGAGCCGCTCCTGCAAACCTTCTGCATGCAGCGTGATCCTGATGATGCGATTGTCGATCTTATCAATGAATTCCCTCACGGCATTGGCAAGCCCGCTTTTCAATAATGCATTCGGCATCATTTGATGGCTCACGCTTCGTATCTCTTTGCAACTTTCGTCAACAAGCGACAGCACTCTTTCATACGCAAGTTTCTGACCTTCGTCTTTAAACGTGAGATCACTTTCGAAGGCGGAAAGATTCATTTTGGCCGCACTCATCATTTGTCCAACGCCATCGTGTAGGTCGGCCGCTATTCGTTTGCGCTCATTTTCTTCGGCGGTGATGATCGCCCTGGTCGCGATGTCCTGCTGCTTCATGATCGTTGCCTGCAGGTTTAGTTCTTGTTGGATCCTACGTTTCCTGAAAAACGATACACCCCAAAGTACGAATAGTGCTACTGCAACTGCAAGCCCGTTCAACAGGTAATTCTTTTTGGTGATCTCGGCATCCTGTAGTGTAAGCTGCTGTTCTTTTTTTTCCGCCTGGTATTTTGCGTTCAGTTCTTCGATCTGTTTCAGTTTTTCGCCGGAGAAAATGGAATCTTTTAGTACAACATATTTTTTATACAGATCGAGTGAAAGATGCGTATCGCCTTTTTTCTCCGCGATGTCAGAAAGCACTTTGTAATTTTCCAGCAAGAGGTCTGGGAATTTCATTTTGGTGGCAATGGCATTGCTGAGTGCGTACTGTTCCGCTGCTTTATCGAGACGTCCCTGCTCGTTGTACATATAGCCCAGGTCGGCAAAATTGAATGCGATGGCAAAGGTATCTTTCAGCTGCCTGCGCAGTTCGAGGGATTGCAGTAAATATTTTTCGGCCTCCACAAAATTCTTTTGCAAGGTGTACACACCGCCAATGAAATTCAGGCTATAGGCTTTGCCATTGATGTCATTCATCTGTTCCCGTATAGCAAGTGAACTTTTGTAGCGCCTGATCGCTTCCTGGTAATCGCCCTTGTACTCAAATACAACACCGGATTCATTCATTATAGTGGCCATGCCATCCTTGTTGCCAACACTCTTATACAACGCATAGGCATCATTATACATTTGCAGCGAGCGGTCGAGATCCCGGGTTTTACGATAGAGTTTTCCGAGTTCGTTCAGTACTGCGGCTTTTTCATTGGGATCATTGAGTTTGTTCTGCACGTCAAGGGCATGGTAATAGTATGAAGCAGCGCTATCATAATTGCCTTTGAAATAATAGGCGATCCCAATGATCTTTTGGAATGCCGAAAAAGAAGGCTGATCGTTGACCTTCAATGCCAGCCCGGAACCCGTTGTTGCCACAGATAAATATTCATCAAAATCTTTTACGAGAATTAGTGATGAAAGGGAGAGGCAGGCTTTTATTTTTTCCTGGTCCGACGCATCACTCTTAATAACTCTTCGCAAACTATCAATTGAAGGTAGTTGCCCAATAGTAACGGGAGCCTGCAGTAAAAGAAGATAAACTAGTAAACTGATTTTTTTTAAACGCATTGCTTATCTGGTTATCAAAGACCCAAAACATCTTGCATACTGAACATTCCTTTTTTATTGTGAACGAACTCAGCGGCTAAAACTGCTCCGAGTGCAAAACCTCCTCGGCTATGAGCAGTGTGAACAATTTCAATATCATCAACTGCCGAACTATACTTTACTGAATGCGTACCGGGTGCCGGATCAATTCTTTTGCTGACAATAACAAGTTCATCGCCATTTTGCGACGGCTCGTTCACCCATTTTGTTTTGCGTGTTACTTCCTGCAAAACCTGTTCGGCAAGACTGATGGCCGTACCGCTCGGTGCATCTTTCTTTTGTGTGTGATGGATCTCTTCCATTGATACCTCGTATTCAGGTTGCCTCGCCATCAATTGGGCCAGTTTCTTATTTACCTCGAAAAAGATATTTACGCCTACGCTGAAATTACTGGCATATAAAAAGGCTCCATACTTTTCTTCACAAGCTTTTTTTATTTCCGGCAAATGAGCCAGCCAGCCGGTGCTGCCACATACAAGCGGTGTACCGGCATTAAGGCACTCGAAAATATTGGAAACAGCGCTATGCGGATTGGTGAATTCGATCGCAACATCGGCCTTTTGAAGATTTTCTTTATTGAGCTCAGCAAGGTTTTGGGAGTTGATCCTTAATACTATAGCGTGTCCTCTTTCAACAGCAATAGATTCGATCGCTTTGCCCATTTTGCCATAGCCTATCAATGCTATATTCAACATTTTATTGAAGCTCATTTAATTGTTGGAAACAAATATAATCATTTAGATCCTGGCAAATGTAAAGGTCCGAGGCGTTTGGAATGAATGTCCAACACCAAACTTATTCCATTGGTATTTGCCATCGGACTATAGCCCGGTTTTATCTGCACACTCAGGTTATCACTCACGTCAAATGTTTTGAGATGGGCATCCACGGCGGCGTCGGCCACATTTAATCCCCAAAAAACCACAAAGAACAAAACAGTGTAATCAACATTTTGTCGTACCTGGTTGCGAAAGGTTTTGATCCTGCTTGGTTGATCCTTTACCGAAAAGTAGGGCTGGGGGATGAGGTAATCGTTGCTGGTATCGCCATCGATCGCATTGGTATAAGCATCTCTTGCTTCCCTGAATTGTTTGATATTATGAAAAAAAACGCCGGCAGTAATTCCAAGCGCACCATATACGATCGGCAGCTTCCAATATTTCTTGTTGGTTACCTGTCCCCAACCTGGTAAGATGGCTGAACGAATGATGGCGACCTTGGGATTGTATTTTTTAGAAGGGTCGATCTTTGCAAAGGGGTTAAAACGCGTAGCTGATTTTTTTGCTGTGCTATCTTTTTGCGCAAATGAAACATTGCAACACAACAGTAACCCGATAAAAAATGCAAATGAAATGGCTTTGGACATCAGCTAACTTTAATATTCAGTTTATCCAGTAAAGCGTTTAATTCTTCCAGGGAATAATATTCAAAAAGTATACTGCCATTTCCCTTTTTACTGTGATTCAGCTTTACCCTTGTATTAAAACTTGATGCTAAATTATCTTCGATCTTTTTAAATGCAGGAGGAAGCGATGATTTTACCGGAACTTTAACAGCGCCAGACGTGTACATCTTTCTTACAAGCTCCTCTGTTTGGCGCACCGAAAGCCCTTTGTTTTTTATTTCATTGAAAATATACAGTTGTTTATCTACCAGGTCCACATTTATCAATGCTCTTGCATGCCCCATGCTTATCGCCCCGTTGCGCACCGCTATCTGGATATCGGGCGGCAACTTCAACAAACGGATATAGTTGGTGACCGTGCTCCTTTCCTTACCCATTCTTTCAGCAACCTGTTCCTGTGTGTAGTCGAGTTCATCCATCAACCGCTTATAGCTTAGCGCAATTTCAATCGCGTTTAGATTTTCTCTTTGCAGATTTTCAAGCAATGATAATTCTAATAGCTGTCCATCATTTGCCTGGCGAATGTACACGGGAATATCTTTCAACCCTGCGATCTTGGAAGCACGGAAACGCCGCTCACCCGCTATCAGCCTGTATCTGCCGGTTGCGGTACGAGATACGGTTAAGGGCTGAATGATATCGTGCATTTTAATAGATGCAGCCAACTCGCTTAATGCTGTCTCATCAAAGTCACGGCGCGGCTGTTTTGGATTGACGTCGATCTGATCGAGCGGCACACGTATCACAGAAGTTGATTGTTCGATCACTTCCCTTTTCAAATCACCAGCAGTGCTTTTTAGATCGGCATCAATGTTTTGAAGGAGACTTCTAATACCCTTGCCTAAAGCGTCTTTTTTATTTGGAGTACTCATATATTAGTCCTTAGTCTTTAGTCGGTAGTCGGGAGCCAGAGTCCACAGAATACGAACATCATAAAAATTTATCAGGGTTATCAATCATGAATGAAAGCAATTTACCTACTTCATTATTTCTAAACATAAAATCATCAAACATTTCTGTTGGTAGATACTTAAAGTCAGCTGAAAAGTCAAGCCATACACTTGTTTCTGCATTTTCGCTTTCAGCATCAGAAAGCTTTGAAATAAAATGAGCTTTATACCTTCTCTTGCGATATGCTCCCGCTAAATTAGCACAAACAGATCTTGATGAGCGACGAATCTGATCTGTCAAACTATATTTTTCCTCGGCCGGAAAACTCTTGCTCGCCGATTGTATGTCTTTCGCAAGCGCATAAGCTTTTTGATAAGCCATTAGTTTCTTAAAATCTCCCATAATGGTACGTTTTATACCCCCTCAATTTGTTTTATACCCCTCAATCTTCTGACTCCGGGCTAAAGACTCCGGACTAAAGACTCCCGACTATTCCAATATTCTATCTTCCTGTTTGATCTTGGTAAGATTATTTTTTTGGAGAATTTCTTTTGCGAGGTTGAGATAATTTATTGAACCCTTGCTGTCTGCATCATAAAGAATGACCGGCTTACCAAAACTTGGTGCTTCACTTAATCTTGTATTACGATGGATGATGCTACTGAAAACAATGTCTTCAAAATGACGGCGCACTTCGCTCACCACCTGATTACACAAACGCAAACGTCCATCATACATCGTCATTAAGATGCCTTCTATCTTAAGCGCAGGGTTGAGTCGGTTCTGTACGATCTTGATCGTGTTTAGCAATTTACCCAAACCTTCCAGTGCAAAGAATTCCGTTTGAACCGGCACCACCACGCTATCTGCCGCCGTCAATGCATTTACGGTGATCAGTCCCAATGAAGGTGAACAATCGATCACGATAAAATCGTACTCATCCCGGATCGGCTCCAATATCTTTTTCAACACGCTTTCGCGATTGGGATAATTGATCATTTCTATCTCGGCACCCACCAGGTCGATATGCGATGGCATGATATCCAGGAAAGAGATCTCGGTTTTCTGGATCACATCTTTTGCCTTGACATCATTCACCATACAATCATAAAGGCTTTGCTTGATGCTGTGCAGGTCGAAGCCCGTGCCGGTTGTGCTGTTCGCCTGCGGATCTGCATCTACCAGCAATGTGCGGTATTCAAGCACAGCAAGACTAGCCGCGAGGTTTATCGCCGTTGTTGTTTTTCCTACTCCGCCTTTTTGATTGGCTACGCCTATTATCTTTCCCATAAATTTCTGATCTTGATTAACTACCAACTACCACCGGCTAACGCCAACTTCTCACAACTCTATTGTCTCCCCAATTCCCAACAACCTCAATTCCACCCCTTGACTCTTAAACAAGTCAACAGCCTTCTGATGGTCAATTTTAATATAGCCAAAGGTATCGTAATGTACTCCAATTACCGTATTAGTTTGTACCATTTTTGCCGCCTGAACCGCATCTTCAACACCCATCGTAAAGTTATCCCCAATGGGAAGCACTGCAAAGTCGATCTCGGCAAAGAGCGGGATGAGCTGCATATCGAGGGTTAGGGCCGTATCACCGGCATAGTAGAAGTTTTTCTCGTCATTTAAGATGATAAATCCCAGCGGGTTTCCGCCATAGCTACCATCCGGCATGGAGGAAGAATGAACAGCGCTAACGCATTTTACCTCGCCAAAATCGAAGCTGCGTTTGCCACCGTGGTTCATCGGGTGATAATTTTTTATTCCCTTGCCGGCAAACCACATGGCAACCTCGTAACCGGCAATGATCGTAGCGCCGGTTCTATTGGCAATGGATTCCACGTCCGCGACATGGTCGCCGTGGCCATGGCTCAACAAAATATAATCGGCTTCAATGGTATTGATGTCGATATCCTTTGCCAACTCATTTCCCGTGATGAATGGGTCGAACAGCAGCTTTTTGCCGTTTGCAGTTACGCTGAAGCAGGAGTGGCCGTAGTACGTGAAGTTCATGGTTTGTTAGTTTCTTATAAAGTTGCCAGTTGCCAGTGGGCAGTTTGCAAGCGAGAAGCTGGCGCCAACTGCAAACTGACAACTGCCGACTGAGAACTGGCAAAAATAACCATTCGCTCCAAAAACCCGGAACAAAGCCCACCCTTAATTGTTATATTGAATATCCACCTTTAATTTTGCGACACGAATATATGATTACAATAATATCAGGGACCAACCGCTCAGGCAGTAATACCAAAAAAATAGCGCTCGAATACCAGCGAATATTGGAAGAAAAGGGGATACCCGTTAAGTTTTTCTCCCTGGAAGGAGTAGATGTAATGCACAATGACGCTGCGTTTCAGCAGATCGAAGCTGAAGTGATCATACCAACTACCTCCTTTATCTTTATCGTGCCGGAATACAACGGCAGTTTTCCGGGAGTACTAAAAATGCTTTTCGACACGGGAGGCTCGCATGGCATCTGGTTCCATAAAACCGCATTGCTTACGGGTGTGGCTACCGGCCGGGCAGGCAATCTTCGGGGAATGGACCATTTAGCAGATATTTTGAACTATGTTAAAATAACTGTTCATCCCAATCGTCTTCCTATATCGGGAGTGGATAAATTACTTTCGGCTGACGGGAAGTTGGTTGATGAAAGTACGAGGAATGCGATTAAGCAGCAGTTGGATGAGTTTATACATTGGCGCCCGTGATAACAAATCAAAAGTTAAAATTCAAAATTCAAAAAGAGGCGACAGCTTTTGACTTTTGATTTTTGCTTTTTTACTTTCTTTTTAATAACAAAACTCCTCTCATGCGTAGTCCCCTCGGCGCTTCGATGTTCATCGCTTTCATGTTGCTACTGGATACCTATGTTTTCCAGGCGATAAAAGCCGTGAGCCACGGCGCTTCTCCCAAAACCAAGACGATCATCTATTCTATCTATTGGGGATTGACGATCATCGCTGTCACCAGTTTCCTGATCTTCATGTTTACGAGTTCGGATTTTTTGGGAAAGAAATTCAGAACTTATTTGTTTGCCGTGGCGATCGGATTATTTCTCTCGAAAATCTTTGCAGCCGTTTTCTTTCTTATTGATGATATCAGGAGAGGCATTCAATGGGTGGTTGGGAAATTGTTTTTTAATAACACCGAGTTTGAAAACGCGGGTGAGGGGATCAGTCGCTCTACATTTTTAAGCTGGCTCGGACTTGCAGCTGGAGGTACTTTGTTTGGAAGTTTGTTGATCGGCTTCAGCAATAAATACAATTACCAGTTGAAGCGGGTGCAGATGGCATTTGATAATTTGCCGGCTTCATTCAAAGGATTGAAGATCGTTCACATCAGTGATATCCATAGCGGAAGTTTTACGGATAAGAAACAGGTATTGCACGGAGTAGAAAAGATCCTCAACGAAAAAGCTGATATTATTTTATTCACCGGCGACCTGGTGAATGATCGTGCAACTGAGATGAAAGATTACATGGATGTGTTTGGTCAATTGCATGCGCCGATGGGAGTATTCAGCACGCTGGGTAATCACGACTATGGTGATTACGTTAAATGGCCCTCTGAACTTGCCAAGTATCAGAATTTGGAAGACCTAAAAAAGGTACACGCTGACCTTGGTTGGCGCTTGTTGATGAATGAACACGTGGTGCTGGAAAGAGGAGGTGAACAAATTGCTTTGTTAGGGATCGAAAACTGGAGCGCAAAAGCAAGATTTCCTAAGCACGGTCGTATGGAACTGGCGCATCCCGGCACCGAACAGTATCCTTTCAAGATATTGATGAGCCATGATCCAAGTCATTGGGATGCGGTGGTCAAGCCAGCTTATCCCGATGTTGATCTCGTACTCAGCGGCCACACACATGGTATGCAGTTCGGCATAGAGATCCCTGGTTTTAAATGGAGCCCTGTGCAATACATGTACAAGCAATGGGATGGCCTTTACGAAGACGGCAAACAAAAATTATACGTGAATCCCGGTTATGGTTTTATCGGTTATCCCGGTAGGGTGGGGATATTGCCGGAGATAACGGTGATTGAATTGGTTTAGAAATAGGGAATAAGAAATAAGAAATAATTAATAAGGAATAAGGAAGGGATTAGCAGCTTTTAGATTTGAAACGGCCCATATCTTCTTCGACACTGTATTGAAGCTACTCTTTAACATTTTTTGCAGAAATCAATTTCTATCTTTCTGGAAATGATCCTCCATGAACCGACTACCTGTGCTTATCGCCTTTTCTTTTATTTTTTCTTCTTGTGCTGATCATTCAAAGAATGAGATGGCAGTGTTTAAGGCAACAGAGCATGGATTAAGGATGTCTAATAACACGATCTCAATATCAAATAAGATTTTGTATATGTCGTTAGAACAAAAATCTTTGGATCCCAGGACTTCCGACTATGCCTCCAAATGGCAAGCGAAGGCGCTGGAAATTAAAAGTCTATCAGATGGGCTGAGTAACTATATCGAGAACATACAAGCTGAGTTAAAAACTAAAGCCGGCCTTAAGATAGAAGACGGTAGAGAAGTATTTGACGAAGATGACAATGATGCAGTAAGATACTTATTCAATGAAAGAGGCTATGGGAAAGAATTGTATTATCGTCTTGGAAATTATGAACACAATATGCTGGCTGTTGATTCTGAAATATGCAATCAGTTTAAACAAATTTTTATCTCTTCAATACGAACTTACCCTGAACAAAATAAGTTCATAAAAACTTTTTTTAGCAATATTCCCACTATTGGTGCGCTTGCTATGCTCAGCAAATTTGAGAATGATACAAAAATTATGGAAAATGAATTTGTGTCCTATTGTCATAACAGGTCGTCTCCGGTGATATACGATCATAGTGAATTTCATATCGCTCCGCTGATAACTCAAAGTAGCTACAATCTGTTGCCTGGCCAGAAGATGGACATAACCGCGGGGATCGGATCGTACTCTACAATCATGAAGCCCGTCATATCGATCAATGGAATGCAGATCAAGCCTAATGATGATGGAGTTGTACAATATAGCTTTACTGCTCCCGCCAAAACTGGGAAACATTCTGTAGACGTGATCATTCGATATACAAAACCTGATGGGACAGCGGCTACTATGACTAAGACTTTGGAATATTTCGTCGGTTTCCCACAATAGACCTTTACAAGTGAGTAACATTTCGGCACCTGCGGGACTCGTAGCAAAAAAATAAGGAATAAGAAAGTATGGACGCTCTGCTAACTTGAGCTGCTCAACTTCCTTATTCCTGATTTATTATTCCTTATTCGATCTTCTTACCTAAAACTTCTTCTCTCCTTCGGCGCATAAGTCCTCGTCCTTCCTTCATCTGCCGGCCGCTTAAAGCCGCCGTCGGCCTCATTCATACGAATGGTGCGGTTGTTGTAACGCTTGCCGTCCATTGCATTGATCATCTTGGCTGCATCTGCTTTATCGATCTCGATCCAGCTATTCATGTCACGCATATCGATCTTGCCAAGCACTTCTTTTTTCAGATCGCTTTCATCTAAAATGAATTGAAGAAAACTTGCTTTATAAAACCCGTCCTTGGTGCCCAGGTTAACGAAGAGCCTGGTATAACCACTGTCGCGGCGATTGAAATTGGTACGTTCTTTCCTGCTTCCACCGCTCACATCTTCTCTCGTTGTTGTTCTTCTTTCCGGGCGACTATCGCGATTCAGATCTTCAGCGTGCTCATAATATTTTAAGAAATGACTGAATTCCAAAGCGGCCACACGTTGCAGTACTTCTTCCTTACTCACGTCGGCGAACTTGGTCATCAGATCGGGCATATAAGTTTCGTAGTCACCATGGCTTACATCTGCCTGCATTAATTTATCCATGAAATGGAAGAATTGTTTGCGGCAAACATCTTTACCGGAAGGAATATCTACTTTATGAAACTGCGCATTGATCATTCTTTCCAGTTGCTTGATCTTGTACGATTCCCTGCTATGGCAAATGGATAAACAAATACCCGTTTTACCTGCACGGCCCGTACGTCCGCTACGGTGTGTGTACACCTCCATATCATCAGGCAATTCGAAATTGATAACATGCGTGATACCCTCAACGTCGATACCTCTTGCGGCAACATCGGTTGCGATCAATAGCTGTAAACTTTTGCTGCGGAAGCGGCCCATTACCTTATCGCGTTGTTGTTGCGTAAGATCGCCGTGCAATGCTTCAATATCGTATCCTGCTTTTGAAAGGCGCTCGGATACTTCCTGTGCGTCGATCTTGGTGCGGGTGAAGATGATGCCGTACATGCCGGGGTTAAAATCGATCAAACGTTTTAATGATTCGTAACGATGTTGTGCCGGTACCACAGAATATTGATGATCGATATTTACGTTACTGCTATTCTTCTTACCAACTGTTACTTCTTTTGGATTCTCCATATAGTTCCTGGAGATCGCTCTTACTTCCGGTGGCATCGTGGCGCTGAACAACCAGGTGCTTTCGCGGTTGATGGTATTCTTTAATACAAAATCAATATCGTCGCGGAAACCCATGTTCAACATTTCATCTGCTTCATCCAATACAACGTATTTTACTTTTTGCAGGTCGATCGCTTTTCTTTCGATAAGGTCGATCAATCTTCCGGGTGTTGCCACTACGATCTGCACACCTTTTTTCAGGTTGCGGATCTGCATCATGATCGATGCACCGCCATACACGGCTTCAGAAAATACACCCTTGCTGTGCTTTTTAAAAGTATCGAGGTCGTTGGTGATCTGTAGGCAGAGTTCCCTTGTAGGGCACACGATCAAGGCCTGCGGATGACGTTGTGCGGGATCGATGAGTTGTAAAAGCGGCAGACCAAAAGCTGCGGTCTTGCCCGTACCCGTTTGTGCCAGCCCGATAAAATCGGTGGTGCCGGATAATAAAACAGGAATAGCTTTTTCCTGTATGGACGTTGGTGTTTCAAATCCTAATTCTGTTACGGCTTGTAACAATTGTTCGTTTAAGCCTAAGGCTTCAAATGCATTCATGAAATTTGTTTTGCGATAGCCACATGAAGTGTCCCGTACTGAATTTATCAAAGTATCAGGATGTCATGCTTCGGCCGTTGGACTTAACCCTGTCAGCGGTCGGAGACCCTGCCAGCGGTTATCAATTACAGTGAGGACTAATTAAAATAAACCCCTTTTCAACAGCAACTGAGCATGCCATGTAATTCTCAGTTTTTAAATAATGGGCGCAAAGATAGGGCTTTTTATTGGTCTTTCAGTAGCTATTTGATAGCTTTATCTGTAGTAGTTCTACTTAAATGACCGATTTTACATTTTTTTTGTGAATGTTAAACCAATTGCGCTGCACCCGGTCTATAGAAAACCTTACACCTAAGCTTATGCATAAATTCTCAATAATTTTATTGTTGACCGTCTTTTGTGGTGCCAACAGTTATGCTCAGAAAGACAGCCTCTCTGCCGCCGACAAGGCCGTGTTGGATTCGATGATGAAGGCCGACCAGTTCTTTAAACTCATGAATGAAAAGAAGAAGAATAGCCTCGAGGTAAGTATCGGCGTGGGTAATGGAAGTTTTAGTGCACATAACCAGGCCGTAAATGCCACAGGTGTTACCAGCCAGGTGATCTTTACACCCTCTGTTTTTTATAGGTTCAAGAATGGCTTCAGTGTTGGACTTACCGGCTATCTAACAAATGATAGCGCCAGTAAACTGGAATTGTATCAAACAGGACTGACCGCAGCGTATGATTATATTGGTAAGAAGGTTAGCGCCGGTGGATCATTCGCTCATTATTTCGCCGACAAGGATAAATACAACAGCAAATCTTTATACCAGAATGACCTTTATGCTTATGTAAAAAAATCATCCGGTATCATTCAACCAGTATTGACTTTTGGATTTTCGAATGGAAAATACAAAGAGATTGATCTGATAAAATTCAGAAGGCCACTCATCGGCGACACGATATTGGTAAGAGATTCCACGCACAACAAGAGCAGTTATTTTTACACGTCTATTGGCGCTGAACACGATTTTTATTTTTACGGAGTATTTTCAAAAGGAGATGAGCTTGATTTTATTCCATCGTTGGTGATCAATGCAGGTAGTGATAAAACCACCAGCACGCATGTCAACAAAGCATATACCAACAGACCACTGCTGAGCAAACGGGCAAGAGTTGCGTCGTCAGATAAATTCCAATTGCAATCTGTTGCTGCCTCATTCGAGCTTACTTACAGCATCGGCAAATTCTTTCTTCAACCCACAATGTATTTAGATTATTATCTTCCTTCAACCACCGCTAAAAGATTCAGTGCGATCTATAATGTGACGGCAGGTTTTAGCTTTTAATTTTTTCCCACAAAGACACGAAGAGCACAAAGTTGTAATGTAAAAATCCGCTTGTGTACTTCGTGTCATGATGGCAAACATTCCTATTAACAATTATTTAGTCAAATGGATCTTCCGTTGGCATATTAATTGAGTTGTAGCACCTTAAACAAAAACCTATTTTATGAAATTGAAACTCTTAACCCTGGCTGTGGTTTGCTTCGCAGCTTCTTCAGCATTTGCACAGAGCGTGAAACTCGGCATCAAAGGCGGCGCTACCATCAACAAGATCACGGGACAATCATTTAATGACCAGTTTACCTGGGGCTATCACCTCGGCGGCTTCGCTACTTTCAAGTTGGGTAAGATAGGCATCCAGCCCGAAGTATTGTTTAACCAGGTGAACGTGGATTCATCCTCACACTTCAGCGACATTTACCAGTTCAATAAGGTGGGCAAAGTAAAACTCAGTTACTTGAGTATTCCATTGTTGCTGAATATAAATGCCAACAAGTTCGTGACCTTCCAGGTAGGACCTCAGTTCGGTATACTGATGAACAAGAGCAAGACGCTGGTACAAAACGGTAAGGATGCGTTCAAGGGCGGCGACTTTAGCATGTTGGGCGGATTGCAGTTGAATATCTCGCATCTCAGGATATTCGGCAGGTACGCAATTGGATTGAATAACCTCAACGATATTGATAATAAGGAAAAGTGGAAGAGCCAGAGTATTCAGTTGGGGCTTGGGTTGACATTGTAAGTTAAGAGTAATATTCCAACCTATAAGGTTCCGGTATGTGCTTTTGACCTAGAAGACTCTACCGGAACCTTATAGGTTGTTTCGCGATAAAAGATAGTTTAAACCGGAAGTTTAATTCAGGAACGTATGATGGTGAGAGAGCCGTCTGCGTTCCATTTTATTATGGAGGAAGGGAAGGCCGGCGTTGTATCGTCTTGACGGTGTTGAACAATATAGTCAACGCCGTTTTTTATTGCGATATCAATATCCGTGAAAACAGCTGGAGGTGGATAGCCGGAAATATTCGCTGATGTTGAAACAAGGGGTTTGTGGAATTTCCTGATCAGTTGTTTGCAGAATGGATCGGCCGTGACCCTGATGCCGATAGTGCCATCCTGTTGCACAAGATTGGGCGCCAATCCCACACCTCCTTCATAAATAAATGTTGTAGGTTTTTTTATTCCTTTTATATAGTCGAATATCCTGGGTGAAGGTTGGGTAACATAACTCAGTATTTCTTTTTCATCGTCGAGCAACACGATCATACTTTTTTCATCCGAACGTTTCTTGAGCGCATAGATCTTTGCAACGGCAGATTCATTGGTAGCATCGCATCCTATTCCCCAAATGGTATCGGTTGGGTAGAGGATGAGTCCACCTTTTTCTAATTCTTTTATGCAACTGGCGATATCGTTTTCGAAGCTAAGCAATGGCAGAAGAGCTGGTTAGAGCTTGAAGGAGTTGTGTTGTTTCGATGCTGAGCGCACATTTGAAATGCCCCTGTGGACAAGCTTTGTATCCATGCAATCCGCATGGGCGACAGGTTAATATTTCTTTCGTTTCAACAATATAAGATCGATCCGACAAAGGCGTAAAACCAAAAGCCGGCACCGTGGAGCAGAAGATAGCAGTGACCGGTGCATTCATCGCCGATGCGAAATGCAGTGGCGCGGAATCATTCACATAATTCATCGCGGCGGTTTTCATCAGTGCCGCTGATTGCAAGAAGGATAATTTGCCCGTGAGCACTTCCACATTAGCGTTCGAGGAGTTGTTTTTCAACTGCTCGCAATCCGCAATATTTTCTTTGCCTCCCAATAGAAAGATCTTGTACTCAGCAGGAAAATTGTTGATCAGGTCTACCCATTTTTCTGCCGGGTATTGCTTGGTGAACCAAACGCTGTTGGGCGTCATCGTCACGTAGGGGATATGGGTGTAGCGTTCTATTTCCGCGAAATCTTTTTCAGACGGGTATAATTTTGGTTTGCTAAAACTATCATCGGTGAGCGAAGCGATAAGATCATTATTCCTTTCCACTTCATGTTTGTTGCCCTCGCTTGATGCGATAATATGTTTTACTTTTTTGCTGAACAAAAAACTCAATGGATTTTTATCGAACCCGATCCTTTGTTTTCCCCCCGAAAATGCAGTAAGTAAGCCTGTTGCTAAGAAGCGCTGCAAGTTGATCACGATATCATATTTTCTCTTCCTGATCCGTCCCAGCACTGAAAAAAGATTGAGCAGTTTTTTTTCTTTCTTGTTCCATACCAACACTTCGTGGAGGTGAGGATTATTGTCGAGCAGGCTCTCATTTCCTTTGCGCACAAGGAAATCGATCTCAGCATCGGGATAGAACCTCGCCAGCTTTTCTACCATTGCGGTAGCCAGCACCACATCGCCGATGAAGGCGGTTTGTATGACGAGGATCTTTTGCATGTTCGGCGCAAAGTTATAATTTATTGAGGAACGAATTTTTGTTACCTGAACCGTTGTTGAATTAAAATAGAAACACGGATGACGCGGATGATCTGGATATTCACTGATCTTTTATCCGTCTTTGTCCGCCTCGATCCGCGTCATCCGTGTTTCTATAATCAGTAAGTTTGCACAAAATATTCATCAATGGAATTACAAAGACTGATACAAGATGCCTGGGTGGACCGTGAATTATTAAAAAGAAATACTTATTCCGATGCGGTAAGGGCCGTGATCGAAGAAGTGGACAAGGGAAGATTACGCACCGCATCTCCAGTTGATGGAGGCTGGCAGGTGAATGAGTGGGTGAAGCAAGCCATCCTTTTATATTTTGGCATACAGCAAATGGAAACCTTTACGCTACCTCCATTTGAATTCTATGATAAGATGAAATTGAAAAGTGATTACGCCTCATTGGGCGTGAGGGCGGTGCCGCATGCCGTTGCAAGGTATGGCGCCTTTCTTGCCCGCAACGTGGTGCTGATGCCCAGCTACGTGAACATCGGCGCTTACGTGGATGAAGGCACGATGGTGGACACCTGGGCAACCGTGGGCAGTTGTGCTCAGATCGGTAAGGGTGTGCACCTGAGCGGCGGAGTGGGTATTGGCGGCGTGCTCGAGCCTTTGCAAGCTAGTCCGGTGATCATCGAAGACGGATGCTTTATCGGCAGCCGTTGTATTGTTGTGGAAGGTGTTCGCGTGGAGAAAGAAGCCGTATTGGGTGCCAACGTGGTGCTCACCCAATCAACAAAGATCATTGATGTTAGCGGCGATGCACCTATCGAATATCGCGGAACGGTTCCATCACGAAGCGTGGTGATCCCCGGCTCTTATACAAAGAAATTTCCCGCAGGTGAATATGGGGTTGGCTGCGCATTGATCATTGGCCAGCGCAAACCATCAACGGATCTGAAGACGAGTTTGAATGATGCGTTGAGGGATTTTAATGTTTCGGTGTAAGGGCTTATATTTGCAGTCCTTTAAAATGTTAATTAGTTGATCGGTTAATTGGTTTATTAGTTCATTCGTTAGTTAGTAACTTCTGACGCTGATCGCTCAACCAATTAACCAATTAACGAATTAACTGGACCCGCCCGGGTGGCGAAATTGGTAGACGCACTGTGTTCAGGTCGCAGCGTTCGCAAGGATGTGCTGGTTCGAATCCAGTCCCGGGCACTAAATTGGAGAGCGAAGTTTTATTACTTCGCTTTTTTTATGCTTTAAAGCGGAGGAGAAGGTCATGGCGTTCGCAAGGATGTGTCCCGATTTCAATCGAGATCCCAGGCACTAAAGAAAAGCTTCGCAGTTTGCGGGGCTTTTTTATTTAGTTGCTTACAGGCATTTACAAACGACTAGAAGGGGATGACATGGATAGGAAGTTGCGTATATTTGAGAGGGGGGCGTAATTTATGAAACAACTATTTTTGCTTTTTGCTGCCTGTTTTTTGATATTGACTTCTTTGCAAGGTCAGACGAGGCATAAATTTTATGTTGATATATACTATGAATCGAATATAGAAACCATCACTAGATTTGTTTTGGACCAAGATAGACTCAAAATTCTTGATTGCTCAAATGTTGGATGGGGTTGTAAAACTTCCAAAATCTCTTTTGATAAAAAGCTTACTAAAGGATTAAGCGACAGTATTTATTCCATGCTATTAAAACTTAAAATGGATACTCTTAAAGCCTATTATTCGTTTGAGAATACTTACGAGCATTCAGTTTATGATGGGTTATATACCCACTACATTTTTTCAGGTGATAGGATCAAGTATACAAAAACGACTACTTATGCTATATCGACGCTTGCAACAGATAGCTTAAACTCATTCCTAAAGATAAATGTAATTCCAAATAAATATTACTTTGGATTGTATATTTATGGACAGTAACTGCGCCCAATATGCACTTTATGTTTCGTTCTTAGAGCACCTGGAATTTGAAGGATGGGAAGAAAATGAAATTAAAAAGTATTTATCTCACGAGTCTTTTAAAATAAGGAAAGAGTTAAGGAATGTTTTAGGGTTATAGAGGCAATGCCGGACGGCTTACGCTACTGAGCAAAACCTAACCAAACTTATTACAGAATGAAATCAGTCATCCCAATAATTTTACTTCTATCAATTACATCTTGTTTCGACTCCAAAAGACAACCAGGATGTAAGAATTATAAAAATGGAACTTTCATGTTTCGCTTTAAAGGGGAATTAGATGGAGTTACTTTCTTAATTCAGCGAAAAGATTCAATACAAATTGAGACCAATAAAAAAGCTGGAACATTTACTAAATTATCAGTTAAGTGGACAAGTGATTGTACCTATGAGACAAGATTAATAGAATCTAATATGCCTTTTCCTGATTCGATTCAGGAAATGAGAAAGAAGGTTCCCCTGAAAGTCGAAATCGTTAAATGTGCGTCCGATTATTATGTTTTTAGGGCAAAGCGCGACAATGACGATTATGTTATGATCGATACGCTATTTGTAGAAAAATAAACTAAGAATGCGCAAAAGATTATTAATAGCAGGCACAATCGCCCTTTTGATCATCACAGTAGTTTATATCCTATGGCAGGTCTACGACCTTTCCGCCGACTACAACTATGTCACTGCCAAGCTTGACATAAAAAATGACCAGGTGAAGATCATAAACGTCGGCCCACACAAAATTTCTTCCGAAGACAAAGAACTTGAATTGCTAGCCGCCCGCTACGGCTTTAAAAATATCTATCTCGAAAAGTTCACACCACAACAAACTGAAAAGGGGATAAAAAATTATAACGAAATGATAGAAAACTATCTAATATTGAGGAATGGATCTAACTGGAAAAGAAATTACCAACATGAAGTTGATTCTTTATATAAAATAGCAACGATCCGGGAGAATTAGTATGATCAACCAGCATCAAACACCGCATACCCCATTGGACTTCGACATAGAAAGCGAACTCCGGGATACCCTAAGCAAAGATGAAAAACTCTTATGGGCCGGCCGCCCCGAAACAGGTCTGAAGCTTCGTCCTTCAGATGCTGTGCTGATCCCGTTTAGTTTGATGTGGTGTGGGTTTGCAATATTTTGGGAGTCGACTGTATTTTTCACCGACGCTCCATTCTTTTTTAAACTATGGGGTATTCCATTTGTGCTGGTTGGTCTGTACATTACCGTGGGTCGCTTTATCATCGACATATTGCAACGCAAGAATACCATCTATGGCATCACCAACGATCGGGTGATCATCAGGTCGGGTATTTTCAGCAAGCAGACAAAATCATTGAACATCAGGACGATCTCTGACATTACATTCAAGGAAAAGTCTGACGGGTCAGGAACAATTTCACTGGGGCCGACGGGTTTGGGACAGTCCATGCTTTTTGCAGGAAACAATTGGTCCACTTGGTCAAGAGCTAAGTCAACGCCAAGCCTTGAGTTTATCGGGCAGGTGCGAAAAGTGTATAATATTTTGATCGAACGACAAAGAGCATTATAATTTTAAAATACGGAACATAAAATTTGCTATGGAAAATAAGGATCGGGAATTTGATATTAATATAACTGTGGCCGAAGATCTTCTGACTATAAATGTGAAAGGAAACTATTCACTCGTAAAAGCCAATAATTTATTTAAGCTGGCGATCGACAGTGCGGTGTCACAGCAGAAAAGCAGGATACTGATCGATGTGACCAATATAAGCGGGGATATTCCTTTTATTGACCGGTTTCAATTTTCTGAATTTTTATCTATTTACAGGACGGAACATGCGTCAGGTAAAGTGAGCAAGATAGCGATGGTAGGACAGGAGCCAATAATTGACAAAAGAAGATTCGGCGAAACGGTAGCGGTCAACAGGGGTACAAATACCAAGGTATTTACAGATATGAGTGAAGCTTCGGCCTGGCTCGATGAAAAATAAAACAATCGAAACTTCAATCAGCAACTCAACCAGTCATGAAAAAAGAACCTCTTTTATTATTACTTATTATAGGTGTGTCGGTCTTAGTTATATCCTGTGCGGGTAAACAAAGCAATGAAGCGGAAAAACGAATTATCGGAACCTGGGAGCAAGAAGGAGGATCAGGAGCAATTGCTAATTTAAATTTCAAGATCACCTATTCGTTTGAAAGCGAAAATAAATTCCAGATGGTTGCCAAAGCAGGAGAGCAAATATTTCAATCCCTCACGGGGTCTTATGAGATCAAGGCCGACAGCCTCCTTCTGTACAATGATGGAGGCGGGGATAAAGCGGATTATAGCGCCCGGTTGATATTTAACTCAGACGCGAAAATTGCGCTCGTTGATTCAAACGGAGAGTTGGATTTTTCCAAAAAATAAAAGCTGAAGTTGATATGGTCGTGACGATGCATACAGCCGGGTTGATAGTGGAGCCTTCAGAAATATGATTGGATATACATTTCAATTTATAAATTGCCACAAATATTATTTTTATGAGCCACGCCAGATCTTTCAGTATAATTGCTTTCTTCTCTTTCGTCGTATTATTTACGGCCTCATGTCAAACACCTGAGTCTAAAAAAGGAGCTCCCTCATCAGATAGCACCGTACAGGTTCAAACGTCACACAAAATTCTATTTAGAGACAGCATTCCCAAACCTTATGATTATGTGAATGATTACGACAAGGTTTATACTGGTGCCCAAATAGCAATATTGGATAGCCTGATCGGTAGCTTCGAGAAAGAAACCACGATGCAGATCGCAGTGATCACCTTTAGTGCGGTAATGTTGGAGAATGATAATTTGGACTCAATGACAAAGAAGGTCGCTAATATTTGGGGCGTTGGACAAAAAGATAAGAATAATGGCGTCACCATCGGTATTTGCCGGGAGTGCCGTAAAATATCGATCCGGACAAGCTCGGGCACCGAAAAAATATTAAGTAACGCAGAAACAAAGGAGATCCTTGATAATTCGTTTATTCCCGGTTTTAAAGAGGCCAACTATTTTCAGGGAACGCTGAATGGGCTTAATGCGTTAACAAATACTTTACGAAAAAAGCTACGATCATAGCTTCATCCATCACCGACGCTGATCTAATAACGCTATCTTGCTGGTATCTAAACACATCAAATGAAGAGATCGCTCTTATCGATGCTGGGCAATCCTCGGCCTGCTGTTCTGTTCTTTCGCACAGGCAAAACATGTAGTGGGCGAAAAATGGGGTGGTGGTGTTGTGTTTATGGTTGGGGCCGATGGCAAGCATGGCCTGATCGCCGAGACGCAGGACCAGGGTAAAGTGATCTGGAAGGATGCGGCGGCCATTTGTAAAACCGGCACCCACAGCAAGAAGGGAAAAGCATTTACCGATTGGCGACTGCCGACTAAGATCGAGTTGAACGAGATGTATGTTCATATCTTCGATATTGAAGGTTTTACTTTCGGTGAGTATTGGAGTTCTACTGAAGATATAGCAGGGTATGCATGGTGCGAGGATTTTGTAGATGGCACGCAGTCTCGCGACAATGTGGGCTCGTTTAAAGATGTGCGTACGGTGAGGACATTTTAGTGAACTGTCAGGCTGAGCTTGTCGAAGCCGGGTTATTTTTGAATACCGCCTTCGACAAGCTCAGGCTGACAACCCTTCAAATTGATGCGTCACTCTTTTGGCTAACCCTCAGTTCTTCTAAAATTTTTTAGTAATTTCCCGCAATAATTCTGTATCGAAAACACTTATACTCCGTGCGTACATTCATTATCACCATCCTTTTTTTTAGTTCGTCCTTTGCTTATTCCTCAGACAGCCTGTACATAAAAGTTCATTTTTTGTATGGGTCGAAGCCGGCGCAGCAATACAAGGGCACAGAACGAAAATGGTTTGGCGGAGTACTCGGTGGCCATGTTGGCATTGAAGGAGATAGTGGCCGGGTATTGAATTTTCGTTCGGGAGGTAAATGTCATTTGTTTTCTGATAAGACCAATAGCCGGGCTAATTTCGAAGAGCGCCCGGTAGATCGCTTCTATTCTATTTATGGCGGCAAGTCGGATAGCATGAAAAAAACGATCGTTTATATTCCGGTTACCTTAGAACAAAAGAAAGCATTCGATAGTATTGCAGCTATTTATCTCAAACAAACGCCTTATGACTATGCCGTATTCGGTATGCGTTGCAGTGCCGCAGCATACGATATCCTCGGGCAACTGAATATCTTTCCTCATTATAGTCATACCAAAACATACAAGAAGATATTCTACCCCAAATTATTACGAAAGCGCCTCTTGAAAAAAGCTGATGAAAATGGCTGGGTGGTTGTGAGGGAGCGTGGGTCCGGAAGAAGAGTGTGGGAAAGGGATTAGTATTTCCATTCACTTATTGCCAATGTATCAATTTGACAAGCTCAGCCTGACAGCTCATTTTTCGCACTAATATTTCCAACCCTGATCTCCATCTTATTATCAACAATATTATTTAAATAGAGACACTTACCTTAGTGCAAACAAACACCCTTATGCACAAAACCCTACTCTTCTGCATTGCATCTACTGTAATGATCAGCTGTCATCACGGATCCGAGAATAGTTATGATACGATCATCCGCAATGGTACGATCTACGATGGCAATGGCGGCGAACCTTATGGCGCAGATATCGCCATCAATGCCGACACGATCGCATTTATCGGCGATCTGAAAAACGCTTCCGCAAAAAATGAGGTTGATGCAAAAGGCAAAGCCGTTTCGCCGGGTTTTATCAATATGCTAAGTTGGGCAAATGAGACACTTATTGAAGATGGTAATTCGCAAAGTGATATCAGGCAGGGTGTAACCCTGGAAGTGATGGGAGAAGGATCGAGTATGGGTCCGCTGAATCCGAGAATGAAAATGGAAATGCAGAATGGCCAGGGCGATATAAAATATAAAGTGGAATGGAACACGCTTGGTGAGTACCTGAATTACATGGAGAAGAAAGGCGTGTCTTGCAATATTGCTTCCTTTATCGGGGCAGGAACTGTTCGCCAATATGTGGTGGGTGAAGATAACCGCGATGCAACTCCCGCGGAGTTGGATAGCATGCAAAGGCTCGTAGCGCAGGCCATGCAAGAAGGCGCCATGGGTGTGGGTTCTTCACTTATTTATCCTCCTGATTTTTTTGCAAACACCAAAGAGTTGATCACTATATGCAAGACCGCATCATCTTACGGAGGTATGTACATCTCACATATGCGTAGCGAGGGAAACAAACTACATGAAGCAGTGCAGGAACTGATCACGATAGCAAAGGAAGCCAACATACCTGCGGAGATCTATCACCTGAAAGCAGCAGGTAAGGATAATTGGGGTAAGATGGATAGCGTGATAAAACAGGTAGAAAATGCGAGAGCCGCGGGATTACAAATTACCGCCGACATGTACACCTATCTTGCCGGGGCCACAGGGCTAACGGCTTCTTTTCCACCATCACTGCAGGATGGAGGTTTTGGTAAACTTTGGTTGCGGTTGCAAGACCCTGCTATACGTGCTAAAATGAAAACAGCGATGAATACTTCCGCAATGGATTGGGAAAACCTGTATTATGGTTGTGGGTCACCGGAGAATGTTTTACTGCTTTCCTTCAAACAAGATTCATTAAAAAAATATACCGGCAAAACATTGGCGACCGTTGCTGCCTTACGCGGAACATCTCCCGAAGAAACGGCAATGGACCTGATCGTACAGGATAGTACGAGAGTGGGTGTTGCATTTTTCCTGATGACTGAAAGCAATGTAAAAAGACAAGTGATGCTGCCATGGGTGAGTTTTGGTTCGGATGAAGGGAGTTATAGACCGGAGGGCGTGTTTCTTAAGTCAAACCCTCATCCACGGGCGTATGGAAATTTCGCGAGGGTGATCGGCCAGTATACAAGAGATGAAAAGTTGCTGTCTTTGCAAAAAGCGATCTACAAACTTTCAAAATTGCCGGCTACAAATTTGAAATTGCAAAAACGGGGTGAATTAAAAGTTGGTTACTATGCCGACGTTGTGATCTTTGATCCTAAGACGGTAAAAGATAATGCAACATTCGATAAACCTCATCAGTATGCAACCGGGGTCGACAACGTTTTTGTAAATGGAACACAGGTTTTAAAGAATGGGCAGCATACCAATGCCAAGCCGGGAAGATTTGTTAAGGGGCCGGGATATAAAAAAGGGTAGCGATAGTTGCTAAAAGAAAAAGCCGAAGTTTTTACTCCGGCTGTCTATGTTGGTTTTTACGAAGAATCAATTAAGATGACTGCTGCAGATAACTTCCCTGGTGTTTATTATTTCCAAAATTTTCTTGCAACCTGGATGCGCCGGGAAAATAATTAAAGAGTCTCACTATTATCTTTACTATGCCTTCAACCACAAACAATATGCTGAAGAAGATCACAACAAAGATGGTAAAGAATAGTTTTTTCAAGGGGTTTGTTTTTTCGTTATACAAAATTAACGGAGTGTGTGTTGGTTAGCTGTAGTAAAACTTCGAAATAAATGAGTTTAGATTCGAAATGAATAAGCTTAGAAAGTTTACCGTGTTTAGTAGTTTAGATACCCGAATGTAAAAAAGCGCTGCCTAAACGCCGCTGGTTGTTGTTTACACCAACAGTTAAAAATTAAACTGTCCGGCTTTAGCTTTTGAATTTTAACTTTTGAATTTTTTCTCCGCACAAAAAAAGCCATCCTGCAGCCCTGCGGATGGCTTTCGTGCCTGGGAAACTGTCTACTAATTTCCGCCGGCACCCACACGTTGCTGCTCTTCCTCTGTTGCAGATGATCTGCGACGACTTTGTCCCTGGGGTTTTCCAAAACGATAAGTAAGATTCACTCCATATTGGCGGTTGTCCCAACGATTCTTGATGGAGATATCCACTGTGCCATATTTGGTGAGCCCCGAATAATGTTGCCAGTTGAAAGGATCACGTGCGTTCATGCGCAGGCTCATTTTTCCTTTCAGCAAATTATTTTTCGCGATGCCGATATTCATTTGACCCATTGGGTAGGAGAGTGATAACTGCTCAACTGTTTTGTAACGATACCATCCACTCAGTTCTGCGCTCCAACCTTTCTTAAAAGAAAAACTATTGTTGATATTAAAGGTGAAAGAAGTGAAAGCGAGGTCAAGATCAACTACCGTAGGTGTTGAAGTTTCATTTGATATGTATGTGCCCTGGTAATGGTTGCGGTAAACATTTCCATATAAATTGGTACTCCACCATTTTGCCCATTTCACCGGTGCACTAATGGCAAGACCCATGTTGGAGTAGCTCGCGATATTGTCTACTGTAAGGAAACCCACGATCTCATTATTAGAGCCACGCTGACGCTTGATGATATTGGATATCACGTCGGTGGTTCTTGTATAATTGAGTGTCGTAGTTATTTTGCTGTTATAAGTATGCGTTAGTTCGTAGTTGTAAGAGAACTGCGGTGTGAGATATGGATTTCCCTGGCGATACGATAATGAATCGAGGAAGAAAGTGAATGGGTTCAGGTCCTGGTAATTGGGTCTTTGCAATCTCCTGCTGGCGGAAACTGTCAACGTATTCTTCTTATCAACAGTATAGCTTACAAATGCTGATGGGAACAGGCTAACATAGTTCCGGCTAACAGTAGTGTTGTCAATAACCTGTGTGCCCTTGGTATTTGTATTCTCCATTCTTAGTCCGCCCTGCATATTCCATTTTCCAACCTGCCTGCTAAGATTAAGATAGGCCGCATTGATGTTCTCTGAATAAATAAAATGGTTATTCCTCGCATCCGGTGACCAGGTGGGTGCGTTGCCGATCTTGCGCAGGTAGTCAACCACATTATCAGATTTCACATAACTAGATTTGATACCAGCTTCCAACCGCAATTTATTTTTATAAGTATGTTGGAAGTCGGATTTCAGTGAATAAATATTGATGTCGGCAGGCAAATGACCCTTCAGGAACATCGAGTCTGATGTCTGGTTGTTATTGCCATCAAAGAAACCGGTGCTCAGCAACTGGTCGGATACATTCTTGTAGTGAGAATAGTCAAGATCAACAGTAAGTTCTGTGCCTAATGAATCGAATGTATGCTTATAGTTAAGATTGGTACCCAAATTCGTCCACGCCAATTTATTGATAGTGGTTGAATTCAACCTGGAAAATACATTGTCCTGCAGATCTGTGTAAGTTGTAAAAGTAGTAGGCGTTGGGCGGCCGGCAAATAAGAAACCATTGAGCACGATGCCGAAAGTATTTCTCTTGTTGGGTGTATAATCCATTCCCAGTTTTACAGTGTAATTATTATTGCGGAAACGGAACGTTGTATTTATTTTGTTGATACTGTCGATCTGTTTGCCATCGCGGTAATAGCGGCTGGTGATATCGAGTGCACCTCTTCCTTCACGATAATTGTACACGGCGTTGCCAAAGAGATTTATATTGTTCTTTTTGTAGTTGTAGTTTACCGACACCGTTGGCTTCCACACTAATTCTTCTTTCCCATCCTTGCGGAAAAGCGAAGCGGTGTTACCGATAGCTAAACTTCCATTGGAGCCACGTGCCTTATTCTTTTTTGTTTTGATATTGATAAGACCAGAATTTCCCGAAGCATCATATTTGGAAGAAGGATTGGTCATGATCTCGATCTGGTCGAGCGCAGATGCAGGCAGGTTGCGCAATACATTGGCAAGATCGGCGCCCGAAAGATAAGTTGGTTTGCCATCCATCATGATGATCACGCCTTGCTTTCCTTTCAAACTTATGTTACCATCATTGTCAACAGTTACGCCCGGAGATTTTTCCAATACTTCCAAAGCCGTTGCGCCGGCATTGGATGGGGAAGCTTCTACATTCACCACCATCTTATCCAACTTTTGTTCGATGAAGGGCCTTTGTGCTGTTACCACAACTTCGCCCATTGCTTTTGTTTGGGCAGCTAATTGTGTAGTTGCTAACTCAACGGTAGGCTTGGCCGCAGTGATCTCCACCGGGTCATTTATTTTTTTTGCGAAGCCGACAGCATTGATGCTCACGATGTATTTGCCTTCGGCGATCCTTTCAAAAGAAAAATTTCCAGATTTATCCGTCATGGCTACTTTAACCAGGCCCTTGTCGGTTGCCCTGAGTAGCTGAACAGTGGCGGCTTCTATCGGTTTGCCTTCGGGATTGTTGATGGTGCCCGATATTTTGCCTGGTTTGTTTTGTGCGTAGATGAGTAACGACAATAGTGATGCCGTTAGCAGCAGTGTAATTTTTTTCATGTGCGTTGGTTTACTATACTTTAATAATGGCTATGTGAAATTGTACCAATAGTTTCGTACGGAAAATCCAAAAAGGATGAAGGGTTAAAAATTACGTATGACAGGAATATGTAAATTAATGACAGGATGCGGGCGGTGGATGAGGATGATGAGGGGGAAAAGCAACCTATAAGGTTGCGGTAGAAGCTTTTAAAATGAAAGAGTTTGCCGGGAGCCTTATAGGTTGCTTTTCTGTCAAAATCTCCTTATGGCTCTCACCGACCAAAAGCCTGTTTTGCCGCCGGCGAATTGAGAACCGTCTGAAAAAACTGAATACCAGGCATTGAGCGCATCCAGTTCTGTTGAGGACCAATATATGCTTCCAACAAAACCACCAACCGTTGTCTTTTGGAGATACAATAAATTCAATTCGTATTTCGAAGGAAGGTACCAGTCGCCATAACCGCCACCTAAATATTGCGCACAAACCTGGGCTGCATATACGTTTACTCCATAGTATGCAATGATCAAGTCTGTATTGATACGGCCGGTTTTGATACCATCGTTGCGCACTTTATTGATATAGGAACCCGACGAAGGCATCCATGGCGAATTGGTGGATTGATCGGCAGTAGCAGCCACTAATCCATGCTCCCCAGTATCATCTACCCAAAATACGATACCTCCTTGTGCAGCATCACCGACACTGTAAGTTCTTTGCAACATCGGCATCCATGCGCTGCCATTGTAAGCATAAGGTCCAACCCTGCTGCAATCCGTGCAATGAATGATGAGTCCTGATGCGGGGCTGGTTATTGCATCACGCTGTGCCTGCGTCATTCGCGGTGGAAGAATTCCTTTGTTTGTACTTTTAACATCAAGTATAGCCGTTCCGTTGGCGCTGGTTCCATCGGTATTGATCGCTACGCTTTGTGCAAATGAAGCGAGACAAAAAATGAGAAGATATAAAAACAGAAATGATCTTTTCATGCTGTTCGGTTTTACGATTTAAATGTACAGCAGGAATGTTTTTGCAGAAATACCGTGATGCTGGCATTGAGTTGTACCAAGTTGTTGGTAGTGCATGGTTTAATTTACTGGAATGGTCACAACACTCTGTCAATAATTTTTTTGTAAAACGAAATAGTCTGTTGTTGTTCGTCAAATCCCCCGATCCTCCATTCGCATATCTTTCCTTCCTTGTCGATGATGACAGTATAAGGAAACGCACCAGGGAGTTTAAAAATATCTTGCATTATCGTTTCACCAAGGGCGATCGTTGCAAAATTGAAAGGATGACTGGTTAAATATTTTTTCACAGCCGGTAAGCTGTCAACCGCCACGGAGATAAAACTTATTTTTTTTCCGGAATATGATTGAGCCAGTTTATTGAGCCAGGGTATCTCGTGTACGCAAGGGCCACACCAGATCGCCCAAAAATTGATCATAACAACATTGCCTTTTAACTTGTTTAATTCGATGGTCTTACCATTGATCGTCTTTGCTTTAAAATCTGGAGCAGCGGCCCCAACAAGGCAATGGTTCATACTATCCATGTATTCCCAAACCAAAGAATCGGGTGAGCTGGCGGTTAGCCCATATGACTTTGCACAAGCGGCATGCCGTTTAGCATAGGTTTGAGCGGAGCAAACTACACCAGAAAAGATGGTTAATACTGATAGTGTTACAAAAGTTTTGGTGAGGGCTGCAAGCTGCCGCGAAGATCTTTCTTTTTTCATAAGGCGATTATTATTTGGGTAAATTCAAATTAATAACCCGTTTCTCGACTACGCTCGAACCTGGCAGCATAAATGGTTCGACTCCGCTCATCATTTCCCACTAACCCACAAAACTCTCCTTTATCTTTCCCATCAGATCTGTCTCCAACATGCGATGCGCAATGCGGATCATATTTTTAAAAGCGGTGGCGTGGGAGATGCCATGGCCGATGATCACTGGCCGGGAGACGCCAAGAACAGGAACACCGCCGTATTGTTCAAAATTAAAACGATTGAAATGTTCGTCATTGATATTACGACGCTGAACGATATCGTAAATGCTTTCGGCTAATTTCAATATTACGTTGCCGGTAAATCCTTCGCAAACGAATACATCGGACTTGTTAGTTAAGATATCGCGGCCCTCAACATTGCCGATGAAGTTGATCTGTTTATTTTCTTTTAAGAGGGGATAAGTTGCTTGTGCTAAGATATTTCCTTTGCCTTCTTCTTCACCCAAATTCACAAGACCAACTTTAGGATCATCGAAATTCAAAATATGCCTCGCGAATAAAGAACCGAGTATAGCAAATTGATTCAGATTCTCCGGTTTACAATCTGCATTGAGTCCAACATCCACCAATAAACCCAAAGTGCCATCCTCTCGCGGAAGGTATGCACCGATCGTTGGGCGCAACACGCCTTCGATCGCCTTGATGCTGAACAATGCGCCCACCATCATGGCGCCGGTATTGCCCGCACTGATGAATGCATCCGTTTTGCCTGTGGCCAGCAACTGAAAACCTATTGCAATAGATGATTGTTGTTTTTCTTTTAAAGCCTTTGTAGGATGCTCATGCATCTCAATCACCTGGGCCGCGTGAACGATGGAGTATCTGCCGGCAGGGAGTGGGTGTGCGGCGATATGTTCGTTTATCTTCGCTTCATCGCCGATAAGTGTAAGTTGAATATCACCGTCATTGCCTTTCAAAAATTCGGCGGCTCCCTTCACTGCTTCCAGCGGGGCAAAGTCGCCACCCATCATGTCAAGGGCAATGTTCATCATATTTTAATTAAGGAAGAGCTTCCCGCAGATTTCGCAGATCTCGCCGAGATATCCGCGACATCTGCGTGATCAGCGGGAAACATATAAAAACAAAAATTCTAAACCCAAAATTCAATTTATCGAATTTCGGATTTAGAATTCAGACTTAAAAAAATATTATGCTTTAAGCGGAGCTTTTTCAGCTACTAATTTTCCTTTGTAGAATAATTTGCCTTCGCTCACGTGTGCACGGTGGCGTACATGTGTTTCGCCGGTTGTCTTATCAACACTTAACGTAGTTTCTGTTGCCTTGTAATGCGTCCTTCTTTTAGCACTGCGTTGCTGCGAGTGGCGCCTTTTTGGATTTGGCATGTCTGTTAATTTTTATTTTAAAGTAATCTGTTTCGTTTTAACTAAGAACTGGCGACTGCTAACCGCCTACTTCTTATTCGTCTTCTTCTCTTTCTTAAACTTCTCCAATCCCTTCCAAAGCGCATTGGCATTGCTTTCTTCCTCTTTCACTTCCATGCCCTTCAGCTTCTCCAGCACTTCGTTATTGCATTGCGGACCGCCTCTTTCTTCCTCGCTACAGCTCTTCTGCAAGGGGAAGCTCAGCAGCACGAATTCGTAGATCCAGTTGCTGATATCTACATGGCTTTCGGTCCTTGAGATATAATACACATCGGGGTCTTCCTCCTGTTCATTCATCTCATCGGGATTTTCAACCAGCTTTATCAGCATGTTGAATTCGTCCCAGATATCCATCGCCAGGGGATTACCGCAACGATCGCAGGTAACATCCGCCTTTCCACCTATCTCAAATTTAAGCAGCATGAAACTGCTCTTCTTGTCGAGCGATAATTTGATATTCGCCTGGCAATTGGTGAAGTCGGGGTTACCCTTTTCAGCAAAGAACTTGTCATCCACAGCGTAACTAAACTCATGAACCCCGGGTTTCAATCCCACAAAAGCAATCTCAAATGCCCGTTTGTTCGCCATCAGGATGGTTTAAAGGACGGCAAAGGTAGGCTTTTTCGGCGAAAAACTGACAAATAATCAGCGCTTTGGGGCTGTAAATGATATAAAATGTGGATTATTTGGCCCAAAAGGGTGAAAACAAATAAAATCACTGATTAACCGGGATTTATACACTTGCCAGAATCCTTGTTCAATCAGGGATTTCACAGATTGGATTTTCCTTCGGAAAATCTTTGCCGAAAGGCAAAAATCAGTGAAATAATCGTCAATCATTTAATCTGTGATTCTTTTTACCCTAATTTTAAAATCATATGAAGGTCAAAAGATTGTTGATTATTACTGGCGGACTACTAGTGCTGGCCCTGTTGGTTAAGTGGTATTCAGCCAGCGCCGACAGGGTGGAAAGCAGCTATTCCAATGGTTTTTACCCACCCTTTGCCAGCTTCTTTAGGCATTTATTCGGCTGGCTGCCCATCAGCATTGGGGATATTTTATACGGGGCGCTGGTGATCTTCATTTTATGGCGGATAGCAAGGGGTATTGTAGCCTTATTCAAAAAGCGGGTTAGCTGGAGAGGTTTTGGCCTGGGCTGTTTGAAAATGCTGGCGATCTTTCTTGTGCTGTATGTTTATTTCAATATTTCCTGGGGGATCAACTACAATCGCAAGGGTATTGCCAAACAACTTGACCTGCAGATGCAGCCGTATAGCATCAGCGACCTGCAAAACCTCAACGGCATGTTGGTAGAGAAAATAAATACCGCCAAGGCATCCCTGGTGAACGGCAATGCAGTTTATCCAACATCATCTGCATTGTTTAAGAGAGTGAGTTTGGCTTATAGCAAATTAGACAGCATTTATCCTTTTCTGCAATATCATACCATTTCACTGAAACCATCCATGTGGGGTTGGTTGGGAAATTATACCGGTTTCACGGGTTACTATAATCCTTTCACCGGTGAAGCGCAGGTGAACACAACTGTTCCAAAATTCTTACAGCCCTATATCTGTTGCCATGAAGTTGCGCACCAGTTGGGTTATGCAAAAGAAATGGAAGCGAATTTTGTAGGATACCTTGCCGCAGCTGCATCTGGCGATACCTTATTTCATTACTCTGTTTATCTTGACCTGTTTGTTTACAGCAATCGCAATTTATCGGCAATGGATACTGTTGCTGCCAAAACTTTCGCTAAGGCATTATCTCCTGCAGTACGAGCCGATATCGATGAATGGAAAAGATTCGTGCACAGCCATAAAAATCCCATCGAGCCCGCCATTCGCTGGATGTATGGGAAATACTTGCAAAGCAATCAACAACCGCAGGGTGTGTTGGCTTATGATGAGGTGACGAGTTTTTTGATAGCGTATTATAAAAAATTTGGTAAGATATAGTTGCCACAGAGGGCACAGAAGCACGGAATTTTATGTTTTTTTCTGTGCTTCTGTACCCTCTGTGGCAATCAATCAAAACCGCAGCTTCGCCCTAAACGCCCCATCAAAGATCACCTGCGCTTCAAAAGGATCCAGCCATGTAGCCAATTTTTTTTCTTCTTCCGGTGAAAGATCGTTGAAGAATATGGCCAACTCGATATTGTTGTTCGACTTTGTTCGAAGATAAATGACATGTGTTAACACAAAGCTCGTATTGCCTCCCTTTACACCGTAATGTTTAAACACCGCCTGGAAAGCTTTATTCTCCATTGGAAATTCCAATACCTGTTCGATCAGCCTGTAAGCCGTGTCAGGCAAGAACTTTCGGTTGTTTAAAATATTCGCCAGGTGCACATAATCCTTTGTAGTGGATGAAGGCAGCCTGTCGCTCCAGGCCTTTTGCATTTTCATCGTCAGATCCTCGGGCCTGAATGATGCCTTGAAAATGGAACTATGTTTGAGTTGCAAGTGAAGAAGATATGCCTGTCGTGCATACTTCAGTTCAGAAAAAGAATTGACGTCTTTTAATATATCCTTTTCTTTTTTGTTCTTTGGATTTTGAAACATCAGCAGCGATGCCACGGGTGGGTATATCGAGCTATGCACCCTTAAACCGAAGAGTTTGATATTACTGTTCACATTGCCCCAACCCAGCGTGTCCATCAAATATTCAGCATTGGCATTGCTGCTGAACATGATCATACCTCTTGCTATATCGATCAGCCGAACGCTGTCTTTTTTAACATGATTATTTTTTCTTTCGTAGTCGATCCACGAAGGATGTGCATTGCCATCTGTATTGGGCAGATAATATTTATCCAGCTCGCTCAATGGGATATAACCGTTCTTGTCGATGATACCTGAACTGGCTTGTTTGGCAAATTCCACCGCCACCAATATCTTGAACGTGCTCGCCAGGGGCATGAACATGTTTTCATTGAGGAAAGCCACAACGGTATCGTTCTTAGTAATATATACCGATGACCTCGCTTTATTCGACTTGATGAAGTTTAGAAATGAATCTGCAAGCGCAGGCTGCAATTGCGCCGTAGCGTTTCTACTGAAAAATAATCCGAAGAGTAGTACGCCGATATATAAAGAACGTTTATAAAGAATAGTATTCATTGTTTTCTTTGAGTACGTAAAATTAAGGTAAGTTTAGTTTCCCGCAGATATCGCCAATCACGCGGACCAACATCTGTGAAATCTGGATAATCACCTAATCTGTGCTTAAAACTTGTTCTTCCACATCATACTCTCCACCGGCCGATTAATTTGCCCGCTATACTTTGCATTTTTCTTCTGGTTATATTTCACTTCGATCTCTCCTTCAACAGGGAAATAGATCAGTTGACCGATCGGCATGCCACCATAAACCCTTACCGGTTGCTTTACCGAGATCTCCAGCGTCCAGTTGCCGCAGAAACCCACATCGCCCTTGCCTGCCGTTGCATGTATATCGATACCCAGCCTGCCCGTGCTCGATTTGCCCTCGAGGAAGGGAACATGTGCGTGTGTTTCGGTATACTCTTCTGTTACGCCAAGGTAAAATTCATGCGGCTGCAATACGATCCCTTCTTCCGGTATCTCAAAATGTTCAATGGTATTGTGTTTTTTTGAATCCAGTTCCCTGTCAACATAACGGGCCAGGTATTTACCCAGGTGTACGTCGTAGCTGTTGCTGCCAAGAAATTCCCTGTCGTACGGAACGATCTTTATCGTGCCTTTATCGATCTCTTCAAGAATGCGCTTATCGCTGAGTATCATATTCTAAATTTTGAATGTTAAATGTTGAATGTTGAATGACGAAACTCGGCAGTCAATTATTATTGTATTAAATTGTAAATGTAAAATGCAAAATTCAGCATTTAACATTCAACATTCAACATTCAACATATCTTAATGCCGCTGGTTTATCAACAAAATATTAACGCGACGACAAAAATAGGTGTTTGGCATATAGCCGAAGCAGAAGATTTTTTTCTGCGCCAAGTGCCTTTGCACAGGGCGATCACCCATTGGCACAAACGTTTGCAGCATTTGGCGGGACGGCTATTGTTGAAAGAATTGTATTCCGAGTTTCCGCTGGGAGAAATATTGATCGCGGATACAAAAAAGCCCTTTCTTGAAAATGAAGCCTGGCATTTTTCCATATCCCATTCAGGAGATTATGCGGCAGCCATGGTGAGTAAGGAATATAGGGTGGGAGTGGATGTAGAGTGGGGGAATCCGAAGATCGCTGATATAAAGCATAAATTTTTAGGCGAGGAAGAAATGATCAATGCTCAATGTTCAACGCTCAATGTTCAACGTTTAACACTCTGCTGGTCGGTGAAAGAGGCTGTATACAAATGGTGGGGCGTTGGAGGAGTGGATTTCAAAAAAGATATAATTATTAGATCTGTATCGGGAACAGCGGACCAGGGATCGGTGCATTGCATTTTTAAAAATGATACATTGTTAGACGTTCATTTTCTTCATATCGGTGATAACTACCTTACCTGGGTATTGACAGGGAATTGAGTTTAGGATGTTTAGAAAGTTTAGGAGGTTTAGGTCTGCCGTCTAAACCTCCTAAACTTCCTAAACCATGTAAACCCTATTCAAAGGATCTTGCCGTAGTACAGATTTTAAAGAAGCATACAGATCGGGATAAACATTGTTGAGATAACTGGGTTTTTCAAAAAATATCTCAATGCTTTCTGCCCAGAATTCCTGGGAATTCTTCAACGCATATTCTGAATAAAGATCATTGCCGGGCGCCTGCTCCTGTTCAAATGCCTTATCGGCATAAGTAGTGAATTGAGGATAGCCCGAGATAAAACAATCATCCGTATTGTCATGACAAACAAAATTCTGGTAATAATATGCATGGGCCATTTCATGCAGCCCAACATTTTGGCCATCGTCGGGAAGTTTGAACCCATCCAAAAAATGTTTCCATGAAATATTAATGCTTTGTCCCGAAACATTTCCGGCAAGCACATCAAAACTGTGACGGTTGCGGAAGAATTCATCAGGATAAATATGTATGAACTCGAATTGCGGCAACATATAATTATCCATGCCAAAGCTGAGCTGGATCGCTGCAGCACTCACGAGGATCGGCATCTCCTTAAAGCCTTGCTTATCGTGGATCTTGAATGTTTTGGACCGAATGAATTTGTTTAAACGGGTGAGGAATTTTTGCTTTTCGCCTGCACCCAAACAATTATAATAAGGAAGATGCTTGGAAAGGCAGTCAGTAACAGTGTCTTGAGGAAAATTCAATTCGTCGCCGTAATAAACATTGTAGGGCGTGGTGAGGGGATGGATATTGTAGGTCTTTTCGGTTTCACCATTACCTTCAGCCTCCATGAAGATACCCATGATCAGGAGGATGAACATCGCAAAGAAACTACCCAACGCCAGGTTATAATCTTTGTCGAAAACAAATCCGAGCGTCATCGCAAAGAGTATGAGAACGTAAAATGCTTTTATAGGGTTCATTGCTATTCTTCGGGTATTTCGGTATCGCCTTCCAATAACGGGATATTACCAACAGATGCGCCGGCGATGCCTTTCACCGAACCATACATTCCGCTGGTGCTGATGAGTACTTTTTCAATTTGCTTTTCTCTTTCCTTCCAGATCTTTTCCATCTGTATCCTTTCTTTGGCGATACTTTGTTTCATCGACATGAACCCTTCCACGATCGCTTCCACTTGTCCACGGAATTCATTGCCGGTTAGAAAATCATAGAGCATCTGCATTTTATCTCCCTTTCCTTCCTGCGCTTTTTGTATGTCGTAGATCTTGATGATGCTGCTGCGCATGAGCATTGCCACACTTCCTGCTTCTTTGAAATTGCAGATCCATATCCCGTCTCTTTCGCCGAAGCGATCCATGTCTTTGGGGAAGGTTTGCGTTACCAGTATCGCCACATCAGCGCCCTTATTCCTTTTATCTGCTTTTAATTTATCCACCCAGGCATTGCTCCAGCCTTTCGTGCGCTTGCTTTCGTAGATGATGCGGCCGCAATCCGTACCGCTGCTGTTTCTCACTGTTTGAATGCAATCCGCACCTTCAACACCCTTGCCTACTTCTTCAATGACGTCAAATGGAAAATGTTCCTTCAATATTTCTTCCAGCAATATCTCCTGGCTCTCGCCTTGCAGTTGCATGCTTCCCTGTTCATTCTTGCGCTTCAGTTCTTCGATCAATTTCTGTTGCTGGTCCATCTGCAATTTGAATTCCTTGGATTTGAGGTCAAATAATTCCTGCTCGCGTTTGATGGTGCTTTCTTCTATCTCTTTTCTTTTTTCCAAAAAGCGTTTCTCCAGCTCCATCTCGAAATTCTTTTGCTTCTCTTCGAGTGCGGATTTATCCCTTAATAATTCCAGCTCTTTTTTCTGCAATTCCTGCAGCTGCTGCGTTTTGATCCTCGCATCTTCTTCCATCATTTTCAGCTTGGCCGACAATTCCTCCCCGGCCTTTTGCTTAGCCGATGTTTCGATCTCCGTCTTCTGCTTCTCGAACTCCAGTTCTTTCTTCTTCTGCCAATCCTGCATCTTGCCACGAAGCTCTTTCTCTACCTCATTCTTGAGGCTTTCATTTAGCTCAAACTCGTGGCCACAGTTAGGGCATGTTATTTCCGCTGCCATTATGTATTTTTTTGTAAGATAATTAAATGTTGAAACACTTCCGTTTTCACTATAGCCATACAAAAATACTATCTACGTATGCCCGAAAAAAGCAACCTGTCGTTATAGTTCCCTTTTGTTCCCAATTGTGCCCTTTTACCTTCATACGACTGGTTATTTGTTGCCGGTTTGTTGCAGTCACCTTGCTGAAGTCTAGGGTTGGGTAGCAGATTTTGGCTGCTAGACAGCAAGAAGACCCCTGGACAAACCCTGGCTTGATCCCATGATCTTTTCGTTTCATTAATTTGGCATTTCGTGATGGAACGCTTGCGCCAAAGGAGTCGTTCTGAATAGGAATGATTTTTTGAGAAGCAAATTGATAGGTAACCGCTGGGGAAACTAAGCTAAAAAAAGTAATATAACAGCTTAGATGACCCAGCTTTAATGCGACGCTTAAGTACCAAAACGGGAAAATTATTACACAATTTCAAGATTTAGTTACATAATTCCCGTTCAAAGAAATTCGCACGCCTTTTGTTTTATGAGTGTCTTACCACTAAACAGAAGAAATGAAAGAGGACTTCAAGAACTTAGAAACTCAGGTCTTAGTTGATATGCTGGCTCAACAGACAGCAGAGCTAACCGCGAAAATTGCCGAAAAAAATACCGTTGCAATTGATCAATATGAATATGAGATAAGTTTGATTCAGGGAGAATTAAAATCCCGGGAACAAAAAGTTGATCCAGGCATTTCAGATGCAAATATTGAATTTACGGCTTCCAATTAGGGCAGCGATCTATTTTAGTAACTCGTCCAATTTCGCGAGCATCTCTTCAAGATCTTTTTCTACATAACCCATTGATGTATAAACTATTTTCCCGTTTTTGTCAATGAGATAATTTCTTGGGATGTATTTTGTCGCAAAAAGAGAATAGACTGTTTTGCCTTTGTCGGGATACATGGGCAGATCAAAATTGTACTTTTTCTTAAATGCCTGTACTTCCGCATCGGTATGGTCCCTTCCTACCACCAGCAAGACAAAATTTTTATTGTTCTTGTATTTCTCCCAAACTTTGGCCTGAAGAACAGGTAGTTCACTTAAGCAGGGCCCGCACCATGTAGCAAAGAAGTTTATTAGTACAACCTTTTGTTTCAATGAGGAAGGTTCAATTTTGCCAGTTTCGGAAACAATGGTAAACTCGGGAATTGATTGCCCTTTTTTCAGGATATCATCTTGTGCTGATGCAGCAAGTGTTGAGAGCAAGATTGAAAATAAAAATAATTGTCTCATTCTCTAAAGTTAAGTAAGAATAGGGCTTTTCGGTTAAATAATTCGGCGTTTCGAAAGGGAACACCTGCGCCAGAGGCTTATAGCGTCGCAGAATATTCTTTTAGCCTGGTAAGCAATAACTCAGTCGTGTCATGGAAAAGATGGTCTTCAATTTCGTTTGGATATTTCAAATTCAACCACTCAATGAATTTATTGTGCTTTAAGATAAATTCGTTTAGATACGCTTGATACCCTTCCGTTGTGTCGGAGATCATTTTAGTCACTTTGCCTTCTTTAGTGGATATTGTTAATTTCCATACCGGAGCTTTAAGATTAAAATATTTTAAATAATAAGAGACATCTTCGGCTAAGAAAACCATCGGTTCGGATTCCCTTACTTTTTTTACTATGATAAATTTTCCACCAACTGCCTTCGAGAAGCTGACAAAACTATCTATGAATTCCGCCTTGTTAGTGGAATGCTGTACAAATTGTTCGTCTAATTGAAAGCTGTCCGCCGTTACAATTTTTAGACTATCTTTTTGATATCTATTGAGCAGATCCAGGAAAGTTTCGGCAACTGGTTTATTTTTCTGTCCACAGGAGGGCAAAAAAGCCAATTGAAAAAGGCAGCATATTATAACGAGCATTTTGGGCATAACATTTTACTTATTTTGTGTCTTCACCCACTCCTCCATATACGTCTCAAAAACACTCAGTGGCATTGATCCTCCCAATAAAATAGCATCATGAAAACTCTTGATGTCGAATTTTGCACCCAATTGTTTTTGATACCTGGCTTTCAATTCTTTTATTTTCATTTCCCCGATCTTATATGCAAGCGCTTGTCCCGGACGGGCCATATATCTTTCCGTTTCGGAGATAGATGGTTGCTCAGCCCGTCCACCTTTTTCCATCATGTATTTTATTGATTCTTCCCTCGTCATCTTGCCGGTATGTAATCCAACATCTGTTACCAATCTTATAGCCCTAAAGAGTTCTGATTTGTATGCCGCGAGTTTTTGATAGGGATCGATATATAATCCCAATTCTTCTCCCAGGGATTCGGTGTAAAGCGCCCAGCCTTCAGAAAAAGCAGAATAAACGGCAAATTTCCTGATCTTAGGTGAGTTTGAATTTTCCTGCTGCAACGACAATTGAAAATGATGTCCGGGTATCGCTTCATGCAGGAAAAGATTTTCCATGCCGAGGTTATTGTATTTCACGGCGTCAACAATGGGCACGTTAAAATAACCGGGCCTGCTCCCATCCTCAGTGCCGCGTTGATAGTTTGCGGCCGCTGTAGCGGCTTTGAATTTTTCTATGGCCCTCACTTCAAATTTTGTTTTTGGAACGATATTGAACAACCTTTTCAGGTTAGGTTCGATCTTCGGCAATATCGCCCTGAAACTATCCAGCACTTGTTCGTCTGTTTTAAAAGGGAAGAATTTCTTGTCGGTCAAGGAGTAATTAAAAAACTCGTCGATGCTGCCGGCAAAACCGATCCTTGTTTTAAGCGCTTCAATCTCTTTAGTGATCCTGTTTACTTCACTCAAACCTATCTGATAAATTTCTTTGGGGGTTTTGTTGGTAGTGGTATAAACCTCCACGAGGTATTGATACAAAGCAGCTCCATTGGGCATATCGTTGATGCCGGATGTGCTTCTTGACTTAGGCAGGTAAACAGTTTTTAAATAGTCAGCTAATTTCCTGTAAGCAGGTATAATGATATTGTTGATGGCTTTTTGATAAACCAGTCTTGTAACTGTTTTTTGAGCTTCTGAAAAATCGGCAGGCATGTTTTTTACGGGGCCGTAGAAAATATTTTTAGCCGTATCGGTCACTGTCTGTGCTTCCAGTTGAGGTATCATCTTTATTACCAGGGCACGGGGCAGCACCATTCCAATGGCGATGCCTTTATTAAAATTGGCGATGGCCGTATCGGTCCAGACGGCAAACGAATCCACACGTTTCAACCAATTGTTGTAATCCTGCACAGTTTTAAATGGCTGTAGATCTTTTCCCGAACCGAGAGAAGGAAATGACCCTGGCAACCCGTCAAACTGGGTAAACGGAATATACTCCAGGTGAAATTTTTCTCTTGCTAGCGCTTGTTTTATTTGAAGATCGATGATATCAAAAGAGATCTTATCAAATGAATTCAAGGACGCTCTTTTGAATCCTGTTAATAGCTTTTGATATTTTAGATTGTAAGTATGAACCTTTTGCAGGTGAGGTACCGAGATTGCGTTTGGCAACAGGTCATTGTAGCGGTTATCACCGGCAGCAGTTGCGGATAGAGGGTTCAATTGCAGGCCTTCTTCATAATAATCGTTCAGCATTTTGTTGAAAGCTGCGTTGTTGGGAGATTGCTGGGACAAGGCAGTAGAGGCGGTTAATACGAAAAGGATGAGTCCTGCGCTTTTTAGAAAGATCTTTAATGAGTTCATACGAATGATTGTTTGGAAATAAATTCATGAGACAAACAACGTCAACTGCCGCTGCCATCCACACGATGAACTAAATTATAAAACCCAATCGATAACTAATGAAAAATCTTGCTGGCAGACCGTAGGTGCTTATCCGGGTATAAAATTCGGCGCTTCGCATTCCTGCCAATATTCGATTATTCTTTTTATGGTGCGTTCCAGGTGCTCAATGCTATTTGGTTTAACGAAAAAGCCCTGAACAGACTGAGAGTATGCATCAACAACTGCTTGCTGTGAGGAGGTAGTTGTAAAGAACAGGTAGGGGATACACTTCAAATTCAGATCTTCGTTGGTATGAACTTTTTGCCTTAATTCAAAACCACTCAGTTTAGGCATATTGATATCGGATAAGATCAGGAAGGGTTTGATCTTGGTGTCAACCAGGTAGGTTAGCGCCTCTTCACTGTCGGAAAAATAAATGACTGGATTTTTGTAGTCGAGGTTCTTAAAGATCTCTGCCAAAACTTCCTGGTCGTCTGCATCATCTTCTATGACTACGATGGGGCCGCTTTTATTCATGGGTTTTTTACAAATACTTTGGTGTATTTGACGGCTCAAATCTAGTCTTTTAATTTTTGGTATCGGGGAATAGGGTTGGTGTAGCATTTTTCCGCTTTTGCGGAGCTGACAATTTAACCAACTATCTCTCTATCCATAAATTGAATATTGTGTCCTGCTGACCCTTTTGTTATTGCATCCAGAATTTCTTCTTCTGACTTATCAAGAAAACCAAGTTCTACCTTTAGCTCATCTTCAGGGTCAATGATCTTTACTATTAAAAATACGTTATCATACTTACCCTTAGTTTCTTTGAAATATAAATACCAAATATTGCTCCAACTGATCAGTTTTTTCTTTGGCGTCCAGATTCCTTCCTTATTAATTTGAAGTTGAATTTTTTTATTCAAATATCTGTAACAGAAAAATATAAATATGAATAGGAGAAAGGCCATTAGCATTGATAGTGCTACCGGACTCTTCTTAAAATCGTGCACCTCTTTTGCCGGATCCGTCAGGAAACTATAAGAAACACCAACCAGTGGGATCGAGGTGAAGATCAGATAAAATAGAAAGGTCTTTCTATTAAACCTTGCACTTAACTCATTCGGATCAAACATAGTTTGTTATCAGTTATTCTTTGATCATCGAGATCTTCATCCTGATATTTTCTTTTGGCCGGTCATTCTTATCAGTTTTAACCGCTGCAATTTTATCAATAATATCCAGGCCTTCTATCACTTCTCCGAAGATGGTATAGTTCATATCCAAATGCGGCGCCCCGCCCAGTGTTGCATAGGTTTTCCTTTGCTCGGCGCTATAAGTAAAATGAGGAGTTCTTTCATACTCGGCAATGGAGATCGGGTCAACCAGTTGTCGCCTTACAATTTTCAGACTGTCTGTTTTTCCTTCAGCGTCGAGGCGGATGTACAATTTTTTGAGCCTGGGACTCTTGCCACTGAAAGCCACATTGTAATTTATCTTTTGTACGAGGTTCTTATTCACGCGAAGCTCAGCTTTTCGCAAGGCGATGGAATCATAAGTTTTTCCCATCACGATATAAAATTGTGAACCGGATGATTCTTTGGCTGGATCAACCTCATCATCTTCTCTTGCTGCCGCAAGCATGCCTTTTTTGTGGTAGATCTTTTTATTGAACTCGGCCGGTATCCAATAATCAACATCGCCATTGCCCAGTTGCATCGTATCGTTTGCGGACCTGCTATCAGGATCGCCTCCCTGTATCATAAAATTATTGATCACCCGGTGAAAAAGTAAACTGTCATAGAAACCTTGCCTGATCAACTTAAGAAAATTCTTGCTATGCAGAGGTGTCTCTTTAAAAAGTTTCAACTTCATATTTCCATAAGGCGTGCTGATAAGTATTGTTTCCTTACGATAGGTTTGAGCACTTGAGCTATTGGTTCCCAAAATAAGTGCGAGACCCATTGTTGCTACAAAATACTTCGTTATTGATGCTCTTTGTTTCATGACGCTAATTTAATGCAGTGTTCTCATTCTTTCATTACAGGCAATTCAATATAGGTTGCATATTTACTATTGCAATAGATGGTATGTGTCGCTTTGATAAAATCAGTTTCCTTTGCTTCAAAAATATTAGGAACATATTTTTGCGGATTACGATCAATGATCGGGAACCAACTGCTTTGGATCTGTATCATCAGGTGATGGCCCTTTAAAAAAGTATGATTGATATCGTGCAGGTCTATCACAAATTCTTCCGGCTTATTGGGAACCAGTGGTTCGGGTTTCTCAAAACTTTTCCTGAACCGGCCCCTGAAAACTTCCATCGCAACCGGTAGTTGATAACCACTCATTGATCTGTTCCTGCTGTCGAAAGCAGGATATACATCAATGAGTTTTACCACAAAATCAGCATCAGTAGCTGTGGTGCTTGCAAAAATATGAGCGGTGATCTTTCCGGTAACGGTAAGATCTTCTTTGAGGCTATCTTCAGTAAAACTCAACACATCCGGCCTTGAAGAAACAAAACGTTGGTCCGACACATGCCATGCTCCCCAGCGGCTGCCATAACCATAAGTAGCTTCGATGGGCTGCGCCCGATAAGGCACAGGCTTTGCCGGGTCGCTGATATAGCTTACGGAACCATTGCTGCTATTGGGTTTGGCAAAACCAGCGGTAAGATCTGCATTGGCATACAATCTTTTTGTTTCCGCATTTTTTGGTGGCCACGAATCGTATGTCTTCCACCTGTTGCTGCCGGTTTGAAAACAGTTGGCCTCGGCAAATTTTCCATCACCGATCCCTTTCAACCAATAATCAAACCAATGCTTTTGCAGATCCTGGAACCATGTTGCCGTACGACTTCCAAAATCTATTTTGCCCAGGCTATCTGCTTTATCTGATGCCCATTGTCCATGGCTCCAGGGACCAAGTACTATAAAATTGCGGTTAGAATTATCTGTTTTTTCCAGGTGGTGATACATGAGCTGCGGACCATTTTGATCTTCCTGGTCGTAATATCCGCCAACGTGCAAGATCGGTAGCTGGGCAGTGTGCATGGTATTTAGCAGCGATGCCTTCAACCAATACGCATCATAATTTGGATGTTTGACAAAATCGTTCCATGACGGTAACCTGCCTTTATAATATTTTTCGTTTACATTTTTCAAAGAACCCAGTTTTAAGTACCAATCAAAAAGATCGAATTGTGGAAAGGGATAATCACTGTTGGCTTCTTTTTCATTCTCCACCAAATAACTGTACTCAAATCCATAACTCAGCCTGAAGGCGCCGTTGTGATGGAAATCATCTCCTAAGAACAGATCAGTCGGAGAAGCCTGGGGCGAGCTTGCTTTCAAAGCAGGGTGCGGATCACTTGAAGCATCTAACGCTGTAAAACCATCATACGAGATCCCAAATATCCCTGCCTTACCATTATTGTTTTTTATATTCTTAACCAACCAGTCGATTGCGTCATAGGCATCGGTACTTTCATCGGTCTTGGTTTTATCCTGCACATGATAAAGCGGACGGTTCATTTCAAAACTGCCTTCGCTTTTGAATTTTCCACGCATATCCTGGAAAACAAAAATGTAACCTTCCTTGGCCATCGATCCGTAGTATGCGGGTATTTTGTTTGCATCGATAATGGAATCTTCGTTCCCCGATTCAGATACACCGTATGGAGTTCGTTGGATCAAGAAGGGAAGGGGACTGTTGTTACCTGTTGGTGAAAGCACTACCGTAAATAGCTTGATACCATCCCTCATCGGGATCATGTATGTTTTTTTGCTGTATGTAGTGACGGTTGCTTGTTGAGCGAAGAGCACTATTGATTGGCTTATTAAAAAGATCGCAAGCAGGGTGTATTGTTTCATTGTTTAGATTGAATGTGTTTTTCGGGGTGAGCTTAGACTACGTAGTTTTCGAAAACTACCGTAGTCTAAGCT
>Ga0070682_100000126_pt1 | contig 67148 bp, 61 predicted proteins | sample KBSC63LmetaG_FD_64668 | JGI IMG/M metagenome (GOLD analysis project Ga0070682, IMG submission 64668) | Corn rhizosphere microbial communities from Kellogg Biological Station, Michigan, USA - KBS C6-3L metaG | ecosystem: Host-associated > Plants > Roots > Rhizosphere | place: USA: Michigan...
CTATTGGACAGAAATCACTATACAGACTTCTGGATTGAATACTCCTGCTTACCAAATAAGCCTAAATTCTATATAATAAGACCTGGTTATTTCCCGGCTTTCATAACTTCCAGCATCCAGCATCCTGCTTCCCTTCTATTATCCGATATGTGTTCCCGGAGTAATCACTGCACCTTTCTTCACTACCACAATCCCATCCTGTACGGAATAGGTTCCATAATCGCCATCCGGAATATGTTTTCCTCCAATAATTTTCACATTGTCACCGATGTAACAGTTCTTATCAAGGATTGCTTTTTCTATATAACAGTATTTCCCGATTCCCATATTAGGGCGGCCGGCCCTGTCATTCAATACAATTTCTGTGGTATTCTGGTAAAAATCGGCTCCCATCACATAGGAATTTACGATGGTGCTTCCTTTATCAATTCTTGTTCTGTTTCCGATCACGGAATTTTCGATTTTATCGGCCATAATGATACATCCATCTCCAAAAACAGCCTTGCTTACATAAGAACCGTTGATTTTTGACGGTGGAAGCATCCTTGCTCTTGTATAAATAGGCGAAGAAGAGAAAAGGTTAAACTGCGGCAGATCCAGACAAAGGTCCAGATTGGCTTCGTAGAAAGATTCTATGGTCCCGATATCCGTCCAGTATCCTTCGTACTGATAGCTTAATGTTTTGTATTTACCGATAGAACTCGGAATGATATCTTTTCCGAAATCATCACCAGCCCCTTCGTCAAACATCTTTTTAAGAATGGTCTTGGTGAAAATATAGATTCCCATAGAAGCCAGAAATTCTTTTCCCGTATGTTTATTTTCCGCTGACACTTCAGATTTCATGCCTTCCAGCATCTCATAATCAGGTTTTTCATAGAAGGACGTTATATTTCCTTCATCGTCAGATTTTAAGATCCCAAAACCGGTGGCATCTTTTGCATTGACCGGAATTGTAGCAATAGTAAGGTCTCCTCCGTTTTCAATATGGAAATCCAGCATTTCTCTGAAATCCATCTGATACAGCTGATCTCCTGAAAGAATAAGAATATAGTCATAATCATATTTTTCAAGATGTTTCATCGACTGTCGTACAGCATCTGCCGTTCCCTGATACCAGCTTTCATTTTCTACATTCTGTTCGGCTGCCAGAATATCGACAAAGCCTTTGCTGAAAATATCAAAGTGATAAGAATTCTTAATATGTGAATTGAGGGAGGCAGAATTAAACTGCGTTAAAACCAGAATCTTATTTAATCCTGAATTCAGACAGTTTGAAATAGGAATATCTACCAACCTGTATTTTCCTGCAATCGGAACAGCCGGTTTTGATCTGGAATACGTTAACGGGAATAATCTTGTTCCTCTGCCTCCTCCTAAAACAATAGAGATTACATTTCGATTCATAAATATCTTGCGTTTTATTTTATTAAGTTTACTGTTCTGTTCTTAGTGTTTACTGCTACTTTAAAGCACTCTTTGTTTTTCTCATATCAGCTATTATATAAAGCTATGTATTTTTCTGCAGATTTCTCCCATGCAAAATCAAAATTCATGTTGGCATAGATAAGATCTTCCATCACACCTTTTTGGTTATAAATACTCAATGCCCTGTTCATCGCATGTACAACATCATCTACGCCCGGATAAGTAAAGTTCAGTCCTGCACCTCCGGTTGAGATATCTTCTACAGTATCTCTTAGTCCTCCCGTATATCTTACTACAGGGACCGTGCCATATCTCATGGAATACATCTGATTCAAACCGCAAGGTTCTACTCTTGAAGGCATCAGAAGGAAATCTGCGGACGCGTAGATCTTATGGGAAAGATGTTCTTTATAACCAAGATCCAATGCAAAATTGGTATAGGTGTAATCGTATTCCTTCAGCTTATTCTCAATATAGGTATTTCCGGAACCGAGAATCATAATATTTAAAGCTCCATAACTTTGTTTAATACTTTTCCATACCACATCCGGCAAAAGATCAGCTCCTTTTTCTGTGGCAAATCTTCCGATAAAAGCAAATAAAGGAAGTTCCGGTTTCAACCCATATTCTCTGCAGAGTTGTTCTTTATTTTTCTTCTTCTGGGCAACTGCATTTTTAATGTTAAAATTAAAGTCCAGCATCGGGTCGGTTTCCGGGTTCCAGACTTCAGTATCAATACCGTTGATAATTCCGTATGCTTTTCCGAATTCCTGGCGAACGAGGCTTTCCAATCCGCGGAAGCTTATAAAAAGTTCTTCCAGATAACCTTCGGAAACGGTGGTAAAGGCATCAGCACATTTAATCATACTGGCCAGAGGGTTTATAAATCCGTTCCAATCCATCAATCCCCATTTATAAGAATCAAAAGATGGCATATAGTTCGCCATTCCCCAGCTCATCATTCCCTGATATTCTCCGTTGTGAATGGTTCCTATTGTTTTTACACCTTTTAAGAATTGAAATTCCGGGCAGTGTTCTACCATAAAAGGGACCAATCCGGTGTGATAATCATGACAGTGTAAAACATCCGGACGGATTTCCATAGCACACAGCCAGTGTAACAGCCCATGCTGAAAGGCCATAAACTGGAAACTTTCATCCTGATACCCGTAAGGATTGTCACGGTCTAATAATCCGGGAATTCTCACCATATACAGTTCAAATCCCAAAACGTCTGTTTTTTCTTTCAACACCTGAACCTGCAGCATACTGGTTCCCTGGTGAATAAATCCATCAAAAACCAGGTCAAATTCATGATCATAGATAAAAGGCTTGTTGTACCATGGCATTACTACTTTGGCATCTATTCCTTTTATTTTGTTCTGATATTTTGGCAGCGCTCCTACTACATCCGCAAGACCACCTACTTTTGCTACAGGATAACATTCTGTACTTAAATGATAAATAACCATTCTTTATCTCTTGTGTTTAATTCTGTGTAATTTATACTTTTTATCTTTCTTCTGTCTTAAAATAATTCCGGCCAATGGTGGTAATTTTACAGTCATTGATTTCGGATATCCCCTCCATTCTTTATACTTCTCTTCCAGTATTTCAGGTTCTACCCCGCTTCCGCTGTATTTTTCATCATCGGAGTTTAAAATAACCTCCCAATGAGTTCCTGCAGGAATTCCGATTTTATAATCCAATACTTTTGGAGCCAGATTTAATGCTACCATAGCAACATCATCTTTTCTTTTTCCTTTTCTCAGATATACATACACTGAGTTTTCCAGATCATCTGCTTCTACCCATTCAAAACCATGTTTATCAAACTGATTTTCATAAAAAGCAGTGTCTGATGTGTACAGGTGATTCAGCTCTTTAACGATTTCCTGCATTCCTTTATGAACAGGATATTTCAGCAAATGCCAGTCGAGGCTTCTGGTAAAGTTCCATTCACTCGTCTGCCCAAATTCATCCCCCATGAAAAGCAGTTTGGCTCCCGGATGAGTATACATGTATACATATAAGGTTCGAAGGTTTGCAAACTTCTGCCATTCATCCCCTTTCATTTTATAGATCAGACTTGATTTTCCATGTACAACTTCATCGTGTGACAAAGGCATCATATAATTTTCATTGTACATGTACATCGAAGCAAATGTCAGTTTATGATGATGGAACTTTCGATTAACAAAATCTTCTTTGAAGTAATCAAGCGTATCATGCATCCAGCCCATCATCCATTTCATTCCAAATCCAATACCTCCGTCATGAACTGGTTTTGTAAGCATGGGGAAATCTGAGCTTTCTTCTGCAATGGTCATAATATTATTCCCAAATTCCTTGTATACAGCTGTATTGAACTCCTGCAGAAAAGTTTTAGCTTCCAGATTCACATTGGTTCCATATATATTAGCTTCCCATTCACCCTCATTCCTTGAATAATCCAGATGAAGCATTGAAGTTACAGCATCTACACGCAATCCGTCAGCATGGTAGCGGTCCAGCCAGAACATAGCATTGGAGATCAGAAAAGACTTTACTTCATTTCTTCCATAATTGAAGATATGGGATTTCCAATCAGGATGAAAACCTTTTCTCGGGTCTTCATGTTCATAGAGATATGATCCATCGAAACGGTGAAGACCATTAGCATCTCCCGGAAAATGAGAGGGAACCCAATCCAGGATAACACCTATCTTATTTTGATGAAGTTCATCAATAAGAAACATCAGATCCTGTGGTGAACCGAAGCGTGAAGTCGCCGCATAAAACCCGGTAATCTGATATCCCCAGCTGGGCTCATAAGGATATTCCATCACAGGCATAAATTCTACGTGAGTAAAACCCATTTCCTTGATATAAGGCACAAGCTTTTTGGCAATATCCCGGTAATTCAGAAAGCGGTCTGGATAATCACCGTCTCTTACCCACGAACCCAGGTGCAGTTCATATACAGATAAAGGAGCTTCCAGTCTGTTTTTTTTCCAGCGGCTATCCATCCATTCCTGATCATTCCATTCATACCATGTAGTAGAAACCAGAGAAGCAGCCTGAATATTCTGTTCCCAGCTCAATGCATATGGATCACTTTTTTCCAGAATTTCGCCTCCTTGTGTTTCAATAGCATATTTGTATAATGTTCCCCAGGTTAAGCCATCAATAAATCCTTCCCAAATTCCAGACCCGTCCCATCTCGGAAACAAAATATGATCTTTATGATTCCAGTTATTAAAATTCCCGATAACAGAAACTTTCTTTGCATTCGGCGCCCATACTGAAAAGTACACACCCTTTACACCCTCTTTTTCTGCAGAATGTGCTCCAAATTTACCATACAGCTTATAATGTCTACCTTCTTTGAAAAGATACACATCATCATCGGTGAAAAGTGTATAGGTTTTAACAGAATTCATCAAGACCGGTTTGTATTTATATTTTCTTTGAAACTACGAAAAATACTGACAATAGCGATGAATTATTCATCAAATAATTATCAACTTCATTTCGGTTTTCGTCTATCTATCAAATATATCATTTTTTAACTCACATTTTTATGATTTCAAAACAATCTTTTTTTATACATTTAACATTAATATTTATTAAACACACACGATGAGGTTTGAACTTTATACCGAAGAAAAAGATGACAGACCGGTATTTATCACCGGAAATTTTAACAGCTGGAATCCTAAAGACTACAATTTTCAGCTTAAACAAACTGATCCTTCCCATTATTTTATAGAAATTGATGATCAGGCTCTTCCAGAAGAAATTGACTACAAATTCACAAAGGGAGGCTGGGAAAATGTGGAGCTGGATCAATATGGAAATATCACTCCCAACAGAAAAGTAAAAAAATCCGTCGGTAAAACTACTGATACGATAGAAAAATGGAGATTGAACTGGGGACCGTTCAAAGAAGAATATTATCCCATTGCTGAAGTGATTTCCGAAAACTTTTATATCCCACAGCTTGACCGCCACCGTAAAGTCTGGGCACTGCTTCCCTATGATTATCATACAACGGATAAACGATATCCTGTTTTGTATCTTCAGGATGCACAGAACCTATTCAATGAAGGAAGCGGATTCGGAAACTGGGAAATTGACAAGAAACTGTCTATCCTTGCAGAATATGGACGTGGTGACCTTATCATTATTGCCATAGAACACGGCAGCGAGGAAAGAATTAAAGAATATATTTTCGATAATGATCATGTAGCCAACGGCTCTGAGGGAAAAAAATATATCCGTTTTATTGCTGATACTTTAAAGCCTTTTGTGGATGAAAATTACAGAACAAAAAAAGACCGTGACAATACCGGAATCGGGGGCAGTTCATTAGGGGCACTCATCAGCATTTACAGTGGATTTCTTTATCCTGAGGTCTACTCCAAGTTACTGATATTCTCTCCTTCTCTTTGGGTTGAGCCTAATAACAACTTTCCAATGATGAATTTCCGGGTTCCTTTTAAAACAAAAATTTATCTTTATGGAGGCGGCCAGGAAGGATCTAAAATGGTCAAAAGAATTCATATTTTTGAAGAATATCTGAAAAGATGGGAAGAAAAAAAGCTGTTTGATTTTGAGTTTAAGACCAATATCAATCCTGAAGGCACTCATAATGAATTTTACTGGTCACAGGAGTTTCCAAGGGCTATTGAATGGCTGTTCTATGATAACACAGAAAATCCTGTAGAAGTAAAACCACAGCAACAAAGCATTAAAAACTAAATCTATAAAAATCGCTGAAGAAAATTTTAAAGCAGACCAGGACAAATGAAGAGCGGTAACATATGATTTTAGAAAAAAATAATATCTATTTATGAAACTAATTAATAAAAAAAACAAAAATTACACTCAGATCTTCCACATATTTACAGAGGAAGAATGGACAAAATCCAGTAAAAATTTCAACAAAAATATTTCAACTTTTTTCACAGGAAAGAAATATGAAGTGTTCATCAATGCGCACGAAGAAGGAATTACTTATTTCATCGGATTAGGAAAATCTACGTTACAAAATTTCGAAATCCAGCAGGTTGCAGCTAAATTCTCACAGACACAGAAAGAAAAACTGCAGGCAGTACCTACGCTGGCTCTGGCAGATTTTATGAATGAAAAACAATTTGAAGAATTTACAAAAGGATTATTGATTGGGACTTACAACTACCCTTTTGAGAAAAAACATGCTTTCTGGAATGTAAAATTTGAATTACATTTTGAGAACTTAAGTCAGAAAAAACTAGATCATATCAGCCAGAAAGCGGAAGCATTGGTAAACGGACAAACAGCCTGTCAGGACTGGCTCAACAAACCGGCCAATCTAAAAAAACCGGACATCTTAAGTACATACCTTAAAAATCTGGCAAAAAAACATGAGTTAAAGTACACCGTTTTCAACAGAAAAAAATGTGAAGAACTTGGATTGGGTGCTTACCTTTCAGTTAACCAGGGAAGTGCTTACGATGCAGCGTTTACTATTTTGGAATATAAAACTACAGTTAAAAACGCCAAAACTTTCGGATTGGTAGGAAAATGTATTTTGTTTGACACAGGAGGAATATCCATAAAAAGCTCTGCCAATCTGCATTATATGAAATCTGATATGGGAGGAGCTACAGCTGTTTTGGGTACTTTAATTTATGCTGCAGAAATGCAGCTTCCTGTGAACATTATTGCTGTTCTTCCTATTACAGACAATGCTGTTTCTGAAAAAGCCCTGCTTCCAAGTGATGTGATCACAGCATACAACGGAAAAACCATTGAAGTACTTGATACCGATGCTGAAGGCCGTTTGATCCTTGCAGACGGATTATCTTATCTTTCTAAAAACTACAAAACAGATTTTCTGATTGATCTGGCTACTCTCACAGGAAGTTCTGTAAGAATGTTTGGTGACACCTGTGCTGCGATGTTTTCCAATAATGAAGAATTGAAAAACAATCTGATAAAAACAGGAGATCAAACCAATCAGAGAGTATGGAATCTTCCTTTATGGGATGTCTGGAAAGACGATATTCAGTCTGATGTAGCCGATATGAAAAACATCTCTCTGAAGCCTGTAGGAGACTGCATTATTGCCGCAAAATTTTTAGAGCAATTCACTGAAAACCATTCTGCTTGGGCTCATTTGGATATTGCCGGAGTAGCATTTGGAAACGTAGGATATGCCAGGGAAAAAGCAGCAACAGGTTTTGGGGTTCAACTCCTCGTGAATTTAATTGAAAATTATCATTAAAAATTAGTTTTTTACAAAAAAACTCTGTATAATTGATTAGTGGATTTTCAAAACCGCACGATATTACATTTTATGATATTGATAAAATAACAAATAAATGCTTTTATTTTTGAAAATTCACTAAATCTTAAAAAACATTATATGGAGAAGAAAACTATTGTATGTATTTCGTGCTATTACAAAGGCTACGATTTTATGGACGAAATGAAGAATCTCGGCAATAAAATCATCTTAGTAACCTCTGAAAACCTTAAAGAAAAAAACTGGCCCTGGCATGCGATTGATGAGGTATTTTATATGCCGGAACTCAAGCCGTCCGTATGGAATCTGGAGCATCTGATTCAGGGATTTTCCCACCTGATGAAAACCAGAAAAGTAGATGCTGTAGTAGCATTGGATGATTATGACGTTGAAAAAGCGGCATTAATCAGAGAGACATTCCGTATTCCGGGAATGGGACAGACTACCCACCGATATTTCAGGGATAAACTGGCTATGCGGCAGAAAGCAAAAGATTCAGAGATCAGCGTTCCTGAATTTACAGCTGTATTCAATGATAATGAAGTCAACGAGTTTACAGACCGCATTCCTGCGCCATGGGTACTGAAACCCCGCTCTGAAGCTTCAGCATCAGGAATCAAGAAAATAACGTCCAAAGAACAGCTTTATGAGGCATTAGAAACACTGGGAGAAGAACGTCATCTTTTTTTACTGGAAAGTTTTAAACCCGGAGACGTTTACCATGTGGACAGCCTTACTTTTAATAAAAAAATTGTATTCACTTCCGCCTCAAAATACCTTGCTCCTCCTATGCAGGTTTCCCATGAAGGCGGAGTATTCCGGTCCAAGACTTTAGGCCGGTATTCTGAAGAGTTCAAAGCTCTGGAAGAAATTAATGCCAAAGTACTTTCCAGTTTCGGATTGATTAATGGGGCTACCCATACAGAATTTATCCGCGGAAAAGAAGATGGCAAATGGTATTTCCTTGAAACCTCTTCAAGGGTTGGCGGTGCTCATATTCCGGACCTGGTAGAAGCATCAAGCGGCATCAATATCTGGAGAGAATGGGCGAAAATTGAAGATGCTCTTCTGAGAGGCAATGATTACAGCGTTTCACCACCCACAGGATATTATTCAGGGCTGATTGTTGCTTTGATTAAAGATAAAGAACCTGATTACAGCAGTTTTGAATGTGAAGAAGTTGTAAAGTTTCTTCCGATAGATTATCACGTCGGGATTGTTTACAAATCCGGTGATGCCTCCGTGGTACAGGAGAGACTGGACTCTGCAGCAGAAATGATTCATGCAGATATGCTGAACATTCTTCCTCCCAAAAGCAATAAGTTGAGTTCCTAAAAAATGAATCGTGACATTGATATTCAAAATGTTATTGAATTCATAATATACAATCTGCCAGAAGATTCCATACTAAAATGTAATTTAGAAAACATAAGCCTGGGAAAATGGCAAAGCAAAGCATATTATCAGTTCGTTGACTCAACTCATGCCAACAAACTTGGCTCAACATGGATCTTTAAAGAAAATATAATCCTCGAACATCCGAAATCAGGAACAATTGTACTGGATATTTTAGAAAAAGATCAGCTTGGAGGAATTGAATTTATCAAATTAATATAAGCACAGTATTAAAATTAAACAAAGAAAAATGCCTCATATAGAACATACAGAGTATTACTCAAATATATTGGGAATCAGCCTCAAAGTAGAGGTGACCGGACATTACGGTCATCCTATCATCATGTTTCCTACTTCTCAGGGACAATATACTCAAAATCATGATTTCCATCTTAACGGTAGTATCAATTGGTTTATAGAACAGGGAAAAGTAAAGCTTTACAATGTTCAGACCATTGACAGCTGGAGCTTTTATGATGATAAAATATCTCCCCAGCAAAGAATAAGAAACTATGAACGATATGTACAGTTTCTGATCCAGGAATTCGTTCCCTATATTCAGAAACTTCATAAAACCCATCGTGTAGCAGTGGCAGGAGCCAGTTTTGGAGGATATCACGCTGCCAATTTTGCATTCAGATTTCCTGATGTGGTTTCTCATCTGTTCTGCCTTTCCGGAGCGTTTAGTATAAGAAATTTTATGGACGGTTATTCTGATGAAACTGTTTACTTCAACTGTCCGAGGGAATTTGTAAGAAATGATGAAGCCTGGAAATATAAACACATGCATATTGTACTCAGCACTTCTGATCAGGATATCTGCAAAGATAAAAATGTTGAAATGGCCGAAATTTTAAGACTGAAAGGAATAGACTTCTGGTATGATGAAAGAAAATGGATAGGCCACGACTGGCCACTGTGGAGAATGGTATTCCCAACCTTTATAGGAAACTTTTTCTCTTAAAAACAATAGAAAGACAAATAGAAAAAAATATACACCCATCTTAAAAACAAAAATTATGACAAAAAAAGTAGGAATTCTTTTCGGTATGGAAGACACGTTTCCCTGGGCATTTATAGACAAAGTGAATGAACTGGGAGGTGGAGAAATCATAGCTGAACCCGTTACCATCGACAAATTAGAACAGGGTGCAGACTATGGTTATGCAGTAATCATCGACAGAATTTCGCAGGACGTTCCCTTTTACAGAGCTTACCTGAAAAATGCAGCACTTAATGGTACTTATGTAATCAACAATCCTTTTTGGTGGAGTGCTGATGAAAAATTTTTCAACAATGCCCTGATGTCTAAACTTGGCATTCCACTTCCTAAGACTGTTTTGCTGCCTTCACACGAAAGGCCGGACAATACTTCTGAAACTTCATTCAGAAACCTGAAATTTCCGCATGACTGGGAATATATCTTTAATTATGTAGGATTTCCGGCATACATGAAGCCTCACGACGGCGGTGGCTGGAAAAATGTTTACAGAGTGGAAAACCCGGATGACCTTTGGAACAAATTAGGCGAAACGGAGCAGCTGGTGATGATGGTACAGGAAGAAATAATCTTTGATGATTATTACAGAGTTTACTGTCTGGGCAGAAAATATGTTCACATCATGCCTTACGAACCGAGAAATGCACCTCATCTGAGATATGCTACCACGCATCAGACAGAAGGTAAAGAACTTAAAAAACTGCTGAAAACCATCCATGATTATACCATTACCATGAATGAGGCGTTGGGGTATGACTTCAACACGGTAGAATTTGCGGTAAGAGATGGTATTCCTTATGCAATTGACTTCTGCAACCCGGCTCCGGATGCGGACAGAAATTCTGTAGGGGAAGAAAATTTTGCATGGATCATAGAACATGCTGCAAAACTGGCTATAGAAAAAGCTAAAGAATATGTTCCGGGAAAACCTAACATTACTTGGGGAACCTTTGTGAAAGATTCCATAAAATAACATTGAAAAGAATTAAAAAACACAAAACAAATGCATCATCAGTTTACTATTGGAATTGAAGAAGAATATCAGATCATTGATGTCGAAAGCAGAGATCTTGTTTCTCATGTTTCAAAAATCATTGAGGGCGGCAAAGCGGTTTTAAGTGAAAATTTAAAGCACGAAATGCACGAATCCATGATTGAAATGGAAACAGGAATCTGTCAGAATATTCAGGAAGCGAGAGCAGAATTAACGAATTTAAGACGTCATCTTATCAATATTGCCCACGAGCAAGGGCTTCGCGTTTCCGGAGGAGGCACACATCCCTTTTCACACTGGTCGGATAACAACATCACCCAAGGCGAAAGATATATCAAAATTGTAGATGATATGGGAGATGTGGCCCGTGAAAACCTTATTTTCGGTTTGCATGTTCATATTGGAATTCCTAATCGTGAAGAAGGCGTGAGAATTCAGAATGTAATGCGTTACTTTCTTCCTCACGTGTATGCCCTTTCTACTAATTCACCATTCTGGATCGGAAGATATACAGGCTTTAAATCTTACAGACAGGAAATCTTCGTAAAATTCCCCAGAACCGGTATTCCAAGTTATTTTAACTCTCTGGCAGAATTCGACAGCTATGTAGATCTTCTGGTGAAAACAGGAACCATCGACAATGCTAAGAAAATATGGTGGGATCTGCGCGTACATCCGTTCTACCCTACCATTGAATTCAGAATCTGCGATATGCCCCTGAGAATTGATGAAACGGTGTGCCTTGCAGCTATTATGCAGTGCCTTGTTGCTAAAATCTATAAACTTCACCAGCAAAATCTGAGCTTCAGAAGCTACAGAAGACTGCTGTTGAACGAAAATAAATGGCGTGCTTCCAAAAGCGGTATCGAAGCCCACCTGATCGATTTCGGAAAAGAAGAATCTGTTCCATATCCTCATTTGTTAAAAGAACTTCTGGAGTTTATTGACGATGTGGTAGATGATCTGGGATGCCGCCAAGAAGTAGAATATGCCTGGAAAATTCTGGAAAACGGGACCGGTGCAGACAGGCAGCTTCAGATCTTCAAAGAGACAGGTGATCTTACGAAAGTCGTTGATTATATGATCTCTGAAACGGAGTATGGCATAACACATGGTGAACCTGCTTCATAATATTTTTGGTAACTTTACAAAAAATATGATGTAATGAAAGATATTCGAATTGCTCTGCTTGACATGAACAACAATCATGTGAATCAAGGTTTTAGAAACATAAAAGAAATTTCTGAAGCATTTCAGCAGAACTCTGAAGAAAATGTTGTCATCAAGACATTTGATGTGAGGTTTAAAGATGAAATGCCGGAGATCGGAGACTTTGATATTTTCATTTCTTCTGGCGGACCGGGAAACCCACATCGGGAAGGTCTTGCTTGGGAAGACAGATTTGCCCATTTTCTGGATTCCGTTTTAGAGCATAATAAATTCAGTGAAGATAAAAAATACCTTTTTCTGATCTGCCATTCATTCCAGTTGGCAAGTATTCACTGGAATCTTGGTAATATCTGTAAAAGAAAGTCTTATTCCTTTGGAGTAATGCCTGTTCATAAAACAGATGAAGGCAAAGAAGAATTCCTGTTCAGAAATCTTCAGGATCCTTTTTATGCAGTAGATTCCAGAGCTTATCAGTTTATTGAGCCGGATCATGACCGTTTTGAAGAACTTGGAATGACTGTTATGGCAATTGAAAAATTCCGTCCTCATATCAATCTGGAAAGAGCGGTAATGGCGGTTCGTTTTTCGGAAGAAATATTCGGAACACAGTTTCACCCTGAAGCCAATCCTGAATCTCTGATTGAAAATCTGAAAGATGAAAAAAACAGAGAAGCCATGATCGAAAATTTCGGAATGGAAAAATATCTTGAAACCATGGACAGAATAGACGATGAAGACAAAATCATCCTCACCAGAAATCAGATTCTCCCGAGATTCCTTCAGTTTGCAAAAAAAAACATTTTGAAAGAAGCTGAAACTTTGGTTTAAAAGGCTGGAAGCTGGAAGAAGGATGCCGAAAGGTATTTTCAGTTAAGACTACTGAAGATCCTTTTATTCATGAACTGACAGGATAATATTTTCATGTTTAAGAACTTCTCTCTCCTAGTTTCCAGTTCCTTACTACATATAACAATCGGGCAGCAATGCTCGATTTTTTTAACATCACAAAAGAAAAAAAATATGATCCCAAAATACAGAAAACAGTACAATCAGGAGTTTTCGGATGAAAAATACAATCAATTAAAAAATATACTAGCAGAAAAAGGAGGTACAGCACCTACTTTCAGGGTTTCCGAAAGCCCTATTTTTTTGACTAAAGAGTTTGAAAGTAAACTTATTGATGCCAGCGAAAGTATCATCAGCCAGATCAAGGCTATACCTGCAGAAGTACTTCAGAAAGCTGTACCTGAAAACTGCAGGGTTCCCAATGATACGGACCAACCCCATTTTTTCACCATAGATTTTGGAGTCTGCAAAAGTGAGAACGGAGAAATAGAGCCTCAACTAATAGAGCTTCAAGCGTTTCCTTCTTTATATGCTTTTCAGAAAGTATATGAGGAAACCTATTGTGAAGTCTACCCTTTTCTTTCGGAAATCAAAAATCCAATGCCTCATGAAACTTTTAAGAACTATTTAAAAGAATTAATTGTAGGAGATGAAAATCCTGAAAATGTAATTCTGCTTGAAATATTCCCGGAAAAACAAAAAACAGCTATTGATTTTGCTTTAACTGAGAAACTATTAGGCATAAAAACTGTATGTCTGACGAAAGTAAAAAAAGAAGGCAAGAAACTGTATTATGAAAATAATGGAAAGCTTACTGAAATCAAGAGAATTTACAACCGTGTTATATTTGATGAACTGGACAATATTCCCAATCTTACCACAGAATTTGATTTCCGTGAAGAAGTAGATGTTCAATGGATCACACACCCCAATTGGTTCTTTAAAATTTCAAAATTTCTTTTACCTTTATTACAACATCAGTTTGTCCCGAAGAGTTATTTTCTGCATGAATTCCCGGAAAATGAAAACCTTGAAGATTTTGTTTTGAAACCTTTATTTTCATTCGCAGGAAGCGGAGTCAATTTAAATCCGACAAAAGAAGTTACAGACTCTATTCAGGATAAAGAAAACTATATTTTGCAGAGAAAAGTCTACTATGAACCCATTTTTGAAGATATCAACGGAGAATTTTCAAAAGCAGAGATCCGTTTGTTGTATATTTGGAGGGAAAATGACGAACGCCCTATCCTACTGGAAAATCTTGGAAGAATGACAAAAGCCGCCATGGTCAATGTAGATTTCAATAAAAAAGATGCCATCTGGATCGGTAGTTCGAATGCTTTTTTTGGATAGACAACTTATAAAACTAATAATACATGGAAGAAAAGTCAACAGCTTTTGCAGAATTTGACAATAACATTTTAACACGAAGAAGAAATCTATTACCCACCTGGATTAAAGTTTTCTTATGGATATTTTTAATCGGAGGTGCATTATCTGCTATTTTTTTGATAGCAGGTTCACTGATGACTCATGTCTCTTTATCTATATACGGGATAAGTGCTAACCATCCCTATTCAATGACAGGACTTTTGATCTGCTTTTTATTTTTGTTTAAAGGTATTGTTGCTTATGGACTTTGGTTTGAACAAAATTGGGCAGTACAGGCTGCAATAGTTGACGCAATCATAGGAATTGGGATTTGCCTCATTATGATGGTCATTATTCCATTTACCATTCCAACAATCAGCTTTACAATCAGATTAGAACTTATTCCTTTGTATTTTTATCTTAAAAAAATGCAGAACATAAAGAAAACCTGGGAAAGCTTATAAAAAAACAAAACCTCCGAAATTTCCGGAGGTTTATTTTTTTTAAATATTCTTATCGTCTTCCAACAGCTCCTTGGCCTGATATTCCTGAACCAGGTCAATAGCATTGGAAATAACATCGCTTAAAGCAGTGATAAATGTTCCTTCTTCTGCCATTCCTATCGCATGTTTCAAAGCTTCAATTTCTTTAGGAATGATCTCGTAGCTGACATCTCTTCCTGCAGCATTAATACCGTCAATAATCAACCCATTGATTTCTTCTTCGGTTCTTCCTCGAAGGTGTTTCTCATTTCGGATGATAATATAATCGAACATTCTTCCGGCAATCTTTCCGCACTCTCTGATATCGTTATCTCTTCTGTCTCCAACACCGGAAATAATTCCGATTTTCTTCGTAGACTCAACATTTTTCAGATAGTCTTCAATAGCTTCGTATCCTGATGGATTATGAGCAAAATCGATCAGTACCTTAAAATTTTTAAACTTAAAGACATTCAGCCTTCCCGGTGTAAGCTGAGCACTTGGAATAAATGTTCTCAAAGAATTGGAAATATCTTCAATTCCGAATCCATAAAGGTAACTTGCCAAACTGGCTGCCAAAACATTTTCAATCATGAATCTTGCTTTCCCTTCCATGGTGATCGGGAAATCTTTGGCTTTTCCTATTCTGATTTTCCAGTCTCCTTTTTTAATGGTTACAAATCCTTCTTCATACACGCATGTGATTTTTCCTTCTTTCGCAAATTTTACAATATGAGGGTTGTTTTCATCCATACTGAAAATCGCTACGTTGGAATCAAGATCATTCACGATCCTCATGGAATATTGATTATCTGCGTTCAGCACGCTCCAGCCACTCTTTTTAACGCTATCGAGTACAACACGTTTTACTTTGGTAAGATCCTTCAAACTGTGAATATCATTCATTCCCAGATGATCTTCCTCAATATTGGTCAAAACTCCGATGTCACATTGTGAAAAGCCAAGCCCGGAACGTAAAATCCCACCTCTGGCAGTTTCCAGTACTGCAAATTCTACCGTTGGATCTTTCAAGATAAATTCTGCTGAAAGTGGTCCTGTAGTGTCTCCTTTTGACAGCATCGTATTTTGAATGTAAATTCCGTCCGAAGTCGTGAATCCCACTCTGTAACCATTACTTTTTACAATATGTGAAATAAGTCTTGTAGTAGTTGTTTTCCCATTCGTGCCCGTCACAGCAATAATTGGAATGGTAAAAGGTTTCCCTTGCGGATAAAGCATATCTACCACCGGTGCAGCAACGTTTCTTGGAAGCCCTTCGCTTGGAGCCAGGTGCATTCTGAAACCCGGAGCAGCATTGACCTCAATAATAGCTCCACCACTTTCTTTTAAAGGTTGAGTCAGGTTCTCTGCCATCACATCAATACCGCAGACATCCAATCCTATAATTTTGGAAATTCTTTCTGCCATCGTGATATTTTCCGGATGTACCATATCTGTTACATCAATGGATGTTCCACCTGTTGAAAGATTTGCCGTTGATTTCAGGTAAACCACTTCTCCCCTTTGAGGAATGGTCTCCAGCGTATATTGAAGCTTTTCAAGAAGTTCCAATGTATCTTTATCTACCTCAATCTCAGTAAGAACATTTTCATGGCCATATCCTCTTCTCGGGTCTTTGTTTTCTTTATCAATAAGCTGTTGAAGGTTCAGTTCACCATCTCCTACAACATGGGCAGGAACTCTTCTTGCTGCCGCCACCATCTTATTATTGATTACCAGTATACGGAAATCATAACCTGTGATATATTTTTCAACAATTACTTTTCTGGAATATTTCTGAGCATGTTCCAGACCAATTTTAGCAGATTCCCATTCGGTGACATTAATGGAAGATCCTTTTCCGTGATTTCCATCCAAAGGTTTCAACACAATCGGATAGCCAATTTTTCTGATCACAGCATTTAATCCTTCTTCATCTGCGACCAAATCACCAATCGGTACAGGAATCGCTGCATCATGAAGCATTCTTTTGGTTAATTCTTTATTACATGCAATATCAACGGCAATAGAACTTGTTTTTCCGGTAATGGTAGCCTGAAACCTTTGCTGATTTACTCCATAGCCCAATTGAACCAGAGAGTTTGTTCCCAGTCTGATCCAGGGAATTCTTCTTGAAGCAGCTTCTTCTACAATACTTCCTGTAGAAGGCCCAAGGCGGACACGTTCTCTGATTTCTTTTAATCTATGAATGCAGGCATTTAAATCATAATCCTTCCCTTCTATAAGGGCTTCTGCAATCTTTGTTGCTTCTTCAGCAGCATAGATCCCTGCATTTTCTTCAATATAGTTGAAAACTACATTATATACTCCCGGAGTTTTTGTCTCCCGGGTTCTTCCAAATCCTACATCCATTCCCGCCAGGGTCTGTATCTCCAAAGCAATATGCTCAATGACATGCCCCATCCAGGTTCCGGTTTCCACTCTATGGAAAAAACCACCTTCCACTCCTTCCGAGCATCGATGGGTAATCAATGAGGGTATTAATTTTTCAATCCTTTCCCTGAATCCTTCGATTTTATTGGTAGGATAATTCTCCATTTCTTCTAAGTCTAACCTCATCTGTATCAGCTTCTTTCTTCTGATGCTCCAGATGTTTGGACCGCGTAGTGCCTGAATCTTTTCGATTTTCATAGTCTATTGGCATTTTAACAGTTAACAATAACTCCTTTCATAGCCAAAGATAATGTAAAACCCCAAACAAAACCATAGCAAATTTAAAGATTTGTTAAAAAACAATTAATTTTAATTAACATTCCTAAAACATTAAAAATCAACGAAAGATGGCATGAAATTAGCCAATGAATGTGAATTATTTTTTAATTTTGTACAATGATGAAACCTGTTGGAAAATTAATAGTTATCGGAGGCGCTGTAAACAAAGGCAGTTTTGCTGAAACCGATTATGACCAGAATATAGAAAAGAATCTTAATTTTTTTGAGCGTGGGATCTTAAGGAAGATCATCAACGAATCAAAACTCAAGGAAGATTCTGTTATTGAAATTGTAACAACCGCCTCTCAAATCCCTCAGATTGTAGGTTCTGAATACAAAAAGGCATTTGAATTTCTGGGTGCTAAAAATGTAAATGTTCTGGACATCCACAACCGTGAAGAAGCCAATTCTGACGCGATGGTGGCAAGAGCCAATGCTGCTGATGTCATGATGTTCACCGGAGGAGATCAGCTAAGACTGACTTCTATTCTCGGAGGAACAAGATTCCATGATACAATTCTATTAAAATACCAGGAGCAGGATTTCATTTATTCCGGAACTTCTGCTGGAGCTGCTGCTGCATCTGAAAATATGATCTATCAGGGAAGCAGTTCTGAAGCCTTGTTGAAAGGAGAAATCAAAACCACACAGGGATTAGGTTTGATTGATAATGTCATTATTGATACACACTTTGTACAGCGTGGCAGAATCGGACGTCTTTTTCAGGCTGTAGTCAACAATCCGAGAACACTGGGAATAGGACTAGGAGAAGATACCGGACTTTTCATTCATAACGATGTAATGACCGCTGTAGGTTCCGGTCTTGTCATTCTGGTAGACGGAAGATTTATTAAAGATACCAACCTTACCAATATCAATCTTGGAGAACCTATTTCTATTGATAATTTAACGGTACATGTCATGTCTATGAATGATCATTATGATCTTACCACAAAGACCTTAACTATTGAGAATTCTCAGTTTAACCCAATACCACAGGATAAATAGTACGGGTTGCGGAGTTTTGAGATTCGATTTTCAAAAGACAATAAGCTCGAAATCCCGGAACACGAAACTCGTATTAATACAGGATATTAATAAATTTCTTATCTTTTCTTCCTATTTAATGACCGGGCTTTGTAATAATTGACAGCAATAAACCCGAAGCCACGGAACACGAAACCCTTATCTATTATGAAAATCATCATCCACGGAGGTTTTTTCTCAGAAAGCGACCAAAGCCATGAAGTAAAAACAGCAAAACAGGATTCTTTAAAAGAAATTGCCCAAAAAGCATTTGAATATCTTACAACCCATTCAGCTTTTGATACCGTTGCTTATGCCGTTTCATTGCTGGAGGATGATCCGTTATATAATGCGGGAATTGGTTCTCAGATTCAGAGCGATGGTATTATCCGTATGAGTGCTGCTATTATGAATGGAGAAACTCAGAAGCTAAGCGGTGTCATCAATATTCAGGATGTAAAGAACCCTATTTTTGTGGCTAAAGATCTTATTGGTGAAGATGACAGGGTTTTAGGAGGCCACGGTGCAAAAATCTATGCCACGGAGCATGGTTTTGAGAATTTTTCTACAGAAATTCCTCAGAGAAGGAGTGAATATGAAGCCAAACTGGCTAACGGAGGTAAAGGAACGGTAGGCTGTGTAGCGATTGATCAAGAAGGAAAACTGGCTGTTGCTACGTCTACGGGAGGAAAAGGTTTTGAGATCCCGGGAAGGATTTCAGATTCTGCCACAGTGGCTGGAAATTATGCCAATGCTTTCTGTGCTGTAAGCTGTACCGGTGTGGGGGAAGACATTGTGAGCAATGCTACTGCCACAAAAATTGTAACGAGGGTTACAGATGGAATGAGCCTTCAACAGGCTTTCAGTAAGACATTTGATGAACTTAAAACCATCGATGGATTCGCAGGAGCTATCGCTATTGATAAAGATGGAAATCTTTATCATCAGGATTCTTATCCTACTATGGTTTTCGCCAGTTTTGATGGCAAAAATTTTGAAGTCTTCTCTTAATTTTAACATTTTTTTATAAGTCAATTTATTTTTTTGGCACGTATTTTACATTATTAGTAATAACAAATTTTAATATTAATACATAAAAAAATAGAAATCATGGGAAACAAAACAAAAGGTATATTAGCTTTATTAGGTTTAGGTGCGTTAGCTTATTGGAAATATAAGAATTCAAGCCCTGAAGATCAACAGGCGGTAAAAGACAAAATCAATACTGCAAAAGATAATCTTAACAAATGGGGAAATGACCTTAAAACAAAAGCCAATGACGTTGCTTCCCAGGTTCAGAATAAAGTGGACGAAGTAAAGACAAAGGCTGAAGATTCTCTTAGCTAGACAAAAGCAGTTTTTTTAACATTCATATATAGGAAAAAGTCATCGTAATCAATATTACGATGACTTTTTATTTTGAAAGCTTTTAATTCAGTTTTTATTCTTTCTGTGCCGCTAAAGCAAAAACCAACGGCATTTTATTTCCAAACTGTGGAATTCTCCATTTTCCTTTTTCAAATTCATCCACATGTCTGAAACATGGATATGGTGACCAGTCAAACTCCTGAATGGTTTTGATACCAATATCTTTTTTAATCAGATTGTCGAGAACTTCTGATAAAGAGTGATTCCACATGACATATTCCTGTATGATGGGCGCAGACTGGTCTGCATAAGTTCCTTCATAGGTTTCTACTATCGGTTTTTCATTAAAATAATTGTAAACAACTTTTGTAAAGTCATCATCAAACATCCAGACAACCGGATGAAACTCTGCCATAATAAACTTTCCGCCCGGTTTTAAAAAATGACTGATAACACCCGCCCATTTTTCAAGATCAGGAAGCCAGCCTATTGTGCCATAACTTGTATACACGATATCAAATTTCTGATCCAGCACATTGGGCAGATCGTATACGTCTGAACAGATAAATTCTGTATCTGTACCACATTTCTCTGCAAGCTCTTTCGCTGCATCAATAGCCTGATCAGAAAGATCTATTCCGGTCACTTTAGCACCCATTCTTGACAGGGAAATAGAATCCTGCCCAAAATGGCACTGCAAATGCAGAATACTTTTTCCTTTTATATCTCCCAGAAGCTCCAGTTCTATTGAGTTGAGTGAAGTTCTGCCTTTCAAAAACTCATCTACAAAGTAAAAATCCGACTTCAGGTGCGGTTCAACCTTAGCATTCCATGATTTTTTATTTATTTCTAAGTAATTTTCCATTGTTTTAGTTTAAAATAGTATTAGTTCTGCTTTTTATTAAAGCTTACTTACGTACTGATTATAATTTATTCATGAGCTTTTTCTTTTGATCCAAAAATTCTTCCTCACTTAAAACCCCGGATTCTTTTAATCTTCCCAATTGTTCGAGCTGGTCTAAAACACTGGGTTCAGGTGTATTCTGAGTGGAGCCTTCAGGGCGGGACATAAAATCTCTTACCTTTTCACAGAAAAGCTCTGCATGATACCTTCCTACTCCATCTATCTCTACGATATCATCAGTTACCTGAATATCTATGGAAGCCAGCAACACTGCTGTTTCATATTGTATTGAGCTTATTTTGCTGTAGGAAAAGTCCTCTACTTTCAATCCATACATGAATTCTTTATCTACAAAGATCAATCTTCTGTCTGTAGCTACTAAAATGATATGATGATTGTTTGTTTTATTTCTGCCTTCAACGAGATAGACAATTTTTTCGTCTGCTGAAAGAATATCCGGCAGCTCATGAATTTCTTTTCGGGCAAATATGGTAGGACTGATATCCAGTTTTTTAAGTTCCTCTCTTATTTCGTCAAGTCTTGATTTTTCACTCATGGTAACAGTTTATAAGCCTAAATTACTATTTATTAGTGATTAAATATTTAATTTGGTCAAAATATTAAGTTTCGGATGGAATTACGATAGAACTGTGCAGGCAATACATTTTCCAGCCTAACGTTTCATACAACCGCTTTCCTTCTTCTGTTGCTACTAAAAGGTTATTTGAAAATCCTTTTGATAAAGCGATCTTCTCAAGTTCTTTCAATAAAAAAGAAGCGAGCCCTTTTCTTTGATGATTTTTTTCGGTAATAATCCTGTCATATATAGCAGTATCATTGATAAGGGAAACACGGCCTATAGAAGCCTGTTCACCATTCTCTGCTACAATCCTGACAACAAAAGTGGTGTTATACTCAGAAAATTCTAAGTGATATCCCTCTGCAAGGCTGATTTCCGGAAAATTCATCGGGTGAAAACAGGTCATCATATATCCTTGGGGCTGCAGTTTCCATCTTTCTGGGATTTTTTCTATAAATGCTTCAGAAGAAGTAGATACTTTGAGATAAATCCAGGGCTCATCAATTGAATCTGCAAGCTGGAAAAAATCATCATTAAGTTCAGGAAATACAAAACGTTCTTTTTGTTTTTCATCTCCTACCATCACATGGAATCCGGATTTATACTGTAAAGGAAAAGGTACTTCTCTTGATAAACACCATCCTTTAAGCCAGTTTTCTACTATTTCTGCCGATACTTTGTCCTTCATGATTGGGTTATTAAAAGTTTTATTTCAATTGCTCCAGCACCTTTTTTTTCTGTTCTGCAAATTCGGAATCGGTCAAAATCCCGTTTTCTCTCAGTTTTCCTAATTTCTCAAGCTGATTAAAAATTTCTTCTGATGACACTGAAACACTTTTGCCGGCAGTATCAATTTGTTTCGGCGATTCTTCCTTAGGATTATTATAAATGGTTTTTATAGTATCATAGAACTTTTCTGCATCTTCCTTATCCATATAGCATTCAAACTCAACTACTCTTTCGTCCAAATGCAGTTTGATGATCGGAGATCTCGGATGTGTTACAAAGCTTACCGAATTTATGGTCTCATTACGGTAATCATTAATCTTTGCCGCACCAAATATTCCTTTTGATACAGAAATCATCCTTTTTGGAGTTGCCACCAATACTCCGGCATCCAATGTATTGACAAACTGAGCATCTGTAATGGCAATAATCTGTTCCTCTTCGGAAATCAGATAAGGAAGTTCTTTGATTTCTCCTTTCGTAAACATTGAAAGATTGGCATTCAACTTTTCAAGTTCAAATTTTATTTTGCGTTGTCTCCGTTTGTAAACTTCTTTTGAAATTTGGGTTGAATCAGAATCTATTGTTACAGGAAGATTTTGTTGTACCACTGCTGCCGGCATAACGGATTCTTTTTCCTCTGTTCTCAGCATTTCATTAATATCATCAATACTGAATTTATTGAGATTGTATAGCAATTCTTCATTGATATTGCTCGTTTCATTCAAACATTTATTGCATAAAACATTGCCATCTGAAAGCTTATTAGCTCCCAAAAGCGTATCCATAGAGGTCAATTCTGTTTTACACAATGCACAATTATTACTCATTTTTCCTTTTTTATAATTTATCAAGCAATTTTTTCTTTTGTTCGGCAAATTCAGCCTCTGTCAGCACTCCAATCTCTCTGAGTTTACCCAGTTTTTCCAATTGCTCAAAGATAGCTCCGGAGTCTTCTTTATCTGTAGAATAAACATTTTCCTGAACCAGATCCGGGATCGTTTGGGAAAATGCCTGCAATGGACTTGAATCCCTTCTCAATTCGTTATCAGAATAGTTTGTACTTCTGTTTTTGACATTGGAAAATGCCCTTCCGTCGTTTTTATTGTGCAGTTTAAACTGTGCATCACCTCTATAGGTATTGATTTTCAAGATCGAATACAAAAGATTTTCAAGATGATCAATGGAAGAAATATCCTGAAGGGAAAATTCATTTTTTACAATGCCGCCCAGAAATTTTTTATCAATGAAAGCTACCCTTTTCTGTGTTGAAAATATAATTCCTTCCCTGTTAGTTTGAAGATCAATCCCTTCTGCAATAGCCAGTAGTCTTTCATCTCTGTCCAGAACATTCGCCAATTCATTCACTTCTTCGTTAGCAAGAACACTCAGTCTTGCATTAAGAGCAACAATCTGATCTTTTATTTCATCCAGCCTTGTCGGTGCATCATATTCGTAATGGTTGTTTTGTGCATATTGTGATTCTCCGGTACTCTGGCTTGCATCAATTTTGCTTTTCAGAATCATTCCTGTAATTTCTGCAAAATAAAACTGATCGAGATTATGGATAAGATCTCTGTTGATAGTAACAGCTTTAGTAAAGCATACTGCACACAAATAACCGCCGTCAGCAAGTTTATTTTTACCTACAGACATATCTGTTGCCGTTAGCGGTGTTCCGCACAATGCGCAAATAGTGTTCATCTGGTTTTTATGTTTAAAAGTTTTTATGAATTCAGAGCATAATTTCACTCTGCGATCCAAATTACAAATTCTGAACCGATTTTAAAGATCAAAAATATTTAAATCTTAACACCAATCAAAAAAATAACCACAAAAAAGCTTTTGTGGTTATTTTTCTATTTATATATCCCAAGTAAAATGATATTATATTGGGCAATTTTTTCAATACTATTATCCTAAGAATTCTTCAAGAGAAACGGTTTTCTTTTCACCAGCTTCAAGATCTTTATAGGTAACTGTATTATTTTTAATTTCTTCTTCACCCAGGAAAACAACGTTCTTTATGCCTTTCTTTTCTGCGTAAGTAAACTGCTTATTGATTTTTGCATTTTCAGGATATAATTCGGCCGAAATTCCTTTTGCTCTTAGCTGCATAATCAGTTTTAAAGCTTCTATTGTTTCTTCTCCTCCGGAATTAGCAAACAAATATTCAATTTTGGATGATGCTTCTTCAGGGAAAAGATTCAATTCTTCCATTACCAGATAGATTCTGTCTAATCCGAATGAAATTCCTATTCCCGGAATATTTTTAACACCAAAAACCTCTGTAAGGTTATCATATCTACCGCCTCCGCCGATGGATCCCATAGCAACCTCATCTGCTTTCACTTCAAAGATAGCACCTGTATAATAATCCAATCCTCTTGCCAGGGTAATATTGAATACAAGATTTTGCATATCAACACCAAGGCTCAGAGACTGTGTAAGGACATATTCAAGTTCTTCTACACCTTTCAAGCCGATTTCATTTCCTGCAAATTTTTCCTTTAGTTGAAGAAGGTTTTCCAATGCATCGTCAGACTGGCTGAAGAGGAAATCCAGTTTATCAATAGATTCCTGAGAAATTTCTCTTTCCAATAATTCTTTTACAACGCCTTCTTTACCGATCTTATCCAGTTTATCTAATGCTACAGTGAAGTCAATCAATTTATCTGTAATTCCTGCATATTCTGCCAATCCGGAAAGGATCTTTCTGTTGTTCATATGAATGGTAACAGGAACTTTCAGGTCTGCAAAAGATTTTAAATACAGCTGAACCAGCTCTACTTCCTGCAATAAGCTTTCGCTTCCTACCACATCCGCATCACATTGATAAAACTCTCTGTATCTTCCTTTCTGAGGTCTGTCGGCTCTCCACACCGGCTGGATCTGAGAACGTTTGAATGGAAATGTAAGTTTCCCATGATTCATAGCCACAAATCTTGCAAAAGGTACGGTAAGATCATAACGAAGAGCTTTTTCCGAAATTTGGGAAACAAGTTTCTGATGGTTTTTATTATCCCAGTCTTCCTGATTGATTTCAGAAGTATAATCTCCCGAATTTAAAATCTTAAAGATCAAACGGTCTCCTTCTTCTCCGTATTTCCCTGTCAGTGTAGAAAGATTTTCAAAACTTGGAGTTTCCAATGGCTGAAATCCGAATAATTCAAAATTATTCTGTAAAATATTGATGATATATTTTCTTCTGGAAACTTCCTGTGCCGTAAAATCTCTCGTCCCTTTTGCTAAACTTGGCTTCATTTTTTGTATGTCATTTTGATAAATGCAAAAGTACGGAATTGCATGGACTTTACACAGCATTAAAGCTGAAGAAACAATCTTCCCCAGCTTTTTGCTGTTGTGTAATCAATTATTCTGAAAAATCACACGCTTTCAAGAATCTCAAGAATCTCTTCACCATAATTTTCAATCTTATGCTTTCCAAACCCTTTGATCTCCAGCAATTCTTCTTTTCTGGCAGGCTTATACTTGGCTACAGATATCAGCTCTTTATTGCTGGCAATGAAATAAGTGGGAAGATTCTGTTCCCTTGCTTTTTCTGATCGCCAGAGTTTCAGAGCATCCAATATTTTTTCTTCATCTGTATTCAGGAAATCATTCTCTGCAGAATATTTAATTGCTTTTGGTTCTTTAACTGTATTTTTTGTCAGTTTCAGATCTTCAAAATACAATATTACAGACCAATACCGTTCTTCACTTACAAAAGCTGTTTCTACTTTCATAATCTCGTGGGTATCCAGAAAATCATCCAGCATTTTCTGATCTCTGTACAGAAATTCTTCCGGAAGTCTTATTTTAAAAACTTTTACTTTCATCATTTGTGTTTTTAGAATTATTTTCCTCCTAATAATAGGATCTCATCTACACGAATTTCTGTGACGTACCGCTTCACCCCATCTTTATCATCATATGATCTGTAGGTAAGCTTTCCTTCTATGGCAATTTCTTTTCCCTTGGAAACATACTTCTCAAAAATTTCTGCTGTTTTCCCAAAGGCAATAAGATTGTGCCATTGTGTTTCTTCTACTTTTTCTCCTTTGGCATTCGTATAATGGTCACTTGTTGCTAAGGATACGCTTGCTTTTACATTTCCGTTATCAAAGTTTACCATTTCAACTTCTTTTCCTGTGTAACCAATTAATGTTACTTTGTTTCTTAGTGACATAACTTTTAGATTTTAAAGATTAATAATTCAGATAAGAGACGTTCACTGTTTTTCTCAAATCTCTGTTGCAAAGATTGCGATGTTCCGATATCACAGTCGGTTATAAACTATTTAAATCCGTTTGTAGTCGTTTGAAAACGGATATTACAATAAATAGAATTCTGTAAAAGCAATATTTACCAAGCTTAAAAAACAATAATCATCACTTTTAAAGTAAAAATTAAACGATAGAAAACTATATGCTAAAATATTTTTCTCCTTCAAAAAAACATAGAAAATAGATGTATTGCCAAGGATTTTTTTTCTAGTTAATTTAATTTTTTTTTGCAAATTTGTAAAAATGTCTGATATGCAAAAAGAAAAACTCCGTACAGTAAGAAAGATGAAAGGCTTCACGCAGCAACAAATGGCTGACGTGATCCCCACTGAGGTTTCCAACTATAGCAGAAAAGAAAGTGGTGCTGTATCTATAACACAGACAGAATGGTCCAAACTTGCCAAATTTTTAGAAGTTCCTGTTGAAGAAATTTATGAAGAAGAGGAAGTAAAATTCATTATCGAAAATCCTGTATTTAATGATAGTCCGGGATCTTCTGTAAATGCTAACAACAACGGCGAAAATAGCAACGTTACCAATATCAGCAATGAATTAAGCATAGAAATTATTAAAACGATGCAGGAATATATTGGGTTGCTTAAAGAGGAAATCGAAAGATTAAAAAAGTAGAAAGCATCAAACAAAATTTGAAAGATCAAAATAAATTCTTTTAATAAAAAAAACATCTTTTAGAGATGTTTTTTTAGTATATTCTTAATTCTATTGGATTGTAATTTTTTGCTCTATTTCCTGCTTTTTTAAGAAGAGAACGACGCTCTTCAGGATCTTCAATGAATTTGTTATAAAGAGTGGGATCAGTTAATTCTTTTCGTTGATAGTCAAATATTTTTTCTTTCTTCACTGCTTTAGCATTGGAATGTAAATTAGCAGAACTACAATAATATTTCCTTTTTCTGAAATTATACATCGTAAAATGATAATCATCTTTGTCATCAAACACTTCTAAAATCAGTCCTGGTAATTTACTAAACTTGTATGGCCCAAAAGGAAAGGGGATTTCTTTTGTAAAATATGCAATCCAGGTTCTACCATATTTTTTTGTTATAGCTTTTTGGCATTTATACTTTCCAATTGTTTTAAATTCATTTATAAGTTGCCAATTGATATTATTTGTTTCTTCATATTTAAAATAATCATTAGATGTTTTAAAAGTTACATAAATTTTTCCTGTTGTTGTACCTATATTTTCCGGAAAGTCAGAAGTATATTTCATTTGTTCATCAATCGGACTGTTTTCATGAAGCTTTTTTTCTAGACGCAGTGAGTCTCCAACATATTGATTTATGTTTTTATAGTAAGATTCTTTCTCGTTTATCAAAAGAGCAAACGCAGCATCCTGAATAATAGCATTTTTGGTTTGATTTTTATAAACTAATTTGTAATCAGCTTCATATACAACACCAAACCCTCCTTGAGATTTAATAATGATTATAAAGAAAAAGAAAAATAGACTGTAGTAAATTTTCATAGTTTAAAATAATACAAGCAAAGCATAAATAATGCTTTGCTTTAAGTTTTGAATTAGAATTAATTAATGAATATAAATAGTTATTCCCTTGGGCTTAGTACCACATTCATTATAATTAACAAATTGTAAAAAGTTTGTTATTTGCTCCATTGTATATCCTTCTGTTTGAGTTACGTTTACAACAGTACCACAAGATGTCCTAAAAGGGAACGCGCTAACTATACTAGTAATAAATAGTGCGCCTACTAATAATGTTTTTTTCATAATTGTTTTTTTTAATGATTAGTTATTAAGTATCAAAAATATATAATAAATCAAACCGATCGTGAATTATTTTTTTATGTTAAATATCTATAAAACAAATATTTAAACACCTAAAACACATATACATTAAAAAAATATAGTCTTATGTAATGTGAGTAAAATATAATTTCTTCATCACAACTTTATAAGAAAAAAAATATAGATTATAAGAATGGAAAAATTTCCATTTTGGCTTTCTTTAAAAACTGAAAAAATAAAAAAAGGTACTCAACAAAACTATTGAGTACCTTCACTTAATCATCTAAACTTAGAAATGAAATTTATGGCTTTTCACATTCTACAATACTTTTAACTTCAGTCCCGATTTGAACAAGTCTGCTGAACCTCAATCCTGATCTTTCCAAAAGATCTTTAAATTCGTTCAATGTTCTTTCTCTTCCGGTAAGACATGCCATCATTACGATATCAAACAACTTTGATATATGGGGTTCATTTCTGCTGTTATCAGGAATAACGGCGTCTACAATCAATAATTTGGCTCCTTTTGGCATTGCATTGTAACAGACTTTTAGAATCTGTATGCATTCATCATCGTTCCAGTCATGGATAATCCATTTCATTGTATACAGGTCTGCACCTGAAGGAACTTTTTCAAAAAAACTTCCTGTAGCAACGGTACAACGGGTTTTTAAATTTTCAGGAATAAGCTGCAATGTTTTTTCAGTAACATGGGCTTCATCAAAGATAATCCCGGAACTTTCTGGTGATGCATTCAACATTGCATACATCATTGCACCATTACCTCCACCTATATCTATTATGGTTTTATAGGGTGTAAAATCATAGTTTTCTACAATACCATTCAGAACCATTCCGGACAAACCAGTCATTCCTCTTCCGAAATTTGCCCCCAGTTCCGGATGTTCCTTGTAATATTGCCAGATATTCATCCCATGAACGTGTTCAAAAGGAACTTTACCTTTCTGGACGGCATAAATAAGGTCTGCAAAACCGGGAAAATGTTCTCCCACATTGGCTATAATGAAGTCTTTTACGGTCCCGGGAACACTTGTTTGCAAAGCTGCTCCGAAATCATTCAATGCAAAAGTTTTACTTTCCAGTTCCTCAAAAATACCTTCACTGCTCAGGGCTCTCATAATCCGGTACAGTTCTTTTTCGTTGGAGTGAGTTTCTGCTGCCAATGCAGAGATTGTTTTGGGGCCATATGCCAGCTGGTCTGCAATATTAAGTTCCGCTGCCGTTTTTACACAGCCTACAAGCCACATCCGGCTAAGTACTTCAAACATTTTCAAAGTAAATTCCGGCTTAACAGGTTGTTTTTTCATAGTAACATTTTTTAATTGGTATTGTCTTAAACAGGTCGTTTATTCATTATCATCAAAACAAGAACAAACCTGATAAATTTGCTCTTGTCTGTGTTAAATTTGAAAATAAGCTTTAATATGAGATTAATCTTTTGCCTGAGAAATCCTAGTTACACTATCAATAGTGGCATCCAATGAGGTGTCAGATTTTATTTTAATAAGATATCCGCTGCCTATGGATAAAGGATCGGCAACACTCACCAGATAAAAAACAAGATTTCCGGATGTTACCCCATTGGGTGCAACGGCGGTCTGATCTATGGAGAATGTTGAAGGAGGAACCGGGTTGGAGAGGTTTACTGTCACAAATGCAACGGAACCGTTATTCTTATTGGTATAGCTTACAATGACTCTCCACATGTGAATCTGACCTGCAATAGGATTTTCCAGAAACCGCCCTGTGGCAGGATCATATATATCCCCAGGCACCGGATTGATAATATTTTCTGGCCATGTGGTGGTAGGAGGTGCAGCAAAGTCTGTCACAATATTCATCGGAGTTTGGTAAACAATGTTTTGATAAGTCATTAAAGGAACCCCTCCTGAAGATTTGAATGCAAATGAGGGTTTCACTCCTGCCCCGCTATTGAGCTTAACAACTCCTTCATTAGCGGTTGTTAAGGTTTGCGAAGAAATTACTGTACTCCATTGGGTTCCATTATAATACCTTAAGGTCTTATTCGTGGAATCATAGATAATCATTCCTGCTGTGGGTGTGGTTACATTGGCCGGAGGGTTGGCATTTCTCGTTAATACAACGGCTGAATTTGCTGAGGTAACATCTAGAACACCTTGTGGGGAAGTTGTATTGATCCCTACCTGTGCAATTAAGAAAGAAGAGCATAAAATACTCATCAATAAATTGGATTTTTTCATGGTTTGCTTTTTTGAATGTTGATATCAAATTTACAAAAAAACACTATCAAGTGAAATAAAAATTCAATTTATTTACTGAAAACAAACTAGTTATACATAACAATAAAACTTTATGAATAAAAATTTCATTTAAAACATTGATAAATACTGCTTTTTTCAAACAATAGGGAATTAACCAAAATACAGTCTTAGAAATCAATTTCAAGAATAAATTAGGTGATTTTATAAAACATATTGCTATAGCCAACAGAGATTTATAAAAATCAGTTTAGTCTTTTTCAGCTTTCCGAAGCATAATTTATTGTATTTCATAGTTAATTAAACATTTGATTCTAAGAAAAAGTTTGTTTTAGTAAAATAACTGCCTGTCTCACGGTTATCCATTTACAAACGGATAATTCCGTATCTTTGTGAAAATTCATCTATGAAAAGGAATATCAATATTTTTGAGTTTCCTCTCAATTTGGGACTTACAAAAAAGGAACATGAGACAGAACCCGGGGTTCGCAAACTTCCGGACTGGCTCAGGAAATTTGATTTTCATCGTAGAATTGCTCCTAAAAAAGTTTTCAGACTTGATGCTCCGGAATATTCCATGGATTTTGATGAGGAATCTAATGTAAGAAATGCAGATTTCATTATTGAATATGCCCAAAACCAGGCTGAATATATTCTTAAGAATTACGAAAAAAATACATTCAATATTATCCTGGGCGGTGACTGCAGCATTCTGATTGGAAATGCTGTCGCCTTGAAAAAACTGGGAAACTTCGGACTCTTTTATCTAGACGGCCACACAGATTTTATCCCACCGGAACTTTCGGAAACCGGAGGTGCAGCAGGAATGGATCTCGCCATCATTACCGGAACCGGACACGAGAAACTGACCAATATTGATGGTTTAAAGCCCTATTTATCTGAAGAAAATATTTTCTGCTGCGGAAATGCAGAAACATATGATGAAGAATATGTTAATCAAATTATCAATTCCAATATTCATTATTATGATCTTTACCGTCTCAGAGAGAATGGCTTCAGAAAAACCGCTGAAAACTTTCTGAAAATGGTGAATGATAAAGGTCTGGATGGCTTTTTCATTCATTTTGACGTGGATATTCTGAAAGATGAGATAATGCCGGCTGTAGACAGCAGAATGGAAGACGGAATCAGCTATGATGACCTCAGGGAAATGCTGGAACCTTTATTTGATAGTCCATTGTGTTTTGGGATAGAGATTACTATTTTAGATCCTGATTATGATGAAAACGGAACGTATACCCAGCCATTTGTAGAAAATTTAATTCAAATTATAAAAAATAAAGAAGACTAAATGAAGAAGACTATAAGAAGAACATTCAGAGTTTCCAAATATGTGATTTATAAAGAAACGCTTGTTGATTACAAAGAACATTTCTGGTCATTTTTGGGTGCATTTTTCGGGATTGGAATCATTGCATTTATCCAGTCTCATTCGTTAGCGGAAACTGAGAATATATTCCTGATTGGTTCTTTTGGAGCTTCAAGTGTTCTTATATATGGAGCCATACAGAGTCCGCTGGCACAACCCAGAAATCTTGTAGGTGGACATGTACTCTCTGCATTGGTAGGGGTTACAGTCTATCAGTTTGTTCCGCATATCATCTGGCTTTCGGCTCCTTTGGCGGTAGCTTTTTCTATTGTATTGATGCAGTATACCAAAACGCTGCATCCACCAGGTGGTGCTACAGCTTTGATTGCTGTAAGTTCTACCGGGAAAATTCCGGAATTGGGATATTGGTATGTCATCTCCCCTGTTCTTTCCGGATGTATCATTCTGCTGTTGGTAGCTTTATTTTTCAATAACATTACTCCTAACAGAAGCTATCCTACCCACAGCAGATTCATGAGGCTGTTACGAAAAAGACATGCACATCCCCACAAAATAAAAAAATAAAAAGATGAATTGTCTGGAATGTGGCGAGAAAATCATCGGGAGGTCTGATAAAAAGTTTTGCAACGATGCCTGCCGGAACGCCTATAACAATAAGCAAAATAAGGATTCTAACAACCTGATGCGGAATGTGAACAACAAACTCCGCAAAAACTACCGAATCCTGATGGAAATTAATACCGACGGTAAAACAAAAGTAGCCAGATCCAGACTGGATGGCTTAGGTTTTGATTTTGATTATTTCACCAACCTGAAAGTTTATAAAAACGGTTCTGAATACAAGTTTATTTATGATTACGGCTATAAACTTCTGGAAGATGATTTTGTACTGCTTGTAAAGAATCAGGCATAACCACACCCACCTTAAACAAAATATTATGAAAGAAGTTGTTCTGATCACCGGAGCCAGTGGTATGATCGCCAAAGAACTGGCCAAAAAGATAGGCAAAGAATATGAAATCAGATTTCTAACCCGAAAAAAAGAACATGATCATGAATATGAATGGGATATCAGAAAAGGAAATATAGATGAAGCTGCTCTGGAGAATGTTTCTCATATCATTCATCTTGCCGGTGCCAATATTTCAGAAAAACGCTGGACACCGGAAAGAAAGAGAGAACTGATCTCGAGCCGCGTTGATTCAGCAGAATTACTTCGAAATGCTTTAAGAAAAAATAAAATAAAGCTTAAGTCCTTTATTTCAGCTTCAGGAATTAATTTTTACGGTACTGAAACTTCGGAAAAGATTTATAATGAAAATGATCCTCCCGGGAATGATTTTCTAAGTGAAGTTGTGGTTTTATGGGAACGAGCTGCAGACGATTTTAAAGAACAGGATCTGGCAGAAAGAGTGGTCAAAATACGAACTGCTGTTGTACTCTCCGAAAAAGATGGGGCTTTAAAGAAAATGATTCCTCCTATTCAATATTATATTGGATCACCTTTAGGAAACGGCCAACAATATATGCCATGGATTCATGTTGAAGATATTTGTTCTGTTTATGAGTTTGCCTTAAAAAATCCAGCAATGGACGGAGCTTATAATGCTGTTTCCCCACAACATATTACTAACAAAGATCTCACAAAAAAGATTGCCAAAGTACTTGGAAAACCTTTATTCATGCCCAATATTCCGGGATTTGTCTTGAAGCTAATCTTCGGAGAGCTGGCTACGGCTATACTGGAAGGTTCCAGAGCTTCTTCACAGAAACTTCAGGATGCAGGCTTTCACTTTAAGTTTCCGGATCTGAATGAGGCTTTAGAAGATCTATTAAAGAAGCAATAACAGAATGGGGGAAGAACTTTTAATCCTAAAAAACATTTCCAGGCATATTTCGCTTACCAATCAGGAGAAATCTTATTTTCTCTCTCTATTAAAGGAAAAAAAGGTTGCTAAGAAAGAATTGATTTTACAACAGCAACAAGCCTGTAAAGAGATCAATTTTGTTCAGACAGGAATTTTGAGAGCTTTTCATATGGATACCACAGGAAAAGAATCTACGATTATGTTCGCGGTTTCTGACTGGTGGATCACTGATATGTATTGTTTCATCAATCAGAAGCCTGCCATGTTGGCTATTGAAGCATTGGAAGATAGCTCTGTTTTGCAGCTTCAAAAAGATCATCTGGATGACCTTTATCACAAAGTTCCGAAATTTGAACGGTTTTTCAGGATTATGATGCAAAACGCTTACATCAGAGAACAGCTCCGAACGATTGAAAATCTTTCTTTACCTGCAGAAGAACGCTATTATAACTTTTTACAGAAATATCCTGAAGCGGTAAAACGGATCAGACAAAAACAAATTGCTTCTTATTTAGGGATCACTCCTGAATTTTTAAGCCTTATAAAATCCAAACAAAAAAACAGTTTCTCTTAAGCTATATTATTTTTTTTATTCTGAAAGTTCTGTTATTTTACTCAAAAAAATTATGTTTATACTTATTGCAGGCCCTTATCGCAGTGGAACGAATGATGATCCGCAGCTTATTCAGCAGAATCTTCACAATCTTGAAGCTGTTGCTCTTCCTATTTTCAGAAAAGGGCACATCCCTATTATCGGAGAATGGGTTGCATTGCCATTGATCAACCTTGCCGGATCTACCCAAATAGGTGATGAAGCATGGCAGGAAATACAATATCCCGTAGCTCATGCCCTACTTGAAAAATGTGATGCCGTGCTGCGTATAGAAGGCGCATCAAAAGGAGCAGAGGAAGATGTAAGAATAGCCAAAGAAAGAGGTCTTACCATTTATTATACCCTAGAAGATATTCCTTATGCAAAATCCTGATATCAACATCCTTCAGACAGAAATCCTTTCAGATAACTGGTATACACTGAACAAAGTCACCTATTCTGCTTTGAAAAAGGATGGAACCACAGAAACTCAGAGCAGAGAAGCTTACGACCGCGGAAACGGAGCGGTTATTCTCCTTTACAACCAACTTTCAAACACGGTTATTCTGACCAGACAATTCCGGCTGCCCACTTATATCAACGGAAATGAGACAGGAATGCTTATTGAAGCCTGTGCAGGACTTTTGGATAATGATAATCCGGAAGATTGTATAAAACGGGAAACTGAAGAAGAAACCGGGTATAAAATCTCCAGAGTTGAAAAAATATTTGAAGCTTATATGTCTCCCGGATCTGTTACGGAAATCCTTTATTTCTTTATTGCAGAATATTCAAATGAAATGAAAATTACAGACGGCGGCGGATTGGAAGAGGAAGGTGAAAATATAGAAGTTCTGGAACTTTCTTTTGAAGAAACTCTGAAAATGATTGACAGAGGAGAAATCAAAGATGCCAAGACCATTATGCTTTTGCAGCATTTACGAATCAAAGGAATCATGTAGAATCAGAATATCATTGATAACTGATCGATCATAAATGATGAGTAAAATGTATATTTAACAGATCACAGATGTTTTGGAAGATTAAGTTCCAATCTACGAAAGTTGATACAATAATCATCAATAATGAAGGTATTGGGAATAAAAATCATTAAAGTAATCGCTGTATTTGCAGTATTGATTTTCAGTATTCTAATGCTGAAAACGATTTCGCAATATACTTCTTTTGATAAAAACATCGGATTTCTGGCCTTTAAGCAGCAGGTAATTGGTAATCCATACTGGATGGCTTTTTTCTACATTCATATTTTTTCTATTACGCTTTGTCTTCTGGCTGGTCTTACACAGTTTTCCAATCGGTTTTTAGTGGAAAACAGAGATCTTCACAAAATTATTGGGAAAATATATGTTTACAATATTCTTATCATTAATGTCCCGGCATGTTTCGTACTGGGATTGTTTTCAAATGGAGGTATTATCGGAATTACGGGATTTCTGATTCAGGATGTTCTCTGGGCTTATTTTACCATTGTGGCTGTACTTTCTATTAAAAAAGGAAATTTTATCAGGCATAGAAATTATATGGTTTTAAGCTACGCAGTGACTACAACAGCCATTACTTTCAGAATCGTTAAACATCTGTTGTATAATGAAACGCAGCATGAATATGAACTTTTTTATGGTCTGAATGTCTGGGCTGCCCTTTTGATCAACCTGACCATTGCTTATATGATTCTCAAAAAAGATCGTTTGTTAACGGGAAAAATCCAGACTGGAAAGGAAAATATAGATACCGACAAATGATACCAGAAAAAAAGATGCAATAAATATTAAGGTGTTAAAAAGAACTTCATACTTATTATTTTTTGTCCATTTATTGAAAAAACGCATTATAAGATAAGCGATTCCTCCAAAAACAACGATAATAAAAAGAAGAAAAAAATAATATATCATGGTTTCGTGTTAATTCATGTAAAGCTATTATTTTAAATCTGAAAAAACAATCATCACAACCAGGAAAAGGAACTATCAATAATCTGATCTTTGAATTTTCATTTCTAAACCTATTGAATTTGAACTGAAATCCACATAGAAGTTTGTCGAAGTCCATGCAAATTACCAGCAATATCAACTTCCATAATTTTCATTTATATTCTCTGTATATCCTACTGTGAAGGACTTTCTATATAAATTACATGTATAATATAAGAGCAAAATGAAACCTGCAGTATAAAATCCATATAAAATTTGCAAAATCAATTGAGAAAATCTATTTAATCCTTTATATTTTGAATTTAAAGCGTTAATTTTGCACTGAAATTCAGAAAATTCGGATTCTTTCAACAGGTTATGTACATGAAAAAAATGATGATCGGGCTTGCTTTGGCCTTATCCATTACTATTTGGGGGCAAAAAACTCCTGCAAAAGCAACCAATCTGACACCTTACAGCTATCAGACTTTTAATTGTGATAATAAGGGGTATTTTGATTCGGCTAAATACAAAAAAGAAGAAATAGACGGAGTCAATAAGCTTTTGTACCAGTTCAATGGGGTTGTATTTGATACCCGACCTGTTTTTAAACTTTCCCAGCTCGAAGAAATCCGCCAAAACAGAGAAACATATTTACAGCAACTGGAGAAACAGTATGAAGAAAAGAAAAAGGAACTGTACAGCCTTAAAGTCATTGATCTTCCAAGATGGAAAAAATTAATGGAAGAAACCATTGATTCTTTTGAAAATGAATATCAGCTGAATAAAGAAGAAATCCTGGCTTATTCTGATCCTTCCACCCTTAGAAACAGTAAATATTACAACACCTGCAGAGAACAGATTGATGCAATATCCTCTCCGGACCGAGAAAAGATGTTTGCTGCGTGGAAAAACTACACTGAGCTTAAGAGTAAAAATAATGCTGATCCGAAAAGTGTTATGGCGAGATTTGATGCCAAAATGAATGATCCGCAGAAAGAAGATTATGCATTGATAGATCTTATTGGTCTCGGTTTTCACAACTGCGCCAACAGCAGTTTCAGACAGAAGCGTGAAGATGAGGTAACTTCTTACAAGGATTTTGATAAGATCTTTACAAAGCTGAAGAGAACCTGTGATGAACCATAGTGTTGATTCAAAAATCAAAAAGATTTAATTATTAAAATATAATGACAGTACTCAGATTGGGTACTGTTTTTATTGGCAGATATTTTATAGAGATCGGTTAAGAAACGGTTAAGGGAGGGTTAATAACCTGTTATTTCTTTGTACAAGCGACGATTACAATTATTTTCGTTCATATAAAATTAATTCCATGAAACTCATTGTTATTATTCTGACCTTGCTATTTTCTATAACAGTATCAGCTCAAAAGAAACCTGTTATCCTTCCTTTTTCCCTGGAAAACAATTCCGTTTATGTGTACTGCAAAGTCAATACAACAGACAGCATAAAGTTCCTGTTTGATACAGGTGCCGATGGTTCTGTCATCAATATCAATGCAAAGAAAAAAGTACCGCTTAATATTGATGGAAAGTCTGAAAATAAGGGCTCAAACGGAGTAAACACAGTTGATTACAGCAGCCATAATACAGTGCAGTTTGGAAGCATTCAGAAAAATGATATCCAGTTTACTCTAATCCCTTATGGTTCCGCAGATTTTGACGGGGTTTTCGGAACAGACCTGATGAAAGGAAAAGTTATTGAAATTGATTATCATAAAAATGAAATCCGTTTTTATGAAGAAAATGACCTCTCCATGGACCTAACAGGATATGAGAAAATAAAGCTTCATATGATCGACAACTATCCTGCCGTAGAAAGCAGTATGGTAGTAAATGGTAAAGAATATTCAGGACTTTTCGGACTTGACAGCGGAGCGGATGATGTGCTTACAATAGCTTCTCCCTTTGCTAAAAGTAATGGGTTGATAAAAGTGATGAAAACCATCGGCAAGGCTACAGCAAGAGGTTCTGATGGTTCTGTATATGAAATGCCTGTAGCTCTTTGTCCAACTGTAAAATTCGCCCAAAAATATCTTTATAACCTACCGATCACACTTTCCGGCTCTACAGAAGGCATTGATGCTACGGAAAAAATGGCGGGATTTTTTGGCAATCAGTTTTTAAAAAGATTCAATACTGTGATTGATTTTAAGAACGGATTTATTTACTTTAAACTTAATAAAAACCTGTACTCGGAATTTAATTAGCTGTAAAAGTTAACTATACACATTAATCATCATCATCCAACTCTTTAAAATTTTTCAAATAAATTAATAATGAATAAGTTATGTTTTTTTGAATTTAATTGCTTAATTTTGCACCCCGAAAATAAGGGTTAGAGATATGAAAAAAATTGGTGAACACAGAACACTTCTTGGAGTAGATAAAAATGTTACTTTAAAAGAATTAAAGACCATTTACAGAAATGTGATGAAAGATACACATCCTGATAAATTCATTAATGATGAAGCCGGAAAAATAGAAGCTGAAGAAAAAAGCAAGTCTGTAATTGAGGCGTATCACTTTTTGGTAAGCATTAATTCTGAAACACAGGATAAATACAAGGAAGAATATACAGAAACCATTACGAAATCTAACATCCAGGATTTTTATCTTGAAAAATCGATTTTAACGGTTCAGCATCTGAACGGAAATATGTATGAGTATATGGGAGTTCCAAGAAATACTTATATCAAAATGGTTAATGCTGATTCACCAAGCCGTTTTGCAAGGAGACACATCTATGGAAACTTTATCTACAGAAAGTCCGGAGAGGCTATGGCAGATTAATTTTTTCTACATTACAATATAGAAGAGCTTTCAGTGCATACTGGAAGCTTTTTTGTTGCCAAAAACCGGATATTATGTTTGGACTAAAACCAATATTAGGTCCTATACAGTTAAGCGGGCTTTAGCCCGCTCCTATTGAACATCTTCTTACTGCGTGATTAACGGAGGCAAAATATTTTTATTATATAATTAATTATCAATAGAAATGGGCTTTAGCGCATTTAGATGAACAAACATCATCCGACGGCTTTAGCCAAAACAATCTTTAATCAGCATCAAAAAAGCGCCTCAGAAAATCTGAAGCGCTTTCGGTTAATTAAAGGCTTAATATTTATTTATCTACATGTTTCGAAGTGAATCCGTCTTCGCTTAGCTCTCTATGTACATAATCGGCTTTCATTTCAGTTTCGTAATCCACTTTTTCATGTTTGCCCATTCTTCTTAAGATAGAGTCAAATAATGAATATACTACTGGTACAATAATTAGAGTCAGGAATAATGACGATGTCAAACCACCGATAATTACCCAAGCTAATCCATTGTTCATTTCTGCTCCGGCTCCTTTCGCAATTGCAATCGGGATCATACCGAAGATCATCGCAATAGTGGTCATAAGGATTGGACGAAGACGTGCATGATTGGCCTGAATCAAAGCATCATGTGTACTTGCACCAGCTTCTTTTCTCATATTCGCAAAGTCGACAATCATAATTGCATTCTTCGCAACCAAACCAATCAACATGATCATCCCCAGCATCGTAAATATATTTAATGAATTTCCGGTGATGGCAAGAATTACCATTACTCCGATCAATGCCAGAGGAATAGAGAATAATACCACAAACGGATATACAAATGAGTCATATAATGAAACCATTACCAAATAAACCAATACAATAGCAGCCATCAATGCAATCCCTAAAGTACCGAAACCTTCGGTCTGATTTTCCATATCACCACTCCAGATGTAGCTTACTCCTGCCGGTTTGGTCTTTTCGTTATCCATAAATTTAGCAGCCCACTCATTGGCAACATCTCCTACAGGACGACCTACTACTTTAGATTTTACCTTCACAGAAGGGGCTTTATCTCTACGCTCCAACAAACTTGGTCCTGATCCCATTTTCACTTCCGCAAACTGACTCAATCTTATCTGTTCTCCTTTAGGATTGGTAAACATAAGATTTCTTACATCCTCAATAGACTTTCTGTTTGCATCACCAAAACGGATATTAATATCATATTCATATTCTCCGGCTCTGAATTTTCCGTCTGTATTTCCGTTAAATGCGGTTTGCATTGTTTGTCCTACACTCGAAAGGTTTAAGCCTAAAGAAGCCATTTTATCTCTGTCGATATTCACCTGTACTTCAGGACTTCCAGCGTCAGTTGATAATTCTGCATCTACAGAACCGGGAACTTTTTTAAGTAACTCAAGAATTCTGTTGGCTTCTTTATTTGCGGTTTCATTATCCTGAGCAGTCACTACCATTTCAATTGGTGCATTATCTGCTCCCATTAATCCGATTGGTGCCGTTTTAAATTCAACTCCTGTGAATTTTTCTTCTAAGGCTCTCTTAATTCTTGCAGACTTGATATCTGTGCTTTCATTACGCTCAGATTTATCTACCAAAATCACCTGAATCTCTGACTGGTACAAAGTAGCCTGTGCTCCACCAAAACCTGATGACTGCTGACCAACTGTGGTGATCATATCTACAACATCTTTGTCTTCTCTCAGATATTTTTCAACGGCAAGAGTAACCTGATTGGTTTTTTCTACAGAAGCATCTTTTGGTAATTCCATCTGAACAAGGAATTGCCCTCTATCCATTTTAGGGAAGAATTCACCTCCGATGAAACCAAATGCAACCAACATAAATGAAGAGATCAAAATAATAAATGTTATAATAACCGTCATTACTCTTCTTAATGTTGTTTTCAGACACCATTCCAGAATTCCTGTGATCCAGTGTGTGAATTTTTCCAATTGTTTTTCGAACCAGAGAATAAACTTCTCAAAAGGATTTTTACCTGAAAGGTGCACCAATTTACCATATCTTGAAGATAGCCAAGGAATAATCGTAAATGACGCCAATAATGAGAACATTGTCGCAATAACTACGGTAACGCAGAACTGCGCCAGGATATCAGCAACCAATCCTGAACTCATCGCAATCGGTAAGAATACCACCACGATTACCAATGTAATTGCCGTTACGGTAAATCCAATTTCTGAAGCACCATCGTATGCAGCACGAATTCTGCTTTTTCCCATCTCCATGTGACGATAAACGTTCTCTAAAACTACAATCGCATCATCCACAAGAATACCAACAACTAATGAAAGTCCAAGTAAACTCATTAAGTTTAAGGTATATCCCATCAGATACATTCCAATTACCGTTGCAATCAATGACATCGGAATAGAAACCATTACGATAAATGCATTTCTGATGTTATGAAGGAACAATAACATTACTACTGCTACCAGAATAATCGCTAAGAATAAATCGAAAATTACATGGTCTGCAGCTTCAAGTGTAAAGTCTGTTGTATCATCTACAATATTGATCTTAATTGCCTGAGTTTTATAATTGGTCTGAACATCAGCGATTGTTTTCTTAATTAGTTCTGAAACTGAAACCGCATTGGCATCAGATTGTTTTTTAACCTGAAGTAAAATCGTTGAACTCTGGTTATATCTTGCCACTTTCTCCACATCTTTCTGTGTATCGAAAACGGTTGCAATATCAGATAAACGCACCTGAGCTCCATTTTTATTGGAAACAACAAGATTATTCATTTCAGCAACATTTTTATACTTTCCAGAAAGTCTGATCGTAGATCTTGAAGTCCTTGTTTTCAAAGCTCCTGTTGGGAAATCCAGATTGGAAGAAAGAATTGCCTGCTGTACATCCGCGATCGCAAGACCGTATCCCTGCATTTTCTTCTCATCTAAGCTTACCTGAATTTCTCTTTCCTGTCCACCTACAAGGTCTACCTGAGCTACACCGTTTACACGGGAAAAAATAGGCTCGATTTTTTTATCTAAAAGATCATAAAGATCTTTATTGTTCAGTTTATTACTGGAAATACTCAAAGTCATGATCGGGAGATCATCCAATGAAAATTTTTGCAAAGAAGGAGGATCTGCATCGTCAGGAAGATCTGCCAAAATAGCATTTACTTTTCTCTGTGCATCATTCAACGCATAGTTTACATCGGCACCGGTATTCAGCTGAACCATAATAACCGATAAACTTTCGTAAGATGAAGATTCTACTTTTTTCACGTTTTCCAAAGAACCAACGGCATCTTCAATTTTCCGGGTTACCGAAGTTTCCACCTCAGAAGGTGAAGCTCCCGGATATACCGTAGAAATGGTTACCATATTGGTTTCAAACTTTGGAATCAACTCATACCCCATCATGGAGTAACTTAATAAACCACCCAGCGTAAGTATCGTAAATAATACGATAACCAGCGATGGCCTTTTAATGGATATTTCTGCTAACTTCATCTTCTGCTTACTTTACGATATTGATTTTCGAACCATTATCAAGGTTAATCTGTCCGCTGGTAACCACCTGCTCACCTCCATTCAATCCGCTTAAGATCTGAACTTTATCGCCATATACTTTTCCGGTCTGAACTTTAATTAATTTAGCTGTACCATTGTTTACAATGAATAACTGACCTGAGCTTACTCCATTTACAAAAGCTTCTGCAGGAACAGTCAACATATTTTGGGTTTCAGCACCGTGATTGGTTTTGAATGTAGCAGTTGCATACATCCCTGCTTTTAGATTACCTCTGTTCTGAACCTCAATTTCAACCGGGAAATTTAAAGTAGCATCACTCTTAGGAGCAATGAATGTAATTCTACCGCTGAAAGAGTCTTCTGGTAAAACGTTAACATTAATTGGAACTTCCTGACCCAATGCAATTCTTCCAACCTGGCTTTCGTCTACCAATACAGAAAGTTTAAGACTGTTGATATTAACAATTTCAAACATGGAAGTCCCTATAGAAACTACAGTCCCCGGTTCTACCATTTTTTTATTGATCGTACCGCTAATTCCCGCACGGATGCTTGTATCGTTTACTTTTACGCTTTGTGCTTTAACCGCTGCCTGCATATTTTTCAGCTGTAATCTTGAATTATCAAGCTGTTGCTTTGTAACACCACCTGTCTTGTATGCATTTTCATAACGTTGGTTATCTATAATAGCATTCTGAAGGTTATTCTGCGCCTGAGTAACATCCACCTCGATAGCATCTCTTTTGATCGTTGCTAACACCTGACCTGCACTAACTCTTGAACCTTCTTTTACCAAAACATTTACGATACGTCCTGAAATTTCAGAAGACTGGTTCATTTCCTGCTTAGGAATGAAAGTTCCGTTGGCTGAGTAGTCTGTATCAATATTTTCTCTTGTAACGGTTACAATATTAACGTTGATTTTATCTACCTGCTTGGCAACTTCTTTTACTTCCTTATTCTGCTTTTCTTTGTTCCCGGCAATCTTATACGCGGCTAAACCTATAAGTACAGCTGCTACGATGATATATATTAAAGTTTTTTTCATTTTAGTTTATTATAAGTTTTGTAGTGTGTTTAGTTCACCCTTAGCTTTTATCAGCTTGATCTCTGCCTGTTTGTAATCCAGCAATGCATTAGAATAGTTCTGTTTTGCTGAAGTTAAAGCATTTTCAGAATCCAGCACTTCCGTAAGGGTTGCCAAACCGTTCTGGTAGTTAGATTGAGTATTTTTCTGTACTCTTTCTGCCAATCCTACATTATCTTTCATGCTTTCGATATTAATCAATGCATTTTCCATATTGGTAACTGCATTTTTATAATCTAAACTTAAGCTCAACTGAGTGTTTTCAATATCTACATCAAGATCCTGAATATCTATTTCTGCCTGATTGATCTTCGCTTTTGTAGCTCCTCCTGTGAAAATAGGAATATTTACATTCAAACCAATTGCTGAATAATCGCTCCAAAGAACTCCTTTACTAAGACCATTTGTCAACGGGAATTTTGCTCCGTTTGCTCCCCATCCGTAGTTCGCAGTAAGATTTACTGATGGATAAAGGTATGCTTCGGTTGCTTTTTTATTGAAAACCAAAAGTTCCCTGTTTTTATTTAAAACTTTGATCTCTGTACGATCATTAAGATTTACGTTGCTTGCAATCAGCTCAGGTTTTGGCAGGATCTCTTTTTCTTCAAGCTCTATGTCTGTAGCAATAGGGATTCCCATATAAAACTTCAGCGCATTTTTCGAAAGCTCAACAGAGTTGATTAAAGTCTGTTTATTGGAACCAATATTCGTAAGCTGTACGTTTGTTCTGTCTAAATCGATTGCTTTTGCCAAACCATTATCAACCAAACTTTTAATAACATTTCTTACTTTTTCAGTGTTGGCATAGCTGGCAGTTACCGTTTTAAGATTTTCCTCCTGTACGAAAACCTGATAATAAGCTGTAGCTACATTCTCAATAATCTGTTCATTGGTTAACTGAGCATTCAGTACATAAAACTCTCTTGTTGATTTTGCAGCTTTAAGCCCTGTAAATACTCTTTGATCAAAAATTGCCTGCTGAAGTTGTACAGAAGCTGTTGAGCCCCAAGGCTGCCCAAACTGAGCTCTGATTTTCTCTCCTCCAAATTCCAGTAAAGATTCCTGGATAATTGGGTTATAGGTTAAACCCGCCGTTGCAGTGACCTGTGGTAAAGCACCGGCTCTGGCTTCATCAATCTTATATTCGGCTTTTTTGACCTGTAAAGCAGCTTTTTTAGCTTCTGCCTTATTTTGAAGTGCCTGTTTTATTGCTTCCTGCAGGGAAACCTGCTGCTGGGCAGACATCAATGTAGAGCCGAAAATCATAAATGCTGAAGCTATCCCAATTTTTAGCTTTGTAGCAGTTATACGTTTTCTATTCATAATTTTATACTTCGTTTATTTTTTATTTAATCTTCAGTCATTATTTATTTCTAAATGACGAATCATTTTCAGAAATACTTTAGTTTTTTTAGTTTTTGAACAACATATTGATAATAATCTCTTTTCGTTCGGAAATGATCTTATCATATTCTTCATCATTAATTAATAAATTTTCCATAAATAATGGTCTTATGGCACTTGGGAATACCAACAGCGCAACCATATTCAGAATAAACTGAACCGGAGCCATTTTTTCTATATTTCCCAATTCCATTTCTTTTTCGATGTCACTATACATTTCATTCAGGATATCTTCCTCAATTTCTCTGTGGTGGCAGGTTCCTTTATTGATCTGCGATACGATATACGTTTCCAGATACGGATACTGAAGGCTTGTAGAAAGGCTGCTTTCTATGAATTGGCTGATCTTCTCTTTAAAAGGTAGGGCAGAATTCTGAATAATTTTCGATTTTTCCTGTTCTACTCTTTGAGCCTCATCAAAGATGATCTGGATAAGCTTATCCCTTGAACGGAAATAGTAATTAATAAGAGTTCTGTTCACTCCTGCTTCATCGGCAATCTCCTGCGTAGTAGCATCAAATTTTCCTTTCACAAAGAACAAATTCTTCGCTGTCTCCTTGATCAATTCCTGTGTTTGGTCTTTTTTTGCTTGATTTGACATTTTTGTTAAACAAATTTGTGCAAATTTATATTAAAATTTATTTTTGACAAAATTGTTAAACAAAAAAATTAAACATAATTGTTATGACATTCATCATGTTCATGAATTGAAATTTGAAATAAGAAAATGTTTAAAACAGGAAATCATATTCTCTAAAAAGGTTATTAGAGAATTCTTCTGACATAAAATTTACGTGGGCTACTTCAATCAAGAATAGGAATAACAAAAAAACGAGCAGAAATTTCTGCTCGTTTTTTTGTTATAATAATTTGATCTTATCATCTAAAATATCGATAATCTTATCTTTATAAAGTCCTCCAATTGCTTTCTTGAAATTTTTCTTACTCATCTGAAGCACATCCTTGATCTCTTCAGGAGAAGATTTATCGGATACATACAAAAGTCCGTAGTTTTCTTCCAGGCTGTTAAGAATCTTCTGTTTGAACTCATCGATATTTTCAAAACCATCCGGCTGTAAGGAAACGTCTATTTTCCCGTCTTCACGAATCATTTTAATATATCCTTTTTCTTCAGACAGCGGATACAGTTTTTTGAAAACATCGGAAGCATAGATCAAACCTATGTATTGTTTATTAATAACCACGTTCCAGCCCAGTTCACTTTCGTTCATCATAAGCAGATCTACTTTATCTCCTTTCTGAAACGGAAGATCATCATACTGCGGGTTTCTCTTGAACTTTGTTGTCCCTGTAATCAGCTCCATATCTTCATCTACATAGATATAAACCAGATATCTTTTACCTTCGATAATTTTGGTTTTCTGCTGTTTGTAGGGGATAAATAAATCCTTAATGATTCCCCAATCCATAAAAGCTCCACTAGGAAGACTTTGTACGCAGCTCATCACCGCAAATTCACCTACTTCAGCCAATGGAATCTCAGTAGTTGCCTTTAATTTATCGTCATCCTGGTATACAAAAACTTCAACTTCATCGCCGGTTTCTTTTTCATCCTGAATAAAGATTTTAGGCAGAAAAGCTTTTTCTCCGGATTCGTCTACAAGGATCCATCCTGAATTAATTTGTTCTGAAATTGTTAAAGTTTGAGTTTTTCCGAGTTGCATTGATGATAAAATTAGCTGACAAAGGTACGGAAATTTGAAGATGCCAACCTAGTCAATCCCATTATAATCTTTTAATGACCTATTTTTGACCTTTTATAAAGCTTGTAAAACCTGTACATTTGAATAAAAAACGAAACATGAAAAAATATTTCATCCTATCTCTGCTTCTTTCCGTTATCTTTTCAAAAGCTCAGCTACTGGAGAAAACAGCATTGAATGTTTCTTACCGATATACCGGAAGAAATGTTCTGCAGGCAGGATTAGAATATAGATTCGGAAATAGCTATGATGGTTCTATTATCCTAGGCCCTTCTTTACTTTACACCCATGTTAACGATACAGATAAATTTATTCCGGAGATGAATGTCAACCTTCTCCGTGCTGGATTTTTAATTGGAATATCCGGCAATCCTTATTCATTGGAACCGAGAATAGGCATCTCATTATTCAATGCGGTATTTCTCAATACCGGTTATTCTTTCCCAATTCACAGAGAAAAATATTTTAAAGGAGTAACTTTTGGGATACAGTTTAATATTGCTCCGAAACATTCTAAGTTTTATGATAAACTGAAAATAATGTAAAAAATATGTTTTGGCTAAAGGCAGTGGATTGATTGCAAAAAATAAACGGGCTAAAGCCCGTTTCTATTAAATATCAGATTTCTCAGAGTTTAAAATAACCGAGAAATATATTTTATAAATTAGAAATATAATCCATCAGTTCACGTTTACTGCTTTCAAAATCAAAAGCATCATATACCATAAAATATCTGTTTTTATCAACGCAGTTACGGTACATAGACTTGGCCAGTGCCAGCTTTTTATTATCAAAACTGATTGCTTTTACCAGATCTCTTATTTGTACGGAAGTAAACATTGTAGTTCGCATCTGCTGATTGATCATGGTTATTTTACCGTCATCAAAACTCTCATTCCTCATCATCATATCATAAAACTGGCGGAAAGAATTATCATCCATTACATTCCCCTGATTATATCCGTCTCCCGGTTGATTTCCGTAAGGATTGTTCCATACATCATTCCAGTCATTGAAGCCATATTGGCCCTGAACGGGATAAGAATCCAAAAGATATAAACCTTCATTAGTGAAAAAATCCAATACTATTCTGCTGTTATTACGAAGCATAAGAGTGGTTCTGTAAATCAGAAAACCATTTTCGTAGATTGAAATTGGCATTCTCCCTGATGACAGATCAAAAAATCTGTATTTTCCGGAACCATTTGCCATCATCTGGTCTCCAACTTCAATAGTAAAAAAGCCTTGTTCAGGAATTCTCAGAAAAACTTCCGCATAGCCGTAGTTTCTGTTCCATTGATAATTTGGACGAGTATTTCTGTTTCCTTGAGGAATATTATTGTTTCCAGATCTTGACTGATCGAAAGCTTTATTTCTTTCATTGAAACTTTTCGGAGCTTTCATTTCTGTGGTGGAAGCTTCATTTTTTAATAACTCACCTGCTTTTCCTGCTTCCTGAGCAAATGAGCTGATTCCTGCTAAAAGCATCCAACCGATAAAAATCTTTTTCATGCATTACATTTTCAAAAATCAATCTCCATTTTCATGCCAAAAAACACATAAAAAGGCTGTCTCAAAAAGAAACAGCCTTTAATTTTAAATATTTAAATGATTAAATCTTTTAATCAATTATTACATATGGATTGGTCTTTTCCCTGTAGCATCCAATGCAGCTTCTTTAATTGCTTCTGCATATGTTGGGTGAGCGTGAGAACTTCTTGCGATATCTTCAGCACTTGCACGGAATTCCATAGCAATTACCCCTTCAGCAATAAGGTCAGCAGCTCTCGCTCCGATGATGTGCATTCCTAAAACCTCATCTGTTTTTTCGTCTGCAATAATCTTCACAAGACCATCTACATCACCACTTGCACGGCTTCTACCTAATGCTCTCATTGGGAAAGATCCTACTTTATAAGCTACCCCTTCTTCTTTCAGCTGCTCTTCAGTTTTACCAACTCCTGCAACTTCCGGCCAGGTATAAACAACACCAGGAATCAGGTTATAATTGATGTGAGGTTTTTGTCCTGCCAATGTTTCAGCAACAAAAACTCCTTCTTCTTCAGCTTTGTGAGCAAGCATTGCCCCTTTGATAACGTCACCGATTGCGTAGATATTAGCTACGTTAGTTTGCAGGTGATCGTTTACTTTTACTCTTCCTCTTTCGTCAAGTTCTACCCCAGCTTTTTCAAGGCCAAGACCGTCTGTATATGGTTTTCTACCTACAGAAACTAAACAGTAGTCTCCTTCTACTACTACTTCTTCTCCTTTTTTATCTTTAGCAGTGATCTTTACAGTATCTCCGTTTCTTTCAACCGCAGAAACCGCAGTAGAAAGCATAAACTTCATTCCTTGTTTTTTAAGAACTTTAGTCAATTCTTTGCTTAAAGCCCCATCCATTCCAGGGATGATTTTGTCCATAAATTCAACAACTGTTACCTGAGCTCCTAATCTTAGGTATACAGAACCCAGTTCCAGACCGATAACACCTCCTCCGATTACAACTAAATGTTTAGGAATTTCTTTAAGGTTTAAAGCTTCTGTAGAAGTAATCACTCTTTCTTTGTCTAAAGAGATGAAAGGCAATGCAGATGGTTTAGAACCTGTTGCAATGATTGTATATTTAGATTCGATAGTTTCAGAAGAACCATCATTTTTTGTCACTTTAATCTGAGTAGCAGATTCGAAGCTTCCTACACCTTCAAAAACAGTAATTTTGTTTTTGTTCATCAGGTAGCTGATTCCATCTGTATTCTGCTTGATCACTTCGTTTTTACGTTCGATCATTCTTGCAATATCCGCTTGCGGCTCATTGATGATAATTCCGTGACCTGCAAAATTGTGTTTTGCATTTTCGAAATGTTCAGAGCTGTCAAGAAGCGCTTTTGACGGAATACATCCAACGTTAAGACAAGTTCCGCCTAAAGTTGAATATTTTTCAATAATTGCTGTTTTGAAACCTAATTGTGCTGCACGGATAGCAGCAACATAACCACCGGGACCAGAACCTATTACGGTAACATCGAATTGACTCATGTTATTCTATGAATTTGTTTATTATTATCTATCTTAATTCTCACAAATTTACATATAAATTACCAAGCACCAAAGTGAGTTTTATCAATTTTAAAAATGATAATTATATGCTTTAGTTTTATGAAAAATGTTATTTTATGAATTTTATATTTTCTTCATTTCCTTCTTTGAGATAAATTGCTGTAAAGATCAGCGGTTTTTCTGCTGATGCATTATCAAAATGAAGAATTGTAGTATTTTTAGGCTCATAGAAAGCATCTCCTTCACGAAGAAGAACAGTTTCCTGTCCTTCAATCTGAAAAACAGCCTCACCAGACTTTATGATTCCTACTACAGGACATGGATGCACATGTTTGGGAGCTGCCAGTCCTGCGACCATTGTTATTTCCTGAATTTCCGCCGATTTAACACTCTGATCAATAGCAGTTTTCAACAACTCTTTTCTGGAGATAGTCTTCTGCTGAGCAATCATTGCAACAGAATTCAGCATCAAAATAATAATTATAAATGGTTTCATTGATTTGGCTTTAATTTTAAGGCTTATTTTTATTAAGCATGAAACATTATAGAGTCAATTTTCCTTGTCCAAATGTACCCGTACTTTCAAAAAATGAACCTCCATATACATACCATTCAAGGCTTTCCAGATATTCTACTGCATTTTCAGGAGTTATCTGTGAACGATCTTTTTTTGAAACAATTCCTTTGTACCATCTTCCTGATTTGGAAAAACTTTCATATTCTACAAAATAATGAATCCATATTCTCTGACACAATTTGCATTGCTGAATAGAAACTTCTCCATATCTTCCGTTAGTATGATCTATACCTAATTCTGAACTTCTGAATTCAGTATAATTGAAGTCAGGTTTTTCACAAGCGCATCCTATTTTTGAGATTTTATTCATTACAATCTATTTTATCACCCCAAATCTAAGAAAATAAAACCCCATAAGACAAATAAGTGCAGTCCTGTTACTTCATTAGATCCAGCAATAGCTTTTCGTATTTATCCAGGATAATATTCTTTGAAAACCTTGATTTAATAGAGTTTCTTATAGCATCTCTATTGTAATTATTCTGCAGTACTTTTACAATCTGCTGGGCAAAACCATCATAATTTTCAATATTGGAAACTTCACCGTTTACATTATGCTGAATAATCTCATTGATTCCTCCGGGACAGTTGTTGGCAAGCGAATAAGTTCCACAGGCACCTGCTTCCAGGAGAACATTCGGGAATCCTTCATATCTTGAAGAGAGTACGAATAAGTCTGCATATTTCAGGTATTGGTAGGGATTATCCTGTCTGCCATGAAAAATCACTTTTTTTAATCCTAAAAGTTCTTTGGTCTGATGTAAGATATCTTTATCTTTTCCATCACCCAGAATATGAAGCATAATGTTTTCATTCTTCAGTCTGGAAAAAACCTTCAGCAGGTTATCAAACCCTTTTCTGGATGATAAATTGCCAATAGCCACTACATTTTTATAATTGTATTTGAAGCATTCCGGTTTTAAAGACAGAGCCATTTTATCTTCAATAAAATCAAAGTCTACAGGATTATTGATCTTGACAATTTTTTTCTTTTTAATATTAAAATTATCAACAAGATCTTTCATCATATCATCACTCTGCGCAATGATTTTCTGATAGTTATTGTAAAAATTATAGAAAAATTTAATCTCTTTACGGGTTACATGCTGAGTTACCACATTGGTTTCCCGGGCAATGAATTTTGTTCTTGGAAAAAGCTTTATGAATAATGATAAATAGGCATTTACTTCACCAAAACCAGAGAATACAATATCAGGTTTTCTTCTGTAGATTTCTCCTAAAATAGGTTTTAAAGAATGTCTTATTCTTTCAGTATTGATATCGATAATTTCGACATCTTTTTTCAGAAAATTCAAATATCCGCCTTGTTTACGTAACAGCAAAATCTTGGGTTCAAACCGATCTCTGGAGAGATGATTCGCTATAGTAGTAACAATCCTTTCTGCTCCCCCGGTTTCCAAGTCCGGCAGAATAAATATGACAGATATCTTTTTCATCAGATCAAAGTTACTAAAAAGTTTGGTTATATTTCAAGAATTGAGAGGATGAAAATTGCTGTTTTGATGCTTATTAACAGAAATTAACTAAGCTTTAAAAGCTGATTGTATATTACAGTTTACTATTGGCTTTATTCAATATAAAAATAAAGCAAGCTCTTCTACTGAAAAGCCTGCTTTATTTAATTTATAATCAAAAAATATTTTTTTAATTCGCTACGTCACTGATGAATTTAATTCTAAGCATTCTCACTTCTTCATCGGACAATTCATCTCCGAATTCATCCAGCAACACCTTCATGCTGTCACTTTCAGATTCGTTCATGAACTCCATAAATCCGTCTACAATGTCTTCATCAAAATTATCTTCAATATAGTAGTCAATATTCAGCTTTGTACCCTGATAAACAATCCTTTCCATTTCTTTCAGAAGTTCATCCATAGAAAGGTTTTTAGCTCTTGCAATATCTTCAAGGTCAATCTTTTTATCAGTACTCTGGATAATGAAAACCTTGTGGCTTGATTTATTGGCCACCTGCTTTAATACCATATCCTGAGTACGTTCTATATTGTTGTCTTCTACATATGTTTTAATGTAATCAGCGAATTCCTTACCATACTTTTTAGCTTTTCCTTCGCCTACTCCATAGATTTTGGTAATTTCATCTACTGTAATCGGATACTGAACGGTCATATCCTCCAGACTTGGATCCATAAACACGGTATATGGCGGAATTCCATGTTTTTTGGCAACTTTTTTTCTAAGTTCCTTCAACAGATTAAAAAGATTCTGATCCATACCTCCGCCGGCTTGCTGCTGTACCTGATCGCTCTCAGCTTTTGCCTGGGTAAGGTCAAATTCTCTGTCTTCGGCGATTAAAAATACGTCTTTAGAAGTACCATTCAGGAATGTTTTTCCTTTTTCTGTAATCTTTAAAACCCCGTAAGTTTCAATATCTTTTTGTAAAAAATTCTGAACGGTTGCCTGTCTCAGGATTGTTTTCCAGTAATTATCTTTTTCTTCTTTTCCAAAGCCAAAATGAGAACTTTGCTCAAGCTTATAGGATTTTGTCACTGCATTTTCTTTCCCTACAATAACGGAAATCAGATCTTTGGATTTGAATTTTTCTCCTGTATCACTGATGAGTTTCAATGACTTTTTTAAGTCTGCAGTGGCATCTTTTACTTTTGGCGGATTGGATGAGTTATCACACATATTGGCACCGTCTCCTTTTACAGGATCAAAACTTTCTCCAAAATAATATAAGATATATTGCCTTCTGCTCATTGAAGTTTCAGCGTAGCCTACCACTTCATTTAAAAGCTGCAATCCGATTTCTCTTTCTGAAACTGGTTTTTGAGCCAGGAATTTTTCCAGTTTTTCAATATCTTTTGGGTCGTAGAATGCCAGACAATGTCCTTCGCCTCCGTCTCTTCCTGCTCTTCCGGTTTCCTGATAGTAACTTTCCAATGATTTTGGGAAGTCGTAGTGGATCACAAAACGTACATCCGGTTTATCAATTCCCATCCCAAAGGCAATAGTTGCAACAATCACATCCACTTCTTCCATCAGGAATTTATCCTGATTTGCGACTCTCACTTTCTGGTCAAGCCCCGCATGGTAAGGAAGTGCATTGATTCCGTTTACCTGCAGGAGCTGGGCAAATTCTTCAACTTTTCTCCGGCTCAGGCAATATACAATTCCTGATTTTCCTTTATGCTGATTGATAAACTTAACGATTTCCTTATCTATATTGATTTTAGGACATACTTCATAATATAAATTAGGACGGTTGAAACTTTCTTTGAACACCAAAGCATTAGTCATTCCTAAAGTTTTCTGGATATCATCCTGAACCTTAGGAGTTGCAGTAGCCGTTAAAGCAATCACCGGTACATTGGCGATTCTGTCTATAATCTGTTTCAGGTTCCTGTATTCCGGTCTGAAATCATGTCCCCACTCTGAAATACAGTGGGCCTCGTCGATAGCAAAGAAAGAAATTTTCACATCTTTCAAAAAATCCAGGTAATCATCTTTTATTAATGATTCAGGAGCTACATACAGAAGTTTGGTTTTTCCGCTTTTGATATCGTCAAAAACCTGCTTGGTCTGCGTTTTGTTTAATGAGGAATTCAATACATGTGCTACCCCATCATCAGATGAAAGGCCGTTCACTGCATCTACCTGATTCTTCATCAACGCTATCAAGGGCGAAACGACGATTGCCGTACCTTCCGAAATAAGTGCCGGAAGCTGATAACATAATGATTTTCCACCACCTGTAGGCATTAAAACAAATATATCCTTCCCATTCAATAGGTTGTCTATAATTTGTTCCTGCTGGCCCTTAAATGTAGAAAACCCAAAATACTTTTTCAATTCGCCTGATAAATTGGCTTTTTTTGCGCTCATCTAATTTTCTATTGCTAAATTTGCATCACACCCAAAGTTATAAAAATTCTGCTTAAAATAAAAGCGAACGAATTTATAAAAAATAAAATTTATATTAAATATTCTTTTTAAAATATAACGTTTTTAAAGAACTTTTTTGTATACCTTATCATCATAAAATGGATAGAACCAACATTATATCAATTGCAAAAACCACTTTAGAAATAGAGATTTCTGAACTCGAAAAATTAAAAAACAGAATTGATGACCAATTTGCACAGGCAGTAGAGATCATCAACTCGGCAAAAGGAAAGCTTATTGTAGTAGGAATTGGGAAATCAGCCCATGTAGGAAATAAAATTGTAGCTACCTTAAACTCAACGGGAACTCCTTCACAGTTCCTGCATGCTTCAGAGGCTATCCATGGAGATCTGGGAGTGATTCAGAAACAGGATGTTGTTTTATGTATCTCAAATTCCGGAAATTCACCTGAAATTGCGAATCTGGTTCCTTATTTAAAAGATTATTCTTCCGCTTTGATCGGAATGACGGGAAATAAAAAGAGTAAGCTGGCTGAGTTTTCTGAAGTTATTTTAGATACTCATGTTGACGTTGAAGCCTGTCCGAATAAACTGGCCCCTACCAGCTCTACCACAATCCAAATGGCTTTGGGAGATGCTTTGGCTGTTGCTTTAATGGAGTTGAATGATTTCAAGGCTAATGATTTTGCCAAATTCCATCCCGGAGGAAGCTTAGGAAAAAACCTGACTTCTAAGGTAGAGCAGTTTCTTTCTTCTCAAAAACCCCAGGTTGCAGAAGATTCATCAATAAGAGATGTCATTATCTCAATCAGTGCATCAAGCCACGGAATCACAGTTGTAACTAACTCGGATCAGATCATTGGTGTCATCACAGACGGAGATTTGAGAAGGATGCTGATGAAAGGAGAAGATATCAGTAAGGTATTGGCTAAAGATATTATGTCTGCCCATCCAAGAACTATTGAGAAAGATGCGTTGGCTAAAGAAGCTATGAAAACGCTGAAAGAAAATAACATCGGCCAGCTTATTGTAACGGAAAACGGAAAGTATTTCGGGATTATAGATCTGCATAAACTGCTGGACGAAGGGATTAATTAGAAAATAAAATCCAAAATTTAAAGATTAATAAGTGAAAGATGATTTGCAGATCAAGAGTAAAATTTAACTAATAATCTGCAGACGCTTACTTCTGTCATTTTTTTTATAAATTTGCGCTTTAAAAATTGTATTCTGTGAGTGATGGTAAAGACATGTCCTTTCTTGGGCATATAGGAGAATTAAGAGGGCATCTGATCCGTTCGATTATTGCTATCATAATTGCGGCTTTTGTGGTTGGTTTCAATATCAACTGGATTATGGACCATGTTTTTTTTGGGCCTACCAGAAATGATTTCCCAACCTTCAGAATTGTAAATCATTTTTCAAGAATGATTCTTGGAGAAGACAGTATTCACCTTCCCAAAGACTTCCCTGTTCGTGTACAGCGATTGTATCAGCAGTTCAATGTAATGATGGCAGTTTCTATTTTTGGAGGAATGGTAGCAGCATTTCCTTATATTGTATGGGAATTGTGGCGTTTTATTGGCCCTGCTCTACACCCGAGAGAAAGAAAGAATTCTATTTATATTATTAATGCGGTATGGATTCTTTTCATGACCGGAGTGATGTGTGGTTATTTTTTAATTCTTCCGTTTGCGGTTAATTTTGGGGTGATCTTCAAGATTTCCGATATTATTGTTCCGCTTTATGACTTAAGTGATTATACCACTTTATTTTTACAGGTAGTTTTAGGAATGGGCGTTATTTTCCTTTTTCCGATTCTGATCTATTTCCTTACCAGCATCGGAATTCTTACGCCAATGTTTATGAAAACTTACCGTCGCCACGCTATTGTTTTGATTATGGTAGTTGCTGCAATCATTACCCCGGCAGACGTTTTAAGTATGCTGATGGCCGCATTCCCACTGCTTATTCTATATGAATTCAGTATCATGATGTGTACATTCACTTATAAAAAAGTACAAAAAAGCAACGGAAATCTTCCAGCAGTACAGAAATAACCAGTATTTTTACTAATAAAAGCTTAAGCGCTACTGTTCACCCGAATGGTAGCGCTTATTTTATATAAAAATATCAACCTTAATTATATTTATTCTTAATTTAATTTAAAACAATGATAGAATTAAACTAATAATATAAAGTTGGGAACAATTAACTCCGTATTAGTAATATTTTTTTTAATAAAATACACTATCTTTAAAAAATTCAACTACAATCAATAAAAAATATGAAAAAGAAAATTATTTTTGTGTGTGCACTGGCTTTAAGTTTAGGCGGTTTACAGGCACAACGCTGGGAGCCGGTCTCGGAGAAAATCACACCGGTAAGAAAAGAAGTTAAAGTAGAATATGCCTACAAGTTTGATCTTTCTGCATTGAGAGAACAGCTGAAAAATGCTCCTGAAGCAGGAAAGGGAGGAAACCCGGTTATCGTTTCTATCCCAACAGCAGACGGAAGAATTGAAAGATTTTCAGTGTACAGCTCGCCTGTAGTAGAAAAATCTATGGCAGAAAGATATGAATTGGGAGCCTATTCTGGTATCGGATTGGATAATCCTCATAAACAAATCCGGTTCAGTACTGCACCCAATGATTTTCAATCTATGACATTCGACTCTGATACCGGGAAATACGAATTTATAGAGCCTATCAATAAAGAAAAGGATGTATTTGGTGTCTTTTTCAAATCCAACAAATCTCATGAAGATCCTTTTGAATGCAGAACTGCTGAGCCTGAGAAGGCAAAGAAAGACATGAATAAACTTCTGAAGTCAAAAAATGTCTTAAACGGACTCGGTAATGTTAATAAAAGTAATGAACAAAAATACAGAACCTATAGAATTGCAATCTCTGTAAACGGTGAATACACTCAACTTGCCGGAGGTGTTCCCGGAGCCGCAGCCCGTATTAATGCTACAATGAACCGTGTAAATGGTGTTTTTGAGAAAGATTTTGGAATCCATATGATTGTACAGGATCTTCCACAGCTTATATTTACAAATCCTGCAACAGACCCTTACTCTACTGTAATTACTAATTCAAACGGAACCTATAGTGCTCCCGGTGCATGGAATCTGCAGCTTCAGCAAACACTTTCCAATACTGCTGGTGTAGGTAACAATGCCTATGACATAGGACATTTCTTTGGCCACAGAGGTGGCGGCGGAAGTGCCGGAGATGTAGGAAATGTCTGCAGAAATCCTGCAAGCAATAATGATGCGACTTCTAAAGGTGCAGGAATCACGTCACCGTCTACTCCGGATCAACCTTTCGGAGATAATTATGATATAGATTTTGTAGCTCATGAAATCGGTCACCAGTTCGGTGCTGCACACACAATGTCTATTGCCTTGCACGGTGCCCATATGGAACCAGGATCTGGATCCACTATTATGGGATACGCCGGTATTACCAATTATAATGTTCAGATGCATTCTGATGCTTATTTTCATACCAAAAATATTGAAGAAGTAGGAGCTTATGTGAATGCTCAGGATTGTGGTACTATTACAGCAGTAGCCAACACACCTCCTTCTATACAGCCATTGGTTAATAAAATGATTCCTAAAGGAACGGCTTTTGTACTGACAGCTTCTGCTGCAGATACACAAAATGATCCAATGACTTACACATGGGAACAATATGATCTGGCTACTTCTACTTTTGGACCAGTAAGTGCAACCAGAAATAATGGTGCAAACTTCAGGTCTCTAATGCCTACAAACTCCCCTACCCGTTATTTCCCCAAATTGGCAAATGTTCTTAATGGTACTCTTACCAGTGCTGTAGATTGGGAAACAGTATCCAACATACCAAGAACTATGAATTTCAAGGTAACGGTGAGAGATAATAACCCGGACGCTGCACAACAACAGACCCAAAGCAGTCTGATGAAAGTGGATATAGGAAATGAAGGACCTTTCAAAGTAACTTCAACTACGGTTTACAATAATACTCCGGGAGCTGTTACCTGGGATGTGGTAAACACTAATAATGCGCCGTATAATGTACAGAACGTTAAATTAGACTATACTACAGATAATGGAACTACATGGACGGTAATTAATGCTTCCACCCCTAATGACGGAGCTGAGCCGTTTTCGTTCTCTTCTTTAGCAACGGGTGCCAGTGTAAAGATAAGAGTAAGCGCCATTGATAATGTATTCTATGCAGTTGGAAATGCCACAGTTTCCGCATCTGCAAGTGCCTGTACAACGTCTGCCCCGGCAGGTATTACGGTAACAGGTATTACAAGAACCTCAGCATCTGTAAACTGGACAGCTTTAGTAGGAGCAACATATTCTGTAATGTACAGAAAAGTAGGAACGGCAACATGGACTACTGTTCCTGTTTCAACAAACTCTTATAACATTTCAGGTCTTACAGAATCTACTCAATATGAAGTACAGATAGCCAATGTGTGCGGATCTTCTGTGGGTTCTTATTCTGCATCAACGAATTTCACAACGGCTTCATTTGCTAAATGTTCTATAACCGGCACAAATGCAGCTGACGAATATATTTCCAATGTGACGGTAACTCCTTCGGGAATGAACCCTGTCTCAAATAGCAGTGCTAACACACCATACACAGACTATACTACGGATCCTACAAAACTGATCACCCTTATGTCCGGATCTTCAGGTAACAATGTAAGCATTACAAAAGCATGGACAGGTTCACAGTATAATGACGGGGTTACGGCATGGATAGACTTCAACAAAGACGGAGTATTCTCTTCATCTGAAGTAATCTACACCAGCGCACCTAGCATAGCAACTCCTGTTTCAGGAACATTCTCAGTACCTGCAGATGCATACACCGGAGGAAATGTGATAATGAGAGTTGTATTGGGATATGAAAGCCAGCCAAACAGCGGATGCAGCAACCAGCAATATGGTGAAGTAGAGGATTATCCGGTACTTATCCAGCAGCAGCTTTCTACCAGTGAGACCGTAAAAGATAAGAGCTCAATTCAGATCTACCCTAACCCGGCCAGTGATGTATTAAATGTAACTCAGATTTCATCTAAAGCTCAGTTTATCATTACCAATATGGCAGGTCAGAAAGTAATGAACGGCCAGATTAATGATAATAAAATCCAGGTTTCAAAATTAAGCACTGGAGCTTATATTATTTCAATTGAAGATAAAGGAACCACAACAAACCTTAAATTCATCAAAAAATAAAAATCTAATAAATTTTTACAGCCCGGCATTGACCGGGCTTTTTTATGCCTTGCCAAAATCTATATTTTATTGCATTTCCGGTATGCGCTATTGATTTAATTTTATACTTTTGAAAATATTATTAATAAAAGTTTAAATGAAAAAGTTGTCATATACCCTGTTATTTGCATCAGGACTTGTTTTCGGACAGTTCTTTGAAAAAGGTAAGGTTTTCACCAAACAGGATACTTTAAAGGGCTCCAATACTGAATTCAGGAATTTTTGGGACGTCAAAAAATATGATCTTTCCGTAGAACCGGATTTTGAGCAGAAAAGCATTAAAGGAAATAATATAATCAGCTTTGAGATAATCAAAGATGTTACGAATCCTGTTTTCCAGATCGACCTTCAACAGCCGATGAAAGCTGATAAAGTGGAAGGAAGCTTTCCTATTGCCAATTATAAGCAGGACGGAGATTTCATTTTCATTACTACGAATAAAAAATTCAAAAAAGGCGAAAAATATACCATCAATGTTACGTATTCCGGAAAACCTACCATTGCTAAAAACGCCCCTTGGGACGGCGGATGGGTTTTCACTAAGGATGAAAAAGGAAATCCATGGATGACTGCTGCTGATGAGGGAATAGGAGCTTCCATATGGCTTCCTACCAAAGATATCTGGAGCGATGAACCTGATAACGGAGTCATTATGAAAATTGTCACTCCTAATGATCTGGTAGGTGTAGGAAACGGCAGACTGACTGATAAAAAAACAACCGGCAGTAAAACTACTTATACCTGGGAGGTTAAAAATCCTATCAACGCCTACTCCATTATCCCGAGTATAGGAAAATATGTAAATTTTAAAGATGTATTTGAGGGTGAAAAAGGAAAGCTGGATCTGGATTATTGGGTTATTGACTATAATCTGGACAAGGCAAAAAAACAGTTTCAACAGGTAAAACCTATGCTCTCCGCGTTTGAATACTGGTTTGGTCCGTATCCGTTTTATGAAGATTCATACAAACTTGTAGAGTCACCTCATCTTGGTATGGAACATCAGAGTAATGTAGCCTATGGAAACAAATATCAGAATGGCTATCTGGGAAGAGATCTTTCAGGGACAGGCGTTGGATTAAAATGGGATTTCATTATTATTCATGAAAGCGGCCATGAATGGTTCGCCAATAATATTACAGCAAAAGACCAGGCTGATATGTGGATCCATGAAAGTTTCACCAACTATTCCGAGACTCTTTTTACGGAAAAATATATGGACAAAAAATCTGCTGAAATCTATGTTCAGGGGATCAGAAAAGGGATAGACAATGACGTTCCTATTATCGGCCAATATGGAGTAAGAAATGAAGGCAGCGGAGATATGTATCCGAAGGGCGCCAACATGATTCATACGATAAGACAGGTGATTAACAATGATGAAAAGTTCAGACAGATTTTAAGAGGTTTGAATAAAGATTTTTATCATCAGACGGTTACCACCCAGCAGATTGAAAATTATATTTCATCAAAATCCGGCATTGATTTCTCAACTGTTTTTGATCAGTATCTGAGAACGATAAAAATACCAACTCTTGAATACACTCAAAATGGTGATACTTTAAAGTTCCGTTATACAGATGTGGTAAAAAACCTGAAATTACCTATCATCATCAACGGTGGTCAGACTATAAATCCTACGGAAGAATGGCAGACTGTAAAGCTTAAAAAGAATGGTCCGGTTGAATTAAACCCCAACTATTATATCAATTATTACAATAATAAATAAAGGAAAAAGGCAAATTTGTACACCAGCAGATTTGCCTTTTTCACTTTTTACATGAAAAACTTTAAGAAAAGTTTAATACTTCTTCCGTAACAAAATGACAAAAAGAGCAACTATTTAATTATTAATGTAAACCTAATGAGAAAAACAGTACTTAGTCTCGGTATTTTTGCTTCTTTTTTAGCAAATGCTCAGTCTATAAAAACAACCATTGATCTTGTCAATGTAAAAGATGATAAAGTAGCCGTTACCATGGAATTTCCGAAAATGAAATCCGGGGATGTTAAATTTCATTTCCCAAAAACGGTTCCGGGTACTTATTCTGTAGACGACTATGGAAGATTCATCGAAGGGATTAAATTTTACGATAATAAAGGAAAAGAACTTACTTTCACTAAAGTAAATGATAATACCTATTCATTGAAAAATGCGCAGGGTCTTTCCAAAATCTCTTATCTTGTGAATGACAGTTTTGATGACGAATTAGATACATCAAAGCATAAAGCGGTATTTTCTCCGTCAGGAACAGATATTGAAGCGGGTAAGGTATATATGATCAATACTCACGGATTTATCGGGTATATTGATAATATGCAGGATGTTCCTTATCAGCTGATCGTTCAGAAGCCAACGGATTTCTACGGAACAACAGCATTGGTAGACCAGGACAAATCTGATGCTACAGATACCTACACCCTTGCGAACTATGCTAAGGTAACAGATTCTCCGCTTATGTATACAAAACCGGATTATATCACCTTCAATGCAGGAGGAATGGATCTGGTACTGGGAGTATATTCTCCAACAGGAAAGTACAAAGCTGCCGATTTCAAAGAAAATCTGGAAAAAATGGTGATTGCTCAGAAGAAATTCCTGGGTGATATGAATACGAATAAAAAGTATGCAATCATGCTTTATCTTTCAGGAGGTGACGGACCTAGAGTGAAAGGTTTCGGAGCACTGGAACACCACGAATCTACAAGTGTAGTACTTCCGGAAGCAATGCCGAAAGATGCTATTGACAATACCATTACAGATGTAGTTTCCCATGAGTTTTTCCATACTGTAAATCCTCTGAAAACCCATTCTGAAGAGATTCACTATTTCGATTATGCAGACCCGAAAATGTCTCAGCACCTGTGGATGTATGAAGGGGGAACAGAGTATTTTGCCAACCTGTTCCAGATTCAGGAAGGTTTGATTAATAAAGATCAGTTCCTTCAAAGAATTGGTGAGAAGATTGCCAACTCCAAGAGTTATGATGATACAATGCCATTTACGGTAATGAGTAAAAATGTACTAGTTGAGCCTTACAAAGATCAATACAGAAATGTGTATGAAAAAGGAGCTCTTCTGGCAATGTGTCTTGATATTGAGCTTAGAAAACTTTCTAACGGAGAGATGGGATATCGTGACATGATCAGAAAACTGTCTCAAAGATTTGGAGAAAACAAACCTTTCAAAGATGATAAACTGATTGACGAACTGGTAACGGTAACCGGATATCCTCAGGTAAAAGATTTCTACAATAAATATATTGCAGGAAACCAGCCGACTCCTTATGCAGAATATCTGAAAATGGTAGGCGTAGACATCCAAAAGCAGGAAAGCCATCCTCTTTTCTGGTTTATCAAAGACCCGAACCAGACTGGTTTTGATGAAAAGACCAATGCTTTTGCTTTTGATGAAAACTCTGCACTTTCTCCTTTTGCAAAAAGTATAGGATTTAAAATCACTGACCAGGTACTTGCATTGGATGGAAAAACGGTAGACATCAAAAAAGTACAGGACTTTATTGGCTATACCAGAACCATCAAAGACGGACAGGAGGTAACGGTAACGATTTTAAGAGATAATGCCGGTAAGAAAGAAAAAATGACGCTGAAAGGAAAGGCTATTCTGGATAAAATGACTATGGAAACTCCTACATTCAAGGCGAATCCGACTCCGGAAGAACTGAAACTACAGACACAGTGGCTCACTGGTAAAAAATAATAAGAAAAGCGGGGAAATTTCCCCGCTTTTTATTTTAAATACTATTTCAGTGGATACCTTTTATTCTTTCCTGATCGTTATTCTAAAAGTACTTCCCTTTCCAACTTCAGTCTGAGATATTTTAATATCTCCGTTATGGTATTCATGAATTACTCTTCTTGCCAACGACAATCCCAATCCCCAGCCTCTTTTTTTAGTAGAATATCCGGGATTGAAAGCATTTCTTGCCTGCTGTTTTGTCATTCCGCTTCCATTGTCTTTTACTTCAACCAGAATATTTTTATTTCTTTCAAAAATTGACATTGTAATAGCTCCTTCCCCTTTCATAGCATCCACCGCATTTTTCACGAGATTTTCAATTACCCAGCTCATCAGAATTTTATTGTGAGGAACCAATACGGTGTAGGTAGGAAGATTCAATGTAAAATTGATTTTTTTGGAGATTCTGGTTTTCAGATAATCATAATTCTCCTGGATCGTCTCATTGAAATTCCTGTCATTCAGTTCAGGAACAGAACCAATTTTTGAGAATCGTTCTGAGATCGTTCTCAGTCTTTCAATATCTTTTTCTATCTCATATACTCCTTCCGATTCAGGATTATCAAGCTTCATAATCTCCATCCACCCAATCATGGAAGATAGAGGGGTTCCGATCTGATGAGCCGTTTCTTTAGCCAGACCTGCCCAGAGATACCCTTCATCTGTCTTTTTGATCGTCCTGAAAAACCAGAATGAAAAACCGAAATACAACAGAATAAACAGTCCCAAAATATAAGGCGAATACCGAAGATTATTAAGCATACGCGAGTTGTCGTAGTATACAAACTGGTTATTTCCATCCGGTACTTTGATCTCAATAGGATCATAATTCTTCTCCATATTCCTGATCAGGTCCTGAAGTTTCTCAGGATTCTTTATGGTGGCTTCAGGAATATTTCTGTAATATCCGAGATCGAGAATAGGATTTTTATATTTATCGGTTACAATGAACGGAATAGTATTGTTGATATTAAGAATATCCGGCAGCAGATCCAGAACATCCGTATCCGGAGTCTTTACTTCCTGCTGTATTCTTATCGCTTTAGAAAGAAGACTGATCCTTTTGATCTCCTCTTTTCTGAGAAAATTAATGAGTGATGTTGAAGCCACTACAATAGCAATCACCAAAGTAGTCATGACAACAAAAATGATCCAGTTATTCAGTCTGGTAAGTATGGATTTTCTCAAAGTTATTTTATTTTAAAACATTCAGGATTTTCTGCAGCTCTGCATTTCCACTTCCCTGGTAGTTATTAATGATAATCGAAAACACATATTTTTTACCATCTTTTGCAGTGTGATATCCGGCAAAAGATTTGGTATCTCTCATCGTACCGCTTTTCATCTTCATTCCATTCTCCTGAACCGGAAAACCATCGTAGTACGCTTCAAACCATGATTGTTTTTTAGCATATAAAAGTGCCTGTACTTCTGCTTTTGCTGCTACATAATTTTGTGGTGAAAGTCCGCTTCCGTCTGCAAAATTGATCATATTAGGATTGATTCCTTTTGATTTCCAGAATTCTTTCAGATAAGAAACTCCGCTTTTAAAGCTTGAATTTCCTTTTTTCTCTTTTCCTAAGGTTTTAATCAATGTTTCTCCATACAGATTGATACTTTTCCTTAGAAACCAATAGACAATCTTATCCAGAGTCGGAGATTGGTAAGTCAAAAGAATATTATTTTTGGGAGCTTCCAATGCCTGCTTGCCTTCTATTTCAAGCTGTGAATTCGTGACTGCTTTTCCTGAAATCTCAATTCCGGATTCTTTCAGCCATTGTTTTACTTCTGCTGCCAGCTGTAAAGGCGGATTAGGAGTAGAACCGGAAACTGTAACCGTTTTTCCTGCCGGAAGCATCCCGTTAATTAACGCGACATCAGAATGAGGTGCGGTAAAGATAAGACTCTGGTCAGAATTGCCGCCTGCTTTCAGATCATTCAGCCATTTCACTCCCTCCAAAGGATAAGAAAAGCTTTTAAAATCTGTTCCGTTAATATTGATATCAAACTGGTTTTCTTTCCAGTTGATTCCCCACACACCGGCTCCGTAATAATTTCCAAGATCGTCCCAGGGCCAGCCTCCGGGAATCGACTGATGGTCAAAATAAGAATCATCAATCACCAGATCTCCTGATATTTTTGTAATTCCTGAGTTTTTAATAGCCTCAATCAGCTTCTTTTTAAAATTTTCAGGTTTATAAGCATCATATCTCCAGCTTCCTAATGTAGGATCACCATTGGAACTGATGAAAAGGTTTCCGTTCAGTGTTCCTCCGGATATATTTCCGGAATAGCTTGAAGTGGTTGTAAAAGTATAATTTTTACCTAAAGTTTCCAGTGCGGCACCAGCCGTAAAAATTTTCTGTGTAGAAGCAGTAGAAAGTCCTTTACTTCCCTGATATTCGTATATAAAGTTGCCATTTTCATCTGAAACATAAAATGATAAGCTGGAAGAAACCGCTCCTGAAGAATCCATGAGATCCTTGGTTACCTTATCCAGTTTCTGTGCAATATTCTGCGCGGCAACCATCTGTACAGAGAGTGTGAGAACAGCAAGTGTTTTTTTCATTACATTGTTATTTGGATCTGAATAATTCTAATCAAATATAGTTAAAATAAAAGCTTTTCATACTCCCTGAGATCATCAGAGCTGAAAAGAATCTGATGGTCAGGCGATTTTTCAAACGACTGATCATAAGTAAAATATTTCTCGTAATCATCTTCATCTATAAAAATATCCATCTGGCATTCTTTTATATAGTTTGATTTTTCTCCGTAATCTTCTACAAAATATCCGGATTCATTCCATTGTTCATGATGGCAGCGCAGACAGTTTTTTTGATGCACCGCTTTATATCCGCATATCTCACAATGCTGCAAACTTTGGAATAACGTTGAAATTTCACTTCGTCTGTCTTCCGGGAAAAGCGAGAGAGGAATTGTTTTTAAAAGCAGGTAATAATTAGGTTCCTGCCATGAAAAATAAAACGTTTCTTCTGGATTGCCAAACGATTTTGTGTGAATCCACATTCTTTGAAGATCATATTCCAGATCGGCTTTTACGATATTTTTAATATTCAGAAGGGTTTTATGATCTCTTCTGATGTTCTGTTTTTCATCAATTTCAATAACAGGCTGCTGTTCCAAAAAATGATTCAGGCACAATGTTGTCTGCCATGAACCTATGGTTCTCATTTTACCTTCACTGCCACAGATTTCACAAGTCTTTACCGACAATTCTGAATATTTGTCTTTGATAATTTTAAGCTTGTTATTAAGTATTTCGTCCTCAGAATACGTGTAGCATCTCAACCCACCGAATTTTTCTTTTCCAAAAACACGGTGTTCCATATTCCAGCCTGCGATGGCAAATTCAAAGAGCAATTTCCGGATAAGCTCTTCCCATCCGGTACTGTTCACTGAAAAATTGGTCAGATTACGTTCTACAAAAAGACTGATCTCTTCTTTGTTCATTAAAGTCTGCTTCCTGCTTCTATTTCGTAAGGTTCTTTACCTTTCTCAAAAATTCTTGTCAGCTCGTTTCCTTCCACCGTAATAGAATCGGCTGTTCTTCTGATCCAGTTTCCTTCTCTAAGGCCTACTACTTTGATATCATTTTGGGTAAGGAATTCCTGAATACGGGTTTCT
>Ga0070682_100000127_pt1 | contig 65316 bp, 52 predicted proteins | sample KBSC63LmetaG_FD_64668 | JGI IMG/M metagenome (GOLD analysis project Ga0070682, IMG submission 64668) | Corn rhizosphere microbial communities from Kellogg Biological Station, Michigan, USA - KBS C6-3L metaG | ecosystem: Host-associated > Plants > Roots > Rhizosphere | place: USA: Michigan...
GTTTGGGCAACGCCACCCGGTCGCTACCGCTCCCGGTTCTGAATTACTCGACCCACGCGTGTACAGTTCAGCAACGAAACACAAAGTCAGAACCGGGAGCGGTAGCGACCGGGTAACTCCGATTACCCCTCGAGTTTGAGTAAGCCGAATTGATTATGAGCACCACTCATGGTTGAGTTTGGACGACCGCCACCCGGTCGCTACCGCTCCCGGTTCTGAATTTGTGCGTGGTTGTTGACGGATGGCCGCTTACGTGGTGAAGTTCACGCTCCGTGGATGCAGACATAACCCCGAGGTCTCCCATGAAACTCTTTCTCAAGTATGGTCTTGCCGCAGCCGCAGTCGTCGTGTTGTGGACCGTTATTATTCGCAACCTCATGGGCGTCGGCGCGAACTCGACAGCCAACATGGCCGCGCCGATCCTCTTCAACCTCGCACAAATCATCGCAATATTTTTGGGGATGATCCGGCGCCAGCGCGAAAGTGGCGGGATAACCTTCAAAGAGGGTTTAAAAACCGGCGTGGGAATCTCGTTCGTGTATGCCGCAGCCGCTTGCCTGTTTTTCGTTGTGGAGTATTTGGTGGTGGGACCAAAACTGTTTGTCGCTGAAGCTGCGGCTCCTGGTGAACCACTCGGTAAAGTCGCGATACAGGCGTTCGCTGGTCTGTTCTTCGTCTCGCTAATCCTCGGCTTGTTCTATTCCACGGTCATTTCGTTCCTGCTCGCGAAGCGGCTGTCGCGTTTGAATTAAGGAACGAGCACAACCTTGCCCAGATTTTTTCGCAACTCCAGGTACTGATGCGCTTCGCCCGCCTGAGCGAATGCGAACGTTTTATCCACGTGTGGTCGCACCCAGCCTTCGTTCACTCCAGCCAGGATCGCCGTCATCCAGACCGCCACCTTGTCGGGTTCGTGCCACATGTGGCCGAGGTTCAAACCAAACACGCCGCGATTTTTGTTTAATAACCCGAGCGGATGAAACCGCGGCATTTGCAGCGCTGCCTTAAGTAGTTTCAACTTCCCTGCCACCCCATTGGCGGATGCAGCCGAGACGCCAAACATTCCCAGGCGTCCGGTGTGGCGCAGCGCCGCGTAACTCTTCTTCCAGTGACTGCCGCCAATCGGATCGATAACCAAATCAACACCTCGTCCTTCGGTTAGTTCCTTCAGCAGCGGCAGCCAGTCCTGATTGCGGTAATCGATCGCGTGATCGAGACCGCGTTCCTTCAGGAACTGATGTTTGCCGGGACTGGCGGTGCCGTAAGTGGTGGCACCGATCCACTTCGCGATGTCGAGTGCAGCCAGACCGACCCCGCCGCCCGCATTGTGAATCAAAACCGATTCGCCTTCATGCAACGAACCCATGACGTGGAGCAGCGCGAAGGCAGTCAGGTAATTGACGGGTATTGCGGCGGCTTCTTCGAACGACAACGTCTCAGGCTTTTCAAACAGTTGGTTCTCAGCGACCGCAACCTTCTCTGCCTGTCCACCAAACCGCGTCATCGCCATCACGTGTATTCCCACCAGCGCGGTATCAACATCGGCGCCAACCGCTTCGATCACTCCGGCGACCTCGTAACCCATCACGCAAGGTTTCTTTGGCCCATCAGGATATAAACCCTGACGCGCCAGTATGTCGGCGAAGTTCAAACCGGCAGCTTTGACGTTGACGACTACTTCGCCCATGGCAGGCACAGGATCTGGCGCTTCCTGAACCTGCATCACGCCGATATCGCCGGTGGTAGTTGTAACAACCTGTCGCATGACGCTCCCCTTTTGGAGTGCGGTGACCTGTCACCGCTTTCTCTTCGCGGCGGCTTGACGCCGCGCTCTTTAACGAAACACTGCGAGAGGTCGCAGCGAAACCAAAGCGGTGACAGGTCACCGCACTCCAAAATCGCGGATGGCGTTCGCAAGTGTCTGGCTATTATCAAACACCCTTCAACGTTTGGATTTCTTTCGCGGCGTTCGTGTTTGGTCGCCGCGAAGAATGTCAACGAGCGACACGCCGTCGTCGTACAACAGATTTGGTTTCGCTGCGACCTGTCGCAGCGTTTTATTAGAGACCGCGGCGTCAAGCCGCCGCGAAGAAAAAGCGGTGACAGGTCACCGCACTCCAAAATCGCGGATGGCGTTCGCAAGTGTCTGGTTATTAACAAACGCCCTTCAACGTTTGGATTTCTTTTGCGGCGTTCGTGTTTGGTCGTCGCGAAGAATGTCAACGAGCGACCCGCCGTCGTCGTACAACAGGTTGGAGATTTTCCAGCCACTGCCTTGCGCAACCAGTTGAAAGGTGATGGTGTGTTTGACGCCGAAGTTTTCAAAAGTAACCGGCACTTCGGCGGCATGGGCGCCAACCGTCTCCCGTCCGACCAGGAAATTCTTGATTTCCATGTCCTGCGCGTTGAAAAGCGGATCGCCGTCTAGTGCTCCAACCTCATCGCCGGCTGAGTGAGCATCGCGCCACAGCAAGCCCGCAAGCGTCTCATCAAAAAACTTGTCCAACAACGCGCGACTTCTGGTTTGAAAGAACGGGCTACGCTTTTTGTGTTGTGCGTAAAGGTTAATCACAACTTGCCGAGGCGAGACTGCGCGCGGTGATTGCGTGCGCTGCCATGCGGTAACGGAAAAGCTGACGGCAAGCAGTATCAGGCTCAAAGGCAGAAGTTTGGTAATTTTCATGGGTCGTGGAGCTCGTAAGTCCTAAGAACGTTTTCGCGGTTTGCGCTCATTGCGGGACGCCCGCGGTCCCGGTAAGAAAGCTGCCTAAAGTTAAAGGCGCAGATTTGTGATCTCTGCGCCTCAACGTAAATACAACTAGCGGCTCGCTTATGATGCGCTCTTGGCTGCAGTGTCAGTCGTAGTCTTGTTTGGCTGCGGCGTGATTCGCAGGTAGGGCTTTGGCGCTTTCCAGCCGGCGGGAAATTTCGCCTTCGCGTCTTCGTCAGACATCGAGGGGACGATGATCACGTCGTCGCCATCTTTCCAATTGACGGGAGTCGCCACGCTGTACCTGGCGGTAAGCTGCAACGAATCAATCACGCGCAGAATCTCGTCGAAGTTGCGACCAGTGCTTGCCGGGTAAGTAATCATCAATTTGATTTTCTTGTCCGGACCGATGATGAAAACCGAACGCACGGTAAAGATGTCGCTGATTTCCGGATGAATCATGTCGTAGAGTTCGGCCACCTTATGGTCCGGATCCGCAATCACCGGGAAATTCAAGGCGGTGCCCTGCGTCTCACGAATATCTTCGGCCCATTTGGTATGCGAGTCGGTCTTGTCGACGCTCAAGCCGATCACCTTGACGCCGCGTTCATCGAATTGCGGTTTCAGCCGCGCACATTCGCCGAGCTCTGTGGTGCAAACGGGGGTGAAGTCCTTGGGGTGAGAAAACAGCACCGCCCAGCTATCACCGATCCAATCATGAAAGCGAATCGGGCCTTCGGTCGTCTCCGCTGTAAAGTCGGGTGCAACGTCGCCTAAACGTAATGCCATTTCAATCTCCTTCGCGTTAAGAACTCCCTTCGACCTGGCAAAGGGACGGGTTTCGGGTTGGGTATTTGATGAGTCCTGAAGGCTTTTACTCCCAAACTCCGCGGCAAGTCAAATCACACTGAAGGCGGGTAGGGACCTGATTTGAAACCCTCTGTGGAACGTCCGTGTCCTCTGTGTCTCTGTGGTGAGGGTTTGCCCCAACTTTTTTCACCACGTCAACCTCCGCTGGCTGATTTACCGCCTACTCGTCATTGGTGCTATCATCAACTCCCCTGATTTCCCCTGAATTGTGAGTGTTCCTCCGTTCCCCCGGTCTGGAACCATGTCCGCCGAAACCGTCAAACCTGTGACCGCTCCCGATCACGCGAAGCCAGAGCTGCGCGAAGATCTTTATCGCGCAATCTTCAGACACTCAAATGAAGCGATTGCGATTCTCAATCCCACTGGCTACTACCATGAACAAAACGCCGCGCATGAACAGCTGTTCGGTTATTCCGATGAAGAGCTCAGAGATCAGAAGCCGGTAATTCAGGTTCACACTGACGATCCGCTGGACCTCCCGGCAGTGCTTGCGGCCGAGGGCGAGTATCGCGGTGAAGTTCGTATCAATACCCGGACCGGCCAGGCGAAACACATCAACCTATCTGCTTTCTCAATTCGTAACGATGCCGGCCAATTAGTTTGTTATGTAGCCATCACGCGCGATATCAGCGAACGCCGCCGCACTGAAAGACGATTAGCGTTGCAGTACGCCGTGACTCAAATTCTGTCCGAATCCCTCGAGGTCTCTGAAGGTGCACAGAAAATTCTGCGTGCTGCCTGCGAAACGCTCGACTGGGAAGTCGGCGTGCTTTGGAAGATCGAACCCGGCGAACAGGTTCTGCGATGTGTTGAGATTTGTCACCATGGCCCAACGCGAACTCCTGAGTTCGATCACATGACGCAGACTCTTACTTTCGGTAAGGGCGTCGGCCTTGCTGGACAAATCTGGCAGCGGGGTAAGCCTTACTGGGTAGACAATGTCACCACGGAGCCAGCCCTGCCTCGCGCGCCTGTGGCCCTGCGCGAGGGACTGCATGGCGCCTTTGGTTTCCCTATTCTGGTAGGGAATGAAACCTGGGGCATACTCGAATTTTTCAGCCGCGAAATCAGGGCGGCCGACGATGAATTGTTGAAGCTGGCTTCTGGTATTGGCGGGCAAATTGGACAATTTACGCAACGCAAACGCGCCGAGTTGGAACGAGCTGAGATGTTCGAACGCGAGCGCGCGGCTCGTGCTGACGCCGAAAAAGCAAACCGCTTGAAGGACGAGTTTCTCGCGACGCTCTCTCACGAATTGCGCACGCCTTTGAATGCAGTGATCGGCTGGTCGCGCATGTTGGGCTCAGGGCGGCTAGACCGCGATAGCGCGCGGCACGCTTTGGAAGTAGTCGAACGCAATGCCTGGGCGCAGAAGCAGATCATTGAAGACATTCTCGATGTGTCGCGCGTCATCACCGGCAAACTGCAGCTAAACCTTGCTCCAGTCGATCTGGTCGCAGTTGTCGATGCGGCGCTGGACGCCGTCAGACCGGCGATGGAAGCGAAAGAGATCAAGATCGAGACAATTATTGACGCGAGTCTCCGCCCGATTTCCGGTGACCCTGATCGGTTGCAGCAGGTGGTGTGGAACGTGCTGGCAAATGCGGCGAAGTTTACTCCCAGTGGCGGCAGCGTTCAGATCTCCGTGCAAATGCAGGACAGCTACGTATTGATCAAGGTGAGCGACAGTGGTCCCGGCATCGCGCCTGATTTTCTGCCGCATGTTTTCGAACGTTTCCGGCAGGGAGATGGCTCGACAACGCGAACCCACGGAGGGCTGGGATTGGGCCTCGCCATCGTTCGACACCTTGTCGAACTACATGGTGGCACCATCATGGCCGAGAATCGCAGCAACACCGCGGGTACTACTTTCACCATTCGCTTGCCTTTACCAAGCGGTGAACTGCGAAACGCTACGCTGGCGAATGCCGCCGCAGCTTTTGGCGACGTCCAACCCGAACAACCGAGTCTCGAAGGACTTCGCATTCTCATCGTTGACGACGAAGTCGACGCGTTGGATTTGATCACGGTGGAACTGGCGCAATATGGTGCGAAGGTGACGGCCGTGACGAATGCGGATGACGCCTTGAAGGCGCTTGAAGAAAACGAGTTCGATCTACTTATTAGCGATATCGGAATGCCCAGGGTTGACGGTTATGAGTTGATTCGCAGGATTCGGCGGAAGGAAGCTGGCGCAGACAAGCGACTGCCCGCGGTGGCGCTGACCGCTTACGCGCGAGTTCAGGATCGCATGCAGGCAATCCTGGCCGGCTATAGCACGCACGTCGCCAAGCCGGTTGAATCGAATGAACTGGTAACAGTAGTTGCAAGCTTGGCTGGCCGGCTCGGAAAGAGTTAAAGCGCCAAACAAGTCTCCGCTCCAATAGAAATTTCCTGATACACTCACGCCCATGGTCAAACGCTGTGGCTGGGCCAAAACCGACCTCTCGATTGCCTACCACGATCATGAATGGGGAGTTCCGGTTCACGACGACCGCACCTTGTTTGAGTTTCTTATTCTGGAAGGCGCGCAGGCAGGTTTGAGTTGGGAGATTATCCTGAGAAAACGCGAAGGCTATCGCGCGGCATTCGATGGTTTTGATCCGGAAAAGGTAGCTCGCTATACAGCGCGAAAATGTGCGGCGCTGCAGCAAGACGAGCGGATTATTCGCAACCGTTTGAAAATAGCCGCTGCAGTTCAAAACGCTAAAATGTTTCTTGCCACGCGCGCTGAGTTCGGCAGCTTCGACAAATACATCTGGCAGTTTGTTGATGGCGTTCCTAAAAAAAGAAAACGCGGACAGGAGTTACCTACTCACACTGTGGATTCAGACGTGATGAGCCGCGACCTGCGCCAGCGAGGTTTCACGTTTTTCGGCTCAACCATCTGTTACTCCTTCATGCAGGCTGTCGGCATGATCAACGATCACAACGCGGATTGCTTTCGTTACCGCCAAGTTTCGTGAAGGTTTTGGGTACCGCCTTTAGGCGGGCTGTTCGGGTTGTGCAACTAACAAAGCGCGCCTGAAGGCGGTACTCCAAACTATTAGTCGGCACACAACAGTCAAAGATCTTAAGGAGTGACCCAATGTTTAGACTGAATGCCGTGATCCTCGCGTTTCTGATTTGCATTGTCTCGCTGAGCTGTCAGAGTTATTCGACCGGATTACAGCAAAGCATAGCCCGTGCGGATGAAACGGCGGCGACCGGCGCCTTGCGCACGATTGCCACCGCTCAACAAACTTACTCGGTCACAAACGGCGGCGCTTACGCAAGTTTTCAACAACTATGCGCGGGCGGGTATCTCGATTCGCGTTTTAATTCTGAAAAGCCGGTACTGAAAGACTACGTGTTAACGATGGAGGCGGGAACACTCTCCGAAGGCCCTTACTTCCATGCTATTGCTGAGCCGACGGGAACTGGTCTACAGGCGGGCAGGCACTTTTATATCGACCAATCGTCAATCTTGCGGGTTAACGCTACGCAACCAGCGTCTGCGAGCGACCCGGTTGCCGAGCGCTAAATGTTGCCGGATCCCTGACTTCTCCCTTGACGGGGAAAGCGGGGGCAGGCCTCTTCCTGACCTTGAGGCATTTAGGTAGCTCTGTATTTGGAGATTGAAAGCCCTTCCACTTGGATGTCTCAGTTCAACAGTATTTAGCTCGGCGCCCGGAAGGGCCCGGTCTTTTGTATTACTCAGCCTCGTCTCAATGCCAACAAACACGTTTAGGGAATGATTTCCTGGCCAGCCGCGTCTCGTCGTAGCTGATCGATGATGGATCGAATGGCGGGCGCGAGGCCGCCGTTTGGAGCTAACGCCAGATACTTCTCGTAGGCCATAACCGCATCTTTATACTTTTGCTGCTTCTCATAGGCAGCGCCCAGGAGTTGGTAAATCACCGGCTCAGATTCTGAAAGCTGATCGAGCGCCTTGCGAAACTCGACGATCGCTTCCTCATATTTTCCCTGGTCTTCAAACACCCGCGCCAGACCCACGTGCGCTTCCGGCTGAAAGCCATGCGCTTCCCTGATCGCGCGACGAAACGATTTAATCGCCTCCTCGGTAAACGCAGCCTCGCGGTTGATTCTTCCTTCAACGGCAGACGCCTCCGGATAAACCGGTCGAGCGCGCCTGGCAGCGTCTATCTCGTCCAAAGCGGATTGATAGTCATTTAGATCGAGCAGCACCCGCGCGAGGCCGACGCGCGCAGCGGGGTAAGCCGCGCGCAACTTTAGCGCGTCACGGTAAAGCCGGACGGCTTCCTGTCGCGCCGCATCGTCGTCTCTGGCTTTCTCGCGCGCATCCTCGGCTCGCTGGAATAGGAGCTCGGCTTGATCGGTGCTTCGTATTAACTTAACGGCGAGGTTGCGTCTACCGGCGACCAGCGGCAAGCTCGTTTCCTTAAATCCTAAGGCCCGCACGCGGACTATATGGCGGCCAGCAGAAACATTATTTATCTCCAGCGAGCCGGTTGAGTCAGTAACGCCGCGGCGAATTTCATCAACCCACACTATTGCGTTGGGCTCGCTCGTCAGGGTGAGACTTGCGACGCTAGTCGGTGTCGCGCGCCGCGTCTGAACTGCGTTAGCGGGAACTAGTGACAGAATGCTGATCAAAATCAATGCTGGAAAAACTTTGTAAGCCATCGGCCGCATCATTAACCTTACTCCTTGTTCCCTTGTTGCCTTCAAGCGAATTAATTGCGGGCGCTCAAAAACATGACTCTCGTCGCGCAGTCTCAGGGTCAGGAAGGGGGCCTGCGCCCGCTCAGTCTCATCAGTTCAAGACAAGCGGGGGCAGGCCCCCTTCCTGACCCCGAGACTGCGCATCTTGATCTGTAGCTTCTCAAGACTCTGCCTACTGCCTACTGCCTTCTGCCCGCTGCCTTCTGCCTTCCGCCTTCTGCCCGCTGCCTTCTGCCTTCTGCCTTCTGCCTTCGGCTACTGCCTTCCGCCTTCTATTCCTCGTGCTCTTCGCCGGTCACACGTCGTTTGCGCACTGACGAGTCTTCCGGACTTTGGCCCGGCTCCCCAGCTGCTGCGGTTTTCTGAGTCACCGCGCGCGTGCCCACCGTCGAGCGAAACTTTCCGTTCTCGTCGTAAAGTCTCTGATACTGCAACCGGTTGCGCACAACGCCCTGCACATAGCCGCGTGTCTCCTTGAACGGCACGGCTTCGGCCCATTCATCCAGGTCCGCCGGCAGCGACGCGCGCCATTGCACGGCGCGCAGTGGTCCCGCGTTATAGGCTGCCGCCACATACTCGATGCGCCCGAACTTATCAATCTGGTCCCGCAGGTAAGCCGTGCCAAGCTGAATGTTCAGCCGTGGCTCGTAAAGCGACTCTTCAGTAATCGTCCGTTCAACGCCGTACTTCTTCGCCGTCAGCGTGCCGGTCGGAACCAATAACTGCATCAAGCCATACGCGCGAGCGCCCGACCGAGCCCGCGACATGAAAACTGTTTCCTGTCGAATCAACCCAGCAACCTGATAAGGATCGAGATTTCGCGCGCGTGATTCCTGCACGATGATGTCCCAGTAGGCCAGGGGGTAAAAAACGTCCCATTCTTCTCGCGTCAACTCTTCCGGCTTCATCTGGGAATAATCGGGAAAGCTTTTCTTAAGCACGTTGAGCGCTCGAACGTTGTCTTCTTCCGAACGATAGACACGCGCAATGGCCAGGTTCACTTTCGGACTCGTGCCGGCTGGATCCGAAGCCGCCGCCAACTCTTCCAACGCCCAATCGTTAAGGCCGGTATTATTCAGCTCATCTGCCTTGCCAATCAGCTTGTCTGCGTCCGCGCCCACAGTTTCTTCCGCGACGGTTACGGTTTGCAGGTTCGCAATCGCACGCGCCATCACTGAACCAGACGGATATGTTTGCGGCGGCACAGTGCCGGCGCCGCCGCGTAACATCGCATCCAGCCGCTGCTTGGCGAGATAGCCATACCAGTTGGCGTCGTAACGGCCGAGCACAGCGTGATAAAGCGCCCGCGCTTCCGCAAGTTTTCCGGCGCGTTCTGAATCGCGCGCGGCCCAATAACCGGCGCGGCCGCGATTGTCAGTGTTCTTGTCTGCGTAGTAAGCCAGATGCTCGGTGAGCAATTTTGACGACTCGGCGAAGTTTTTATCGGTGTGCGCTTGCCAGGCCAGATCAAATTGCGCCTGCGCGACTTCAATCGAGTCCTGATAGCCAGTCACGGCGGAGCGCGCGAAGTACATGGCGTCGACGTCGTTCCTGGCCTCCTTAGCGATCTGTGAAAGCGATACGAGCGCTCGCGGCGTAAACGGACTTGACGGATAAGCGCGCTTGAGTTCTTCCACGGTTGCGCGAGCTTGTTCCCACTGTTTCTGACGCGCGTAGGTTTGGGCCACGTTGTAAAGAGCCTCGGCGCGAATCTCGCCACTGGACGAGGGAATCGCGTTCAGAGCGCTGATCGCATCCGCTATTTTTCGGACGTTAGCTGCCGCGATCACACGTCGCAATTGTGCTTCAGCCGTTGCCGTTGTGGAGTATCTGGCGAAAGCGTCGCTGTATGCCTGGGCCGCATCGGCATACCGTTTTGACTGATACAGTTTTTCGGCGCGTCCGATCGCCTCTTCAGCAGACGCGGGCGAAAGCGTAGAACCAAGCCGTGCGATTGCGGTCGCGGCTTCACTGCTTTCCGCTGAAGCCGGCGCAAAGAAATAGAGTCGCCGGTAAGCTGCCAGTGCGCGAGTCGAATCGGAAGTTTGTTCCGCGGCCCTTGCGGTCTGTAACAGCGCCGCCGCGTCGTCGTTTGCAGCCAGCTCCTTTAGCATGGCGGGAACAGCCGCCACATTTCCGGTGCGATTCAGCAAGCTTGCAACGCGTAACGCCGATTCACGAGCGCGGGTTGACGAAGGGTAGTCGCGCAACAGTTGTTCAAACGCGATGCGCGCTTCCGGCAACTTGCCTGCTTGTTCCAGTGCGTTAGCGCGCATGAACAAAGCGTAGTCGCCGAGCGCGCTGTAATCAGGAACGATAGAGGTATCGAGCAAACTCGCAGCGCCCGCAAAATCTTTGGCGTTAATTTTGATGCGCGCCCGCACGATCCTCGCCAAAGCCGCTGCTTTGGTTCGCGGAAAGTCCGATTCCATCCGAGCGAGCACATCGTCGGACGGCAACACGCCGTTGCGCGTCATCGCGCGCAAGCTCTCCAGCGCTTTTACTTCAGCCGCAGTCTGTTGGCGGGTAATGCAGCTCGCGGTCAGGAAAAAAGGCAGGGAACCTCCGATTACCACCACGATGCCGACGACAATCAGCGTAAGACGATACTTCCCTAAATTGATCACAATGCTGCCCCCTAAAACAGTTTCGAGTTTCGAGTTCAGAGTTTCGAGTTTATCGTTCGCGCTTATGTTCAATACTGCAACACGCGACTTATCTCAACTCGTAAGCTCAAAACTCGAAACTCGAAACTCGAAACCCGAAACCCGAAACCCGAAATCCAAACGTTAGTCGTTTTTTACGCCGAAACAGTTGCTCCCGGATAAGCGGCGCCGAGCTTGTTTTCGTCTCCTTCGGCCAGCGTGCTCACCAGTTCGTTATGAAAGTAATCATAACGCTGCGCCACCTCGGGTTTGACGCGCTTGTCATACATCTCTCGCGAACGATCGATGTATTCGCGCAAACGCTGGTAGAGATCACCCTCGGCGCGGCCTTCGGCCACTTTCTGTTCGTTGTAAAGCTTGATTTCAGAAACTAAGAGCCGTGCGAAACGTCGCGCATCGGAATGCAGCCGGCGTTCTTCGTCACCGGAAACTTCGACGGGCAGTTCCGCATCAGCACCATACCGTCGTCGGGGACTCGCCGCTGGAGCAGAAGCTTCGGGCGGCGGTGTAGCTTCGATAGCAGGCGCTACTTCAGCCACAACTTCCGGCTGGGCCTCAACGACCGGAGGCGCTTCCTCCATTGGTGTCTCAAACTGCGGCGCGGCTTGAGGCTGTGCAGCTTCAGGTTCAACCCACTGCGTTGACGCTTCGACCTCGGCCACTGGTGACGCCGGCGCACTTTCCTCGACCACCGGCGTTACTTCATCGTATTCGACAGTCGGCGTATAAACCGGCTCGGGCGCAGATGGCTCACGCGCGGGCTCTGCAGTCGCGGCGCTGGGCGCGGCGCGCGCAACCAGCAACTCCACGGCCATTCCCGCAACGCGCACCAATGTTTCGATGGCTTCGAGATTGATTGCTTCAGAATCCAGGTCGGCCGAGTCGGCATACAAAACAGCAACAGCGCGGTCCCTGACGACCAGAGGCACAGCAACGATTCGCGCGGGTGGTTCATCACCCAGGCGATTCAAAATCATGTGGTTTTCCGAATGAGAGCCTGGACTACCGCTCCAGGGCGAACGCGATCTCGCAGCTTCTCCGACAGCTGTGTCAGCCGCTACCGGAATGGACATTTGGTGGATCGCGTTATCACCGACCGTTCCTTCAAAACCACGTGCGCGCCAGCCGATGCTCTGATCACCTTTGATAACAAAGAAAGCAACGCGTGGCGCAAACGCGGCAGCTCGGTTAACGAGCAATTTCAGAATTCCAGCCTGCGAATCCTGCTCGTCGATCTCTTCAATCGCAGCCTTGACGATGGCCATTTCGCTCGACGCTTTTTTCTGCGACGATTCAGTAGCCGCGAAGTCAACGCCTTCGTCGTGTGCTGTTTTCAGATGTTCTGCGATTGAAGTCGCGAGCCCGCCCTCGAGTCCCACTTCACCCTGGCGATCCAGCATGCGACTGAGCGACTCGTTCAGCTGGCTCTGCAGCGCCGCTATTTCCTGTTTGATTCCACCGATGCGCCCTTCGATAAAGCTCTCTATCTCTTTGCGCAAGCTCTCTTCCAATTGTCCGCTAACCACAGTGTGTGTTCCTCCATTGAAGGCTGTTTTGACGCGCGCCCTTGGGTGAGAAGCAATACGGGATGAACGCTTTGGAGACTTGCGGGGGGCGATGAGTCTCTTGATGGATTATGGACGCGTGGTAATAAGCGCGTCAAGAATTCGTTTTATGCGGTATTAAGAATCGGGCCATTCCCGCCGCGAACGTTTCTTGCTAGCGGATTGACACGATTTCGGTCGTTAAGTTATAAGTCCGAAACAGCCTCGGGCGATCGGTAAGCGGTGATTTTTCACTAATAATCAATGAATGCCACGATTTTAGTAGTCGACGATAACGACGATAACCGTGAGCTTTTGCAACTCCTGCTGGCGAACGCAGGTTATCAGGTGTGCGAAGCTGGAAATGGCATCGAGTGCCTGTCGGCAGCTCGCATCAAGCCGCCAGACCTCATCCTGCTCGATTTGTCGATGCCCGTAATGGATGGTTGGAAAGTTCTGGAGGAGTTGAAAGCCGATCCGCGCACCAGGGACATTCCCTGCATTGCCGTCACGGCACACGCCGAGCTCGACCGTCACGAAGCCCTCGCTAACGGCTTCAAAGCCTACGTCTCCAAACCTTTCATGGGAGACGCACTGATCAAGACGATTGCCGAAATACTTGAAAAGCGCCAGGCGACGGAGCAGGAACTCAAAGTCTGCTAGCCATCCATCTCTCCGTTTATCATTTGTGCGAAATCACCACCTGCTGAATTGAAGGCGGGAGCTGATGAATTTCGCTTCGCGAAAAACCGGCATTCGCAAACATTCGTTCCAACTCACTAAAGGTATAGGCATCACCGCTCGGCGTGCTGCCCAACATCATCAAACTGAAGCCGGCGGTCTCAGGCGGCGAGATGCGATCTTCATTCGGCACGAATTCGAGCGTCACGGCGCGGCCACCGGGAGCGAGTGCCGCATGCACCTTCCGCAGTAGTTTCTCGTTTGTTGCCGGATCGAAGTGATGAAGAAAATTCGTTAAGAGCACCAGGTCGTAGCCTTCGCCGTAATCAACATCAAACGCGCTGCCGGGTATTGTCGAGTATCGATCCGCAACGCCCCTCGCCTCGGCATTCTCTTTCGCAACTTCGAGCACGTTCGCCCAATCAAGCGCGACCACCGACGCTTGCGGATTTTTTTCTGCAAAGGCGATTCCGTAAAGACCATGACCCGCCGCGATATCAAGAATCTTGAGTTTTTGATCCGCCGCCGGATCGATGAGTTGCGCGGTGAGTTGCGCCGGCAGGGCCATCATGGCCGCCATGCCGCGCGCAAACTTCACCCAGATCGGATTTTCCGGCGCCACTGTTCCGCCATCATCCATCAACGTGCCGCCGCGGCGAACAACGGCAGCGAGGTCTCTGTAACCGTCCATCAAAGTTGTAGAAGCGATGAACTCGGTGGCACTGCCGAGATAAGCGGGCGAACGTTTATCAAGGAAGATAGCTGAGTCTTGTGTCAGGCCATAGCGATTTCCATCCTTTGAAAGGAACCCCATGATGCAAAGAAAATCGCAGAGCACGCGCACGCCGCGCTCCGCTGCATCGCACCTTTTTGCAATCTCCGCCGCAGTAGTGTTTCCTTCACCAATCGCGGTGAAAATCTCAAGCTCAATAGCCGCCTTCAATGCTTCGGTTTGCTGATAAGCGTTGATAGTTTGAAAAAACAGTTGGGGAGATGGTTGTTTTGTTGATGGGGTAGTCATTTTTATTAGGGCTCCGATCTGTAATTTGGTTTTGGACTTTGAACTTTGGACTTTGAACTTTGCTCCTGGCTTCTGACACTCAAACTTTAACCGACACAAAAAGCAAAGCCCAAAGTCCAAAGACCAAAGATCAAATCGTTATGGAGTAAACGCGCGGAAAAACTCAATTCCGGAATAGGTCATTCGCAGGGCCTGGCCGTTTGCGAAGGTATCGAAAACGAGACGGTCGGCATCGCTTGGATCACCGGCGGGCCGAAAGACATGAGGCTCAATGGCGGCCATCGGTTGATCGCCGCCAACCAGCAATTCGCCCTTTCTGATCACGTTGCGGACGCTGCCATACCAGGGACTGTCTGAATGAAAATGACCCGTGTAGGCGTCCCACTCCTTTGGATAATCAAACTTCTTCGGTCCGGCGTAGCGTTCATTCGTCCACCAGTCCTTGCCGTGAAAGGCTTCGACGACGACATCTTTTTCGCGTCCGAAGCTAAGAAAAAATAGTTCGAAGTTCGGGTGCGTCACGAAAAAAGTATCTGGACCTGCTTGTTCGAGAATAATTCGCGACCCGGCGTAGTGCAGAGTCAATTGATCCCCCTCGCTGGTCAACACCAGTTTGCGATCGCCGGCAGTCGATGCGAGCGTAAATGTGCCGGCGTAATCCGCTGCGTTTTTGATCGACGTGGGAGCGGGTGGCGGCGGCGGAGCGGCGGGCAGGTCCTTCCCTTGCGATGCAGCGCTTAACAAAGCCAAGGCATAACGGACGACCGCAATCGGCCGGTAACCTCCGGGCAATCGTGAAGCGTTCACTGAGGCAAACGCGGCAATGCCATCGGTAACGTCTGCGTACATCGCCGAGCTGAAGGCGACCATTCCCCCAGTGTGGCGCAGCAGCGTGTGCGCGTTTGTGTCGCTGACCCACAGCCCGTATGTGTAACTCGCATCCTCGCCACGAAATGGGGATTTGATCACCGGCTTCGTAAACAGGTCGAAGGCTTTTTCAGAAAGCACCCGCGCCTTTGGCCCAGCTCCCCGATGCAGAAGCATGTACAGGTAGTTCGCCATGTCGTCGGCGGTTGCGGCAATACTTCCCGCCGCTTCTGAAACCTCGAGCCAGGGCGCTTCCACCAGCTGTCCTTTAACTGGGAAAGGCCGATCCGGTCTCAGCGGCCCATAACCAATCGCGAGGCGATCGCGAATGTCGTTTGAGATCACGGGAACACTGGAGTTCATACCCAGCGGCAGCAGCACACGCTGGCGCATCGATTCAGCAAATGGTTTTTTGTCAATTGCTTCGATGAGAAAGCCGAGGATGGCGTAACCGATGTTCGAATAGACCCACCGTGTGCCCGGTTCAAAACCAACACGCAGAGTCGTCCCCACCACGCGGTTTAGGAGCGGAACTCCGGAGAGACCTGAGGTGTGGCTCAGTAAATGATGGGTGGTGATAGGAGAAAATTTCGAGTCGAACTTGAGCCATGGCAAGTAGGTCGTTACCGGCTTCTGCAAATCAATCCTGCCCTCTTCCGCTAACTGCAGCACTGCGATCGCAACGAACGACTTCGAGATAGAACCAATTTCAAAAAGTGTTTGCGGGGCGACTTTGATTCCCGCCTTAACGTCGGCGAAGCCGTACTGCGACGACCGCAATGGTCCGTTGCGATCAACTAGTGAGAGCGTCAATCCCGGTGCGCCAACTTCCGACAGATGGCGAACGACAAACTCGTCAAGTCGCTGGTACGCGGCGGCGTAACGAGGCGCATCGCGTTGAACTGTCGTGGCTGCGAAAGCGCGGCGGCCGAAACCCAGCTGGTGCAGGGCAACGAGCCCCGCGCCGGCCTTGATTCCATTTCCCAGTAGTTGACGTCTATTTAAATTCACTTAGGCAAACCTCGTTTAGCGATTAATTCCATCACGTCACAAAACCTGTCGAGCTCGCCCAGTGTCGTGTAGACATTCGGCGTGATACGAATGCCCTGAAACTCCTCGTGGACGATCGGCGTGGCGAAGATTTTATGATTCTGAAATAAATAACTGCCAATCGCCGACGGGTCAGTTCCTTCAATCTGCACATTTGCGATCGCGCACGACTGTTGCGGATCGAATGAAGTGTTGAAACGAACGTTCGGCAGGCCCTTCAGGTGATTCATCCAATAGCGCGAAAGGTAACGAAGTCGGGCTTCTTTCCTTTTACCGCCAATGCCGTTGTGAAACAGCAGGGCTTCGCCGATTGCAAGTTTTGGCGCCGCCGAGTGCGTTCCAATTTCTTCAAACTTACGAATGTCGCCGGCTTGTTTCGACTCCGCCGCCATCATCGGCCAAATCTTCGGGATCTTGTCTCGCTTGATATAGAGCAGGCCGGTTCCTTTCGGCGCGTAGAGCCACTTGTGCAGGCTGGTGCCGAAGTAATCGCAACCCAGGTCCTTCTGTTTGAAATCAAATTGCGCAAACGAATGCGCGCCGTCGACGATCGTCTCGATTCCTCTGGCGCGTGCCAGGTCGCAAACCGCTTTCACCGGAGTAATCTGCCCGGTGATGTTGACCTGGTGCGCCATCAGGATCAGGCGCGTGCGGCTGGTAATTCCCTTCTCAAACGCAGCGACAATTTCGTTCAGGTCTTTGGGCGGGATCGGTATCTTAATCAGTTTTAGTGTTAAGCCTTCGCGACGTTCACGCTGGCGTAGCGTTGTCAGCATGCGCGGATAATCCTGCGTTGTTGTCAGGATTTCGTCACCCGATTTCAAATCCATTCCCATCAGCAATACTTCGAGCGACTCTGAGGCGCCGCGCGTGATCGCAATCTCTTCCCGATCGCAGCCGAACAATTCGGCGAGGCCGGTGCGTATCGTCTCCGATTGCGGCTCGAGAATCTGCCACATGGTGTACGCCGTCGCGTCCTCCTGTTGCCAGATGTAACGAACCAGCGCTTCGGTGACGATACGTGGACTGGGACTGACACCACCGTTATTGAGATTGATGATGCCTCGTGTAACCGTGAACGAATTTTGAATGACAGACCAGTAGTCTTCATCCATCGCAGCCTGGTCAGCCGTGAGGTGGGCCACGCTCCTGGTCGCGCCCTGAATGTCTTTGAACAAAGAAGCGACCGTCGCCGAAGAAAGCGCGGCGAGCCCAAGCCCCTTGCCGGCCAGCGAGATGAAATTTCGCCGTGGGTACTCCAGCGACTTGCCCAAAAAGTCAGTCATGGCCTGGCCTTGTCTTTCGTCATTGAGTCCTGTTTAGAAGGTGGGAAAATTGCGGGAAGGTGATGTGTCTTCCACCCTTCGCGTCCTGCGGCCTCGACGATTTTGATTTCTATCTTTTGCGATTCTTTGGTCCTGGTGGGCTGGAATGCGACCAAATATTGGCTACGTACGTCGTGAACGATTTCACGGACAGCTGTCGCGAGGTCGGACAAATTCTTCACCAGGAACAGTCGGCCACCGCTCTCGGCGGCAATCGTAGTCAAAAGGCTTTCTGCCCTAACTCGCGGGCTTTCGCGTATTAAACCCGAGGTGTCGTCCAGCATGAAAACCATACCGATAACAAATACCGGCACCTTGGTTTCGTGCAGCAAGCCAACCACTTTTTCCAAACCGTAAAAACTGCTCCGGTCTTCGCCGTCGGTAATAATGATTACCGCCTTCCGATCGTCCTTAGGAGCACGACTCGCTGTGTAATTTACCGCGACGTACAACGCGTCGAGAACGGCCGATTGACCGCCTTCGATCCTGGCACGCTTTAGCGAGGCAAGTAGAGCATTCTGATCATTAGTAAAGTCTTGCAGTTTTTCTATTTTGTCGCTGCTGACGAACCGTTCGATAAAAAGGTCGTCAATATCGCGGTTGTTTTTGATGATCACACTCACGGCTTCCAGCTCGGCAGATAGCAACTGTCTAAAAGAACCGGAGGTATCAATCGCAATCGCATAATGAATCGGTCGTTCGTCACGTTCGAAAAGCACTAACGGCTGCTCCTCTTTATCGGCAAAGACCTTGATGTCCTCTTTACGAAGACCGTCGACAAAATGGTTTCGATTATCCGTAACGATGAAACTCATTCTCACAGGTGGAGGTTGCATCGCACTGACTCCGGCAGCGTTGCTCTGAGCAAACAGCGGAGTTTGCACACCGAGGCCAAAGAGTGTGGCTGCGACACAGAGCGTGTGCAACCGTTTTAGATAGTGCAGTCTCACGAAATTAATTCACTTCCCTTCGTAAACCACCTCGCCGCCGATCACCGTCATCAGGCAACGTGTCTTGAGTATGTCCATTTCCGGAATCTTCATGATGTCTGCCGACAGCACGGTGAAGTCTGCAAATTTTCCTGCTTCGATCGAGCCTCGCAGTTTCTCTTCGAATGCTGCGTGAGCCGGCCAGATCGTTAGCATCTTGAGCGCCTGTTCGCGCGTTGCCGCTTCTTCCGGATGCCAACCGGCGCCGGAATATCCCTTCATATCCTTGCGTGCCACCGCCGCGTAAAACTCAATCATCGGCTCGCCGCGTTCAACCGGTGCATCGGATCCGCCCGGCACGATCGAACCTGCTTTGATAAAACTCTGCCACGCGTAAGCGCCCGCCAGCCGGTCGATCCCGAGCCGGCTCGGTGCGAAATGCAGATCACCGATCGCGTGCGATGGCTGCATTGACGGAATCACACCGAGTTTGGCAAAGCGCGGTATATCGGCGGGATTCACGATTTGCGAATGTTCGACGCGCCAGCGAGGCGACGCAATCTTCCACTGCGATTTGGGCACGGCGTTCATCGCCTTCTCGTATTGATCCAGAATAAAACGATTGCCGCGATCACCAATCGCATGCGTTTCGATTTGAATGCCTTTGCGGAGCGCCTCCTGCAGCACCGGCTGCAAGTCGGCTTCCTTAATGGTGAGAAATCCCGAGGTCTCGGGTTTATCTGAATACGGTTGCAACAGGGCCGCGCTTCGAGAGCCGAGCGAGCCGTCAGCATAGAGCTTGAGCGCGCGGACCGTCAGATGATAGTCGTCGGCGCCGATGATTGGGCCATCGCGCATCAGCCTTTCTGCTTCCGCGCCGGGTGCGGAAAGCGCTGCATAAATTCGGAGCTTAATCTTTCCCTCATCATGGAGCTTTTTGAAGATCTCAACTTCGGCAAACGATCCGCCGGGCACCTGTACCTGCGTCCAACCAAGCTGAACGTCGCGCTGCACGCCGAGCAAGACAGCGCGTTCGACTTCTGCCGCGGTCGTTCCAGGAATGTAGCGCTGGATGAGATCCTGCGCAGCGTCCAGCACCATGCCGTTTGGTTCACCAGTGTCTTTGTCTTTTGAAATCTCGCCGCCAAATGGGCTAGGTGTGTTCTTGTCAATGCCGGCTATTTTCAGTGCCTGGCTATTCGCGACGGCGCCGTGACCATCGGCTCGATCCAGGAAGACCGGATTATTCGGTGCGATTTTGTCGAGGTCCCAGCGCGTCGGAAATACTGCCGGCGTCCAAAAGGTTTCGATCCAGCCCCGACCTGTTACCCATTCGCCTGGTTGCTTCGTGTCGACGCGAGTTTTCACCCTGGAAAGAAAATCCTGCAGGCTGTTAACGCCTTCGAGATTCAGCGTCATCTCGCGAAAGCCGACTCCGACGAGATGATGGTGTGCGTCGGTCATGCCGGGCAACATCGTCTGCCCCCGCAGATCGATTATCTTCGTATTCTTGCCAACGTAGTTTTGTCCGTCGACATTCGAGCCGACAAAAACAATGCGATTGCCGGTGATTGCGACCGCTTCCGCGCGAGGCTGCCGATCGTTTGCCGTATAGATGTTTGCATTTTTGAAGAGGATGTCAGCGGGCGGGACCTTCGCTGGAATCCGCCATGACGTGAAACCTAAAATTACCGGTACTAGAAGAGCCGCAAAGATTTTCATAGTGATATCATCGAAAAGCGGGAATAATTTCGCAGAGCGTCAGTCTTATATCACTTATGCGACGCGCGGCAACAGTGGCAGGCGATTGAACTTTCGTGAGTTTTTTGACCACCTATACGACCAACCACGAAGTAACACGAAAAGAGCGAGCCGAGACTAGCGACCACGTATAATAAAACCACGAAGACTTTTTTGTAGCCAGGTAATGACGATGAAAACAGAGACAATCAACCTAAACACACCCGGTGGCCCGACAACGGCATACGTGGCCCGGCCGGACAATGAAGCTGCCGCCGCCGTGATCCTAATTCAGGAATATTGGGGCATCAACGATCACATCCGTGATATCGCCGGTCGTTATGCCAACGAGGGTTATGTTTGCGTGGCGCCGGACCTTTATCGCGGTAAGCTTGCCAAAGATTCAAACGAGGCCGCGAGGTTAATGCGTGAACTGGCGCTCGCTGAGGGAGTGGAAATAATTCGGCAGGCTGTGATTGAAACCAAACAGCGCTACAACGCGCAAAAGATCGGGATTACCGGTTACTGCATGGGCGGCATCTACGCGTTGCGCGCCGCGTGTGAGTTAACTGACTTTTCCGCCGCCGCGCCGTTCTATGGCGACATTCCAGAAGAAGATGTTTTGAAAAAACTGGCGGTGCCCACTCTCTTCATCGCCGGGAAACGCGATGCCTGGATTAATCCGGAGAAAGTGAATCAATTGATTGAAGCGGCGAGAAAATATGACTTGCCGATCGAAGTCGTTAGTTACGACGCCGACCACGCCTTCTTCAATGACACACGGCCGGAAGTCTACGATGCGGAGGCTGCCGCTGATGCATGGCGAAGAGTGCTTGAGTTGTTTCGCAGGCAACTTGCCTTGAGTTAGTCGGAGTTTGGAGTACGGCCTTGAGCCGGGCTTTTCATTCGCAACCAAAAAGCCCGCCTGAAGGCGGTACTCCGAACAAAGTAATCAGCGTTGATGAAATTTTGACGGCACTTTCTCTCGCCCCCACTTTAACGTGGTCGCCATCCACACCAGCTCGTCCAAAAAATCCTGAGCGCGCTTCTCGAACGCCGGATCCAGGAGCTTGCCCGCAGCATCAAAGGTGTTCTGCACCTTCGGAAAATTAAGATCGGCAAAGGTAACTGCTAGTCCAAGCTCACGCACCATCGGCACCATCGACTCAATTACGCGCGTGCCACCCCACGGCCCAGCCGAAACGCCGACAAACGCGACGGCCTTATGCACGTATTCACGCAGCATTAAATCCAGCACGGCTTTCAACGTTCCCGGGTAACCATGATTGTATTCAGGAGAAACGATCACTAATCCATCCGCGCGGACGATTGCGTCGCGCCATTCGGGAAAACGATCTTTGAGACCCTGTCCGTAGTCGTCATGCGGCAATTGCATATCGGCCACGTCAAACAAACGGGTCTCGAGGTCGCCGCGCTTCTCCATTTCGCCAACCAGCCATTTCGCCGGCTTTACGCTGTTGCGTTCTTTGCGGTTTGTTCCGAGCAGCACGGGTATAAATAATTTTTCCATCGAGAGCGCTCCAAAATCTGTTACTAAGAAGAATCGCAAACTAACAGTTTGCGTTACGAATTGCGTTACCAAGAAAATTAGTTAATTCGTCTCTGTTGGGCAGCGCCGTGCGGGCGCCGAGAGCGCGGCACTTCAGCGCCGCCACCGCGTTCGCCAGCTTCAAACTCGTTTCAAGCTCTTCGCCAGTCAACAGACCATAAAGAAATCCACCATGAAACGCATCGCCTGAACCGGTTGTATCCCGGCAGCCTCCAGGGACTGCAAAGGCATCTGATTCAAGAAACTGACTGTTGCCATAGACAAGCGAACCGGCTGCACCGCGGGTCATGCCCACGATCGCACAACCGTACCGGCTGTGCAGTTCGCTTAGCGCCTCGCGTTCTGAAGTGATGCCAGTCAAGCGAGACGGAAATTCTTTCGAGCCAATTAGCACGTCGAGCAACGGTAGCAATTCGGGCAGGCCGTCATAGATGTTGTCGATATCGGCGGTGACGATTGTCCCGCTCGCGCGCGCTGCCTCCGCCATGCGGACAGCTGCCGGAGGATCGTGCGCGTCGAGATGAAGCACGCGTCCCAGCGAGGCTTGGGCGATCGGCGCCTCGAGGGGCGAATAACTTAATCGTTCGTCGCGGTCCCAGATAATAGTGCGCTCACCATTTCGTTTGTCGATGAGAATGAAAGCGACTTGGTTCCGAGCGTCCGGGATTACTTCGGCGAACTTCAGATTCACGCCCTCGGCCTCAATAGCCGACAAGCCAAATTGTCCTTCAGGATCAGAACCGAACCGTCCTGCGTACGCAGTCGACAAGCCGAGCCGCTGCAACGCCACCATGGTCGTCGCGGCCTGGCCGCCGGCGGCCTGCGTATGCTCCAGTAAACGAATCTTGCTATCGAAGGCAGGATACTCGGGCACAACGATCAGGTGATCGACCGCATTGAGCCCGAAACCGACCGCGTCAAAAGCTGCGCGCGCCTTCAATTCGAAGGGGAATCTCACGCGGCATACAGTAGCATGAGACGAGAACACCGGCTGGGAGCGCAGGCATCTTGCCTGCAATGAGCGCGAAGCGCTGAACCGTTCGCGCCTGCGGCGCGTTGCAGGCAGGATGCCTGCGCTCCCAGCTAACAGTTAGCCGCTGCCCAGGCGAATTTGATCCTCAAGCAACATGCGTTCGTTTTCATCGAGAGTCGTTCCGGCGCGAGCCAGAATCTCATCGGTAGTCATCCCACTTTGTTTTTGAATGTAGGCGATGAGGCCCGCGATGATGGCGATAATTTCCGGCGCCGCGCCCGCGGCGGGCACAAATCCAGCCGCTATTGGAGTGAGTTGCGTGAGTAGAGTCAGTAGATTATTCAAGAGACACCTCCACGGTTTCCAAACTGTCAGGAACGTCTAATCAGGCGTGGGCCAGTTCCTAAGAACAGGCGAGCACGCCGGTGACAGCTGGTAAGAAACTGGTAATCGTTGTAAACGCGCTGGCGAGCTTGCCTTTAGCGGTGGCATCCGTCAGCGGCGAAACGCCCGAAGTGTTCAGCTCGTTCAACGCCGTCTGCAAGGCGGTAAACAGAGTGCAGAGTTTAGGCTTATTCGCTTCGACGTCGCCCGTGTTCTTCACCAATTGAACTGCGTTGAGAAATTCTTTATCAGCGGTATTAACTTTAAGGAGCAAGTTGGTCAACGCGAGTTCTTCGTCATGTTTAAGCGTGCCTTGTTGCGCGAGCGTGCGCTTGATCTTGATCATGGCGTTGATTGCGCCGGCGATGTCGTCAGCCGCCTTGGCTGCGTTCCGATACGGCGAGTTATCCGGAGGTGGTCCGCCATCGCATTTAAAGGAAAAGGATGTGAACACCAACAGGATTAGCAAAGCGGTGAGAACAGCTCTTGACTTCATAAAGCCTCCTTCATTGACCTGGGGTCAGGTCGGGTGAGCCTAGCGTGGGCCAAAGTTGAGGTGCATCGCGGATAGGCGCGGACGCACCTGGATTGACGCAGAGTCGCGGGTATTCTATTTGAAGACGGTCGCTTGTCAAGACGTAGCGGCACGGTTCTGATGAACGTTTGACTTGAACTTCATACGATTAATAACGAAATCAGAACCGGGAGCGGTAGCGACCGGCCAGGGACTCAATAGTAAAGAATTAGACGCAAGCATTAGGTAGTCTTGAAGGAACGTGAGTGTTCGGCCGGTCGCTACCGCTTTCGGTTCTGATTTTGTGATACTTCGCGGTTCGTACGCTTTGTTGAGGAAAGGAAACCTGCCGCGAACTCCACGAACTACATTTAGAAATCATACAAAGGAGAGCGCGATCCCCGGCGGGGACTGCTTCAACGGTTAACGCGTGCCCGCAGCCAGTTAGTCTCGTTTATTTGGCTAAGATAGAATATCTGATGAAACTCGACGCGCCCCCGGATTTCTCCGCGTCCACCGTGTTTTACGATGACTTTAGCTGAGAAACTCAAGGAAATTCCTACTTCTGCCGGTGTTTACCTTTACAAGGACAGCGCCGGCAAAATTATCTACATTGGCAAGGCCAAGCGTTTGCGCAGCCGCGTGCGTTCCTATTTCCAGGCCCGTCCTTTCGATCGAAAAACGGATGCGCTGGTTCGGCAAATTGCCGACGTAGAAGTAATCGTCACTGATAACGAAGTCGAAGCGTTGATACTCGAGGCAACACTCACTAAGAAACATAAGCCGCGCTACAACGTTAACCTTAAAGACGACAAGTCGTATCCTCACTTGAAGCTCACAATTAACGAACCTTTTCCCAAGGCCGTGATCACGCGACGCATTCAAAGAGACGGCGCGCTCTACTTTGGACCATTCCTGCCCGCCAGTCTCGCGCGTAAAACGATTGACGTCATTAATCGCACCTTCCAGCTGCGAACCTGCGACATCGAAATTGACGGCAAAGCGCCGCGCCCTTGTCTGGAGTATCACATCAAGCGTTGCCTTGGTCCCTGTGTCAAAGGATTGTGCACACCCGAGCAATATCAGGAAGCGGTGCGCGACGTACGCTTATTGCTGGAGGGAAGAAACACAGAGCTCGCGGACACACTCGGGGAACGCATGGGTCAGGCGTCTTCGGAGTTGCGTTATGAGATGGCGGCCAAGTATCGCGATCTGCGAAAGACAGTAATCAAACTTTCAGAGCAGCAGAAGATGGCAACGACGACCGACCGCGACGTCGACATCTTTGCTTACTATCGCGAGGACCAGCGACTGGCGCTACAACTTTTCACCATGCGCGAAGGACACATCGTCGGCCGCCGGGAATTCTTTTGGGAAGACCTACCTGAGGACGACTTCGATCCGGCTGCATTCCTCGGCGAAGTGTTAGCGCAGTACTACGCCACTGACTATGTGCCGAAGGAGATTCACGTCCCGGTTGATTTTGAAGATCGTGAGTTACTCGAACAGGCGTTGAGTGCTCGCAAAGGTAAACGGGTCCGCATTCACCACAGCCAGCGCGGTGAGAAGCGCGACATGATTGATCTGGGAGAGAAAAATGCGAAGCTGGCATTTGAGCAACGGTTCCGCATTCTAAAACCAGACATGAAGCTCGTGTTGGAAGAGCTGCAGGAAACGCTCGAATTGCCGCGCTTTCCGGCGCGTATCGAATCGTTTGATATTTCGCACATTCAGGGTGCCGAGAATGTCGCCGGGATGGTGGTTTGCGACAACGGCAAGATGAACCGATCCGAGTATCGAAAGTTTCGAATCAAGACCGTGACCGGCGCAAACGACGTGGCTTCGATGCGCGAAGCTGTATTGCGTCGTTACCGCCGTCTGCTTGATGAGGGAAGACCGTTGCCGGATCTGATCATGATCGATGGCGGCAAGGCGCAGCTAAACGCGGCGGCAGATGCCATGCGCGAACTCGATCTCGAAGCGGTGCCCATGGTCGGCGTAGTAAAGCCGCCCTTAAAACACAACCAGGTTTCGTACCTGCTAATGAAGGGACGCGAACACGAACCGATTTATCTCGATCCGCATTCGCTGATTCTCCGTTTGCTCCAAATGATTCGCGACGAAACGCATCGATACGCGCTTAGTTACCATCGCAAACGTCGTGAGCTGCGTGATTTCACTTCGGAGCTGTCGGCGATACCGGGCGTCGGCGAAAAGCGCAAAGGTCGTCTACTGAGACACTTTGGCTCAATACAGCGCATCGCGGCCGCCGCGGTTTCTGAATTAACGCCTTTTGTAGGAAAGAAAACTGCAGAGGAAGTAGTTGATCACTTTGAACGACAGCGGGAGTTGGCTGAGGATGGAGCAAGAGCCAAGAGCGCTGAGCCTGCGGAGCAGGCGACAGCGTAAAGCCTGCGGCGAAGCGGAGCAAAACCCGGTTATTGTCCAGACCCCCGATTCATCAGCCCGCGTGGCGGGCGGCAGCAAGCCGCCAACTTGGAGTGTCGTCATAGCGATCGTGCAGCTTAAGAATTGAGCCTGCTTCAGAGATTCTGCCGCCGCCCGTTTCACGACATCTTTGAACTTTATTTCTCAGTTCCTGGGGGCTCACGCCGCCTGCTCCGCAGACTGGATGCGAGGCAACCGGAAACGGGCAGGGCGCTTCTTATTCCCCGAACTTCTGGCTTTCAGCCTTTCCCAGGCAGGCTTGACTCAGCCGAAATTAATCAATCAAACAGGGAGAACTAACTCACCATGGGTAAATTATTATTCTTAGCGCTTTTGATCGTCTCCTGCGCCTCAATGTCTTTGGCGCAATCAGCTGACGACTACAACAAATGGGAATTTTACGGCGGCTACTCGCACAATCGCGTCGATACCGGCAGCGGAGGTTCCATCATTAGTGACCGCGAGGGCTTCAATGGTTTTGACACCGCTGTCACCGGCAACATCACGCGGTACCTCGGTTTGAAGGTCGATTTTGCGGGACACTTCAAGAGTGAGACTCTTCCGGTAGGCGGCACGCAGATTAACGTCGACTCATCGCTTTACAATCTGCTGGGCGGCGTACAAATCAAAGATAACTCGACGGAGACGCGCTTCAAACCTTTCGCTCAGGCGCTGGTCGGTGTGGCGCACGGACGCAATAAAGTTGATTTCGGCAATACCGCTTGTATTGCCATATTTCCTTCGCCTTGCACCAACTTTACGGAAACTGATACCGGCTTAGGCGCAGCGTTCGGAGGTGGTTTGGATATTCGTGCGAGTAGCAGATTCGACATTCGCGCGATTCAGATTGACTACAATCCAACGCGGCTGTTCGATAGTACGCAGCACAACTTCCGCATTGGGGCAGGCATCATCATTCATTAATCCGACGAGCTCTTGTTAATGAAAACCGCCCGGTCTTCAGAATCGAAGCCGGGCGGTTTTTTTGGAGTGCGCTGACCGGTCAGCGCTTTGTTTTGGCTGCGACCTGTCGCAGCGCATGTTTTTTCGGATCGCGCGGCGAAGTAAAAGCGGTGTCAGGTCACCGCACTCCAAACACTAGCCCTTCATGAAGTCGTAAGTGATGTGCAGCCGCAGTGATCCGTCTGCGACCTCGGAGCGCACGTCCTTTACCTGGGCCTTCACTGATCCGTTACTTGCCTGTACCGGAATCATCAATTGCACTTGCTGCGGTCGCAGGATTTGAATTGGATTCACGCGGCCGTCGATCGCCGAACGTACGAACACAGTCACGAAGTTGTTAGCGAGCGGATTAACGCCTTCAAGATTAACTCCTTCAACCACAATGCGTCCGTATAAAGTTTGACTGGGCTGGTCAAACGACAATTGCATCGTAGTCTGCGCCCAGCCTTTGAACTGCATGCAGTTTCCCAGCAGATTGTATTTGCCGCTGAAAGCCAGCGGCGCCAAAATCTTGCCGCCTGCAAACTGCACACTGGTTTTCGTACCACTGCCCTCAGCGGCAAGCGTGACACTGTTTATGCAACCGCCTTGAAACGCCGCCGGCTCGATTCTTAGTGGGTCCGTTGACTCGCCGTTTGCAGCGAGGTTGAACGTCGGTGGGCTAAGATCGCGGAAGATCGAGGTAAGTAGTCCGTCAAAAAAAGTGTTGCTGATAGCAACGACTACTGTACCCGGAGGATCACCACTCGCGTCCGGGGCCTGAACGCGCGTACCGGGAATGGCTTTCGCGCTCGGAACGCCCAGAAAGAATATGGCGGCGCCGGCGCCAAGCACCAGTCCTAAAACCAAAAGTAGTAGGTATCGCATAGGGTTCTCGGTTGGTTATTAATGCGCGGGCGATACAGACGCCACGGGCGATGGAACTGTACTGGCTGCCGGCGCATTCATGTTGGTCAGCAGCGTCTTCACGATCGCGGCCACTGTGTTGGTAAACGCGTCGATCTGTTGTCGCACCTGCTCGGGTGGAACTTTATTCAACCCTTCAGGAACCTGGAACAGCGAGTCGTCTATGGTGGTCGAAATGTCGCGCATCTCGGCAACTATCTTAGCGCCTTTAACGCCCTGAACATCGCCGGTCGCTTCAGAAAACAACTCTGCTCGCAACGGCAGGCCGGTATCCTTGTCGACGTAAATGAATCCTTCGCTCTTCACTTCGCCGGCGGAAGTTGAAGTGTTGGTACTGTTCGCGTAGCGATATTTTACCGCGGTGCGACCGTTGAAACTTTCTTCCCCAACCGATTCCACGCCGCGAAGTTTTTCCAGGTGCGCCACAAGCTGACCCGGCGTCATCAATTTCTGCAGTTGGAAACCAGTCGCTTCCGGAGTCAGTTCTGCATACTGCTTACGCGCGGGTGCAATCACGATGTGTTTATCTCCCTGCTCGAGATAGATGAGATCGGAACCATCAGGCAGCTTAAACGAAACTCGCCGGTCGGCGCCGTTGCGCGCCACTTCAGCTGAAAGAGTTGGTATGCCGACGGTTTTTTGTCCACCTTCAGTTTCTGCGCTGAACACGAGAGTCGCTCGATATTTATCAGGCTCTCGCGTCGCGATCACTGACGGTGAAACGGCGTTAGCGTTACTGTTCGTAACTATCGGAGACGTGTTTGCGTTGGCGGCCAGGTTTGTATTGACGTTAGTGCCAGCGCTCTGACAACTGCTGACAGCGAGGCCGAGCAGCGCAACGGCCAAAACGATTGCGACTTTCGCAGACAACATTTCGAACACTCCCGCAATGCGGCGTGACTTAAGGACGGCAATATTCATGACATTCTCCGACGTTATTGAGCAGCGGGCTCCGTTGAAACTGGGGGGGTTGATTGAGGGAAACCGTAGGATAACACGCGTGGCTGAAGTTTGATAGACCACGGGTCCTAATTCGCGTTGCTGCCTGCCGGTTTTGTATGACTTCCGGGTTCGTGCGCTTTTTTTAGTAACGGGACGAACCACGAAAACACACGAACGGATTACGAAGTCACACAAAACGGCTCACGGATAGCAAAGTGATGCGTGGCTTTTGCAGAACCGCGAGCGGTAGGGAGCGGCTGCCGGCACTCAACGGCGATTGCTCAGGGTGTGAACGGCATCCGGTCGGTATCGCTCCCGGTTATGCAATAGCACGTTACCGCTGCCATTGACTTGTGCACCGCTTTTCGCATAGAAGCGGGTTGCTCTTCCAGTCTCGTCGTTGTGAGTGTGCCCATGAAACAGATCCCTGTCCTGCTCGTTCTTGGCCTTGCGCTATCCCTTTGCAATCTAACCAGTAAATTCAAAACAAACAGTAACTCCGGCACTCCCAGTAAGGGCTCAAAATCTGCGACCAGTGGCGGCGACGTGGAAAAGGCAAATCCAACCGAGGCGCAAACCGCTGCATTGGCTGGCGGCCAAACGGTGAAGTGGGACCAGCAGGGCATGTCATGGACGGTGCCACCGAGCTGGAAAGAAACCGAAGTCGAATCGAAGTCTCTGCTTTGGCGATCGCCGGGCGGCTCTGACGCAGCCAGCCTGATCGTCAGCATTTCGCCTATGGATGAAAGTTTTCCCACTGACATAAGCATCAACGCTTTTTACGACCAGGCAAAGTCGCGCATGAAGAATGGCGAGGTTGATGAAGTGAAGTGGCTGGAGATCGACGGGCTCAAGGGCGTGCAATTTCGCGAATCGAATCCAGAAAAACCTGATGGCATACGCAGGCTGCAGTGGTTGGCATATCGAAAGTATGCCGGGCAAGTGCAGATGGTGAACCTGATGCTGGCGAGCGACGGCAGCGGTTTTCCGAAGCATCAGGACGAGATGTACGGGGTTATGTATTCGACGAAGCTGGTTCACTGAAGAAACTGGGAAACGGGGAATAGGGCATAGGGGGAAGTCTCCTTTCCTCGGCCCGCTTCCCCTCTTCCCCGATTCCCGTTATTCCCTTAGTTCTTCTTGATGTAATTCCGGTGAATCCACGCACCCTGTTGCTGCTTGTCTCTCGTTTCAAACAGGATGTTCTCGTCGTCTTCCCGCGTAAGCAGATTCACACGTGCGTTGACATCCTTGTCCGAGCCCTTCGCCCTTTCGGACTCAACCAGAAATCCCTGAACGTTGTCAGTCGAGGCCGGTCTGAATTTGCCGTCCTGCAGTTCGGCGATCGCTTCCATCGCGTTGGCCTTCAGCAGCTTGGGCCAAAGCTTTCTGAACAGCACGTTCGATCCATAAATGTCGGCACTATTTACCTTACCGTTGATCGCAAACACGTAACCAATTACATCGCTGCTGTCGTTGGCGATATTTAAGAGTGCCTTGACGTAATTGTCCGCCGTCTCCTGCACCTTCTTGTTCTCAACCGCTAACTGCAGACTGGATTCGGATACCGGCGAATTGACGCGGCCGCCGACATTGCGGCTTAGCTTTTCCTGTGCGACCGACACATTTCGCCAAACTTCGCTTTGCGAAGTTGAACGCTTCGCGGCCAGCTTGAGCTCCCGGGTGGTGGCTACGTCAGACGAACTGCTAAAGACCGAGGCGCGTTCGTTACCACGTCCGCTCCAGCGTCCGTGCTCCACGCAAAACGCGGAAATCGGCAATTTGCCTGAACGCGGCGGTACGATTAAGTCAACGCCGATCATGCGATCCTGTTGGCCGCCTTTCACGATGTCGCCCGACTGCACGTAAACATCTTCGTCCGAAAAGTTTTGAATTGAGAGTTCGTTAACGCTCTTCGTTTCGTACACCACCACCTTGCGCTGGACGAGCGCCTCCTGGAGCGTTAAAAATTTTGTCGACTTGATTTGGCTCTTGCCGTGTACGAGAAAAATCGAGAGGTTCTTGTGCGTGTACGGCCCGGAGAGATGATATTCGCCGGCCGCGACTTTCTTCGTTTGACCACCGCCGCCGTGTCCGGCGTTGGCAGTCACCAGCATGCCGACTGACACCATGACCGCAGTCAAAACTACCCCGAGTGTTAGGACAAATGCTTGCTTCTTCATTGTCTTGTCTCCTAGGTAAATGCCTTGAGTGCTCGTTGCGAAAATCCGCTCGGCAGAGATCCGGCGCGTTTGCCAACGTGGCCTGACTTCCAAGCCATAACTGTCACCAGGCCGGCTAAGCGGTTTTCAATTAGTGTCGCGGCCGTTCGGCGTTAGACACACGTCCACGTCACCCAGGCTGAGTGAAAACATCAACGGGGAGCCCGAGTCATAGTTGGACCCCTTGAATTCCCGGGGAGACGCCCTCGAAACTGGAGCGAGATGTTAGAAGTAAAAACCTAACTGTAGTTAGAACGCAGCGGGCGAATTATCTTGCGAGTAGCGGAAAAATTTTTGGTGAATCATAAACAGGCCAGCGCGCGGGGCGAAATGCAGACTCGCTCACGGGGGTCCGCAATTCAGAACCCCGACGGGGCGGGGTTCTGATTTATTTATGGTGCCTATCCATTCGCCCGGAAGCTTCAGCCTTACGCTGGTCCAGGCCCGCCGCCATACCCGGCCCCCATGCACGGTGCTTCGTCCGAGTTGAATATGCACTGCGTCCTGCGCTTCAGCAGAGGGGGCGCTAGCACAACGGAGTACCTTAAATGATACGCCTTCAGATCCAATGCCTTCCGATGGTGATGGAAGTCATTTCTCTTTGCCTCTTTGAAATCCGACCATAAAAAGCAGCAGGCCGGATCCGAGCCATCGCACTTATTGATGAAACTAATCTCATAACTCTTCCCGTTCGTAAGTTTCCAGGTTTGGTTATTTACTTTCAACAATGCGTCGTTTCCCCCCGTATTAATCTCACAACCGATGATTTCTGCCGGCTGAGTAAGTGCCGCCGTTCGCAGGTACGCAAGACCGAGCGTTTCCACCTTCATTACTTGATCAAGGTTATACCTCGTACGTTTTTTTGTGAAAAATGTGCCGTTTCGCACGAACAGCTTTGCCGCGTAAGGACCTTTCGTGGGCACGCCTTCGTACCACGATTTGGCCTGCATATCTATCAACCAACGAAAATCGTCATAAGGTTTACCCCGGTCTATCAGAAATAATGCGTTTGCCGGCAACCACTGCTCCTGCGCATCTATCGTCCCCAACCGGACTTCGGCGTTAGGAGGTATCGCAATTGCGATGGGGAGACCTCCATTTTCTTTGAGCTCCACATGTGGCATGTGGTGCATACCACTGTCTACGAATCCAATCCCGCAGCTCTTCTCGTCGGGGCCGTTCGCGTTGTAATAAAAATCCAGCAATCCTACGAAGAAAACGGTTATCGATGGCGCCGCAGGATGGGTCCCAACGGGCCAGGACTTGAAATTTTCCGCAATGTCAACAGTTTCGATTTCTGCGTCCTGGTTAGCAATAATTTCATGAGGCAGGATTTTGCGGTGCACCTTCTGCCCAAAAACTTCGAATCTTGAGGCGGCCAGAGCACCTGCAGTGAAAGCCAACTGTTTCAGGTAATCACGTCTGTTTAGCGACATAATGGTCCTCCCGTCTAGTAGGTCGCGTAACCGCCGATGGCAGTGAACGCGGCCCATCCATACCCGTTTTCCGAGTTGGATGAGTGATGAATCATGTCCAACTGCGCCATTCGCAACGCCGCGACAGTTGAAAGTTTTTGGGTTTTCCGATAACGATGAAAACTGATCATCAGATTTGCCGTGGCATCCGATTCGACTGGCCACAAACTGGCGATTACCAGCGGCACCCCGGCGGCAATGAACGGTCGCGAGAGACCAACCGCTCCTTCACCCCGATACGAACGTTCGATACCGGTTTGGCAGGCCGACAAAACGATCAAGCGCGTTCGCGGCAACTGCAAACCGTAAATATCGAATGCCTCAAACGCGTCGCCTCCGTTTGCACTGGCAGAAGTCGAATCGCGCGCCAGCACAAGTTTCGACGCCAGTGGCGACTCAGGATCTGAAACAGCGTGCGTTGCAAAATGAATAACGTCCGCCGTGGCTGAATCACGAATAACCCGACTGCGTGATGCGTCGGCGCCGCTGAGGATCGTCGCCGGTTTGTAGAATGACGCGACTTCCTTTGCTTCTCTCGCGGCTTCAGGCAGATCAGCCAGCTCAGTGAACCTGGAACTGTCGAAGTCGGGATTGCCGACGCTCAACAGGGTCTCCGTGCTGGTTCGTTCTTTTGCGGTCGCGTTGCTTGAAGAGCGCACGAACACATTCGCGCTCGCCGCCTGCTCCAGTTGAAAATCTTCGACCAGATATTTGCCCGAGCTATTCAGAAGTGCGGCAAAAGGAAGAAAGTTCAGACTCTTATCGGGGATGATGCATAACTGTTTTGCCGGGTCGAGGAACTGCTGCACCGGAGCAAGCAAACTTTCGCTCAGTTTGCTTCCTTCCGCTCGAATTTGATCGGAATCGACCGCGGATGGATTGTGCTCAGATAACAAACTGACATACCGGCGAACATTCTCATCCAGCTTCGCCGCGTCGATCGAAACCTGCGCGCCCTTAACCGCAGACGGAGTGACGACCCACATCACCAAACGATCAGGCAGAGCTGCATATTCCAGTAGTTGACCCGCCGCCGGCATCTGCTGCTGAATTTCCGCAACCGTAAGGGGTGCGGTATTTCCACGCAGTAACAGCTGTCGTCCCTCAGGGCTATCAATCGGATTAGCGCCGTTCCCCATCATCTCGAACAGCGAACGGGCACGCGAGGCTTCAGCGTAGTCCAGGGCCTTGACGTAATCGTTACCGTGAGAAAGAGCGAAGGCGATCGCGACGTCGTAAGTGTCCTGACCGCTGTCGAAGAACTTATCGCGATTGCTTTCCTCGACAATCTTTTGCCGCTGACCTTCGAAGAGTGCGAGCACGGAATCAAGTTCCGCTTGCGCGTGCGCGTCGTCGTGCAGGGCGATAAGTGACAGAAGTTTCCCTTTATGCGACCGATACGAATAGGCTTCAGATTTCAGATCCTCATAAGCCTTGATCGACTGATCGAAGTATTCGATGCTCTGCTTTGCTTCACCTGCCGCCGCGTGTAACTCCCCTAACACCAGGACCGAATGGGCAGACATATTCTTTCGAATCACATCTCCCGAAATTTTTGCGGCCTCGGCCAAAGCGCGATTGCCGCTATCGATGGCAGCGGCGAAGTTTCCCTGTTTTCCATAGATAACACCCAACCTTTCCCACGAGCGTGATCGCAGCAAACCAACATCGGCCGCATTTGCGAGCGACATCGCCTCCTGGGCAAAGGCGAGGGCCGAAGACGGCAAGCCAAGGAAATGAAAATCGAGCGCGGCTTCGTAATACAGCGGCCACACCAGTTTTGGATCCGGCGGAATGTAATCAGCTCGCACAGTCGCGCGTAAAAACGCGTCGAGAGATTTTTCTTCATCGTTGAGAATCAAGTACGTACCCAAACGATGTGACTGGCAGCGCACAACGTTTGCGTGGTCTTCAAGCCGCTCGGACAGTGTTAACGCGCGATTCGCATAATCAAGCCTCTTGGAAAACTCATTTAACGTTGCGTATGCGTCGCCAAGGGCGGTGAGGGAGACTGCTTGAAAAAATTTGTAGCCGCGTGCTTCGAATTTAGTCGAAAGCTCCTGGAAAATTTGCACCCCAGCTTCGGCCTGAGATAAACGCAAGGTCGAAACGCCGATCCAACTCTGTGCAAAGAGGGCCTCAGGGGTGTCATTGATTTTGGCGAATGCAGTTTCGGCGTCAGTGAAAAGCCGGACTGCCTCGTCGAATTCGTTTTTGTTAAAGCTCGCGCTCGCGAGTTTCATTTGATTGCGAGCAGCGGCGAGCGACTGACACTGTTGCAGGGAGCAGCCGGAGTAAATCTTTGCCAAATCGAAGGTATAGCGTTCGTCGATTTTTTGCGCTTGCACATCTGCGGCAAACTTAATTAACTGCAGCACGCTTTTGGCGCCTTCCGTGTCACCACGTAAACGCTGTTCGAGATACTCGTCGAGCATTCTTTCCACAATTGAATTTCCGGCCCGACGCTGCGAACGAGTAAGAGCAATCCAGGCCTCCGGCTCATTCTTAGTCGCGAACGCCTGCAGGAAGTTCTGGCGAAGCTGTTCTTCGCTTTCAGTGGCGCGAGCCTTTCGTTCCTCAAGGGCTTTCAGGTTCTGGCGGGCTTCTTCCGCCCAGCGCGAGCTCGAATCCTTTTGCAGATACAGTCGCCAGTCTTCTTCTGCTTTGGCGTAGAGCGTCATCTTCTGTTCACACAAAGCGCGGTTAAAAAGCGCTTCAAGCAAACTCGGCTGCAGTTCCAGCGACTTGTTTAGATTTTCGAGCGCTCGTCCTAAATCTGCGAGACCTTTGCCCGCGTCCGCCCGCGCTTCATCATTACCCGCTATTCCAAGTTTTCCTTTTTCCAGATAGGCGGCCCCGAGGTCCGCATAAATCAGCGCGTTGTTTGCGTCGCCCTTACGCGCCTCTTCAAACTCCGCGATCGCGCGGTCAAAATCATTCTTAGCGAGATAAACTTTGCCGAGCGCGTGATGCAGCGCCGGGGTGGGTCGCTCGTTGAGTGCATTGCGAAAAATGAGCTCTGCGCGGTCGCGGTCGGCTTCGTTCACGCTCTTCGCAGCCGGCCCTCGCGTAGTGACGTATGGTGCGTAATTAAATTGCGTAATGCGCGCTTCGGTGGGCCGCTCGCGATCGTATGCGGCGTTCAAAGCCACCAACCCGTCATCGACCGGAGAGCGGTGTGAGGTTATTCGCCAGACCGCGAAGCCGAGTCCGACAACGAGAAAAAGCGCTGCGGCTACGGCGAGCGGCGAGGAAAAGAAAGACTGTTGCAACGACCTCGACACCCGCGAAAGCAAACCCTCTGGCACGACTACGGGCGTTGGCGGAATTGTTTGCAGATACCTCTGCAGCGCCTCAGCCGCTACCAGCTTTCGCTGTCGCGCTGGACTCGCCAGAAAATCCCGTTCGAAAACTTCGCGCTCAGTCTCGGTCAGTTTCTGGTCGAGATATTCGTCAATTAATTCGTCTTCAGCGATGTCTAACTCCTCTGCCAGTTCAGCGTCGCTCAGAATAAGCAGCTCAAGGTCCTGCTGTTCAGAGTCAGTGAGTTGCCTCAGCAGATAACGCCTGACGGCGTCGTGGTCGTCGAATTTCCGCCCCATCTAAAACTGCCTTCTGGTCTCTGAAGACCTGCTAATGGAGATGAACGGCACCCTTTAGATATTTCAGCTGAACTGTGGCTGCAAACACCCTTCAAGGCATTCTCGTAACTTCGTGCGAATGCGATGTGCGTGAATTCTCAAAGCATTGCCGGTAAGGCCCATTCGTGTGGCCAGCGTCCTGCGGCTGTCGATCCTGGCGCGCTTCTCGCCCTGAAAATAAACGACGATCAGATCGCGCTCTCGTTCTGACAATTTGCTAAGGCACTCCGCCAGACACCTGTCTTCGCGTTCGAGTTCCTCGCTAGGCCGCGGCTGTGGTGGTTTGACGGCCGCCTTCGTCCGCTCGTCGCGCAAATACTCGCGATGGACGTAATCCAGGAAACCGATACAGCAGTGCAACGGATCGGGATAGGTTTTGACTACTTCGTCAATTCTGACGGACACGCGGTTCAGCACTTCATCGGCGAGCGTCTCAGCGTCGACACAACCGCGCGAGGCGAAGATCTTGATGAGTCTGCTTTGAATCTGCTTCAGTCTGCTTCCCCCTTGATCGCGGTCAGGATCGAGCCAGGTTAGAAGCTTTTCAAATTCTTCAGGTGTGGGATCGCGCTCTCTCTTCATCGGGTAAAAAGCGGGAAACTGTGATAGACGAATCGAGGGACCGACAGTTTCATCATCGACTGGCGGTTACCGAAGGACGGCACAGAAGTCGCGCTGGCCATCTTCGGGCGGCTGCCCGGTTAGCTTCGCGCCCTGGGGGAACGAGTAAACCTTCGTGACGTCGGTTCTGGTTATGGATCGGATCGGAACTGCGAGAAACACGCGAAGATTAGACGCGCGCCTACTGTCTGTCAATAAGAATACGCTGCGACCATAAACACTCGGCGCCCTTCAGTGTGAGATCTCATGACCGGTCCGCTGAAATGTTTTGTCTGGTTCACCCATTACATTTGAGAGGACTAAATTCCTGCCCATTTTTTGTTGACACACCGCAGGCTTGCGCATAGCCTCTCGCTGCCTCGAGCTGGTCTCTTTGTCCGCGCCAAACACTTTTACTTAAGGTCAGCTCCCACCCGGTAAAAGACACGCTCCAGGGGCGCGGCAGCCTTGCTCTCACAACTAACTTCCTAATCCCGAGGAGGATTCACAATGCCCAATTCAGAAAATAGCGACGGCAGTCGTCGCAAAGTCACTGTCATGTGTTTCTTTGGATCCGATAACGACCTTTCACCGCTCCTCATCTCTCAGGTCAAGGCCATTAAGGATGCCGGCTATGAACCGCACACCGATGTGCTGGTGCGCTTCGATCCGAATGAACGCTCCGCTCCTACCCGGCTCTATCACGTTAATGCCAAGCGCCGCGAGTGCGACAAGGAAAATAACCACGTATCCATTGGAGACGGACGTAATCCCTTTGTCAGAAACATGGCCGAAGACATCGTGGATCCCGCGTTAATCTCAGACTCGAAGCCGTCTTCGCAGGGAATGAAAAAGGAACTGGAAACGGGTGATAACCATGAAATCAGCGCCGCAAAGTCCCTGGAAAACTTCGTCGGCTATTGCCTGGAAAATTATCCCGCTGAACATTACTTCCTTTTCCTGATCGGTCACGGAATGATCGTTGGGAACGACGCCTTCTTGCCGGACGACAATCCGAGCACTGGAATCTCACTCCCTGAACTCGGAGATATTCTCAGAAAATTCAAAAACTTCCCCGGCGCGCTGGAATTGGTCGGCTTACACAGTTGCTCCATGAGCTCAGTTGAAATTGCGTACGAATTGAAAGGCATCGCCAACTACGTGATCGGCTCGCAAGGCACTTCCAACGTCGGTAGCTTCCCCTACCGGCAATTGCTAAAAAAGATTTTCGCTGTGGTAGACGACGCTAAAAACGGCGCCATTGACATCAAACAACTGGTCGAGAAGCTTTTTTCTCTTTCGCTCTACAACGCCACTGACTTCATGATGGCCGGCTACTCGGCAGACATGAGCCTCTGCAATTTGTCCCCTGGTTTGATCGACGACTTCACTGTTTCGTTGCAAAAGTTGATCAGGTTGCTTATTGCCGCTATGCCGGCAGGCGAACAGCTCTCTGCTCAAAATGGCGATCGAGATCCGATCAAAGACTTGATTGTCAGCCTGGTAACCGAGGCACACTCTGAATCGCAGAGTTACTGGGGAGAAAGCTATACCGACCTCTATGATTTTTGCGATTGCCTCACGCAGGCGTGCGACAGGCTCACTAAGGTTGGCGAGAATGAGACCGTAAAGGCGCTGGGTGCTGCTAGTAACGAAGTCAAAGGCAAGCTGGAAACAAATCCGGCGCTCGATCGGGATAAGCGTTTCAGCAATCTCGTGGTCCGCTCGGAATATTTCGGGTGGAAATTCCAATACTCGCACGGGCTCTCGATTTACTTTCCGTGGTCAGAACCGCTCGAAGTTGAAAATGTCACGGAGACGCCGAGCACCGTAGGCCGTCAGCCCGGTCAATCGAATGTGACCAAGGCAAACTCCGTCACCATGGAACGTTATCGAGCGTATGAATTCAACAAGGCTTTCACCTCGGGTCCTTCCTGGTTCGATTTCCTCCAGGCGTATTTCAAATGCACCCAACGCCAGTTGCGCAACGGAGAACCACCGGCAGATGTGCTGCGACTGGTCGACTTGTCCGCTCCCAGCGAAGTTGCCGTCTTGCACTCGACGGCCGCAGCCAGCTTCTTAGACGGGAAGACCGGCGGCAATGAAGGTGTCAGCGATGGGCAGAATTCATCGATTAAGAATTTTCACACCAGGTCAGATGGAAACGATCGCCGTATTAGGTCGTTCTCAATCAGTCCCGGTGCTCTGCGGGCGTTTAAGAAACCGGAGCTTAGACCGGCCAAACGACCTGACGTTAACGCCGCTTCGGCGGCCAACCAACCCAGGCTTGACCCCGCTGTCGCCGTAGTGGCTACTGACGGAATGTCGCCAAAGCGAAACTCATAAGGTCTGTTGTTCGGGTTAGCTATGATTCAGCGCCGTCAGGTTCTGATGTTCTTACTGCTCCTGCTGGTGACGCCTCCCGCGGCGCCGCGAGCGCAGGACGAAGATAGCGCAACCACGGTTGCTCAACGACAGCAGGCACTAACCTCCTTACTGGCTGCGGCCGAACAGGCTCGTTCGTCTGATCCTGTTAAAGCCGCAGCCTTACTCAACCGGGCCGCCCATTTGCAAATACGTTTGCAGCTTACCGAGCAGGCGCTGGACACCTACCAACAAGCTCTAGCGCTTCTCGATCAGGCTCCGGACGATTCCGTAAGAGTAGTCACGCTCAACGGCATCGCGGCGGCTTACCGCCATCTCAGCAAATGTAAATTAGCGCAACCATACATCGAGAAAGCGATCGCTTTGAGCGAGCAGAGCGGAAGTGTGGCGGGCAAGGCCGAGGCCCTGATTACGCTTTGCGATTGTCAGGGTTACAAAGATCCGGTAGTTGCATTGCAGACGGCTGAGTCAGCCCTCGAACTGTGGCGGTCAGTTAACGATCAACGAGGCATGGCGCGGGCCTATGTCTACATGAGCGATTTCCAAATCGCGCAACACCAACTGGTCGAGGCAACGCAAAGCAATCAGGCCGCACTCGATATCTGGCGACAATTGAACGTCCCCGAAAAGCAGGCCGAGACTTTAATCGGTCTGGGCTTTGTCGAATATCGCAAAGGCGCCATGGAGGAGTCTCTTGGATTACTCAATCAAGCGCAATCGTTAATAAACGAAGACGCCGAACCTTACATGATGGGCCAGATAACCAACGGCATGGGCGAAGCATTTGTCGAAAGCGGCATGCCCGAAGCTGCGCTGACGAAATTCCAACAAGCTTTGCAGTATTTCCGCAAAGCGGAAAATCCCCGGGCGCCGCTTTTCGCGTCCTGGAACATCGCTGGGGCCTACTATCAACAGGGCAAATATTCCGAAGCTAGAGGTGTGTTGGAAGAAACTATTAGCCAGGCAGCAGTAATCGACGAACAAAACCTGATTGCGTTGTGCCAGGAGCTTCTCGGTCGAACCTACGAGGGGCTCGGCGATAAGGCAGCTGCGCTTACTAACTACGAGTCGGCTTTCCAGGTCTACAGCAAAACTAACAAGCGACGCGAAGCCGCCAAAACGTTGGCGCTGATCGCGCATCTCGAGGAGCAGCAAGGCAAGTCTGAACAAGCGCGCCGGCACTACCTCAGCGCACTGGCGTCTCTCAGGTCGCTTTCAGATCGTATAAATGAAGCGGCCGTGCTCCACGCCCTCGGCAGTCAGGAGCTGCGCGAGAACCATCTCGATCCGGCAGAGTCGTACCTGCGCCAGTCGATCGAAGCGACCGAGAATGTCAGGAGAGTTTCTTCAAGCCGCGATCTAACGGCCGCGTTTTCCGCGACGGTCTACGACCGTTATCAGACTTATATCGAATGCCTGATGAAGAAGTATCAGGGGCAGCCGGAACCGCAACTCGTTCAGCATGCATTCGAAGTCAGCGAGCTGGCACGCGGGCGCTCCCTGGCGGAGGTATTGCAAGCGACGCAAACGAATCTAGCCGCAGGCGACCCCCAACTCGCAGCCCGGGAGAAGTTGCTGCGCCAATCGCTCCAGGCGCGCGAGAATGGAAAAATCGCGCTGCTGGGCCAGAACTATCGACGTGAAGACCTGGCGGCTCTGGACGCGGAGATCGCCAAACTGGAGAGTCAATACAAAGAGATTAGCGACACGATTCGCCTTCGGTATCCAGCCTTCAGTCAGGTCACCCGACCTAGCGCCTGGGACCTTGCGCAAATTCAGCAACAAATCGTTGGTGACGGTGACACGTTACTGCTGGAATACAGCTTAGGCGGTGAACACAGTTACGTGTGGGCGGTAACACGCGACAGTTTCCAGAGTTATGAATTGGCCAGTCAATCGCAGATCAACGAGGCCAGCGAACAGCTTTACAAACTACTCACAACGCCAGACGCTCAAAACGAGTCTTCGTTGGTCCAGGCGACTGACGAATTGAGCCGGCTTATCCTTGCGCCGGTGGCAAAAGAACTCAATAAGCGGCACGTAATCGTGGTTAGCGACGGTAGGCTGAACTTTATTCCGTTTCAGTTGCTGCCGCGGCCCGAAGGCGGAGGCGAGCCACTCGTCGCCAGTCTTGAAATCTCGTATGCGCCTTCGGCTTCGATTCTGGGGCAACTGCGAAACGAAACCGCGCGTCGGCCGGTTGCAGAAAAAGTGTTGGCAGCCTTTGGCGATCCGATTTTCGAATCAAACTACCGACAGCGCGCAAACCTCAACCTGAATAACCAGATCGCATACGCCACGGCTCCGGGACAGGAACGCTGGCAGAACGCGTTGCGTGATGTCGAGTTAGCTGGCGACGACATTGACGCATCCAGAATCCAACCTCTGACTTTTACGACCACCGAACTCGCAAACCTGCGCGCCGTAGCCGGGCCCGAGATCCTCATAGCCACGGGCTTTGAAGCGACACGTGAGCAACTGGCCCAGTCGGATTTGTCAAAATTTGCAATTCTGCACTTTTCGACGCACGGATATCTTGATGCCAAGCGACCTGAAAACTCCGGACTAGTTCTTTCCATGATCGATCGCGAAGGCCATGCCCAAAACGGCTTTATTGGGCTTGCTGACATTTATCGGCTTAATGCGCCGGTCGATCTGGCTGTGCTCAGCGCGTGTCGCACTGGACTGGGGAAGGACGTGCGTGGCGAAGGGCTGATTGGGTTAACTCGTGGCTTTATGTACGCAGGTGCTTCGAGCGTGGTCGCCAGCTTGTGGAAAGTGGACGACGAAGCGACAGCGGAGTTGATGAAACGCTTCTACTCAAACATGCTGCAACGCAACATGCCTCCAGCGGCCGCACTGCAAGCAGCGCAAAACAGCATTCGTCAGGAACCGCAATGGCGTTTTCCGTATTTCTGGGCGGCCTTCACTTTACAGGGCGAGTATCGCCAGCCGATCAGGACCTCAGGCCCCACCATCTCCATTGGCCTGCGCTTGTTTGCCGGCTTGTTGGCCACGCTCCTGATCGTCGCTGCAGGCTGGGGAATTTTGCGGTCCCGCCGTCCAGAGGCTGTTAGTCGACACTGAGGACGTAGCTGTAGGGAATATATTGGACGGACGAGTCAGGCTTTATCACGGAAACCTTGAAAGCGTATAACCCGTGCGCGAGGCTGGACGCCGGAATGACTACATCGACAAACTGGTCGTTGTAACCAACTACCTTCACAACCCTCGTTTGACCGTCAGCGCTGCGCATCTCAACTCGATAATCTTTAGCCGGAACTGCGGGCTGGGGTAGCCTGAGGTGAAGCTTCAAGTCGTCGTAGGGCAGGGGTAAGGTGAGGGATTCGGCTGGCGTGCCGCCTCCTCGTTCGTTCAGCGCGGCTACCAGAGTGCGCTCGCCTATTGTACGAGGCAGCAGCATCCAAATGATCCCGCCGACAATTACGAGGGCGATTAATGAAACTGCGACTTGCGGGATCCAGTTTGGCCAAACTGGCTTGGGCCGGGGCTCTTTGGCCAACTGGTTCTTTTTCGCCACACGTTGAAGCGCGCCGCGAAACTGCAGTTTCTCTTTTCGTTCGGGGGTTATGAGGAAATGTTTTTCAAATCGGTCCGCTTCAGCTGTCGTCAGCTCTTTTCCGATAGCTGCTTCAATTAGTTCATCTTCCGTTGCCAGCAACTCCTGGAAAACCTCGTCATCGGAAAACAGCCTCTCTTCAAGCTGATCCCGCGTCTCATCGGAGAGTTGTCCCAATAAATATTGTCGAAATTCACTGTGATCATTACCATTTTGTAACATTACACGCCCCTCTAGTCGTAAAACACCTTCCACCTCTTATGACGTTACAAGCCGAAGCGTTTCAGTTGGCCGGCAGCTCGTTTAAACAGCGCAAGATACACTCGTGTAACTCCTGGTGTAGCCGGTGAATCTTGATTCGCAGCGCATTCATGGTGATATTGAGATCTTCCGCAAGCTTCCTGCGTTTCCGAATTCGCGACCCCTTTTCGCCCTCCTCATAGTCCAGTACTAAAACGCGATCATCTTCAGCTAGCTCCCTCAGACAGCGTTCGAGACACTCTTCCAGATCGACGTCGGGAACCGGCGGCGGATCCGGGTCGGGGATTGGCTGGTGCTTTTCTCTAATCAGTTCCATCAGCACATACCTCGCCACGCCCAGGAAATACAGCGTACGATCGCCAACATAATCGGTTAACCCATCGACTTTTCTGACGGTGACATCGATGCAGCGGTCCGCTAAATTTTCAGCATCGATGTAACCGCGCGTCGCGAAAAATCTGACCAGCCTCAATTGAATCAACGCATACTTGCGGGCCGCCGCTTCCCGGTCGGGATCCAGCCAGTTCAGCAGGAGGTTGAATTGTTCTTCAGTCAATTCCCAGTCTCTAGTCATCAGGCGAGGCCCTTCCATCCCTTCTGCATAGGGAACCGAAAGCAATGAATTGCGCCATAGACTGATGGGCAACCAATGCCGTAAGCACGCAACTGAAACGTGAGCTTTCGAAAGGATTTCGAACAAACAACGACGAGCAAGCGAAGAGTAAGTCGGACACCCACAAGTGTCAACGCGATACCAGACACTGACTGGATCGCTCGGTCGGAAATGTTTTCCGGGCAAAAATCATTAAGAGTGGACGATCGCTTAGATGGGGCTCACCCCAGATCCTGTCTAAGCAAATGCTTGCTCTAAGTTCTCACCCCAATTGAAGGCAAGCTTGGCCGGACGATCCTCGAAATGATGCCTCGCCGGCCATCACTTCTTTAACGAGCAGGGAAACTTTAGTCGGGATGCACCGTCGGCGCATCCGTATGAGGCACAAAACATTGGCGGCACCGTGCTTCATACATATCCCCGCCGCCTACGGCCACGCGCTCTTCAGAATCAACAGTCCTTTGAGTGTAGTTCGCAGGTTGGCCACACTTCATACAAATTGCGTGGGTCTTCGTGATGTATTCGGCGATTGCGAGCAATTGGGGCATGGGCTCCCAGGGCTTGCCGGTGTAATCCTGATCGAGGCCGGCAATAATGACGCGCACTCCACGCTTAGCTAATTGCGTGGCAACGTCGACTAATCCGTTATCAAAAAATTGCCCCTCATCAATGCCGATCACTTCGGTGTCTGGTTCAACCTTCGCCATTACTTCGTCGGCGCTGCGAATGTTGGCCGACTCGTGACGCATTTCGGAATGCGAGACGATGTGGTTTTGCGAAAAGCGCGAATCGATCTCCGGCTTGAACACCTGCACCTTTTGTCGCGCGATCTTTGCGCGGCGCAGGCGGCGAATGAGTTCCTCCGATTTACCCGAAAACATCGAACCCGCGATCACCTCAATCCAACCCACGTTGGCGCGCATGTGATGCGTCGGCTCACCATCGTTTACTTGTGCAATTAGTTCGTCCATGTCTACGCTAAGTCAACAGAAGCCTTTTAGACTATTCCTTCTCAGTATTTGATCACGGCTGTGCATACATCTCTTTGTTATAAAACGGCGCGAAGGCGGCAACCAGCGCCACTTCGAAACTCATCGAGCGCGTAACCAGATCGCGCGACAAAATACCCCACGCGCCCTGCCGGCTGCGGACATCCTGGATGCCTGCGACCTCGTCAATTACCAGACCTAGTTCACGACGCCCTTCAATTACTTTCTTAGCCAGGCTCGCGGGAACACTAATAGACGGTGTGCCACCGAACGCGCCGTTCTTTCCGTCTGTGGCATAAGCCCAGCCGCGCAGAAACGTGTGCCATTCACCTTCAATCGAGATGGAGTGAAATCCACCTTCAAGTCCGACGTAGACGTCCGCCTCACGACGCTGGGCGCGCAAATGATCGCGAACGGCCAACGCTCGCTCGCGGGCTCCCTGCATCAGCTCCCAATCATTCATGGGCATCGCAGGGACCGTTGTTTCAACCGGTCGAGCCAACACGGTGGCGCCCGTCCATGACGCATCGAGAGCGGCAACGCGCGCAATGCTGGCACGCACTGCCATGATTTTTGCAGCGCGATCGGATCCCAGGGCGATGGTCTTGGTTTGAGCCGGAGCTTGGGATTTCAAAGTGGCGGTATCGACCGGAAGTCTGATCGTTAAAACGGGTCAGAGGCTATAACAGACCGGCGCTTGGCGTCAAAGCAGGAACCGAAAATGGTAGTACTCGTGATGAACGTAAGACGATGCTCACCACAGAGGCACAGAGAACGCGGAGGATGCACAGAGCATTAAAACCAGGTTGGTACCAGAGAATACCTCGCTTGACATTGATGAGTCGCGATTGCTGTAATCGAATTTCTAACCAGCACAAACTGCTCGCTGCAGATTAAGAGTGGTTTTCGTTCAATGACGGATTCGCCTGCGGAGGTTTCGGTGTCCCTTGCTGAATTAGTTTACGACTGGAACACAATTGATCCGGCGTTGAAACATCCTAATCGTCACATCAGTTTTGACGATGAAACCCTGCGTGATGGCCTGCAATCTCCTTCGATTAGCGAGCCTCCGGTCGAACAAAAAATCGAACTGCTGCATTTGATGAATGCGCTCGGCATCGACACGGCCGATATCGGACTGCCCGGCGCCGGCGGCACTCATGCGGCGGGCGTCGAGCTAATGGCGCGGGAGATCGCCGATCAGAAGTTAAAGATTCGTCCCAACTGCGCCGCGCGCACACATCGCAACGACATCATTCCCATCGTCGAGATTTCCCAGCGGGTCGGAATTCCTATTGAAGCCTGCACCTTCATCGGCTCGTCCGCGATCAGATTTTTCGCTGAAGACTGGACCCTGGAAAAGCTTTTGCAATTGACTGAAGAGGCAGTGTCGTTTGCGGTAGGCGAGGGCGTGCCCGTGATGTATGTCACCGAAGATACAACGCGCGCAAACCCGGAAACGATTCGCGCTCTTTACACGACAGCGATTAGATGTGGGGCGAAGGCGGTCTGCGTTTGTGACACTGTCGGCCATTCCACGCCCGACGGCGCGCGCGCAGTCGTTCAATTCGTCAAAAACATAATCGAGGAACAGGGTGGAAATATTCGGCTCGACTGGCATGGCCACCAGGACCGGGGCCTCGGTGTTATCAACTCAATTGCGGCGATTCAGGGCGGCGCTGATCAGGTACACGGTTCGGGGCTGGGAATCGGCGAGCGCGTCGGCAACACGCCGATGGATCAGTTGCTGGTTAACCTAAAACTGATGGGCTGGATCGATAACGACCTCTCGCGTTTAGGCGAATATTGCTCTGCTGTTTCGGCTGCGTGTGACTGGTCGATCCCGGTGAACTATCCAGTTTTTGGGCGTGACGCATTCCGCACGGCCACCGGCGTGCACGCGGCCGCGGTCATAAAAAGTTACCGCAAAGGCGACCGCGAACTTGCGGATCTCGTTTATTCCGGTGTCCCGGCGGGACAGTTCGGATTGGAACAGGTAGTTGAAATCGGACCGATGAGTGGTAAGTCTAACGTGATCTATTGGCTCGAGAAGCGCGGCATAGAAGTGAATGAAGATCGCGTTAGCAGAATTTATGATCGCGCAAAACAAGCGACCTGCGTATTGGCCGACGAAGAAATTATGGCTTTGGTTTAAGAAGGTACGAACTGTAAAAAGCTGAAAGGGGAAAGGACGATAGCCATGGGCCTCATCCTTTCCCCTTTTGACTTAATGTGAACCGGATTTTAGTTTACCGGGATCGTAATCGTAGCCGAGCCTGCTTTCCCAGCCGGGAATCGTTTTTGACGCGCGATGCGAATCGCGCCGGCGTCACCACCCGATGCCTGAGTCACTCGGCCGGATTCATCGTAAGTAACCGTCACGGTAATCTTTTTCGCACCAGGTTTTGCTGCCTCACTCGCTGCACTGGGCGTGGCGGAACTTGCTTGCGTCAATGCAGCCTTTTCCTCGCGAGCTTTGGCTTTTTCCTTTTCTTTGTCTTTCTCGCGTTGGCGCTTCGCAGCCTGTGAAGCTCCTTCAGCGGCCTGCTGGTTCGGCTGGACCGATGCGGGAACAGGCGCGGAAACCTGTGCCGGCGCTTCCGGCTGTGACGCGACTACAGCCGGTTGAACAACCGGCGCCTTAGCACGTCCATACCAACCCGCCGGTACGCCGATCGCAGCGACACTCGCAATTACAACGACGGCAACCGCGCCGGCAATAACAAACTTTCTTTTGCCCACGGATTCCGAACCCATCATCGACAGGAAAGAAGGACCGCTGGCAGGGCGCGCGACCGCCGCGAATTCATCAACTTTCTTTTCCTCACCGGCGTCGGTTGAATCCTGATAGTCGGGCGGAAACGCATCGGAAGGAACGATGCCCTCGTCTAGACGGCGGAGACCTTCGAGAACTACCTGCGTCCAGGGTTGGTTGATAGTACGCTCTGTCGGTTCGCCTTCACCGCCAAATTCAAACTTCGCGTTAGGCAGTGTTAACGCGTAATAGACGGCATCGATGCCGCGCAATACACCGATGCGAGCATCAACCACTGAGCCGGTCTGCAGGTGAAAGTAGCCTGGCCCCTGCGGATACAGGACTTTCAGTTGCCCCGTTTTACGCTGATTGCAAAAGAATTCAATTAATTCGGAAAGCGAAAGGTCGCTCAGGTGTCCGGTCAGTGCCATGAGACTTAGCTCCTGTTTGATGACGATCTAGGGAGAGGATTTGAAGTTGAAGCCATCAGATCGGGTGCCGATGACTTCAACTTCGGAGAGTTATTGAGCGAGTGCGAACTTGTAGTTGATCAACCCGGCAACTTTCACTGGTTGGCCGGAAAGTTTAGTCGGAGAGAATCGGGCCTTGAGTGCGGCCTGCATCGCAACGTCTCTCAAACCCATCGGTCCGCCAGTAGCGATAGCGGAAATTACTTTGCCGGTTTCATCTACTACGACTTCTACCGTAACCATTCCTGATGTACGTAAACGTCGGGCGGATTCCGGATAAGTGGGCGTTGGTAAATTGATCGCTGTGCCATTCAGGACGCCGCCTGACACCGGCTTGAGGATCGGGCGCGGCCCTGATGGAGGCGGCGGTTCGGAGTCAAGCTTCACGACCAGGGAATCTGCATTTGAGTTGCCGCGCGCGAGTTCCACCGGACTTGAGACGTTAAGTTTGTCCTGGGCATTGGTGATTGCACCCGGTAGTGATGGAGATGTTTTGTGGTTTGCAGTCGTATTGTTGTTGGCGGGGTTAGTCGCTGTTGATTTCGCCGGTGAAGCAACCGCGGCGTCGAGTTTCACAGCGCCTGAGTTCGCAGCCGGTACTGAAGCCGTCGCAGCCGGCTGAACGTTATTACCGGACGGCTGCGCCATCTTCATCATGTTTTCGTCGAGGTAATACATGATGGATCGATAGGTAACTTCGGTCGGTTCAAACGACATCTTGCCGCCCTCGATTACCGCGACGGCCGTCGTCATCTTGTTCCAATTACCCGCGAAATCGAACTCGTATTTGTAAATCTCTTTGCTCAACAGCGAACCGTCAGCATTGAGAAGCGTCATCTCGCTAATATTTCCCTTGTCGTCGTATTTGTACACTTCCTTGCCGGTCAGGTTTGCGCCCGCGATCGGAAAATATTGGTTTTCAGTCTTGGTGCCTTTGATGTCGTAGGAAACAACTTCGAGCACCGCATGCTTCCCTTCCGAGACCTTGCCGGACTCGTTCGAAAGTTTGACGACTTCGGTGCGGACGCGTCGAACCGGCCCAACCAGCCCATCCCGAAGACGATCAGTTTCCTCGACGGGCGCAGGCGAGGCCTTGGCAACATTGGCCTTCGCGGTAAGATTCGATTGCGCATTCAGCTGCACGCAGAAGGCCGCAAATGCGAAGGCACAAAGAGTGAAACTAACTATCCGTCTAATCATTTGAGTTGACTCCTGACCGAAGGTGGGACGACTAAAACTAGAAATGAGGTTGAACTTTGCAGCGAATAGAGGATCTACCCGCTTAACCGACAGCGGCGATAATAGCGGGTTAAACGAGGTTTGTCTAGAGTCAACATTTATGACTGCCAGTGGGTTGTGTCCGGTTTAGCGGGCGGCAGGGCCCGATTTCGGCAAATCCGCAAGTAAAATCACTATTTGATCGATGAGGCGAATGCTATCGGCGCGACCGGTTTGGTCGTTGCACATGATCGAAAACGCCCAGGTTTTTCCGTCCGCCGTTATGAGGTAACCCGAAAGTGAGTTGTCATAGGTGATCGAGCCGGTCTTCGCGAACACTTTGTCCGCCAGGGGTTGAAGACGCCCGCCAAGCGTCCCATCGCGTCCGCCTATCGGCAGCGAGTCTTTGAAGATAGTGGCCGCACCCGTCTTTGAAAGTGCCAACAACAAGCGCGCACTTGTTTCTGGCGTTACCAGATCCAGCCGAGACAGGCCGGAGCCATCGTGTAGCGCGAGCCGTACGGTCGGAATTCCAGCCCGTCCAAGCCACGAGCGAATGATTGAGATTCCGGCTTCATCATCGCCACGTTCCCTGCTTCCGGTTTCGGAAGATTGCTCGCCCCGCTCCCGGCCCAGCGTGCGCAGAATTAATTCTGCAAAGAGGTTATTGCTCTCCTTGTTCGTTTTCCTGGCGATGTCGCTCAACGGCTGGCTTTGAACAAAGGCAAGTTCGGTAGCGCCGCCTGGATCAAATCGTTGACTCTGCGGTACACGGGAATCGCGAACGAGCGTTTGACCGTCAACCTGAATGCCCCGCGCCTTGAGCGCGCGCGCGAAAAGCTTTGCGGCCCACAGTGCCGGCTGATGTACCGACAGGCGCGCCCCAAACCCTCTGCTGCCCGGAGCGTACTCTCCCCACACTTCGACCTTGTTATCGGATAAACCGCGATGCATACCGACGGTGGAACGTCCACTGCGTTCCGCCGGCGCCATACGATTCTCAACCGTGAAATAGTTTTCGGTGTCGCTCGTGTTAACAGCGGACTTGCCGTCTTTACCCGCGGGCACGAAATTGACATCAACCTCGTTGCCGTTGACCGATAGCGCACTCGCTTCGGCTGCGAAGTACCATTGCAAGTCGGTCCACTGCCAACCGTCACCAAGTGGTTCGCCGCGGAAGTAACTCTCGTCACCAATCACATTGCCGGCAACGGTTCTGATTCCGCGCGCGTAAAGATCGTCGGCGAGTTTTGCAAGTGAACCTCGATTTTCGTCTTTGCTGTTTGCGACCAAGTCGGGGGCTCCACGTCCATACAGAATGAGATCGCCCTGAACGCGTCCGTTCGCATCAGGTTGCGTGGTCGCATAAACCGAAGTTCGCCAGCGATAGTCTGGACCAAGCTGATCGAGCGCGACGCCGGTGGTATAGATCTTCATGTTTGAAGCAGGCGTAAAAAGCTTGTCCGCGTTCCGCGCATAAACGGTCGAGCCGTCTGCAATGGAAATTACGCTCACGCCCCAGCGCGCCTGGCCGAGTTCGCTCTCGTCAATGGCGCTGTTGATGCGGGTCGCCAAATCGCCCGCCTGTGTTGTAGTTGCCGTCGACTTTTCTGAGGCTTGACTCTTTGGTTGTTCCTTTTCCTTTGCGTTGCCATCGATCATAGGTCGGAGGAACAACTGCGCCGACAGCGCGATTAAAATAACCAAAAGACCTTTTGCGAATAGAGATCGATTTTGCATAAAAATACTCTTCACACCCGTCCACGATTTAGTTAAGGGGAGCCAGAAACGGGGGGCAGAAACGAACTAACCGGCAAACAAAGTAGCGCTACGCTCGGACGTCAAAATCGACCGGGTTGCGACGTAAACTTCATCCACCGAGATATCTTCGATCAGATTGTTATAAATCACTCGATGGCGGTCGCCTTGAGGCAAATAGCTATCAGGGGCGCGCTTGTCCAAAAGTAACACGACCGGAGTGCCAACGGCCGAGGCGATGTGCATCGGCCCGGTATCATTGGACACAAACGCGGCCAGCCGTGCCTGCGCGGCGGCGAGCTGGGGAATGCTCAACTGCTGCACAATTACCGTCGACGACGGAAACTGGCGGCTTATCTCACTGCGCAACGATTGTTCTTCAGGTCCCAGGAACACCAAAACCCTAACCTGATCATTTCGTATCAAGTGATCGGCCAGACTCGCGAATTGTTCCAACGGCCAGCGCCGGCTCGGATGGCCGGCGCCCGGGAATAAACCTACCAGCGGAACGCGCGAATCGGTTTTAGCTTTGATTAACGTCTTTTCGATCGCCGCCTCATCTGCCAGTCGCGTTTTTAAACGCGGCAGGCGTTCGGCGTTTTCGATCTCCAGCGGACGCAAAACATCAAGATAACGATCGATCAGATGGCGTTTCCGATGGTCGGTTTCGACCGGGGGTTGAGGCCGAAAGTTCGCTAAGTAGTCGAGAGATCGACCGGGCCGGCGCGAGTAAAGCCGCTTAGGTGCACCAGACAAAAATCCCAGCAGGTTTGTCTCGGACAGACTGTGAAGGTCGATGACGAAATCAAACTTCTTCGTACGAATTTCTTTGACAACCTTGAAAACGCGCAGCACTGACAGTGGCTTGAAACCATCACGCAGCGCCACGCGATCGACTACATATGTTTGATTGGCAAAACCGGATAGATTAACGATCTCGGCGCCGGGCTTGCCAACGGCAACAGTGATTCGTGCCAGCGGAAACTTCTTTCGAATGGCTGCCAGCGCAGGCAAACTCAATACGACATCGCCGAGTTGCCCAAAATCGATTACCAGAATGTTGCGCGGATCAAACACTTCCAATCCAGCGAAAACCACCTAACTCAAAATTCGTAAATCACGGCCGGTCATGTCTTCCGGCTGTTCATTGCCAAGCAATCCGAGCATGGTTGGCGCTACGTCTTCCAGCGCGCCACCTTCGCGTAACTTCAATCCGCGCGACTCCTCGTCGATCAAATGAAACGGCACCGGGTTAACGGTGTGCGCAGTGTGCGGCCCGCCCGTTTTAGGATCGAGCATCTGCTCCGCGTTGCCGTGGTCGGCAGTAATCAGTGTAACTCCGCGCGCGTGCCGGATGCCCTTGGTAATCCAGCCGAGACAAGTATCAACATACTGGCACGCCTCGATCGTCTTATCGAGTTTGCCGGTATGACCAACCATATCGGGGTTCGCAAAGTTGATGATGAAAACGTCGGTTTCGCGTTCATCGATTCCCCGCAGCACTTTGTCTGTGACGCTGAACGCAGACATCTCCGGCTGCAGATCGTAAGTTGCGATACGCGGCGAGGGCACTAACAAGCGCCGCTCGCAGGCATGCTCCTTCTCAACGCCCCCGTTGAAAAAGTAAGTCACGTGCGCGTATTTTTCCGTCTCAGCCAAACGGTAATTGCGCACGCATATCTTTTCCCAAACTTCGGCGAGCACGTTTTTATGATCGCGCGGCGGAAAGGCGACTGCTAAAGGAAACGAACGATCATAAACGGTAAAGCAGACAAGCCGAATATGCGGCCCATTGGAAACGTCGAATTCCTGAAATCCGGGCACAGCCAGCGCGCGTGAAAGCTGCCGCGCGCGGTCCGGACGAAAGTTAAAGAAGATAACGCCGTCGCCGTCCTCCATCACTCCCACCGGTTCACTGTTGCCGTTAGTGATTACGATTGGCTCAACGAACTCGTCAGTCACTCCCTGCTCATACGAAACCTTTACCGCCGCTATCGGATCCATAGCGGCCACGCCCTGACCCTTCACCAGCAGATCGTAGGCGCGCTCGGTGCGTTCCCAGCGCTTATCGCGATCCATCGCGTAGTAACGACCGACCAGCGATGCGATTCGGCCACAGCCAATTTCAGCGATATTCTTTTGGAGCTGCTCGAGGTAATAAACGGCGGACGACGGTGGCGTGTCGCGTCCGTCAAGAAAACAATGAATGAAGACGCGATCGAGACCGCTCGAGCGAGCGAGACGCAGCAACGCGTAGAGATGCTCTTGCGAGGAGTGGACCTGTCCGTCAGAGAGCAGGCCCATGAGGTGGAGCGCCCTCCCGGTTTTTTTGACTTCGCCAATGGCAGCCAGCAACACTTCATTGCGCGCAAACTCCCCGGTGGCAATATCGTGATCAACCCGCGAAACGTCCATGCGTATCACGCGTCCGGCGCCGATGCTCAAGTGACCGACTTCAGAATTACCCATCACGCCCGCCGGCAAACCAACCCGGGTGCCGGAAGCTTCCAGCAAGGTTTGCGGATAGTTTTCGCAGAGCTCGTCGTAGTAGGGCGTTTCGGCCATGGCGATCGCGTTGCCCTCACGATTCGCTGAATAGCCCCAGCCGTCGATGATTATTAACGCAAGCGGTCCTCGGTTCGGATTCAATCAGTCGCTCCTGCTCGATGTGTACAAACTACGGTCGATCGCTCCAGTAATCCGGACTCTCCTGCATGGTTGGATCGGGCCGTTCCATCCAACGCTCCGGTCGATGTAAGGGAATAAAGCCATAACGCGCATACAGCGAATGCGCGTCCTTCGTGGCCAGCACCCAGCGCCGAAATCCCTGCAGCTCGGGATGGGCCAGGATAACTTCCATAACCCATTTCGAGAGTCCGCGGCCACGGTGTTCCGGCAACACAAACACATCAGCGACCCACGCAAAGGTTGCGTAGTCCGTAACCACGCGCGCAAACCCAACCTGCTTGTCTTCGTGGAACAACCCGAAGTTCAGGGAGTTATCAAGGGCACGCTGAACAACTTCAACCGCGCGCCCCTTACCCCAGTAAGATTGCTTGGAAATGAAATCGTGGATTACGGCGATGTCGAGGCGCTCGTCATCCGTGCTGATGATGTAGTCATCGCGTTGCCATTCGCGGGTTTTACCGGCGGAATCGTTAACGTCCATCGGGATATTATCGGCCTCTGCCCGCAGCCGAATCTCCGATCCCGCGCGCCTGCAGTTGATAAAACGCCGCGCGGCCGGGAAAGCGAGCGGCGCCCCGCAGGTCTTCCTCAATTCGCAGGAGTTGATTGTATTTTGCGATTCGATCAGTGCGCGAAAGCGACCCCGTCTTGATCTGACCGGCGTTTGTACCCACGGCGAGATCGGCAATGAACGGATCTTCAGTTTCTCCGGAACGATGAGAAATTACAGCAGTACGGCCGTTTGTTTTTGCCAACTCAATGCAATCCAGAGTCTCGGTTAGGGTGCCAATCTGGTTCAGCTTGATCAGGATCGAGTTAGCGACGCCAAGGTCAATTCCCTTTCGCAGAAACTCGGTATTAGTGACAAACAGATCGTCGCCGACGAGTTGCACGGTGCGGCCAAGCTCTTCGGTCAAACTTTTCCAACCCGTCCAATCATTCTCCGCCATGCCATCTTCGATAGAGATGATGGGGTACGTCTCCGCCCAGTTTTTCCAAAACTGAACCATCTCGTCGCTGGAAAGTTTTCGTTTGTCGCTCTTCTTAAAGACGTAGGCCTTGCCGTCGTAAAACTCGCTCGCCGCCGGATCGAGCGCGAGCAAACAATCTCTCCCGGCGCTGTAGCCTGACTTTGCAATGGCCTCGAGAATTGTCTCAATCGCTTCTTCGTTAGAACGAAGATTTGGGGCGAAGCCGCCCTCGTCTCCGACGCTGGTGGCATAACCCTTCTGCTTCAGCACGGCCTTAAGCGAATGAAAAATCTCCACGCCCATTCGCAGGCTTTCGGCAAAATTTTCGGCGCCGACCGGAACAATCATGAACTCCTGGAAGTCGACGTTGTTATCGGCGTGTGCACCGCCATTGATGATGTTCATCATCGGCACCGGCAACGTGCGGGCGCCGGGACCGCCAAGATATTTGTAGAGCGGGACTTCGAGATAGGCAGCGGCGGCGCGGGCAGTCGCGAGCGACACAGCGAGGAGTGCATTCGCGCCTAACCTGGATTTAGTCGACGTGCCATCGAGTGCAATTAGAGCCTGATCAATCTCAGCCTGATCGAGCGCGTCCATTCCGTCCATTTCGGGAGCGATGGTCTCGTTAATATTGCGCACGGCATCGAGAACGCCCTTCCCGCCATAGCGCTGATTGCCGCCGTCACGCAGCTCAACTGCTTCGTGTTCGCCCGTCGAAGCGCCTGAAGGTACGGCAGCGCGGCCCACTTCGCCGCCGACGAGCGTTACCTCTGCCTCGACCGTGGGATTACCGCGCGAATCCAGAATCTCGCGCGCATGAATAGCTTCAATCCAGCTCATCTGTGCTCCTGCTTGCGGCAAACTTTGGCAAAGCCTGGTGAACGAAACAACTTTATCATCGCCCGTCGCAGTAATCGAAATGTGAGCAGAGGTAAAAGGAATCTTCTAATTTGGAATGAGGTGCTTGAGATAGCAGATTATAGTTGTATCTACACGTCTGCGTCCTAACGTCTGCCACTAGAGATCTCACATTCGCCAAAACTCGGGACGCTCCAATATGAAGCCGTCTCCCTTAGTTATCTGGTTTGGTAATTGATTGTTCTTTAGATCAACTTCTCCAAGATGCATGACCCCATTGGATGCCTTTTGCAACTCTTTGGAGACTCGTTTCGGAGGGAACACACAAATCACCCTTTTACTTGGAAACAACTCTCTAATCTTATTTATAGGCGGAACCAGATCGCTGTCACCTCCAACTAAGATAGCGGTATCAAAATTATCTTGAAACGCATCGGAGAGCATATGCACGGCAATGTTTACGTCAGTCTGCTTTTCATGGGAAATGTAATTCCGGCGATTGCACCCGGTGCAGAAATAATCGTTTTCTCGATAATTTCCATAAAAAATTTCGAGGTGCCCTTGAGCTTCTAGTGCTTCAATATAAACTAGCTGCCGTTTGCGCTTATCTTCTGGGGACGAAATACGAGAAGTAAAATACTTGGTCGCAATTAGTTTTACGCCGTCTGCTACCTTGAGGTCTTCTGCAAGTCTCTGAGCTAATTTAGGGTAGTCCAGCCAGTAGTAGCCTTTCCATTTGTTATCTCTAAGGCCGAAATACACGTTAAATCCATCTATATAAACAATTACTTTTTCACAGGTTGAACCCCCCTATTGAGGCAACGAAATAGGCTTGACGACACGTCTATAGTTCGTGTAAAAGAACTGTATATTACAACCCCAGAGATAGCATCTCTGGCCTGACGCCCGCCGGAACAGTGTTCTTGGCGGGCGTTGCCTTAGCGACTAACAATTCCGGAGTACAAAATGTTGGCGGAACAAACAGGCTAGCTGGCAGCGCGAGCGGTTTCGTTGACAGCTTCGGCCGCCTCAGGTTTCTCGTTGGCGGGCAGTTTTAGTTTAACGGTCATGACGCGGCGTCGCTCAACACGATCAACTTCGAACATGATGTTGTTATAAGGAATCTTGTCGCCTGGCTTCAAAATATGGCCCGCTTCCGTCATCAAGAAACCGGCGATGGTCGTGTAACTCTCCGACTCGGGCAGCGCCAGTTTCAGACGTCTATTTAGATCGCGGACGGCCAACCCTCCAGCCAGCACAAACTCATTTTCACTGGTCGCGACGATCTGTTCATTGACTTCCTCGTCGTGCTCGTCAGAAATCTCACCGACGATTTCCTCGAGTAAATCTTCCAGGGTAATGATGCCCTCGAGCCCGCCGTGTTCGTCGACGACAAAACCAAAATGCGTTTTCTCTTTTTGCAGTTGCCGCAAAACATCTTCAAGGCGGGCTGTGTCAACCACGAATAACGGTGGCTGCATCACTTCTGCCAACTTGAAGTCGGCGGGCTTCAGCAGAAACGGCATGACGTCCTTGCTATGAATAAATCCAATCACGTCGTCGATCGACTCGCGATAAACGGGCAGACGTGAGTAGCCGTGTTGCTCAAAGGCCTTCGTCAGTTCCTCCAGAGTGCAATCGGTAGTTACTGCAGCTACCGCCGTGCGCGGCACCATCGCCTCGCGCACGAGCGTGTCGGAAAATTCAAACACGCGATGAATCAAACGCCGTTCTTCGGCCCGCAGGTAACCGCGGTCTCGCGCCACGTCGATGAGCTGCCGCAGCTCGGCTTCAGTGTAGACCGAAGCGTGATCCAGGGATGACTTCAAACCGATTAGGCGGCCGAGATTTGCGCCGGCGGCATTGAAGACCCACAGCGGCGCGCGGAAGATTCTGGCAAACAACTCTAACGGTCGCGCAGCGAATAATGCGACCGCTTCGGCCCGTTCAAGTGCAATCATCTTCGGCATCAACTCGCCAAGCACGATATGCAGAAACGTGATCGCCGAAAAAGCGATCACGATCGCCATCAGATGTGCGATGTAGCCGGCACGCCCTTCTGAAGCAATGCTTGCGGCAATCGGTTCGAGCAAGGCCGCGAGGGTCGGTTCGCCTATCCAACCCAGTGCAAGCGACGCGAGGGTGATTCCAAACTGTACTGCGGAGATGAAGATAGTCGGATTATCGACGAGACGAAGGGCTGCCTTTGCCCCTCCACTACCGGCGGCGGCACGCAACTCAAGGCGTGCGCGGCGAACGGAAACCAAAGCAAACTCAGACGCAACAAAAAAACCGTTGGTGGCAACGAGCAGGAAGATTGCGCACAATTTCAAAAGTGCAATCATACGAGCGAGGTTGGAAATGAGGCAGCGTGTGGAACACTGCGGTTGGCGAGTTTACTGTCGGTATCCATCGATAAAAGGTGCTGCTTGATAGGCCGGGATTATAGCATGCGGTTATTCCTTCCCGAGCAGACGCACAGAAGCAAAGGAGAGGCAGGCAGTTTTGTGACGCATCACAGACTGTGATTGCTAAGGTTTTCCGAAGTTTGCGCTTTTGTATTTAGTGCCCGGCAGCCGCTCCGGCCGCGCGTGCGCGAGCTGGACGGCGATCGTGCTTCATACAAGCCCGGGTAAGGGCCTGCTCTACACGCGGCTCGATGTTGCATTCAGGCTGGCGGCAAACGGCGGCTAACTCTGAAATAACCAAATAACGGGCGCGTTCGAGCATGCGTTGTTCACGAAACGAAAGCGGCTTCAGCTGATTGAGATAGGTGAGATGCTTGAGGACCTCTGCGGCTTCAAACACATCGCCCGTGCGCATCTTTTCTGAAAAATCTTTGAACCGATCTTTCCAATCGTTGGCAGGAAATGAAAAGTCGTCAGCTAATACTTTGAAAAGCATTTCGCATTCGCCTGATGAGATTGGGGACCGGAGACCAACTTCCGCAGCGTTTGAGACGGGGACAAGAACTAGTGAGTTATTGGCAGCGAGTCGAAGCGTGTAGAACGGGAGTTTATTAGCGCCGATTTGCTTCTGTTCGATTTGCTCTATAGTTCCGATGCCATGATTAGGGTAAACAACCTTCTGGCCGACTTTGAAGCCCACGCAGCACCTCCATTGGGTTTGAAAAATCAGACTGCGCCGCACGCGCGGGTCTGGGGGAAATCCGAGCGACGCAGTAACGCGCCGGGCTCTGACTGGTAAGTGCTTCGGAGTCTAGCAACCCATCTCGCAAAGCGTCAAGGTCTTGAGTGTTGGTTTGCGGGCAAGTGAAACGAAGGACAAACGTCGTGACTTCCGAGCTTGACATTTCGCTTTTAAGAGATCGCGCCTGGGAGAAAATTTGGACCTCGCCGGGCAGTCGCGCGACCGCTTCACGGGTTCTTAGACGTTGAATTCTTAAAGACCAATGAATAGTCGACGAGGTTTTGACAAGGCTTCAATTCAAGTTGCACCTTCGCGCCTTCAGCTTCGCGCCGAATCTTTAGCCGAGCCTCCGCTTCATCAGGAGAACGCAACTTTTCGTCAGTCATTGATTCGCCGGTTCGAGGCAAAACCCAATAGTTACCCGGCGGGATATTCGTCAATGAGAATGTTCCATCTGCCTGCACTGGACTCACAAAAAATCGCAGCAGGTCTTCGGCGTTTTCCTTTTCGGCGGGCACAAGATGCACGGATAACGTCGGCGGCGCGCTGTTCGGTTCTGATTTGAGCGCGCCACGAAGTGAAGCTGCGCCTTCAGCCAGCGTCATGGTCACCTTTGTTATGCGATCTCCGAATTTTGCCTGGAAGCCGCTTCGCGCCAGATCGTTTCCGCTCCCGACAACCGCTGGTCTTCCTGTCGTCGTCGGCGCCGGCGATTCTCGTTCGATACTGCGAAGGTACCAGTACCTGGCGAAAAACCGTGTCCCCAGCGCATATTGACCAGGGGCCAAACTGCGAAATGCAAAGTCGCCGTTCTTGTCGGGTGACGTTTGGTTTGTTGAGAGATTGGGAAAGGTAAGCACGTTCTTCTGAGCGCTCTTATCGCTGCGACGCGCGAGCACCAGCGTTTCCGCAAATAACGGCTTGCGTTTGTTTTGACATTCAACCGCAGTCGAGGCAATCAACACCACGCGGCCAGCCAGCGACGGCGATGCGGTTAGAACCAGGTTGAGTCCAGTTACGTCGCGCCCCTTTATCGAAACGTGTAACGGTTCGGTGGCCTGAATTCCACTTTGAGCGGCAAACGCTTGTGCGGTGACGTCGTATTCACCATCCGGCAGTCCGTAGAAAACGAAGCCTTTGCCGTTCGGCGATTGATAAGAAAAGGAAACTAATTGGGAGACGCCGTTTACAACCTGCGACAGGGTCACGCTGGTGAGTGCATTGGGAGCTGGTTGGCCGGTAACAGTGCCGCTGATCGAACGTCCAGGTTCAGACCGATAGCGAATATCAATGCCGCTCGTTTCCTGTCCGGCCTTCACGTCCACTTCCGCCGCTGTGTCGCGAGTCGACGATGGCGCATATGTTGGCGCGTCGGCATCGTAAGGTCCGGCGCTGAACGAGGCTATGCGACCACCGGCTGAGACCACGTATGTTCCAGCCGTCAATCCGTAAATCCGGTAAACACCGCGATCGTCTGTGGTCCGCTCGAGTGGAAATCGCATGGTCGTGCTGATCTTTCCGTTCGCGTCGCGTATGAGTGTCGCGCGCACTACCGCCTGAACGAGTGGTTCGCCGGTCGCTGTTGTTACCGTCCCCGTAATGACTCCTCCCCTTACCAGGTTCAAAGTTACCGAGTCTCCGATTCGGTAAGGGCTGGGGATTTCGCCGGGCTCGCGCACCATGGTGGCATGCGCGGGTGCCGAGGCGCCGATGAAGTAGAGCGATGCGTCCAAACCAGAGATGACAAAGTTGCCCGCTTCGTCGGCCATAGCAGTGCGTTGGGTCGCTGCGCCCTGTCCGGTTGCAAACACCAGTGCGTTAGGCACCGGCTGGCCCGTGTCGTTGAGAACTCGTCCGTTGATTGCTCCAGTCCGTGGAGTGTTTTCGTCGGACTGTGACTGGGCGAAACTCCGCGCCGCACCAGCAAAGGTAAATACTATTAAGACAAGCAGGATGGTTGGTATACGCAAGGACATCGTCAACATACAGAGTTTGAGACTCTGAACTGATTTCAAGGATTCGGGGGTTGCAGATCGACAGTGACTTCAACATCGGTTACGGCGCCGTCTGCTACGTTCACCATTTGTTTGACTGGCGGCGGCCGACGTCCGGTGTTCACGTTCACGGTGACATTGAGCTCATAGGTGCCCGCCGCTATCCCTTCAAGTAGAAAGTGTCCGCGAACATCGACGGAGTTCCCACGAAGCATGGGCTCCGTTTCCCCAGGTTTTTTGATCCAAACTCCGACGCGCGCTTCAGGCGGTAGAGTTCCGTTTTCATATTTCAATTGGCCGCGTATCGAGCCGGTGCCGTAACTCAACACTACCTTGATACCGTTGATCTGTTCGCCCGCTTTTATTTCTATACCGCGCGGTTGAACCATACCGTCGCGCTCCAGGCGAAGAATCATCAGATTTACTGAGGGACGTCGATCCTGGCCGGTGAGAAATAAATTTAACGTCCCTGGCTTCAAGCCGCCGATTCGAAAACTACCGTCACCTGCTAGCGCCACTTGCTGGCCACCGATACCCTGACCGTCTTCACTCCTGACATAAGCACTCAGATAGGACTCAGCAAGTTTGCTGAAGGCTGTTTTGTCCGCAGTACCTTCTATGACTACGACACCGGTCACGGTCGCGCTTTTGACCGTCTTGATCAGCAAGCCAGTCACATCCTGATCTATCACTTCAAACGGCACCGTATCAGTACGAACTTCACTGCCTGCCTGCGGCACATTGAAGATTGAATATTTTCCCGGCGCGACATTTTCTATCCGAAATTCACCCTGCGAGTTAGAGGCTGACATTATGGGCATGGTGCTCGCTCCGTCTGCTGTTTGTCGCTGCAGCATGAATCGGACGCCTGAGATCGGCTGAGATGTTTCGCCATCGATAACTCTTCCACTTGCTGAAAACGAGGGCAGACTGCGGCCCAAGCTGATATTGATTCCGACGGCTTCACTGCCGGCTGTAACTTCCACCACTTTGGCCGCTGCGGCGTCGACTGTATCCGGATAGTAAGTCTGCCGATAAACAACCCGGCCGGGCCGTATGGATCCGTACGGATCGGTTTCACTCGTGCCCGCCGAAACGCGGTAACGGCCCGGTGGCAATCCGTAAATTCGATAGATGCCGCGATCGTCGGTCAGGTAGCGATCGCTGATGCCGTAAACAGCGCCCGGACCGTCCGTCTTATTTTGAACGTCAGCAAGCATTACGCGTTCTTCGATCACGGGGCGGCCCTCTGGGTCAGTCACCTTCCCCGTGATCACCCCGCCGCGCTCAAGGGCAAAATCAATGTTCTTAACGTCATCGCTTTCCGCGAGTATCAGTGACTTGCCTCGCATTCCTGAGGGCGTTGGCTCGGCCGAGACATAAATTGGCGCGAACTGCGATATTTGATAAGTGCCCGGCGGAATTTTGGTGAGTCGATAATTTCCGTCCTGATCCGTAACAGCCTTTAACGGCATACCCTGACCCATGAACGGTTGACTGTACGCGGTGATGATAATCCCCGGTACAGCTTTGCCGTGTAGCGTGACGCGACCGGAGACGCTCGCACTAGCCGGCTTCTTTTGCGGAACTGACTGGGCCGTGAGCGGCGACCCACAAGAAAGCCCGACTGCAATCACGGCTAACGCGACGAAACGAGCGAGGGTACTCATATAAGCAATCCTACCGATGAACAATCGTACCGGGCGTGTGATGAGGCGAGCATAATACTCAATTGCCTTCACGTTGTCTTGGCGATTTCGTTCCAGATTTTGCCCGGTCAAACGTGTCTAGTGGTCACAGGTAAACCATGTTAGGATCGATTCCTCTTGATGAGTCGAGTAATTATTCGTGGCGACTCGATGCCTGCTGTTCCTATTCCGATTCTTGCACCATGGCATTTCTGAAAATCACCGACGCCAGCGGACGCCAATGGGAATATTTCCTTACCGGTGGTCCGTGCACGATTGGGCGTGCGCCTGACAACACCGTCGTGCTGGATGATCCGCGTGCGTCACGCTACCACGCGCACATCACGGCCGGCGACGATGGCACTTTTACGATGATCGACGGCGCCGTCATTAACGGCGAATTGCGCCGTAGCGCCAACAAGGTGTTTGTTAACGGCGGGCCCCATTATGAGCACCAGCTAAAGAACGGCGATCGCATAACGATCGGCGCCAGCACCCTCAGATTTGAACAGCGCGCTGAAGAACGCACGACGGATGTCCGTTACGACGACAAGCCTCTGGGGCACACCCAACTCGTAGTCTCGGCGAACGACGTGATGCAGACGTTTCTGCAAAAGTCCGGTGAAGGCCTGCCGGTTACTACCGCGAACCAGCCGCGCGACAAGGTGCTGGAGTCGTTACAGCGTAAGGCAAACATCCTAAGCGCTCTTTATGAGATGAGTAAGACGCTCGGCTCGGTGTTCGACCTGGAAGCGATCTTTGCGAAGGCTACCGATGTGATCTTCCGTTCGACGCCGGCAGAGCGCGTGGTTGCTCTATTGGCGGAAGGCAACGGCACCGAGAATCCGGAAGACGTGGTTCTTAACCCGATTGCTATGCGGGCACGCGACGAGAGTCTTAACAATCACGCGCGCAAACTTTCGATCGGCAGAACCATCACCCGCAAAGTCATGCGCGATCGAGTGGCGCTGCTCTCGCAGGACGCCGCTTCCGACGAGGAGTTCGCAGGGGTTGATTCGATTGTTTCGCAGGGAGTGCGGTCGACGATATGTGCGCCGCTGATCGGTGAATCGCGAGTTCATGGCGCTATTTATGCCGATCGGTTGGATCCTTTTGCCGCCTTCAAGCCTGATGATCTGGAGTTGATCAGCGCCGTGGCGGCACAGACGGCAATTGCCGTCGAGAATGCACGCGCGCACGAACGCCTGGCGCGTGAAGAAGTGGCACGGGCAAACTACAGTCGGTTCCTTCCGGAATATGTCGTAAAGCAAATGCTCGAGAATCCGGAGTCGTTCAAGCTTGGTGGTGTTAACCAAACGATCACGATTTTGTTTGCTGACATCCGCGGCTTCACGAGCATCTCAGAACACGCGCCGCCGGAAAAGATCGTCGGCCTGCTGAATCGATACTTCTCCGCCATGACCGATATCATTTTTGCTCATGGCGGGACACTCGATAAGTACCTGGGTGACGGATTGATGGCTCTGTTTGGCGCGCCCACCACCACGCCACAGGATGCGTCGAATGCTCTGAACGCCGCGGTCGCGATGCAACGCCGGTTACTCGGCATAAATCAGGAACTGCGTGACGAAGGTCTGGCGGAAGTCGGCGTCGGCATCGGGTTGCACACCGGAGAAGTCACGGTTGGCTACATCGGCTCCGAACGACGTTCGGAATATACAGCCATCGGCGACTCGGTTAACACAGCATCGCGCCTTGAATCGAATGCGAGGGGCGGACAGATTCTGATCAGCGACGCTACTGCAAAAGCGGCCCGCAGCCGATATAAACTTCACCCGCGCGATCCAATCACCGTGAAGAACCGCGAGCAACCGGTAACACTGTGGGAAGTGGATTGGCAGAAAGCGAGCGGCTCGTTCTAGCAGTTCAGGCCGCAGCCGAAATGCCGTCGGACTTCGATTCTTTTAATCGTCCTCGCCTCTCCCCGTTTACGTCAGCGTTCGTTTTTATGAACGTGCTCCAGTTACTTAAACGCCAACTGACTATTGCGCGCGTTTACGGCATTCCGGTGCGCATCGACTATCGCTGGTTCGTAGTCGTTGGACTCAGCGTGTGGCTCATTGCGAGCAACTTGCAGAACCATGCGATCCAGGTCGGCAACGTAAGACTTCCTCCTCACGCTCAACTGACTTCGTGGGTGCTGGGACTGATAACGACGGCGGGGCTTTTTCTCTCGGTCTTTGGACACGAACTCGCACACGCATTGATGGCCCGCGCCGAAGGAATCGAGACCGAGGAGATCGTGCTGCATCCTTTCGGCGGTCTCGCTCGCTTGAAGAGCGAACCCCAAAATCCACGTGCTGAGTTTCGCATTGCCTTCGCCGGCCCGGCTTCCAGCTTTGTATTCTCCATCCTCGCTTTTGCCGGCGCGAAGGTTGCCGCCGTCGGCAACTATGAACCAACCGCGGTAGTGTTTTTCCTGATCGGGTCGGGTAACCTGCTGCTCGCCCTCTTCAATCTGTTTCCCGGTTATCCGCTTGACGGCGGCCGCGTTTTGCGCGCGCTCATCTGGCGGCGAACCGGAGATATCAAGGACGCAACTCGAAAGGCCGGCATCTGCGGAATTCTGATCGGGGGCATGCTGGTCTTGTTCGGGATCTACATTCTCGTCTCACCAAACTGGCGGCCCAGTGAGCCGTATTTCATGGGCGTTTGGTCAATCCTGGTTGGCCTATTCCTGCTCGACACTGCGATTAAAGTAGTCAAGAGTGCTCACGCGACCGGGCTTGTTACAGTTAGCGAAGCGATGTCTCCGCCGGTCGCTGTCGAGCCTGGACTCACTGTTACTAGATTTGTTGATGACGTTCTCTCGCTGCATCGCCAAACGGCCTTCCCCGTCGCCGTGAGCGGACAACTTCACGGAATTTTGTCGTTAGAGGACCTCAAATCCTTGCCACGCGAACGTTGGTCAACAACGCGCGTACAGACCGTTATGCGTCCTGTCTCACCCGGATTCTTTGTTCCAGCCAACACCACACTTGATTCCGCCCAGGCAATGATGAAACAGAATGGCATCGGCTCGCTGGCGATTGTAGACGCGCATGGGAAGCTGGTCGGTTTTCTTCAGAGCGGCAATATCAAGCCGCGACGAAACGGGAAACATCGCTAGTCCCGACTCATCATTGCCACGGCTCAATTTTTTCGCGATAATCCAAGCGGAGCTATCCATTTCATAACCTAAGGACTT
>Ga0070682_100000128_pt1 | contig 65176 bp, 30 predicted proteins | sample KBSC63LmetaG_FD_64668 | JGI IMG/M metagenome (GOLD analysis project Ga0070682, IMG submission 64668) | Corn rhizosphere microbial communities from Kellogg Biological Station, Michigan, USA - KBS C6-3L metaG | ecosystem: Host-associated > Plants > Roots > Rhizosphere | place: USA: Michigan...
GTTTGTCGGACAAGGTTCCCTGTCAATCGATCATCCGATCGCACTCAGCCATTTCATTGATGCCGGCGAAAATAGACTTCTGCACGTTACTGAACTCTAGCTGCGCCGCGAGCCGCCTTCTACTGGCAAAACTGACAGTTTTGTGCCGAATGGGAAGCGAGGAGTCTGATTGCCTGCCATGCTAAAAGAGCTCCTAATCGCCTTTGGAACTATGGGGGTCTGTCTGGTGATTCACGTCACCGGTATTCTTTTCCTCGGCGAAGAGCTCGTCCGACATCGCGAAAAAATAGAAGCGCGGATCGGTTTCGGCTATGCGTCCCTGGTGCTGATCTCGATCTTCATCGCACTCATAATTCTTCATCTGAGCGAGGCGGCAATCTGGGCTGCCTTGTACCTGCAGGCAGAACTCTTCAAGAATTTCGAAACGTGCCTGCACTTTTCTCTGCAGAGTTATTCAACCGTTGGTTACGGCGATCTACCTCTGCCCGAAAAGTGGAGGTTGTTAGGGACGATTGAGGGTATAGCCGGCGTGCTCTTGTGTGGCTTATCCACCGCTTTTCTGTTCGCGATAATAAACGCTCTTTTTCAGTTTCGAGTTAAACGCCGGGAGCAAACTCCCATCTCCGAAGCGTAGTTCAAGCGTTCCGCGAACAACTGCCTGTCAAAACTGACAGGTTACTGTCGTCATGACTGAGGCTAGGTTGGCAATGGAATAATGTGCCCTCCGGCTGTGCGGTCCGGAACGCGCAGGCGAACTGAAAAGGAGTTGATATGGGAAGCGATCGAATGCTGAAGCCAATCGCTCTTGCGATTTTGTTTTCACTGCTCACCTTAACGGTAAGTGCACTTGGCCAGGAGTCTCCATCGCTGGTCGTCAGCGCCAACGGCCAGGGCACGATCAAAATCGGCGGCGAAGAGTTCAAACTTAACGCTGTCGTCGTGAAGCTGTTCGCAGATGGTAAAGCTGAACTCCATCTCATTAGTGATATTTCGGTCTTCGTAAACGGAACCTGGACGCGCGGGGCTGAGGGGGCGAAGGAAATTGATCTCAGGATTACCGGTAATGCAGCGACCGCCACCAACCTGGAAGGCGGGGGAAAGTTATTTCTCAACGAAGACCGCAAGTCGATCAAAGGATTAAAGCTGCAGGTTACGAACCGGATCAGCCGGAAAGTGATCGAAGTAAGCTTCGTTGCGAAATGAGATCTGTAACGCAAACTGTTAGTTTGCGATTCCTGGTTGCATTCAATGCGCGCAAACTCACAGTTTGCGTTACAAGGTTCACAACCCGGCACGCTGATGAGTTGGCTTCACCGATATCAACTGCGGCTTTATTTTCATAATTCGATTTGGATCCTCCCTGCCCTGAGCATCCCGGTCGCGCTGATTAGCGTCTCCTTGTTAACCCGTTATGAACGCGCGGTTGGCTCGCAGGCAGACGTAAGCGTTGAAACTGCGCGCGCCATCATGAGCACAGTGGCCGCGTCAACTTTTACCCTCGTAGTCCTGGTTGCTTCCGCTGTGCTCGTGGCCGTTCAACTCGCCAGTGCGCAGTTGACGCCACGACTCATCGCGCTCGTCTACCGAAATCCTTATCGTAAGGTAGCTTTTTCGGTATTTGTTCTTACTTTTACATTCGCGGTGGGCGTGCTGGTGCGAATCGAAGATACGGTTCCAAGGCTGGCAAGCTACGCCGCAGCTTACGGCTTTCTCTTCAACCTCGCGCTTTTCTTTTTGTTTATCGACAGCATGGGAAAAACGCTGCGTCCGAGCTCGGCCGCGCGCGCCGTCGGGTTAGCGGGACGCGAAGTTATTAGAGCCGTCTATCCCTCGCGGCTCAATGAAGATTCCAAACCTCAGCCGATCAGCGCGATCGATGGTAAACAACCAAGAATCGTCCTTAACACTGTGGACGGAGCCGTCCTGGCTTTTGATCTGAAAGGTTTGCTGACGCTGGCAGAACAAACGCAGTGTGTAATTGAACTGGTGCCAGAGGTAGGCGACTTCATTGCTCAGGGTGATCCGCTCTTTAAGATCTATCAAGGTGGCAGTGAGTTATTGGACGCCAAGTTACGCAATCATGTAGCGATCGGCGGAGAACGCACGTTGGACCAGGACCCGCTGTTTTCGTTTCGCATCCTCGTCGACATAGCCAGTAAAGCTTTATCCCCGGCTATCAATGATCCGACCACGGCCGTTCTGGTGATCGATCAGATTCACCACTTGCTGCGTGATATCGGTAACCGTTATCTGGCTGACGGACACGAGGAAGACTCCAGTGGAAAAGTGCGTGTGGTTTACCGAACACCCGACTGGGAAGACTTTGTGTTGTTAGGAACGACAGAAATTCGGCAGTACGGTCGCGACAGTATTCAGGTGCAACGACGCTTGCGGGCAATGCTGAAGGATCTGATCGAAACTCTCCCGGAACAGCGCCACCCGGTGCTGCGCAAAGAGCTCGCGCTCCTGTCGAGCTTATCGAGGCGAGCGTTTCCCGATCTCGACGATCAAGCATTAGCGGAATCCAGCGACCTTCAGGGGATCGGCGGCAGTCCCAGTGAAGTCTCCGAGAATCACCACGACGCCTCAGCGAGATTGGCTGAAAGGTAACGCATTAAGTTTCATTGCTGCTCAGGTAAACGACTGCAATATTCCACAGCCTGTAAAAACTAACAGTTCTCAGGACCTCAATTGTGTTGAGAATCGACTTATGGCCAAGCAACACGCGCGGTGGCCAGAGTTGGTTGCTGCGGGTGGGTCAAGGCGACCAGCTATGCCGGTTCGGGGCTTGGTTACTGGGGCAAACCGACTCCGAAGCGCGCCGGGCGTGTGGCGTTAGTGGCCGATTAGAGGCGGTCACTAACGCCAGCGCGCCAACTCGCAGTTTGCGCGAACATCCTCCGGGAGTCAGTCATGCGTTATGCGTCATGAGATTCAAAAAACCGGTCGCGTATCCGGGCTTATCTCAAGAAAGAACCGTGGGGACGGCAACTCCTACGGTCTTTTTTTTCAAGCTCTCCTGTTCGCTGCAGCTTTAACAATCGGATGCTCAACTACGCACGGCCATAGCCCATTGCTGATTCACGCAGTACAGGAAACCAATGTCGCGGGCGAGGCGACCGATGCCCCGCGACCACCCGCCCAGGACAAACCAGAGAAGACGAAATCTAAAAAACAGAAACGGGGTTCCTTCATCATCGCCCCAATTCCAATCTCCTCTCCGGCCTTCGGATCGGGTTTGCTCTTAATAACAGGCTACGTCTTCAAACTGAACCCGCAGGATCAGTCGTCACCGCCATCATGGCTCGGCGCAGCGGGAACGTTTACTAACAACGGAACTCGCGCCCTCGCGTTGGGTGGCCGAATGTACCTCAAAGAAAACAAATATCAGACCTCTTTTGCCGTTGCCAAAGGACGTGCCAACCTCGACTTCTATGGCATCGGTCGCATCCCTGGAAATTCGACAGTTTCAGTGCCGTTGCAGATGGACGGAACAATTTATTTTGGGGAAGGCATGCGACACATCGGCAAGAAAATCTTTGTCGGTCCGCGTTTTCAATATCGTCGACTGTCGGCGAGCCTCGACGGTATCAGGCCTCCCGGCGGCTTCGAAATTCCGCCGATTGATATCAGATCCAACTCGGCAGCACTCGGCATGCACCTGCAACGAGATTTGCGCGACAGTACCTTCTATCCGACGACAGGTTCACTGTTTGATTTTACTGCGGACTTCTTTGATCAGGCCTGGGGAAGCCGCCGCGAATACCAAACCTATAAGATCGGTTACAACGGCTTCCGCGAAATCGCGCCGCGCCAGGTCGTTGCTTATCGTCTGATGGCTTGTTCGGCAAATGGCAGTGTCCCCTTTTACGACTTGTGCCTCTTTGGCTTTAACAGCGACTTGCGCGGATACACAACGGGGCAGTTTCAAAACCGGCGAATGTTTGCCACCCAGGTAGAGTACCGCCTCGAATGGCAGAAGAGATTGGGATTCGTAGGCTTCGCGGGAGTGGGCGGCACCGCCCGCACGTGGAGCGAATTCCGTTCGGATCAATTTTTACCTGCCGGCGGAGTTGGTTTGCGGTTTAACCTCGATAAGAAAAACCACATCAACTACAGGGTGGATCTTGGTTTTGGTAGAGAGGGACGCACGGTTTCCATCGGAGTTGGCGAAGCATTCTAGTCCACTCGAAAAACTGGGGTTTGTTATAGACGGCGTAAAGGTTGACCCCCGAATAGTGTTGGTTTAGGCTTACCTTCCAGTTCCTTCACGCACGATCCACGGCGTCCAATAGAAAAATAGTAAGTGATGGACGCGAAGAAACCTTAATTGCCGCACCCTCGAAAAGCGGCAGAGATCAGTTCCACTTTTTGGGGCTGAATCAACCCATTGATTCAAAGGACAGTGATCGACCAAGCGTGCGGATCATCGTTCCTGCCCACCCCCCACGGCGACCGGTAAATTAAGCGGGACAACTGAAGTCAGACGAGACGAACTATGCAAGCTATCTCCCCGGAACGGTTTATCGAGTCAACCACTGGGGGAGTGGGCCGCCTTCCGACGCTGATGCGACCGGCGCTTGCCGCGCTGCTTATCAGCGTCAGCTATTACCTTGGAGCAAAAATTGGTTTTGCGTTCACTTTCGCGGCTCGTCCCGTTTCAACGCTTTGGCCCCCCAATTCAATTCTGCTTGCAGCTCTGGTGCTCTCGCCCTTTCGCTGGTGGTGGTGGTTACTGCTCGCCGTGCTACCGGCGCATTTCTTGATCCAGTTGCAGTCGGGTGTACCTGTCTCAATGAGCTTGCTTTGGTTTATCAGCAACTCGAGCGAGGCATTATTGGGCGCGTTTTGCCTGCGTTACCTCATCGAGGAACCCTTACGCTTTGACAGCATTCGGCAGGTTGCCGTTTTCGTTTTTGTTGCAGTGCTCGCCCCTTTCGTGTCTTCGTTTTTGGATGCCAGCTTCGTGGTTCTCAAGGGCTGGGGAACTGGCAGCTACTGGCAGATATGGCGAACGCGGTTTTTCGCAAACGTCCTCGCCGAAATCATCGTCGTGCCATTCATCGTCATGTGGGGATCGGCTCGACTCACCATCTACCGGTCGTTGTCGATTTGGCGCTGGTTAGAAACACTCGCTCTTGCTATTTCCCTTTCCTCTGTCAGTGTGATTGCCTTCAATTGGAATTTAACGCCTTCGAAAACGCTTCTGTATACGCCAGTGCCAATCCTGCTTTGGGCCGCCGTACGCTTCGGTCCAAAGGGAATAAATCTATCGTTGATGCTGGTGGTTTTTCTCACCATCTGGAACGCTGTTAATGGATACGGACCCTTCGTTTCAGAAACGCCAGAAGAGAATGCGCTCGCCATCCAGCTATTTCTAATCCTGATTTCCATGCCGCTAATGTTGCTTGCGGCCGTGATTCAGGAGCTCGGGCGGTCGCAGGAAAACGCGCAGCGAAATGAATATCGACTGACTATGGCTCTGAGCGCGGCACAAATGGGCACCTGGGATTGGCATATCACCGACGGCGTGACCAAGTGGTCTGAGGTAACCAAGAGAATGTTTGGGTTCTCACCAGGCGATTCGGAAACCACTCCAGAGGGTTTCCTGGCACTGTTGCATCCGGACGATCGGTCGAAGGTTAATGAAGCGATCAGTCGCGCGATCAACTATGGCGACCCTTATGAGTCAGAGTTTCGCGTACCGCACCGAGACGGCAGCATTCGTTGGATCCGCGGCAAGGGCAAGGTTGTTTTTGATCAGCAGGGAAAACCTTTCCGTCTGATTGGCATAAACCAGGACATTACGGTGGAGAAAAATTCCGAGGAGCAATTACGCGAAAGCCATCGCCAGGTTCGCGCCCTGGCAGGCCGCTTGATCAATGCTCAGGAAACCGAACGCCGCCGGATTTCACGTGAACTGCACGACGACTTAAATCAACGAGTCGCCACGCTCGCTGTAGCGCTTAGCCGGCTGAAGCTGAAACTCAATACACAGCCAGAAATCGTGGCGGAGCTGAACAAGCTTTACGACCAGACAAACCACCTAAGCAATAACATTCGCCAGTTGTCTCACCAACTCCACCCTGTCACCCTGGAGCATCTCGGCCTGGCCGGAGCCTTGAAAGGATTCATCGATCAATTCGAAACTGAGACCGGAATCACCACGAGTTTCACCGCGCGAATCAAGAGCAAAAAGATTCCTTTTGAGATGTCAGTGGGCCTTTTCCGAATCGCTCTTGAAGCATTGCGAAATATTGCCAGGCACTCCCAGGCTCAGTCAGCTTCCGTTGTGTTGGAGGAAGACGAACGACTCTTGAAGATGACCGTTATGGATTCCGGAACAGGATTCGATGTGGAAGCCAAGCGTGGCAGTGGCCTCGGTCTGCTCAGCGCGGGCGAGCGCGTGAACCTGTTGCAAGGAACTTTCGACGTGGTATCGACTCCCGCCAAGGGAACCGTAATTACCGTGACAATACCTCTGGGGCAATCATGAACCGTCTCAAAATTCTTTTGGCCGACGATCATAAGATGTTTTCTGAGGGGTTACGCAGTTTGCTCCAGGATGACTACGATCTGCTTTCGGTTGAGAACGGCCAGGCACTCGTTGATGTTGCGACGCATTTGGATCCCGATATCATCATCGTAGACATCTCGATGCCGGTGCTAAATGGGTTTGATGCCGTTCGCCTACTCAAGAAAAAGGGGTGTACTGCGAAAATTATCTTCTTGACCATGCACGCCGATGCCGACCTGGTTGCCGAAGCAGTGCGCTGTGGCGCATCGGGTTATGTCCTGAAGCAGTCAGTTGGCGACGAACTAACGACGGCAATCACTCACGTCATGGAAGGAAAGGTTTACCTGCCGCAAACCGACAATACTTCGGAACGATCCAGTGAACGGACTCGCTCTCACAGCTTAAAGCTCACGCCTCGTCAAAGCGAAGTACTGCGTCTGATCGCGCAAGGCCACACGATGAAGGAGATCGCCGCCTTACTTGGAATCTCCACCAGAACCGCTGAGTCTCATAAGTACGAAATGATGGAAGCCCTCGGGATTGAGACCACTGCCGAACTCGTCCAATACGCGATGAAACTAGGCCTAATCGCCACTTAGCCTCAAAACCCACGGAATCCCGTAGTTTTTCGGATTGTTTTGCCTAACAGGTGAGGGTACGCTTCCGTACGTTAGCGAATCGGATTCTTTTGGAAATGGACCTTTGCAGGTGACTTCAAATCACCCTCAAGAAGCACTGAACACGGTGTCCTTTTCCAACCCCATCAGTTTCCCGATTCCCGGGGCTAATAAATTTACATCAATCAGGTTTCTGCGGATCTCGCTTGGGCGGCTAATCAAGTGTTCTCCCCCATGTACATCCCTTTCCTCACCGTTGCGTTATTGATCGCTGCGCACCCGCCGCTGCTGTGCGCTACACCCATCGCTCAATCAACCGCCGCTATTCAAGGCGAAGTCACCGACCAGAAGGGCGCCTTGATTTCGGGAGCGAACATCATCGTTCGTGGTAAAGCGATGGGTGTGAACCGAACGGTCACGACTGATTCCGGTGGCCGGTATCTAGTCGCCGCTCTACCCGTTGGCCCATATCGGATTGAGGCCAGAGCCAAAGGGTTTCAAACGCAAATCATTGAGAGTTCAACGCTGGAAGTAGGACGAACAACGACGCAGAACTTCCAGCTTGTAGTGGGAGACGTTTCTCAAGTTGTAACGGTGCCCACCAGCCATGACTTGCTCGAGCAATCGACGATGGCAATAGGTCATGTCGTGGACCAACGAATGGTTCAGGAAACACCACTGAACGGACGCTATTTTTTAGACCTGGGATTGCGCGTTGCCGGTTCCGTCACGCCACCGCAGGGAGCTTTCTCTGCGTCTCCGGCCCGGGGCCTGGGTTCGCTGGCCATCAACACCGGCGGCAATCGAGAGGAAACTGTCAACTACATGGTCAATGGCATAACTCTCAACAATCTGACGTTTAGTTCCATTAGCTTTCAGTTGCCCATCAACACTATTCGGGAGTTCAAACTCGACAATTCGACCTTCAGCGCCCAATACGGTCAAAGTTCCGGTGCGATCGTGAACATAGCGACACGCTCCGGCAGCAATCAATATCACGGTGAATTGTTTGAGTTTTTTCGCAACGATGCGTTTGATGCTCGCAACTTTTTTGAATTCACGTCGAACCAACCCGCGCCCTTCAAGCGTAACCAGTTTGGCGGAAACATCGGTGGCCCCATCGTTAAGAATAAACTTTTCTTTTTCTTCGCTTACGAGGGACTGCGCCAACGGCAAGGCCTTACGCTCAACAGCATTGTACTCAGTGACGCAGAGCGCGCTCTAGTAAGTGATCCAGTCATAGCCAGATTGGCTGCGCTCATTTCGCGACCCAATTTCGTCGATTCGTCTGGCACGTCGCGGTTCATCAGCACCGCGAGTGCTCCGGTCAATGTCGATCAATGGACTACTGACGTCAACTATAACTTGAGCGACCGGGACGTCCTGCATGGATATCACGCTGTTCATAAATTTGACACGCTGGAGCCAACCCGGGGTACCACCATTCCCGGCTTCGGTGTAACCGGCGGCGCGCTACGTCAAATCTTCACCTTGAATGAGACTCACACCTTCGGCACCCACATCGTCAATGAGGCGCGCTTCGGCTTCAATCGCTTCTCTTCGAGTAGCACGCCGAATGCGCAACTCAACCCGGCGGATTTCGGCATCCTGAACGGCGTCGATCAACCGCTTGGTCTGCCTCAGATCAGTGTTGCGGGCGGAGGTTTGAATTTCGGAGGGCCGGCCGCACAGCCGTCCGGACGTGGTGATACGACTTTTATCCTCGCTGACTCGGCCAGTTGGCTTTATGGCCCGCATTCATTGAAGTTCGGTGGAGAGTATCGGCAGTTTCTTAACAACAATTTCCGTCAGGGTACGGGCTCTTTTAACTTCGCCACGATCGCCGACTTCGCAGCCGGCACCGCAAATTCTTTCAGCGTAACTCTGGGCAGACAAACGAGCAGCATAGCCCAGGGAGCGCTGGGATTTTTTGTTCAGGACAATTACAAACCCCGGAACAATCTGATGCTGGAATTGGGGCTGCGCTACGAATGGAATATGACGCCCAGCGAACGTTACGATCGTTTCATCGTCTTCGATCCAGAGAGTGCTTCGCTGGCGCGCGTCGGAACTAACATCGACAACATCTACCACGAAAACAACAAGAACTTTCAACCTCGCGTCGGGTTTGCGTGGACACCGTTCCGAGACGGCAAGACCGTGTTACGCGGTGGCTACGGGATCTATGTCGATCAGCCGATGACCAGTATCGTCACCGCCACTAGTGGGAATCCTCCACTGGCGATCCCACTTACCTTCACCGGCACGGTCCGTCTTGATAACGCGATCAACGTGGCGCGCCCGGCAGGTCTGGCTCCGCAGTCGATCGACCGTGATTTCGAGAACGCTTACATGCAGTCATGGAATTTGAACGCCCAGCACGAGTTCAAAACGTTCGTCGTGATGATCGGCTATGTCGGCTCGAACGGCACGCACTTGATTACGCGACGCAACATCAATCAACCAGTGAACGGCTTCCGTCCTTATGCCTCCCTGTCTAATTCCAGTCCGATACTGCCGGGCGCCCCGCTCGGCAACATCACCCAGGTAGAGAGTTCTGGCAAGTCAAGTTACAACGCTGTTTGGATAACGGCCACCCGCCGACTCGCGAAGACGTTGCAATTCGATGCTTCTTACACCTGGTCGAAGTCAATTGACACCGGCTCTTTCAGCACCGGCGGAATCGTGATGCAGAACAGCTATGACCTTGCGGGCAGCCGGGGACTATCTGATTTCGACGCGCGTCATCGCTTTGTAAGTAGTCTCCTTTACGAACTTCCCTTTCATGGCCACCGGCTGGTGGAAGGTTGGCAACTGGCCGCCATCGTCCAATCGCAAAGCGGCAACCCCGTAAACATCATCACTACCAACAGCACCGTGAACGGCGTGGCAGGCACGCTCAGACCAGACGTGAATGGTGCTGTCAATATTCTGGGCCGCGTTGATGCCTGGTTCGATAAGTCCGCGTTTCAGGCTGTACCACGCTTCGGGAACCTCGGCCGAAATGTGGTTATCGGACCCACCTTCAACAATACAGATTTCTCGATCACGAAGAACACGAAGCTCAACGACGCATATCGCGTGCAATTTCGAGCTGAGTTTTTTGATGTTTTCAATCATGCCAACTTCGGGCAGCCCGGCAACGTAGCCGGCAGCCCGTCGTTCGGACAAATCACCAGCACGAGGTTTCCAACGGGCGAATCCGGATCCTCACGACAAATACAGTTCGCCGTAAAAATACTGATGTAGCGAGCGATTATGACTCACCCCGACCCATCCAATTCAGAAAGACATCCAGTTAAGGGATGCCACCTCACTTCTATCCGAGAGCGATGGAGGGAAAATATTCGACGTGGTTCCCTTCTAAGCTTGCTAACCATGATCGTTTTGCTTGGGACTATAAGTGCTCACGGCCAGGGCGCTACCCGGAGAGTTCTTATCCTTACGGGCTCCGACCCGAATTTTCCCGGGTTCGCGATCATAACCAAGAGCATACGATCGACCTTACGTGAACGTTCGGCGGATCGCGTTGAGTTAATTTATGAGATTCAGCAAGGGCTGATAAAAGACTTTGAGCCGCAGACCAGCGATGAAGAATTGATCGGTTACTTGAAGCGCAAGTACGACGGCAAGCGAATCGATTTGGTGCTGGTCATGATAGCTTCGCGGTTCCGCATACTAGCCGAAAAAGATCCATCCCTTTTCCGAGATGTTCCCAAAATTTTTTATGATTATGACAACGAACGCGAGGCCACCAACCATGATCTGGGGCCGAACATAACCGGAGTTTGGGCGGGGCTGGATCGCCTTCGGTCAACGCTGGATTTGGCTCTGGCACTGAATCCCGAAGCACGAAAGATCGTCGTCATAGCGGGCGATGGGCCATCCGACAAGATCATTCTCGAGCGAGCCCAGGCGGAGTTTCGTCCCTACCAGGACAGAGCGGAGTTCACCTACCTCATTGGTGGACCAATCGAAGAAACAAAACGTCAACTGGCGGCCCTCGATAGAAAGTCGATCGTGCTTTTCGCGTCGTTCTCTCGCGACAAGATCGGGAACAACTATAGCGGGCCTGAGGTGCTCTCCATGATCGCGCCGGCCTCTGCTGCTCCCGTTTATGGTTCTGCCGAGACGCTCATGGGGTTGGGGATTGTGGGCGGCCAGTTGCTCGATCTTGATGCGACTGGCAAGCGAATTGGGGAAATGAGCCTGCGCGTTCTCGCCGGTGAAAAGCCCGAAGGAATTCCTCAGGAGACGGCGCCAACCGTACTGGCGGTTGACTGGCGAGAGCTGCAACGATGGGGCGTTGGCGCAGACAGACTTCCGCCCGGGGCCGTGGTCAGATTCAAACAACCGTCCTTCTGGGAGGCATATAAGTGGTACGCCATTAACCTGGTTGGCGCAGTAATCGTTGAGACCGTACTCATAGCGTGGCTGTTGTTTCTGCGTGCTCGCCGGCACCAGGCTGAAGAAGAAAACCTCCGCCTGGCGCGGCTGGCTGAGGCGGAACATAAGCGTCTGGATGAAATAGTTTCGAACGTCCCCGGAGTCGTGTGGGAAACGGTGATGGATTCCGAAACCAAAGCGCGAAAGACCACCTTCGTCAGCGACTACGTTCACCAAATGTTGGGCTATACGGCTGAAGAATGGCTGGCAGCCCCACCGGGCTTGGGCTTACGGATTATCCCTGAACCAGACCGCGAACGCGCGGAACGCGAGAGCGAAGCCGTTGTCGCCAGCGGCACCGAGGGCATTAGCCAGTTTCGCTGGGTGGCAAAGGACGGCCGGCCGGTTTGGACGGAAAGCTACCTCAATCCCATGAAGGACGAAAGTGGGAGAGTTATCGGCTTGCGCGGTGTGACGCTCGACATCACACAGCGCAAATTGGCTGAGCAGGCTGTAATAGAAACGAAGGAAAGAGATCGCGCACTGCTCGACGCAATTCCCGACTTGATGTTCTTACAAACGCGCGACGGTGTTTACGTCGACTATCACGCCAAGGACCCAAAAGACCTCCTGGTTCCACCGGAGGTGTTTCTCGGCAAGAACATGCGCGAAGTGCTGCCGCCCGAGCTGGCGGAACGGCTGGCGCAATGCTTCGAACGTGCAGAGGAGACAGGAGAGCCACAAATCCTCGAGTACACACTCCAGATCGATGACATTCAAAAATGGTTTGAAGCGCGTATGGTGCGCACCGGCGACAACGTTCTAAGCGTAATTCGTGATATCAGCGAGCGCGTCGCCGACCAGGACGCATTGAAGAGAAGCGAAGCGCAGTTGGCAGGAATGATCGGATCGGCAATGGACGCCATCATTACCGTCGATGAGAGCCAGCGCATCATGCTTTTCAATGACGCAGCCGAGAAAATGTTTGGGTGTTCTCAAACGGAGGCAATCGGTGAATCCTTTGAACGATTTATTCCCGAGACTTTTCGAAAAGCACACCGCGAACGGATCAAGGAATTCGCAAAGAAGAAAGTTACCGGCGAGATCGTTGGGACAGTAAGAGACTTATTGGGTGTGAGAAGTTCGGGTGAAGAATTCCCGATGGAAGCGTCGATTTCACGGATCTATCTCAGTGGCCAGAAGTTTTACACCATTATCCTGCGCGATATTACTGAGCGAAAAGCCGCTGAAGAAGCCGTGCGCGCCGAACGCGAGTTACTTGAAGTCGTTATTCGTCATTTGCCCGCTTGCGTCTGCTTAATTCGCGGAACGGATCTGCGCATACAGATGATTAACCCTGGATATCAGGCCATCGCTCCGGGTAAAGAGATGATCGGCAAGACGCTGGATGAGCTGTGGCCGGAAACGGGCCAGAATTTTACCGCTATATGTAAACGCGTGCTGGAAACAGGTGAACCTTATGAGGTCTCAGATGAGCTGAATACCATTCGACGTGCGCCCGAGGATCCGCCGGAGTCGGCATACTTTACCTGGTCGTTGCATCGCGTGCGATTGCCTGGCGACGAGGGCTGGGGCCTATTGGTTGGAGGTTGGGAAACTACGCTGCGCAAGCAGGCTGAGGATGCTTTGCGCGAAAGCGAGGAGCGATTCGGAAAAGCTTTCAGAGCAAACCCGCAACCAATGTCTGTAACCACGCTTGCCGATGGTATTTACATTTACGTCAACGAAAGCTTTCTGTCCACGAGCGGGTATGCTCGTGAGGAAGTGATTGGCCACACCTCCAATGAACTCAGAATCTGGGAAAAGCCCGAATGCCGCGCCGAATTTGTTCGGCAACTAATGGAAAGCGGGGCGCTAGTCAATGTCGAAACCAAATTCCGAACCAAAGATGGGTCTCTAAGGACACTCCTGGCGTCAGCTGAGCGACTGGATCTTGGTGGTATCGATTGTGTATTGATAGCGTCGACCGACATCACGGAACGTATGCAGGCGCAGCAGGCGTTGCAAGAAAGCGAAGCACGATTCCGCAATATGGCGGACACCGCGCCGGTGATGATTTGGGTCGCAGGCCAGGACAAGTCCTGTACCTATTTTAACCAGCAGTGGTACGAATTTACCGGCAGAACAAAGGAACAGGAGCTCGGCACTGGCTGGGTACAGGGCGTTCATCCGGAGGACAGCGCCCGTTGCCTGAAAACATACTTTGGTGCTTTCGATCGCCGCGAGTCTTTCTGCATGGAGTATCGGTTGCGGCGTGCTGACGCGGCATACCGCTGGGTCATTGATACCGCAACCCCTCGCTTCTCTTCGACGGGAGAATTTCTCGGGTATATCGGCTCCTGTATCGACATTACCGACCGCAAAGAGTCTGAACAGTCTTTGCGGCTGGCCCACGAAGAACTTAGCAGTTTGAAGAACCAGCTACAGCAAGAAAATATTTATCTAAGGGAAGAGATCAGGCTGCAACAAAGCTTCGGCGAGATCATTGGTGAGAGCGATGCGCTTAAATACGTGCTGTTCAAGATCGAGCAGGTCGCGCCGACCGAATCGACCGTATTGATCACAGGCGAGACGGGTACAGGCAAGGAACTGGTCGCAGCCGCAATTCACAAAGCCAGCACCCGCGCCGATCGGGCACTCGTAAGAGTCAATTGTGCGGCGTTGTCCGCCAGCCTGATCGAAAGCGAATTGTTCGGACATGAAAAGGGCGCTTTCACCGGCGCTTCGACTACTAAAATCGGCCGCTTTGAACTCGCTAAAGGTGCAACCATTTTCCTCGACGAGATCGGTGAGTTGCCCCCCGAATCACAAGGCAAACTGCTACGCGTAATTCAGGAGGGCGAATTTGAACGCCTCGGCAGTTCACGCACGATCAAGGTCGATGTGAGAATTATCGCTGCCACCAATCGAAATCTGGATCGGGAAGTTAAGAACGGATTGTTTCGCGAAGACCTGTGGTACCGGCTCAATGTTTTTCCGATTACGGTACCGCCTCTGCGCCAGCGACGGGAAGACATCCCTCTTCTGGTAGAGCATTTTGTTAATAAGTTTGCCAAGAAGTTAGGCAAGGTAATTACCTCAGTCTCGCCTACAACTCTGAAAAGCCTGGGCGACTATTCGTGGCGAGGAAACGTGAGGGAACTTGCCAACGTCATCGAACGCGCGGTTATTAATTCGAAGGATTCGGTGCTGCGGATAGGCGAGGATCTTGGCCTGGAAACGGTTGAACAATTAAGTTCCTCCACCAAGACGCTCGAAGAGATGGAACGCGACTACATCCTGCGCGTACTCGACGATCGCGCCTGGAGGATTGAGGGCCAAAACGGAGCCGCACGACTATTAGGTCTCAATCCTAGTACCTTACGAACGCGCATGGTGAAGCTGGGGATTCATCGACAAGGTTTTTCCGCCGCGACTGCCTCTTCTGCGCCGGTTATAAATGCCTCACGCGATGACAATTAAACTCCTCCTCCCTGGTAGATGGTATTGTCCGATAACGATTGTAACCGTGGTATGTCGTGGGTTCTGCTTAATCCAACGTCCACAAGTATCAACTGGTTTGCCACGGTAAATCGTGGGTACGGGCTATCCCCTTTCTCCTCCAAGTTTTGCGCGAGCGTGAAGCAGTTGGGGACGAACAGGCACAACCTTTGCACTCTCGAAGTTCACTGAAAGCACTGTCGAGGGTTGCTCGGAAGGTAGGTTAACAAGGTCTCTTCAAGAAACTGGATCGCAGCCAATGAAAACCGAAAGCAAAAGCGAAATTGTTAGTGCCACCAGGATCACGGTTCGTCCCGCAAATCGCAAGGAATTGTGTCTGACAATTGCTTCCCTGATCGATTTGATTCGGCGGGAGGAGGGCTGTCGCAGTTACAGGTTCTACGGAGACGTTCGAGACCAGAATTCATTCCTCCTGGTCGGCGAATGGGAAACGCAAGCTGCGTGGAGCGTGCACCTGCACTCCGACCATTTTGCTGTTTTACATGGCTCCCTGGAACTCTTAACTGACCAACCGAATTTTAATTTCCGCTTAATGACGCGCGCGTGTGGAATCGAAGCATTAACCCGAGCCAGATGCGCGGCCCAAGGAACAGCCAACATGCTCACCCCGTAGAAAAGAAGCTATTCCCCCATGACAAACCTATACCCTCAAGAATACCAACCTGATTCCCGTTACTTACTGAACGCCGCCGCGTCGTGCAACTATTGCCGACAAATACCGGAGATCAATCTGAGAGCCTTCGCCGACTCGCAATCTGTAGGCACAGCCGTGTTGGATGAAGCCGGGGATATCCTTTATGTCAACCGGGCGTGGCACGAGCTCATGGCGCTGCGCGGTTTCGTCACGGACTTCGATGACGTGGGACACAATTATCTCGAGGAACGGCGCCAGGCGTCCGATACGCTGAGTAGTGAGTCCGCAGAAATTGCAGCTGGCGTAAAGAAGGTACTGTTGGGCGACGCCACTGAGTTTCAAAAGGACTACTTAAGTAGCGGCCCCACCGACGACCGCTGGATGAGAATTCACGCGGCGGTTTTTGAGTTGCCCTGCACGCGTTACGTCGTGGTCACTCGCGAAGATATAACCGAAACCAGGGAAACCTTCCGGGCCCGCAAGGACCAGGCCGCGCGCTTGCAGCAATTGCTAAATGTAACTCACATTTTTCCCTGGGAAGCAGACCTTCAGACTGGTTCATTCTCCTTTGTCGGTGAACAGGCGCTCAACATGCTCGGCTTTGCCATCGACGATTGGTATCAACCCGGTTTCTGGCCCGCAAATCTGCATCCCGAAGATCGTGATCGCTGGCTGAACGAATGGCTTGTGTACGCAGAGACCCAGAACAATTACGAACTCGAATTCCGGATGATTGCGAAAGATAACCGGGTGGTGTGGCTGCATAACCTGGTTAGCGTGATTCGTGAGAACGGTAGGCCGAGCACCATTCTGGGATTCTCTATCGATGTCAGCGAGAGTAAAGAGTTTGAGGCGCTGCTAAAAGATTTGAGCAGCCGGTTAATCAATGCACAGGAAGAAGAAAGACGGCGCGTCGCTCGAGAGCTTCACGATGATCTAAATCAGAGAATGGCCATTTTGTCGATTGAGCTGGAGCAACTCGGCAAAACAAAAAAGCCTGCGAACTTGAATCGTCGCATTGAGAGCTTGAAAACTAAAGCTCAGCAAATCTCAGCGGATATACACCAGATTTCCTACAAGCTGCATCCATCGAAGCTTGACCATCTCGGGCTGGCCGCCGCGGTCAAAGGTTTGTGCCAGGAAGTTTCCGCGGGCGGAAAACTTGCAGTCGAGTTTGAACAAAAGGGTTTTCCGGCAAACCTGCCCGATGAGGTGACCCTGTGCATCTATCGCATCGCACAAGAGGCTCTAAACAACTGCGTGAAACACAGCTGCGCGTCAACTGCGCGGGTGGTGCTTCAGAATACCGGTAAAGACATTCACTTGAGTGTCGCAGACACCGGTCGCGGGTTTGAGCTTGACTCAGAAGTGATGACACACGGTCTCGGCTTTACCAGCATGCGAGACCGGTTGCGAATCGTGGGCGGGCAAATGCAAATACACGCCGAACCAAACCTGGGCACGCACATTGAGGTATCGGTTCCGCTCGCAGCCGAGGCTGAGGATCAGCCGGCGCTGAAGAGAGTCGCTGGGCGCAGGCATTAGTTCGAGCCCGGGTTTGAATCGTAAGAAACTCAACCACCGACAGATTGGAGACGTTATGTTAGGAACTCGGATCATTCTGGCCGACGATCATACGTTGATGTTAGAGGCCCTTAGCCATTTGCTGGAACCTGAATTTGAAGTGGTGGGAACCTTCGCGGATGGTAGAGCACTGGTTGAGGCAGCGCCGCGGCTTAAACCGGACGTGATAGTGCTCGATATTGCAATGCCGATTATGAACGGGCTGAACGCCGGACAGCGACTCAAACGATCGATGCCGGCAGTAAAGCTGATTTATCTGACAATGAACCACGATCCGGATATGACCGCCGAAGCATTTCGCGTTGGCGCTAATGGCTATCTGCTAAAAAACTCGGCGGCGTCGGAATTGATCCAGGCGATCCGCAAAGTTGTGCGCGGCAACTCCTACGTCACACCGCTACTCACCGAAGATTTGGTTGGCTCTCCAAGCCAGCATTTCAAAAGCCTGAAGAGTACCAACTACCTCACTCTGCGTCAGAAAGAGGTTCTACAGTTGCTCGCAGAAGGTCGTTCAATGAAAGAGGCCGCCTTCATCCTCAAGGTTTCTCCGCGGACGGTGGCCTTTCACAAATACACGATGATGGACCACCTGCACATCAAGACTAGTGCCGAGCTCATACAGTACGCGATGACTAGTCAGACAGTAGCGGCCTGACACTTTGAGGAGCCGACAGGTGGTTAAGGCGAACAAATCCCCGCATGCTTAAGGTGTTTCTTTAGCCTCCCTGTCAGTTTTGCCAGTGTCCTCACTGTTAATCCTTCTTGATACTGAGAACTGCATTCAGACTCAATTCGCCGTACTCGAGAATGCTTATACGTAATGATCTCTGGGTAGAAGGACGCAGTTGTGAACCGTGCTCGAATTCTCTTGGCAGACGATCATGACGACATGCGTGAGAGGGTTAAGCGACACCTGGAGCATGATTTCGAAGTGCTCTGCTCGGTTGAAAATGGATTAGAGTTGTTGGAAGCAGCCGAGAAACTTCATCCCGACGTTTGTCTCTTGGACATCTCAATGCCGATTCTCGATGGGATCGAAACGGCGACCCGGTTAAAGGAAAGCGGTGCCGCGGTGCAGATTGTTTTCCTCACCATCCACGAAGATCCTGACTTTGTACAAGCCGCGCTTAAGACCGGGGCATTAGGTTATGTGGTCAAGCGGCGAATGGTGTCGGATCTACGACAGGCAATCCAGGCAGCCTTAGCCGGACGCAAGTTCATTTCACCAATGACACATTGAAGCCTGGAAGTTCTTAACCGCAAGACAATCAAAAGTATCAAAGGTGCGGCGGGAGTAATTCACGCAGCATCGCTCTCTTTAATTCGTATTCAGACTGGCGAGGTAGCGGAGCGCTCTGAGGCTGGGGAGAAAAAAGTAGGCGCCGCCTTTGACCGTTACGAATCGCTCCAGATTGTGAACCCGTGCGCGCAACGGATCTTTTTGCACAGTGAATATTTCGTCACCCTTGCTCAAGTTTCCAATCAGAGGATCGACCTCGCCGTTAAGTCCACCGAAGACCGGATTGTTAACCCACGTTTGTTGTACGAATTCAAACTGTCGTTCGATGTCGGCGTTGAGGCATAAAAAGAGAAGACCGCGGGGCACGCCATCCTCAACGCGTCGATCGTCCGGCCGAACTCCATAAGACCTGCCGCGGCGCAGGATGCGGTGACGGTTCGCCGTTGCCAGCGCCGTGGCGCCGTCCGGGCCGATCGTGTCGCGTGGATTGGAACGGCGGACGTGGGAACCTATGGGGCACTTAAACCCGTGCGGATCAGTTTCCCGATAACCAAAGTCGTCGGCGTCTTTCAACGCCGGGTCATCTGCCTCGGGTGACAAGACCAGCGGGGCTCCGTGTTGCCAACGTCCGACAAACTTAGCTGCCAGTCGCTCACCGGCCTTTTGATCGATTTCACCATCGAGCGTCCGCGTAGCTTCGTCAAGGAAAAGGCAGAACTTCTTAACGTCTTGTGCCAACTGACGAAAAACCAAATAAGTTCCGTTGCGACCAAGATCATGCCTGGTGCCCTGGTCCTGAGGCGCTTCATTCACGGGCGCTGGATCGGGCAGCGCGTGCGCGGAATCCAGGCCGGCACTTACTGAAGGGCTGTCCGCAGGCTTGCCGTAATCATTAACGTAGCCAAGCAGAATCTCACCGGCTTTGATCACGTTGCGCGCCGGCGCCTTTTTCACCTGGAAGGTGTCCTCAATCGCTGGTTGGCCCATGCCGTCAGCGAAACCAAAATGTTCGTGGCTGTCGTCGTTTCGACCCGCGCCAAGCCTTTCGATCTCAGCCACCCCGTTTTGCGGGAATTCAGCAGTCGTCTTTGCCAGCAGTGCTTTGAGCAGTTCCTCATTTTCGGCAAACACCATCAACAAAATATCAACCGCTTTGCCTTCATCAGTGTGCCCTTCTTTATCTGTACCGCCCCAGGCCCAGTTTTCCGGAGCATTCTCATCTCGGTCGCCCAGAATGCGAGAACGGTGCGGTGTAGCCATCCCTTCCACGAAAGGACGCGAGAAGGTGTCGAGCGTTTCGTCATCCAGCCCGAGCCGCGCCAAACCGTGGTGCGTAAGGGCCACGTTCAATGCCGAGACTTGCTCAGGGGGCGGCTCACTGGTCTTGATCTGATCAAGAATACTTCCGAGCCAACGACGCGCAGCCACCGCTTCGGTCACATTCAGGAACACATAGCTCGCGCAGTGCAGATCGCCATAGCCGCTGAGTACGATCCCCTGGATATCTTTCAAGTCTTCTGAGCTTGGGCCAGCCATCACTTTCTCCTTCTGAATTAGAACCTTCGCAGCCAATTGCGCGTCGCGGATTCATCGAGCGACGTGAATAGGTCTTCACGGATATAACTGTTGTTGTCGATGGTTTGAACGGTCAATGGCTTGTAAGCGCTGTACCAAACATTCGTCTTGGTCTGTTTGGCGCGAGCGTTTGCTTTAAAGCGCGAGCCATCGCGCGCGCCGTCCTTCACCAGCCAGTTCGTCACGGGAAAGCCTACTGTGTTGGTCCAGATGGCAGTCAGCCCGGTGCTCGCTTTGTCGATGAAGTCGTCGAGATAATTCTCCCAACTGCCGTCGAAGTTGCTGACGAACAGCATGCGACGCCCTCTGTCGATCAGTGACCAGTGCGCAAAGTGGATACTGGGAATACCGCTCAACTCGCCCTTGTCAGCCGTGCGCGCGATCAGGTTAACGAGCCACAGTATTCCTCTCAGCGTCACGCGGCGAAAGAGCCCAGGTTTGACAGTTGTAATGCTGCACATATGATTTTGAACAATGTGCGTCCGATCCTCGCGTTCCACCAGATCTCTGACGTGATCTTTTACGTCCGGCTCCTCGGGAGGCGGCTCATGGAGCTCGGTCCAGCGCAACATCACCACCCAGACGATGGCCAGCGGAATTAAGAGAGGCAACAACACGAACGCGACCAACGCCGCGATGAAAATCTTTAAGCGCGGAAGAAAATGCTCCATCGATGTTTGTCGCGGAGGTACGCTTGAGGCCCACGCCAGGAGCGGCTGACTCCGCGCAAAGGTCTGTACTTCTTGCCGGATGGAAGCAGGTGACGTGGCGCCGCCCTGTTTCACGACGTCGTCGAGAAAGGTTTCCAAGCTGTCGCGCAGGGCCGCTTCCTGGTGCATGCGCTCGAGACTGCGCCCAACGTTGCCGATGTGATACGCATTGGGGAAAACGACGCGCGCCCGTAGATAAGAAAGCAAAACACCCTTGTCGTCGGCGTTCGCAGACGGATAATCAACGCAGCAACTGTAAAGACGGTGCAAACCTGCCGCCGCGTGAGCGTAAAGATCTTCAAGATACGGATCTAGCTCGCCATCGAAGTTGTTTTCAAATATGAAGTAGGCGCCATAGCCCGGATCTTCGTTAACCACGAGACTCGCAAAGTGAAGCAGCTTCAGATCGAGAAAAGGGATATGTGGATTCCTTTCCACGTCGGGCTCCCTAGTTTCCTGCAACAGCTGCTTCAAATCCTCGATCCGATCGGGCTTAACTTTGGCAATGATGGTAAGAATTGTTTGTTTCATGTGACGGGTCTCCTGTGAGTCAGCTCAATCGTGATCGAATTGGAGGATCAGACGTTCAGGAAATGGGCCATCCCAGGCGATGCGTCCAGTTGAGCCCGCGGCTCTGCGCAGCTTAGGCAAGCGGACAAGGGTGGCTATTAGTTCAGGAATTTGCACGCCATTTATCGCCCGGCCAAAGCAGCGGTGCATGCCGTAGCCAAAGTGGAGATACTCGGTCTCGCGGTCAGCGCGAAATCTTCCGGGTTCGGCAAAAACTTCCGGGTCGAACATTGCCGAGAGCGTGGCGACGAAGACCGAGGAGCCCGCCGCGATCTTGCCCGCACGAGACGTTCCCGCCGCAACTTCAGTTTCCTTTTTGCAGAACCGCGCCTGCACGGGATGATGTGGATTGAACCGCACGGCTTCGTAAGCGTAGTTTTGAACCAGTTGTATCTCATCCGCCAGCGCCGCCGCGCGGACCCCGGCGAGTGCGTCAGGGCGGCGCAACAATTCGTCGATCGCGAGCGTCACGAATTTGGAAGTGGTGTCCACTGCGCCGACGATTAGGCCTCCGAGATTGCGCTGCACCGCGCGATCGTCCAGCCAGGCGTTTTCTTTTTTCTGTTGCAACAACAGCAACCGGCCGAGTACGTCGTCGGGTTGATCGGGCTCAGTGAGCTGCGCCTTGCGCCTGGCAATCACCTGATCCATGTGTTCGCGCAGTTCTCCGCTGGAACGCAGAGCATCACGATGAACGCCGGCATCGGACCCGGGATTCGCGAACAGATCGTGAAAGACGTCGCGCATCCAACGCATCATCGTCGGCTCGTCGGGTGCCGGGATGCCGAAGTAGGAGTCGACCGTTCTTATCGCGACCACACGCGCCAGTCCATTCACCACGTTTATCTTTCCTTGCGGCCGCGCGGCGGTGGCTAAGTCGTTGGCGTTTTTCTTGACTAGCTCACGAATCCGGTTGAGATCGTCAGGGCGCACGGCCTGCCGCAAGACAGCCAACTCTGTGTCGTATTGTGGCGAGCGGTCCATGCCGAGAATAAAGGGGCCGGCGCTTTGGTTGAACCGGGCTTCATTGATCTCAGCAATCGTAAAGTCAGTGTCGCGACTCAGAACTTCGAAAACGTCGGCGTGGCGGGTAACAATCACACTCTTCCCGAGCTTAAGAATGGGAAAACTCCGACGCAATATGTTGAAAACCGGACGAAGCAAACCCGGGCTTGTCACTGCATTGAACGCCTTGTCCTTTAGTCTGTTCCCAGGCTGGTGCACGCCGGTTGCGACGAGGTCAGGCGCCGGCTGCGGACGCTCTTCTCGATAAAGACGCAGAATAAACTGACCGGCCGGGCGGGCGCGCAGTTGCTCAACATCGGCACGCATACCGGCGGGCAACTCAGCCAACGTCAGCGCTGGACCATGATATTCAGATGGCAATACAAGTGGCGCGGCGAGAGTGGCGAGTGCGAGGTCGGCGGCCGTGAATTGGTCGCCCATGAGAAAATGCCGCTTATCCGCGAGCAGCGCTTCAACGCGATCCAGGATTGCGTCGATCTCAAACCGCTGTTGCGTCACCGTGTCAGCTTGCAGAGCTAAACTACGCCTCATCGCCTTCACCAATAACGGGTAGACCAATGGCGCCAGCGCTCGCTCGTACCACGGAGCTCCTTCGCCCCAGACTCGAAGCACCGCCTTACGATTCACGGGCAGCATGTAGGCATATGCCCAGGCCCTGACCGAAACGCCCAGTTTGTCGAAGAAGAGATCAAATAGTTCCTGACTTAGCGCTCGTGTTTGCGAGTCGGCTGGATATAATTTTCGATTCGCCGGACAACGGGCCTCATAGTAGTTCACAACTTGCCGAGCATCGGTGAGCGTTGTTTCCGCTGTATCCAGGACAGGAACAATACTGCCCGCACCGTGTCGCCGCGCCGGCAGCACATGGAAAACCGGAACGTGAGATTCTTCGTGGTAAGGAATGCCGAGACGGTCAAGCAGCCATCGAGCTAACTCGACGTAAGGACTAACCCCTATCGAAACAAGACACGGATGATGGGAGGAAACTGTAGGCAAAGAGGATCCAGTCTGTGGTCGCGAGAAAAGATCTGAGTGTAAATAGCGCCGAGCTTTGAGGCCACCGTTGGGCAGCTTATACGCCACGTGGTTTTAAAAGGCAAGGATTTCTAAGCTTCCAGAGAACTATTTAAGGCTATCGACGGAACAGACGCCGCCGTGCGGTGCCGACGGCGCAGCCCAGGCAGAACCGCCAGCGCGGAAAGCCGGTGATGCTAGCCATAGGGAAATTCACTCTATGAATTATGGAAGCGAGGAAATCAACGTGGACTGGAGGGATCGAAGCTTCTGGTAATTCAGCAGGTCAATGGCCTGCGCTCGCAGCCGCTCTCTTTTGCCGTCTTCCCAGGTTCGTCTTAATGATGAGCCAGTCATGTCGACTGAGTTTGGTCCTCAATCAGCCACGGGCCCGGTCGAGTCGCCCAGATACTTCTTCAGCCAGGCGTGCAGTTCCTGATACCAGAAGCGGCCGTTCTCGCCTTTCAGAATCCAGTGGTTCTCGTCAGGCCAAACGATTAGCCGGCTCGGTATCCGCAGTCGTTGCAGCACGCTCCAATTTTCCAAAGTCTGATTCAGCGGCACACGAAAATCATTTTCGCCAACTGACAGCAGGATGGGCGTGCGGAAGTTCCTGGCAAAGCGAATTGGATTTTGTTCGCGCCAAATCGGACCCTGTTCCCACACTGGCCCGCCGTTGGTAACCTCACGCGAATAGATCGTGTCGCTCGTGCCCCACTGTGACTCGAGATTGATCATGCCGGCGTGACTGACGAGCGCTTTGTACCGCGTTGTCGATGCCTGCATCCAGTTTGCAAGGTGTCCCCCATAGCTGGCGCCGGCAGCAGCCTGCCGACTACCGTCCACAAAGCGAAACAGGCGAATTGCCTCATCGGCTGCTTCATTAATTTCGTCACCAGGCCCTTTCAACGGGTCGCCCTGGATACTCTGCGCAAACTTTTCACCGAAGCCGGTCGAGCCTGAATAGTTGGTCAACAAAACTACGTAGCCTGGCCGGGTGAGCATGAAATAGTTCCAACGCAAGCCCCAATTGTCTCGCCACATGCTGTGCGGTCCGCCATGCATAACCACGAAGAGCGGATACTTTTTGTTCTCATCGAAATTCGGCGGCAGCGCGATCATGTTGTGAATGCGCTTCCCTGCTTTGCTGGTAAACCAAAAATGCCGTAATGGTTGCCAGTCAACTTTGGCGACCTGATCCGCGTTGAAGTTTGTCAGCGGACTTTGAGTTTTCGTTTTCAGATCCAGCCGAAACACTTCCGGCGGGTTTGTTGCGCTTTCCCAGTTGGCTACGACGATCGTACTCGAGGCTTTGGACGGAATCTTGAGGCCGGTGTACACACCGCGCGTCATATCCATCGCCAGGGTAACGTCGCCGCCGTCTGCGGGCATGGTGAAAATCTTTTCGTTTCCCGCTTCTTCAGCTGTCAGGTAGATCGACTTGCTGTCCGGTGAGAAAGCAACACTGCCTACAGCTCGATCAAAGTTTGAAGTAAGAATGACCGGCTTGTCCGCGTTAGGCCATGACAGCTTCGCGAGGCGATCCAGGTTATAGACTTTGCCGTTGTCTTCAATAGTAAATTGCGCGTACAGCGCTTTGCCGTCGGGACGAAACATCGGACGACTGAAACTGTCGGAGCCGGCCGTAAGCCTAACTGGTTCACCGCCCGCCGCTGAGATTTTGAATAGCGAAGAGTTGGTGTTTGCATAAGCTGCAGCGTTGCGGTTGGTAGTGGCGACAAACACTATCGACTCGCCATCAGGCGACCACACCGCGTCAAACTCTTCTCCTGAGTCCTGCACTCGCCCCGCAAAGCCCGGCTCTGCCGCCAGCTTCGTTCCCACCAGAACGTCTTTTGCCTTTGAGTCCGGTTCAAGACTCTGCACAAAAAGATGCGCCTGCGTGTCTTCAAGCCACTTGTCCCAGTTGCGAATTGGAAAGCGATCGTAGACACGCGCGCGATACTTCAACGCTTTGCGTTCAGCGGCAATCTTCTTGTTCGCTTCATCATCGGCAGCGCCCGGGAAGACGGTGCTGGTGAAAAGTATCGCCTTTCCATCAGGCCGCCACTGCGGTGAGCGCGCGCCGGTTGAAAGCGAAGTCACGCGAACGGCCTCGCCGCCATCCGCGATGTTGAGTATGTAAATCTGGCTTACCTCGTCGCCTTCGCGCTTCGCCGAGAATGCCAGCCGCTGGCTATCGGGACTCCACGCCACACCGCTTTCACCTCCTTTGCTGAAGGTCACTCGCCGCGGCTTCGCACTCGCATCTATCGGCACGATCCATAAATCAGAAACCTGATCTTTTTCGTCGTAAGCCGGTTCGACTAACGAAAAGACAACCCACTTGCCGTCAGGGCTCGGTACCGGCGCACCCACGCGCTTCATCAACCACATGGTTTCGTGCGTGAGCGGAGATTTACCGGTCTGGGCGTTGACACGCGTCAACAGTCCGTGCGGGACGAACAGTAAAATGGCGAACCCGATAACAAGAAACGCAGACTTGCGATTCGACGACATATTATTTCTCCTCAGGGGAATAAGCTGGCGAGTTGTTCGCGGAATGATAACGTAAGACTGGAAAACTCGGGAAGGAGGTAACCTGACAATGTCCGACAAACTTCAGGAAACTCTGATTAAGTTATGCATCGGTAGATTTGCCTAGCCCGCTGCGCGGGCTAACGGAAATACAACTGATGATGAGCTTGATCAGAGATTCCTAAAGCTTATCGAACATAAAACTGACCCACTACCAGGTCGTATGCTTCGGTTATGACAACGCATGACCTTTGTGTGCTCTTCTGTCATAGGATAAATCGGATTCAGGTGGGAAGGCTCGGCTGATGAAAGGGTCAGCGAGCGTTCAGATCCGTTGAGTAATCAAGGAGGTGATTCAGTTGTTATCAAGGGACTTGAGAACTGTTGCGGCAGTATCTCGAACTTCGCTATCGCTATCGCGAAGCGAGTCTTCAATAATGCTTTTGGCGGGCCGGGCCTGTTTTCCGATATCCCGCAGCTCCCATAGGGTGTGTCGCCGGACGTCCACATTTGGATCCTTCAGGAGACCACTCAAGGCAGGAAGCGCTTCTCGGTTGTTCGGTTCAATTCTTATGAGAGCGACTGCGATATAAATGCGCAAGTACGGATTCTGATGATTGAGCAACGAGACAAGGTCCGGGATTGTCGCTCTGGCGGCTGGTCCAATATTGCCTAACGCCCACGTAGCAAACTTACAATTGTTAGGTAGCTCCTCCAGGCACTGAGCTTGATTCGCCTTAATAATCTTGATCAGGTCAGGAACGGCTTCAGACGCCGATCCTTTCATCCGACCCAGGGCTTCGGCGGCAAGCCATGCCTTTTGAGCATCAGGAGAAGCCAGATTATCTCGGAGTATTGGAATAGCCTCGGTTGCGTTAGCGCCAAATCCCCGTAACGCTTTAATTGCTGCATATTGATCAAAGTCGTCACCATGCTTTAACAAATCGATCAGCATTGGAACGAAGTCCGCTGAAATGGCGGCGCCATTCTCTTCGGCGACTTCACCCAACACGGCGGCGGCATTTGATCTGTTTATTCCGTTCGAATCTTTGAGCAGAGCGCGAAAGACAGACAGTGCCTCCTGATCCTTCGGATTTTTTGAAAGCCGGCCCTGAGCTTCTCTCAAGCGCTGGATGTTTGCCTCAATCGCCGCGTTTGGGTTTGCCGTCTGTTGTGGCACCGGCTGCGCTGCTCCTCGCTCGTGGCAGCTTGCTCCGCTGAATAAGGTTAGAGTTGCGACGGCAATGGTAATAATGCTGAACGTGCGAAACATGCAAGTCTCTACTTCACGGAAGTATGTTGTCGTAATAAATCCACTTCGTGCTTTGCAACTCCGCAGGGAGCAACGCCTTGAAGGGATTGGGTTCCTTTTGATCGGTTTCAAGCAGCGCTCTTTGTCGTCCTACCCTGGTAGCACGATATTGTTGCCTCCAGCCTGCTTCGATGTTGGATAGATATTTTTTCCACATTATCATTTGCTGGTCTCGGCCGGAAAAATATCTTCCCAAATTGTTAAGGTGTCCATTCGCCTGGTCGTATGCTTCGGTTATGACATTGATGACGGTGGTTCCATTGGCGGTAGTGCCGGCTTTCTCTACTCGCCACATGCGAACGCCGACTAAAGGATGATCTCCCCTCGTCACTGCCAGCAATTGTTTGTTGGCATAACGGGTATACAAAATAACATCAATTGAGATTCCCCCCAGCTCCGCTGTTCCCGCCATTGACGGATCGGTAAGACCGAAATGACCGCCATTAGCGCCAACTGGCTTAAAGTTTGCGATGTTTGGTTCGAAGTATTTGAATTGGACCAATTCCTCGAACATCTTGCTCATGGCTTCCTCCATCTTTAACTTCGGAACGCATAAGGTGATGTCGTGGTAAAGCCAGTCTAAGCTGCCGGTAGCGAAATCCCAATTCGGGCTGCTGGCATCGTATCTCCTACCCTTGTCGTGATAGAACCCGCGTTCGCGGCCCTGTAATCCATCAAAGTCGGTGAAGTTCGTAGGTGCGTTTACTACATAGGCATAAAGATTGATCCCGTTTTCGGGCGCGATCGGGTCTCTGCTGAGCCACCTGCCGATTTGAGAGTTGTAATAACGATGGCCAAAGTTGACGAGACTGGTCTCACGGTCGGTGTATTTGGTGCTAAACCTAATTGGATTTTCAGAGGCATATTCGCCCACCAACTTTACTGTATTGCCAAACGGATCGTACTCGTAACTTGCGGCCAGCAGTCCATCACTAACTTTTATTAACGCCGTGATGTTCTCACTACCGTCGTAACCGGCGATGTAGCTGTCGCCTCCGTCGTTGATTAGTAACAGCCCGCCAATTCCGCCGGCTCCCTGCAGGGATCCGCTGATATCCTGTCCCCAGATGAAACTCTTGGTTGGAGTATCAAGTCCAACATACTCGGCCATCACATTCCAGCCGTCGTAAACAAAGCTTACGGGACTTTCCAATTTGTAGCTGCTGGTCAACGTGTTCCAAACATAAGTTTTCTTCTGAATCCTGCGTCCGAGCCAGTCGTACGCAAACTCCAGGCGACGCTTGGCCGTAACCGGAACAGTGGGTATTGCTTCCATGCTCGCTAATCGGTTCTCACCATCCCAGGTGTAATTCCATCGCCCATCGGAAGTGAGATTGCCGTCGTCGTCGTGAGTAAAGGCTTCCACGGCCCGTGGCAGAAATACGCTGCCACCGGTTTCTGTAACCGCGTCTTCACCTCCGGCTCCGAAGTTATTTCTCGCGCCCACAATGTTGACTGCGGCATTCACCGGCGCCGCGCTGTTATCAACCGTTAGCTCCTTATAGAAATAGTCGGCTTTCCGTGCGGTTGCGCCGTCGTTAACAGAGACGGTGGCACTGCTATTGGCGGTGCCCGCAATGTCCGCCGCGCCGGGGACGATGCGCTGCGAATACTGGTTAAGTGAATTAGCGGTGTAGGCTGACGTGCGCAATTGTCCGAGCGGGTTGCCGCCCGACTTGGCAGCGCTACGATTACCGATGTTGTCGAAGGAGTTTTCCGTTTGATCTCCCCAGACCGGCGAGGTGTCTGCCCAGTATTTCTTGCCAGACAGCAGTTCGCCTCGGTCGTTGTAAATATATGACCAGTAGGAACCGTCTTCTCGGGTCACCCGGGTTCGCTGATGGAGATTGTTATAGGTGTAGCTGAAGCTCTGAACGCCGCCACCAGCGGGCGTAGTGGTAATGCTCTCGAGTTGCCCAAGCGGGTCGTAACTTTTTTCTATTCTATTCCCGCCCGGGAACGAGGTCGTACTGAGCAGGCCAGAGTTTGGATCGTAAGCGTAGCTGGCCGTTTGACTCCCACTCGTGATTGTCTGGAGTCGTGAAGCGGTGTCGTATGAATAGGTTTGACTGGCTAACACCGCAGCGCCACGCGAGGCCTGCAAAAATTGACGACGCAGCAGACTGTCGAAACTGGCGCTCACCTGCATGAGGTCAAGAATTCCGCCGGTGATCTGCTCGGTTTGTAAAGAACCAGCGACGTTGAATGATCGCGCGTGCACTCCCGCAGCATCAGTAATCGTTGCCTGTCGCCCGCCCCGATCATATCCCAGCGTGACGTCCGGCGTACTGTCGGAATAATCAATGCCTGTCATCTCTCCCGTTTGCGGATCATAGGTGTAGGTGCATCGCAACGGATTGCCGAGACCGTCAAGGCGCGCCCACGTCCTTATCTTCATCCGTCCCAACTCGTCGTAGGTGTAGCTCACGCCTTTCAATGCTGCGTCCTGCTTCTGCGTAAGTAACCCCGTCGGCTCGTGGTAGGTCCAACGCGTGACATCAGCCGCCCCGGTAGTCGCCGCCGGCCACACGCTTGCTTGCCAGTTGGAGCCGCCGCGGAATGTGTGTAGCTCGGTCCTTTGCCCATACGAGTCATAAACGTACTCAACTGGATAAGCCGTATCTCCCCAGTTTCGAATCAACTCGCCCCGCAGGCTATATTCGAAGTAAGCCTTCTTCCCGACAGTGTTGGCCTGCGACTTGATGCGGCCGGCATTAGCGTGTGTCGCCGGATAATATTCGTAAGTGGTGGTTGAGATCGCGTCGCTGGTTGAGAGCAGCCGTCCGGTGGTGGCTTCGTATGCCTGTGTTTTCGTGCCGCTGCGCGGATCGGTCACGCTAACCTGTCGCCCCAAAGAATCATAGACGAACGTTGTCGCGGATTGTGGTGTTGAAGCGGTCGAGGATTGGAGCAGTCCGTTGATACTGATACCGACCGCGTCAATATTCGAGTCCGGCGTGTCGGTGATAGTTGTGTTCTTCTTCGCTGCGCGATCAACCAGTGATACAACGCGGGTGCTGTTTCCAGCCACATCGATGGCAAAAGTTTCTGAGACCGTTTGTTGCGAGCCGTTAAGCACGAAATTATTCAAACGATCGCGCTTTGTCTCAATGGTTGCCGTCGCGTCGTTGTTGGCGAGGTAGGTGCTCATCGTGGTCACCATGAACCAATCGCTACCTGTCTTTTCATAAGCCATATTGGTATCGCCAATACGGTCAGTAGAAGCCAACGTCAAAGTTCCATTCGCATCGACGTCTGTGCCGACCCGAACCTGATTACCTAATTCGTCATACTCGTAGAGCTTGTCGGCTTGTAAGCGGTTCGCGCCGGCGCTGGTTGTTTCTTTGCTGAGTTGGCCTTTGTTGTTATAGACCCAGGCTTGCACGACAACAGCAGCGCTGAAGGTTGGTTTCTCCAAAGTGATGGTGCGTCCCTGCCAGTCGCTGGTGGTTTTCTTCCAGCGCGGGGAACTCAAGCCGGCATTGCCCATAAACTCCTGCGTGTACCGCGTACCATCGGCATTGACGCCGTATTCGAAGTACTGCGCGACGACGCCGGTACCGGTGACGCTCTTCATCTGTCCATCCAGAAACCTATCTGTAGTCTGACTCGCTCCACCGGGCAGAGTGATGGTCCGCGTGCGTCCGCCATTCGCATAGGTGTAAGTAGTGACCTGCCCCGCCGCATCCGTTGAAGACTTGATCCGTCCGGCCAGGTCAAAGGCACTGGCTTGACTCAAACTGAGACCACCGCCCACGGTCGTTTCATTTATTTGCATACCGGCAGCGTTGTAGTCATAGGTGGTGACTATGTCCGCTTGTGCTGGAAAAGAACCACTTGCCGCGACGCCTTTCTTGGTTCGTGTTCTCATTCTCACGAGGGCGTCGTAGGTATAGTCGGTCTGGATGCCATTGGCATCAGTTTGCGATACCGTGCGATCTCCGTTCCAGACGGCAGTCGTAACTGTGCCGTTGTTCCGGCGCGTTTGCGTCAGTTGACCTTGAGAGTCATAGTCCATCGCCGCCCAGCCGACGCGCTCATAGGTCGCACCGTTGTAAACGTAACTTTCCTGCAAAACCATCCGTCCATTCTGGTCTCGTATTGAAGTCTCTTCCATGGTCTTAAAAGCCACGCCGGCTGGTGAGGTGGTAGTGCCATGCACAACCGTCTCACGTCGCGCCGTGCCGTTCGCATCCGGCGTGAATTGACTTAAAGACGGGTCAACGTTTGCAACGTAATTGCCTTTTTCGTAGGTATAGGCAGTGCTCTTGCCGTCGGGATACTCAATTGAAATCGGACGGTTGGCGTAGAAAGGATCCGCAGAGAAATGGTAACTGGTCGTGGCACTGATTTGCGTTACGGCCGCCGACGAATAGACTGTCTCGACTTCACGCACAGCGGGATTTCCGTTAACGGTCAAGCCGGATCGAGAGTAGGTGGTCTTGCGCACAGTAACGCCCGCGACTTGTTCCTCAATGCTCGAAATCTCGCGAGCGTAGAGAGAAGTCACTACGCCGTCAAAATTAGAATAGGTATACCGAGTGACCTTACTGTTTGCTTCGGTGGCTGAAGCGAGTGGCAAGTCTTTCCAGGGTCGCATCGACAGGGTTTTACTTCCGCTGGTGTCGTAATCGTATTTTTCCCAGGAGCCGTCCGGATGTGAAATGGATTTAAGTTTGGAGTAGCGCCCCGGTTCTGCAGAGTTCTCATAATAGGTGTATACGGTCTTAAGCGCCGCACCATCCGGGTCCACTGTCTCCTGCACCAACTCGTCTCCCCAGCCGAAGGTGCGGTAAATACGGTTTACCTTAGACACAATCTGGCCGTTGCTTTCCTTCACTGTCGATGTCTCGCTGCGTGAGGTGGCAGAAGGATAAGTTATTGCCTTGGTTTCAAGGCTGGCGCCCCCGCCTCTCGTCAGCGTCCAGCTATTAGTGACGCTGTCCCAGGCGTATTCGTTTGTGTCCGTAAAGCTACCCTGAGTTTTTGAAAGTTGCAGCCTTTTGATCGAAGTGGGATCAGGATTCTTTATTTTCCAGGTAATGTATGGCTGCCCTGACACAGAGTAAATACCGCTGACTTTCGCGCCCACGTCCGCCGGACGATAAAAACGGAGCTCGTACTCCTGTCCAGCAATAGTGACGACGATATCCGCTAAGCCTTCGGTCGTTTTGATCTGGCGCAGACTCTGATCCGCGTTTCGCACGACATCCACTTCGTTGGTCAATCCGGGCGGCGAGTAGATCAAAGCAGCAGGTGTATATATTGCGGAGGTGATGCTGTCTTGAATAAGGTTGATGCTTTGCGCCCATCTGCCGTCAGATAAATTCCCCAGGCTGACGCTCCAATCAATGCTTCCGAGGTTGGTGTTGCCCGGGTTGCCGAATGCCGCGCCCTCACAAGCCTGACAGCGTTTCCTGACGACGATCTGCCAGCTTCCATCACCGCTCCCTTTGGTGGTGCCACCGCTTTTATCAATGACGGTTTTCTCTATGCCGTCGATCTCCAGTTTATATTCCTCCGGAACATCAAAAACGATGTGGGTCGAGCAACTGTCAGTGCCGGCCGTCACCACGTAGGTCTTATTAACAATCAATTGCCTGAAGCCTTTTTGCGACGCGGTGACCCAGGTGTTGGCGGTGCAGCTGCCGAAACCGGTAATCGAAAGCCCATCAAGCGTGATTGTGTAGTTGTGAGCGGAACAGGCGCTGCCCGTGAAGCCGATCGTGGCCTTTTCTTGTTTACAGGTGGCGCAGCTTTGCGCGCGACTCGAATACGCCAGCCCGATTAGGAGAGCGAGACAAACGAAGAATTGTAGAGCGATCAGTCCAGGCCGCGACAGATTTTTACGGTAATCCGTCGCAGCGAAAATCGCTTTGCTCTTTTGATTCTCCAAAACTCGGTGGGTGTTCATAAGTCTTGTCCTTTTTCTCTTCGCGAGCGAGCTTCGTTTTCGTTCTGGAAACTAAATTCTTCGAGGCGGCGGTTGCGGTTAAGGCGCCAGCGGCGTGTGAACTTTCAGGTTCACAAAATCGCCGTCGTCAGCGAGTGCGCTCTTCGTCGGATTCCGGCCTTGCTGATACTCCTGCAAATTAGTTCGCGCATCGCCGTCGGGATCATCGTTCGCGCCCTGCGCAAGATTTCCGAAGTACTGCATCTCCCACCAATCCGGCAGGCCGTCGCCATCGGAGTCGATGTCGCCAACCGTGAAGAGCACGGCATTACTGGAAACACCATTGACGGTGACGATTACCGTTCCGGTAGTTGCGTACGCGGGAACCGCAACGACGATACTCGTGTCGCCCCACGCGGTTGGCGCAGCGACAGCATTGTTGAAGGTGACTGAGCTTGGGCCTTGTGTGGCGCCGAAGTTTAAGCCGCTAATGGTCACAATCGTGCCGACCGGACCAGACGCGGGCGTTAGCGTTTTTATCGTTGGGCTGGTGACTACCTCCGTGGCCCAGCGAACGGCGGCATCGAATAATGCGCCGCCATTCGCATTGAAGCTGGCACCAGTAGTGTCGGTGAGAAAGAGACCGACACGGCGAGCCGGGGCTTCAACTCCTGGCATGGCCGCTCCCGAATCGTAGCCAAAGATCACGAAGCGGGTTGCGTCATTGGTCAACGCGGCGACTCTGGCTGCATTCGTATTCGGCTTGCCCCACGTGAAATTCGTGGCGGTCGTTGCAACGGTTTGCGTACCGGAGAGACCGGCAGCGAGAGGATGCGTCGGATTGCTAATGGCCAACTGCGTCTGAGTGGTGGAACTAGTGCCATAGTCAGTCCCGGAAACGAGCCCGGTCATGCCCATATCGTCAAGAATGTCGAACTCCCAATCGATAACCGCAACTGGTATGTTGCGAAGTTTGTTGACTACATTCGCCGGAGTGACGGTTGAGGAGATAAGAACTAAGGCCTTGCCGTCCGCGTCAGTAGCTTTAACAGAGGAGTTGTTGTTGCTGCCCGCAGCTTTCACCGTCACCGTATAGCCAAGATTCTGCAAACGCGTGCTGGCGGCGCTGTCACCGGTGTTCAAAGTCGCGGAGCCAACCACCAGCAGAGCGTTGCGCGGCTGGGTGGACCAGAGAATGAGTTGCGGTTGATTGCTGGTGGCTTCTTTGGAATTGAACGAAGCAAAGGGACTGCTGGTCGCCGTGTTTTTAACGGCCAGGCTCACTACGTTTCGTCCTGCTGCCTTCTCTGCTTGCAGATAAGACGTGACGTTGAATTCATACCAGCGCGGCACGTTATTGGCGACGACGGTTGACGCCAGAGCGGTCGCACCGCTTGCCGGTTTTGTGTTCCAGGTGATGCTGCCGCTTCCTGATTCGACCCAGGTCGTAGTCGCCACGGAATAGATGCTCGCCGGCACATTCGTTCCGCTTGTATCGCTTAAGGCGCCGTAAAGCCTGACTGTTGCCTTGGTTATTCCGGTGACTGCAGTCAGATCGAATTTGAGGTAGGTTTCGCGATTATTCCCCGCGGTGGAAGACTGCGTTTGCAACGTGGTCGCGGTTCCGAAATTTGTCGTAGCGGAAGCGCCGTCGCGCACGTAGGCATCCGCCGTGGGCGAGAGTCCCGTTTGCGCGATGACGTTTATGGCGACGGCCGCCGAAGTCGTGGTCGCGTTGGCATTGTCAGTGGCTTTGGCGGTTAGAGAATAGGCGCCGGTGGTGACGTTGGCCCACGTGATGCTGTAAAGCCCATTCACGGGAACGGTCGCCGTGCCAATTAAATTTGCGCCCGCAAAGAATTCGACTTTGCTGATCGTGCCATTCACATCAGACGCCGTCGCGCTAATGGAAATGTTTGAACCGGCGCTGAACGAAGTGCCCGTGAGCGGCGACGGAATATTCACTATGGGAGGAGCGTTTGTTGTTCCAACCGCGATCGCGGAGGAATTCGAGGTCATTGCGAAGCCGCTGTTGTCCACGGCAACCGCATAAACGTTGTAGCTGCCCGCGGCAACGTTGGTCCAACTGAAGTTGTAGGTGCTGCCGGACGGAGTTGTCGAAGTACCAATGAGGCTGGTTCCCGAATAGAAGTCGACGCGGCTGATCGAGCCGTCATCCGTTGCATTCGCGCTGAGCGGAATGGTCGCGGGAGCTGAGAACGTTGCTCCGTTTGCGGGACTTGTCAAAGTCACTGTTGGCGCATTGTTGGCGTTGCTGCTAGCCAGAATGATCAGTTGCGGCTTATTCGCCGCCGCCTCGCGCGAGTTGACGTTAATGAAGATGGTTGACGCCGAAGGATCGTGTAACGCCAGACTGACCAGATCTCGACCGGCCGATTTTTCGGCTTTAACGTAGCTGGTGACATCAATATCGAAGGTTGTGAGCGTTGTGCTTGCAACCGTGATGGTTGCGCCGGTTAGCGGCGATGCGTTGCGCGGCGGTCTGTTGTTCCAGGTGATGCTGCCGGTCCCGCTTTCCAGCCAACTGGTATCGGCGACCGAATAAACCGAGCTGCTAATGCTTCCGGCAGCAGATAGCGACGCGCTGATGCGCAGTTTGGCGCTACTAATATTCGCGCCTACACCGCTCAGGTCGTATTTCAAATACGCGTCGAGATTAGTGCCGACGTTGGCCTGGCTACCGGTCTGGACTTTAAGCGGATTAGCTGTGCCGAAGTTGACGCCGGCGTTCGGCCCATCCTGCACGTATGCGTCTGCCGACGGGTTGAGCGTGCTTTGGATTGAAGTGGCAGCAGCAAAATCTGCCACCTGACTGCTACTCATGTTGGTGTAGCTGCGGTTCGGCGGCGTAAAGGTGTAAGTCAACAGATCGTCAGTCTTGCTCGGCGTGACTGTGTAATTTCCGGTCGCGAGATTTGCGAAGACGTAATTCCCCAGTGAGTCAGTATCCACTGTGCCGCTCTGCGTGCCGCTGAGGGTCATGGTCGTGGCAGCGAGGCCTGCCCCAGTGCTATCTGTCACCCGCCCGGAGATTTGAAAGACCTGGACCGTGAAGTTGGCGATCTGATCGGCGCTGAGCACATTGAACGTACGGCTCGTCGGGACAAAGGTGAAAGCGGCTTTGGAAGGAGTGAGCGTGTAGTTACCACCCGCCGGCAAATTCCCGAATGAATAGTTGCCATTGACGTCGGTTTGGGCGACGCCACCCTGTGAACCAGAAAGCGTGACGGTGACCGCGGAAACTCCCGTGCCGACGTCGTTAGTCACGCGACCGCTGATTGAGTAGCCGCTCTGATTCGTAATCTTCAAGACGAAGGCGTCGTCTGGTCCGCCGCTCGCGGCTTGAAAAGGATTGGCGGTTGGAAAATTAGTTGAGGTGGTATTGCCGGCTACATAGGCGTTGCCGCCCGAATCGACGGCGATTGCGCGCGCGAGGTCGGAGTCAGTACCGCCAATGTAAGTGGAATAAATAAATGACAGTCCGTCCGGGCTCAACTTCGTAACAAAGCCGTCGTTGCTGCCCGCGTTATTCGGTTGAATAGCGTTGACTGTCGGGAAGCAGCAAGCACCGGATGAAACGCCGGTCATGAAAATATTTCCCGAAGGATCGAGCGCGATGTCGTCAATGTCGTCCGATCCGCCACCGCCGAGATAACTGAGGAAAATCGGGGAACCTGACGGACTGAATTTGCCGAACCACGCGTCAGTGAAACCGCCGCCGTAGTACGGCTGGAGGGCGTTGACTGTGGGAAAGTCGACGGTATCGTTTGAGCCGGCGACGTAAGCATTGCCGGCGCTATCCACCGTAATGGCGCGACCGTCTTCGCCAAAATCGTAGAAGTCTCCGAGGATGTTGCCGCCGACGTAGGTGGAATACACTAGCCCATTTCCGTTGGCGTTTAGTTTAGTCACGAAAGCTTCCCAGCCGCCTGCTCTTGCCGGCTGGAAGGCGTTCGCGGTCGGAAAGTTTGACGAGTAAGTTGTACCCGTGATGTGAGCATTGTTGTTTGAGTCAACCGCGATGTCCCATCCGGTCTCCCCATTTGTGCCGCCGAGATAGGTTGCATAAACGAACGCAGTGCCCGCCGCATTCAGTTTCGCCACAAACGCGTCGTCCGATCCGCCGCTGCTGCTCTGGAACGCGCTTACTACCGGAAAATTTGTAGAAGAGGTTGTGCCGGAGACGTACGCGTTGCCGGCTGAGTCGATCGCTATGCCGCTGCCAGAGTCGTTCAGTTTTCCGCCAAGAAACGTGGAGTAGACCAGCGCGGAACCGGCAGGGTTAAGCTTGGCAATGAAGGCATCCGTATTGCCGCCGATCCTACTCTGCGCTGGAGTAACGGTCGGGAACCCCGATGAAGCAGAACCGGTGATGTACGCATTTCCTGCCGCATCGAGCGCAATGTCGGCCGCGCCGTCACTGCCGCTACCGCCGATGTAAGTCGAATAAACCAGCGAGGCGCCGTTCGCAGCCAGCTTCGTCACGTACACATCCGAACTACCGCCGAGCGTCGCATCGTAAGCACTGGCCGTCGGGAAATTGGCGGAACCCGTTCCGCCTACGATAAAGGCATTGCCCGCTGCGTTCACCGCGATTCCACTAGCGCTGTCAGAGCCGCTGCCGCCGAGATAAGTTGAGTAAAGCAAAACCGGATCGATCACGAGCGGTTTGCTCGTGTCGTACGCGCCGAGCTCAAAACCGACCAGGCCATGGTCTAACATTCGATAGCTGCTCGCGACTTCCCGCTTCTCGCCTTCGATCAACTGGTACGCAAGAGGCTTCGAGTGCCGCAGCTCGCCGCCCTTTACGGAGAGAATCAGATCGCCGTTGCGGTCAATTCTGGTGCGCCGCACGCCTTTGAAGCTTAGCCTGATCGAGTCTGGGTCGGCGCCGGGCGCAACCACATAATCGTGTTCCAACTGACCCTGATTACCGTAATAGACCAGGTCGATTCCGGGATAAACATTCCCATACTTCACTCGGGCGAAGCTCGACACGCCCACTCTCCATTGCGAGGGGTCATTGCCAATTAAGTAGTTGCTTTTTCCCGGCAACTCCTCGAGACCGGAGACTTCAGGTTTGGTTTGTGCGCCAATCAGCTGCGTTCTAACTACTGAAGTGACACGTGCGGTTTTGATAGCTGATGGGCGCCGAACTCTGCGGCTACCTTGTGCGCTCGAAGTTTGGCTTAGAACGATGACTGATTCAGCCGGGGTGAGAAAAATGTTGTAACCGCTGCCGCGAGCTAGAAATTGCACTTGCCGGTCGGTTTGTCCGTTGTTTATCTCAAAGGCCAAAGGAAGTTTGCCGTAGGCCTTGTTCAGCTCCAGGCGTCGATGTGCGCTAATTTCTTTTGAGGCATCGGCGTTGGTCGCACCAGTACTATCGCCGCGAGACGGCCTGGCAGTCGCACCAGACTTGTCGCCGCCGGCATGGTCCAATGTCCGCTTAGTCAGTCCGCGTCCATAGCTCGCGATACATACAAAGTTTGACCAAATCGCAAGCAACACCAACACGCTCAGCGACTGCTTGATGATCGCTCTCGGCTCACGGCTGCGGCAGAACATATTGTTTTCTCCAGTGAGATAAGGACTTGAAAAGAATCAACCGTCTCGGTAAAGACCTGGTACGAATGCTGGAAATGCAGCATCGGTTGGAGTATGCCAACTAAGGCACCACGGGAATCGGCGGACAATTGCACTGCGGAAGAACGTTAAAGGCGATATAGCTGGTTGGGCCGTAAGGAGTGTCGGCGTATGTTGTCGTTGTTCCCACTAACTGGCCCTGGGTGAAAATGTCCACGCTCTCGCCGTATCCATTACTGTCGGTATTGACTACTGTGTTGAGCGTCGGCGCGAAGGGACCTGCGGGGGTCAGGGCATAACCCACCACGCCGTCGTTCGTTTGCGTTACGGTTACTGGAATCGCGCTGTTGGGAGGAAAGCCAAACAGTTGCACAAAAACTATGCGAATCGTGTCGAGTACGAGAATATCCTCGAAGACACAGTTGCTGTTTGGCTGTGACGTTTCGTTTGGACTGGGTGCCGCACGCGAGGTAGTCTGGGCGGCCTTATCGCTCTTCTGTTTTGTTTGCGCGGTTGTTTTCGTAGGCGCTGGGACAGGTTTGTTTTTGTCCGCGGAAATAGGAAAGCGCTCCAACTTTTGAGATTGTCCTGGCGGTGCAAAAACAAGCGCACTCACGATGGAGAGAGTGACAAACGCGAACGCGCGAATAGAGAAGGTGTTCGAGCTGAATCTGAGGAGGTGCCTCATAGGGAATCGCTCCTTAATTTTGAGACTTAGCGGCGACTGACGTTTGTTTCCTGCTTGGAGGACCTTTACGAGAAAGGAAGCACCCTCCCCGGAAAAACGATTGTTTTGCTTGTAAAACGGATTTAGGACTACAATGCGCTTCCCGAACTCCAGACCAAACCCTAAAAACTTCGGTGCTCAGGTTTTGCCGAAGATAGATCTGGTCCTCAATGAAAGTCCCCAAAAAACGCCAAAAGAATTCCAAAAAAGGCCCAAGACAGACTCCAACTGCACCGTCGCAACCGGCTCGAGTTGTTTACTCGTTTGGTGCTTTTCACCTGAATGAGGCAGAGCGGCTGGTCCTTCGGAATGGACAACCCGTTCCGCTTACACCGAAGGTGTTTGACATTCTGTTGATTCTGGTTAAGAGCGCAGGCCACCTGGTATCCAAGAATAGATTGCTAAACGAAACCTGGCCTGAAGTGTTTGTCGATGAGGCTAACATCAGTGTGAACATATCTACTTTGAGAAGGGCGCTGGGAGAGGATGCCGGTGCGCACCAATACATCGAGACGGTATCCAAATGTGGCTATCGTTTTGTGGCGAAGGTGACTGAGAATGCGGAGAAGATGATCCACCTCGAAGCACCCAGCCAGCGGCAGTTAGCTTCAGAAGCGGAGAAGAGCGGTCCGAACGTCAAACATCCCGGGTTCTATTCGCTGGCCGTACTGCCCTTCAATAACGAAAAGGCAGATCAAAGGGTGCAGTATCTTGCCAATGGCTTGGCTGAAAGTGTCATCCGCAATTTGTCGCAGCTTCGAAATCTACGAGTTGTAGCCCATAACACCATGTTTCGTTACCAGGGTAAACAAATTGATCCACAAGTGCTGGGAAAAGAACTGGGGGTGAATGCAGTGCTCGCGGGAAGAATTCTGCAGTTGGACGATCAATTGATCGTCAACACAGAATTGATTGATGTTCTTAATGGCTGGCAAATCTGGGGTGGCCGATACCACAAGAGTCTTTCGGACATACTCGAAGTTGAGGCTGAAATTTCGGAGGAGATATCGGTACAACTAAAACTCAGGTTGACTGGCGAGGAGAAAAGAAGCCTTTACAGGCGCCATACCGAAAGCGCTGAGGCATATCGACTCTACTTGAAGGGCCGGTATCATTGGAATAAGTTTGACCAGGATAGTCTTAAACACGCGATAAATTATTTCACCCAGGCGATCGAGATCGATCCCGCCTACCCTCTTGCCTATGCGGGCCTCGCTGATAGCTATTACCGGCTGTCTAACGTTTATGCGCCTACGCGCGAAGCAATGCCGAAAGCAAAAGAGGCTGCAATCAAGGCGATTGAAATCGATGACACGCTTTCAGAAACCCATGCGGCGCTGGGCCTGGTCAAACTGTGTTTTGAATGGGACTGGTCAGCTGCAGAAAGCGAGTTCTTGCGGGCGATCGAAATCAACCCCAATTATGCCGTAGCTCATCAGCGTTTAGCCTTGTACTGCAACATGCGGGGCCGGTTTGAAGAAGCGACGGAAGAATTGGAATTGGCGTTGGCAATAGATCCACTTTCGCTACAAACCTACTGGGGCTTCGCCGTGAGCTATCTATTGATGAAAGATCATGGGCGAGCCCTCGTAGAGATCCAAAAAGCGCTTGAACTGGACGGCGCTTATAAACCGGCGCTCTATCTCCTGGGACGGATTTACGAGGCAATGGGAGAATTGGATCTCGCGATGGACGTATTCAAAACGTCGGCCGCGGCGAACGACTCGCCGGTATTTTTGGCGGCGCTGGGACACGCTTTCGCACTGGCGCGTATGCGGCGAGATGCCAGAAGGACGCTGACTCTTCTGGACAAGCTATCGAAGGATCAATATGTTTCGCCATATGGCATAGCAGTCATCCATTTGGCTCTCGGCGACAAGAATCTGTGTTTCTCAAATTTGGAACAAGCGTACAAAACCCGTTGTGAGATGATGACGTGGCTTAAGATAGATCCAGCTTTTGACAGCGTTCGTACTGATGCGAGATTTGCAAATTTACTCCAACGCGTGGGACTCGGTGAGGGGAGTTCGCAATGACGTGGGATTTTGCAGAGAGTAGGGCAAAGCTAGTAAAGATGATTGAGGCCCACACAAAAGCGAAGGGGGTTACCGACTTGCACGGAAAGATCACCTTCGACCCCGTCGTGCCTGGGAGTTATTACATCGCAGGCTGGTCGACCACTCGAAAGAAGAACCAAATGATTATCTGGAATTATCATGTGACTGTTAAGCCCGGGCCTCAAGAAGCCTGTCTAAGTTCTGAAGACGCGGCGATGGACACGTTCCATTTAGACTCTCCATTACGTCGGTAAGGCTGTTTACGTTTAGATAAGTACGGTGAGGGGCGAAAGACCACAACTGTCCCAGTGCTGTTCGTTACTCGCTTTGATTTTGTTGGTTCGTAACAACCAGGATCCGCCTGACCGTTGAGATCCGGACCTCGGCCCGCTTCCTGGTCCGGATTAATAGAGTCAAGCGCCACACCAGTGCAAGCTGGGTCGCGCTGCGCGCTCATTGCGTGTGAGACGATTCATGCGCGGTCGACCACACCGGGAGTTCGGCTGGCTCATCTCGAACGCGCTCTTTTAGCGTCTGACTGTGACAATAGCGAGATAAACCAGAGCGGCCAAGCTTACGCTCACCGCCGTGGTGGCGATGACGTAACCAAGGCCTCCGCCCCACACTAGTACCGATATGATGCGAAAGGCACCAATGATAACAGCCCCAAAAACCAACCACTTTCCCGTTGATCTGCCAACGAACTCTAAGAGTGGAGCAGAACGTTCCTTTAAATATTTCATGTAGTTTTGATCATTTCGGTACTTCAGGAGGTGTTACTACTTTAGTTGAATCCAATCGGGCCCAATATTTTGGCGCCTCCATTCGGCAGTGCGCTATTCCCAAAATAGTATACGCAGTAACTGCGATTATTCTTGTATCTCATACCCACTTCGTGCCCTTGGTGAACTGCGATGGCAGTATTTTGCGCGGTTTTGTAGATGACGGTTCCCGCGTAACTTATAGCGAGCGATCCAAGTGCTGATAGGCCTCCAGAAAGCGCGGCAGCACCCAGCCTTACGCCGCTAGTTACAAGTATACCTGCCCTCAATACTCCCGTTGCGCCCGCTCCTACCGCCGAGGCTCCCAAGTCATCTTTAGTAGGAAGATTGCTTCGCCTTTTGTCTTGCGCGCTTAGGTTGGCTTGTTCCTGTAGAAATTGACTATAAGCTTTGCCGATACAATCATCCAACTTCTGCTGATCATATCCACGGGTTGGTTTGTCGCCGCCCGGCGGAAGGAAAACGTATCCTAGCCAAGAATTGAAGTCTGTAAAATCTAACGGGAAATTAGGAATGGATTCACTGCTTCGCGAGCTGCTATGGGTTTGTCTATTATAGTCGCCTTCGGCCCTTCCGATGTTGTCTCTACCAGGATGGCCACGGTCGTTGAAATTCCACCCGCCACCCCATCCTCCAAAGCCGCTGGAATCACATTCAGCGCTGTAGTCTCCGGGAGCACAAGGCATTAGCCCGCTCGGATCAATAAAGTTTACCGGATCGCCTTGTACGTAAGCATATCGATTGAACGATTGGGGATTCGACAACGAGTAGCTGCCGTCGTAAGGATCCGGTTGCGAGAACCGTGACCAGTATGAGCCATAACGTCTCATCATGGCCTCGTCTCCGCCGTCTGCATCTCTCAAATAACTTGTGAAACTCTTTGGTTGAAAGACGCTGTTAACGTTTCGATTCGTCTTTGCTCACGGGCGGCCTCATTAAACTCGCATGTGAGCTTTGGGTTGGGAAAAACTCCCGCAAGTTTTCTTCCCTTTGATTCTTCGAGCGGTACCTGAGAAGTTATCTCGCTCCGCAATCAACGTCGATCATTAACATTACCCACGGCGTCGTAGCAGTAGGTCTGTTCCGGTTGCTAAGCCGTTGGTCGCTTGCTACTTGTTAGTGATGGATTGAAAAGTAATTATTTCAGATAAACAACGAGACCAACGATCAATATAGCGACTAAGAGAGTTGTTGAAGTAATCGCTACAATTAACGCAATAGCCAAGGTCCCCGTATCACGAAACTCGCGATGCTCTTTACTTAGTCTCCTCGTTAGCCACAAGGAATCCAACCACCACCTTATGTCCGGGCGTAGAACCAGCACCCACATTACGAAACTAACGATGACCAGGCCACAGATACCAGACAACGTGTTATTCAGACTCGGGCCTTCACTGCTTAGCTTTGGAACGGGGCGCAAGCCATTCCATATCATGATCGGCTAGTTCAAAGCCTTCTGAAAACTGAGTCAGTCGTAAAAAAGCGCGCCCTTAAGAACCGCTCCCTCTACTGTTGCACCTCCTCGTCCGTTTGTCTCTGGCTGTTAGCCTTAGCACCATTTAAGCGTTCGTTGCGCTCATGCCAATTCCACTGTCGAATTGCTACTGTGGCTCCGCCCACGGCGGCGGCAAGAATTATGGTGATCGACATGTACGCAGGTAATTGGTCCGGCGCGAAGAGTACTCCCATGCAGACCAGCACTACCCCAGCAAGTCCATAAAGAGTTGTATTGATTACGACAAGGCGTGCGCGACCTTTCTTTCTAATCTGATCCCATGTCTCCTCTCGTTTGGCCTCAGTTAGTCGCGTGTCGGCCCTCAAATCTTGCGGGCTAAGTTTTTGGGCATGAAATCTAGCGATCCCTGCAATGGTGTACTCCTGTAACAGAAGAAGAATGCCAATACTAGCTATGGCCGCCCACGGACCAAAGATATTCCCCACAAATAGAGCCAACACGATTAAGCCGGACGCCAGGCTAAAACAGCCCCTCAGGAAAGACTTGTGAACGACAATTGACTCACCACTCCGCCGGTCATTCAATCCAAGAAAAATCCCGAATAGGCCAGTGGCAATCACGAAAAGTAAAAAGGCTTTTGTTGGATTAATCATTACAGTTAACCATTTCGTAACTATCTCTAGAAGTTTAGCCAGTTAAGAAAATGATTTGCGCTTGGATAAAACCTCTTACACTCCTCTATGGCAGCATTTACACGCGCCTCATTACGTTGAGCTTCGGTAATGGAGTGAGCCGCTAATCGGCTTCCTGGGAGCAACGCAGACAAGCCGGCCTGAATGCCAAGACCGCCCTCATGGGCCGCATGGATAATCGAACCGCTTGCCGCAGTTCGCATGAACGCTCGTAACCCGATCGCACCTGCGCCAGGTATTCCAGTCACGGCGACGGCCAAGCCAAGACCCATACCTGCTCCTCCGAGGACTGCCATTCCCGATGTTTGGAGGTATCTCCAGCGAAACTTACGGTTTGCTTGCTGAACACAAAAATCGAAGGCGTTTTGATTGTCTATTTTTCCGAAGTCCTTCTGTTGCTGAAAGTTCGGATTGAAGCCGGGGTCCGGGAAAAGTCCCAGCCAAAGTGCGTATTCAAACTCGTTATCCCACCCTCTCGGATGTCCTTCACGTCCCCAATGTCCCCGCTGCCAAACGACGGCAAACGCACGCTCTGTTTCCTGAATGATATCTCGTCCCGGGTGCCGAGGTGGATCAATTAGGTTGCCCCAACCCCAAAAACCTGATGGTGCGCCGCCCTGCGTGATGTCAGGAAAATTCCATTCGAGTCCAGAAGGATCGATCAGGTTCACAGGATCTCCTTGCACATAGGCATACCGATTGAACGATTGCGGATCCGACAACGCATAGCTGCCATCATAAGGATCGGGTTGTGAGAATCGTGACCAGTATGAGCCGTAACGTCTCATCATGGCCTCGTCTCCGCCGTCTGCATCTCTCAAATAACTTGTGAAGCTGTTGGGTTGGAAAGCGCTGTTCACATTGCGATTCGTGTTTGCTCCCCAGGGGTCAGTCTCGATCACACTCACAACCGAGCCGCCGCTGTTCGTCACCCGCTTCGACTTGGTTATGGGATCCTCGTGCATCCAATAAACGCCACTCTGTTGCACTGCCAGCAATTGCGAACCTGCGTACACATACCCGCGATTCCATTGCCAACTCACGCTCGCCCAGATGAGTTCCCCCACTACCTGTCCGCCGAGCACAGTTGAACGCAATGAATATGTTTGCGCGCCACTCTCCGTCTTCTTCGCGCGCAGTCCGTCGCCATCGTAGCTGTGCGTCATGCCGCCGCCGGGATACGCAACCTGCTGTCCGGTGGCATCGTAGGTGACGACATTCGACGCAAAATTTCCAGCGGCATCGTAGTTCAAGCCATTCATGCGATTGTTTGTATAGCTGCGGTAGATGTCGCTCGATTGACCGGCGCCGCCGCCTTGTGCGTCACCACCCCAGCCATATCGGTGTGTGAGGTTGCCCCAGACGTCGTAGTCATAGCCGTGCGAGTACGGGCCATCGAGCGTTCCCCATTGCCCGGAGTACGCATGCGCGCGCGCCTCCGCTCCCGAGTGTGAAATTGCCAAACGTCCCAGATGATCGTACTCGTAGGAACGATCAAGCGTTCCATCCTGAATGTTCTGCGCATAGGTGACGCGACCGGTGTGCTCACCGAGGTAATCGTAGTTATAGTTGTACCCGAGCACTCCGGCCACATTCCAGGTAGTTGGGCGAAGGTTCATGTCATAGGCAGCGGACAGACTGCGCCCGTTCGCATAGTTCATTCCCTTGAGCGCACCGAAGGCACGATAGCTGGCGCCGCTGGCGTAGCTCGAGACGCCCATATAGCCCGAGCCGTTAACGCTCCCAAGCCGGCCAGCTTTGTCATAGGCGTAGCTAACCTGCGCGCCCCAGGGATAGGTCATGCTTTGCAACTCACCCGCTAAATTGTATGTGTAACTGAGTGCATAAGTACCCACACCCGTAAAGGCACGCGTTTCCGAGGTCAACTGCGCCAGGTTGTTGTAGACATAACTCACCGAGCCGAGGCCGTCGTTCATCGATGTGCGATTACCGGCAGCGTCATAGCCGAAGGAGACATTCGCCGTTGCTGCTACTCCGGCAGGAACACCATAGGTGATTGATGTAACGCGGTGTTCACTGTCGTAAGCGAAGGTCGACGTCGCTCCGCGCGCATCTGTGATGACGTTGGTCGTGTCATCCGCATTGTACGTATAAGTCATCAGGCCCTGCTCGGGCGTCGTCTTGTGCCAGAGCCGTCCGAAGCCGTCGTATTCAAAGGTCCGCAGTTGTCCGGCCTGATTGCTTTGAGTGATTTGGTCGCGCGCGTTGTAGGTGTAATCAGTGGTCGCGTAGACGCTGCCACCCCAGTTCAGTTCTTCCACCTTCGCCAAACGTGCCAACGAATCTTTAGTCAAGCGACGCTGTCTGCCATGTTCATCCTGCACAGTCGTCACTTCACCGCCGGCACAGCCGCAGCCGCCGTAGCTCGCGGTCTTCTGGTAACCGTAAGAATCTGTAGTGACCGTGGGCCGCCCTTTCCAATCGTAAGCTTGCTTCGTAGAACGCCAGCCCCCCTGGGTTGCAGAAACGTATACGTCGTCACCTGCCAGCACCCAAAAGCCGTTCATTTCGGTCGGATTGTATTGCTCGACTACGCGTCCCATGTTGTCGAAAATGATTGCCTGCCCGGAGTAGCCGCCGGTGCTGCCGGGATGATCGGAAACTGTGGCACGCACTCGGCCGGCTCCGTCCATTACTTGCCAGGAATGCAATTCGTTCGCGGTCGTCAAGTCGAGGATCGTTTGGTAGGTATGAACGAAATTGCCGTTCGTGTCATATACAAAGCGGACATAGGCGCTATTGGTTTGATTAGTTACCTGCTCGAGGCGCCCATAAGTGTCATAGGCTCTGACCTCATCAACGTAGGTTATGTTGCTGCCGCTGCCGCTGGTGGGAACATGCGTACGGGTCACTGCGCCGAAATCATAATTATATTGAACGGTCGAAACGCTGCCCGTTGCATCCGTAAACTGCGTTGGATAGGCCAGCGTATTGAGACTGTTGTTTGCGGCTACGGAGAAGGAGTCCCCGTAACCCAAATTTGTGCGGTGACCGGAGGCGTCCTGCTGCCATATATTTGATCCGGCCATGTTATAGCCGTTCAGTTGCGCCCATATTCCGAGGGAGTCGTTATAGGCAGTTGTATTGTTGGTGCAGTCGTAACGAAACTCAGCTACGAGGTTTCCACGCCCGACAATAAACGATGACGGGTAATTGACAGAATCGTAGTTGGTCGAGGGCGTTTGACTGGAAAAATACGGGTCAGCCCAATCGTAATTGTAGATTGATCTGGAGACTATGTTGCCGGTTGGGCCATCGTAAACAAGTCGTTCATAAGGAAGGCCGATTATTCTGCGATCCAGATAAACGGCGTCTCCTTTGTAGCCAATCGCAGTAAAGCGCAAACAGGTCTGGCCATTTGCACCTCCATACTCCCGAATATGTGTGGGCAGACTAAAGCCCTGGTTGTATTCGATTGTGGTCCGTCGCCTGTTGCCGCCGTCATCGTAAATGTTTGTCTCCGTCACCCGCGGATTTTGTGGGTAAGTTAAAGAGACGTTGTCCTGGGTCCAGGTCATGCTTACGTATTTCTTTTTCGTGCTGCCGGACCAAACCTCAGACAATTGCGTTAGACCCGCATCCCAGCCGGAGCTGTGTGAATACTCCTTGTAAACCGTGCCATCCGGGGTGGTTTGCTGAACAACGGTGCCGGTTTGTTGCACGTTCGTTTCAGGATTGGTCCAGCTAACGTTAGTCGTAATCGAGTAGGTGGTTGTCGCTTCCTGGTTGTTATTCCAATCTTCTGCGTAGTCGCGGCGGTCGGTTACGCGCGGGCAATCGCTTTGAGACCCACTCGTGTTGATGGAGTAAAATGCATGTTCCAACTCGTGGCCATCCGGTGCTTTGTGTCTTATCTTATAAACCTGACCGTAAGAATTGTAGTCAAAGAAATAGGAAGTGTTGTCGGGAAATACAACGTAATTAAGAATCGTTTGATTCGCGTTATTGGTTGCGCCGATAACGGTCAACCCTGGAAAGCTGTACGATATGTATACCGTCGTGTAGTAAAACATCGCCCAGGTGTGAGTGACGCCACCCCACGTCTGCGTAATGTTGTCGAGATTGCCATCGGTGTAGTAATTGAAGTTAAGCACGCGACCGAGCGTGTCAGTCATGGTCAGCAAGTGGCCATTGCTGGTGTTGTAGGTGGCTGAAATATAGTTACCGTTGCGATCCTCGATCCTCGTGCATCGCCATTCACTGTTCACTGAAACCCCAAACTGATACTGAGTGCCATCCGCGGTCCTGACGACGGGCAACGTCGAGTAAGTTAACTGCGTATAGCCGCTATCAGCCGATTCGTAGATATTGGAGCTGCCCACTTGCTTCATTTCGACGCGGTCACCGGATGAGGTAATTAGCGTATAGGCACTGGCGTTCTCGTCCTGGTCCCAGTAGCCAGCCTGTAGTCTTGGCATGCCTAACTGAAACCCTGGAGCGGGAGTGCCATGGTCCGCGTTGTATTGAATGGTATTGCCTTGCCTGGTCCAAACGAGCGAGTTGTAATAAAGCGAAACCGATAAATCCAGACCAGAACGGCCGCGGAGATGTACTAGCGGCAGGCCCCAGTTGAAATTACGAGAACCAAGGTCGACGCCCGGATCGCCGGTATCATTTTCTGGCCGGCTGCGGGCAGTTCCGAAATAAGGATCGCTGCCGCCGGCGCCACCGCCGCCGGTGGGATCACAGTCCGCGCACGTCAAGTTTGCCTGGATTGGAGCAGGCGAGATCGGTGTTATCGGAGAGGTGCGCACTTTCCGCGAATCTACGAGATTAGGGAGATGGGCCAAAGGCGCACTCTGAAGTCCGGGAGGCGCTGGCACGTGTCGCCCCTCAACGCCATTCGCACGTCCATGATTGTTATCCGGTCGCAAACCAGGAGGAACGTAGGGTTGACCGTTGGCGGGCGGATGCCCGTTACCGTTATTACCGCTCTGCGGATTTCCCTGATCGTTTCCTGCAGCATTTCCTCTTATGATTCCAAGTGCAGCCGCTGCGTCCACCACGCCTCCTGATGAAACTTTTCCGGAGAGCCCAGTGACCGTTCGCACGCCATCGCGAATGGCCTTGACGATGTTGCGGCCATTACTTGAAGAATTGATCGAACTAAGTAAACCGGCAACGCCGCTCACTAAGGGCGCTGATGCTGACGTGCCCGTTACGGACCAATAACCGCCCCCCATCTTCGTCGTCAGGATATTGCTTCCGGGCGCTGCCACGGTGACGTTCTGTCGGCCATAATCTGACCAACTCGCAAGCTGATCGAAATTGTCCGTCGACGCCACGGCAACCAAATCTTTTACCCCAAAAGCCGCCGGATAATACTGAGACCTGTCGATATCCTGCCCGTTGTTTGTCAGCGGAACACACTACCACCACGCCGCGCCGAATAGCTCTTTCGATGGCGTCTTTTAAGATCAGCGAATTCCCAGTCGTTCCCCACGAAAGGTTGATTACTTGCGCGCGATGCGCCACGGCGTAATCAATCGCTTCAACCGCATTAGCAACATCGCCCGAACCGGTGTTATCGAGCACGCGCAAACTCATCAGACTGGCGCGCCACATCACGCCCGTTATTCCAATCGCGTTGTTGCCGTGCGCAGCGATGATGCCGGCGACGGCCGTGCCATGTCCCTGCTCGTCGATTATCAAATTTCCGTCGGTGACGTAGTCCCAGCCATTTAGATCTGATTCGGCGCCTGGAGATGGATTGGTCCACTCATTGTCATGCAGATCAGGATGAGTGAAGTCAATACCGCTATCGATAACAGCGATTACGGTTGACTGCGAACCGGTCGTGGTTTGCCACGCGCTGGTAACGTTGATATCAGAACCGAACTGGCCGCCGTTTTGTCCCGTGTTGCGCAACCCCCATTGTTCTGCAAACTGAGGATCGGTTGTTAAAAGCTGATCCTTCTTGATAATGAAATTCGGCTCAGCGAATTCTACTTCCGGTTGCAAACGCAGTAACTGCGCTACCGTCTCCGGGCTTTGTCCCTCAAGAATCTCGAGCTTCTGAACGCCCGATTCTCCTCGTAGCTGTTTCTTCGCGCGCAGACCGTGAGACGCGAGCACGTTGTCTTTACTTTGCTGTCCTGTTCCTGCTCGAAAGCGAACCAACAGCTCACCGCTGCGTTGTCCAGTTTCTTGCGGCACGGCAGGAGTGAACAGAGGCTGCCAACGCATCCTGGCCGATCCGTTCCCTTTCAAGGGCGCCGCGATCGCGCCAGACAATAAGGGAGTGGCGAGAGAAGTAAGGACGGCGCAAGCAAGCAGCGAAGAAACCAAGACGCGTAAAGGCACTGAGTTAGTGGATCGCTGAACGCCACGGACGAGACAACGTCCAAGAATGGTCCCGAAAGAGTCTTCAATTCTTTCCTCGCCCGCAGATCCCAAAAGCCTGATGGTGGTACAGGGGCCGCAGTGGCGAGAATCTGTCTTTGGATTCAATGACTGAGACTGTCCTTTTCATTTTCGAATGCCTCCACTCAAAGATCCTCTGAACTGCGCAACCTGTTCACAGCAACGATTTTTTGCTGCTTCCAATATCTATTGGCGAAAAGAGAAAAAACGTCTCGATGCCGTTTAGGCAGTTCGCGAGTTTCGGAAGGAACGGGTGACAATAGAGGTCTCTCGTCTGGTGCTGGGGCTGACTTGAACAAGAGAGTGATAGATGTTCTTTGTCTAGGTGTATGTAGGCTGAGTTTAGGCGATTGAAGCGTGTCCTAGAAATTCCTGGACCACAAGCGAGGGCGTATACTTGCTAACCAACGCGGGAGGCTCGCCTACGAAATTACAACCGGCCATCGAAAACCACAAAACATTTTCAGGAATCCCGTGAGAAGACTTGATGAACATCCTGCTGCTCAACTTGCCTCTTACGCGAGGGTAGAAAACACCGGTAGTTCCAGCAACGGCCTGTCCAATTGTCCGTCAACACTCGAATAGAGGTTGAGACCGATGAGCCATTCGGCGCCGGTGGTCACGGGTTGTTGTATTCTGAACCAGGTTTGCACCGTGTCGATGATCTGGTAGACGGTGCCGGTGGCGACGGTGGGATCGTAGGTGAACTTCGGGCGGAACGCGACTGGGAGATACGGCACGATCTTGTCATCCATGGAGATCGCGAGCTCGTAGCCATAGCGGAGGCTGCAACTAATGGTGCGATTGCTAGTAGCGGCGCCGAAGAGTTGCGTGAATACCGGCCCAAGCGGATTAGTCGCCGGATCGGTGGTCCAGGCGCCGATCGGCAACGGGTCGCGCCACGACAGCAGCGGCGAAACGAGACTCGGAAAAGCGAACCATTGCGTCTGGTAGACAAAAGCGGGCCGCGTCGGCGCGAGCGTAGAGAGGTTCGCGTTGCGGATCACCTGAAGTTGCGATGAGGCGTTCTGATAATTCGCGATGCCGAGTCCGGCGAAGCGCATCTCCAGCGACAGCGTGTTGAAAGCTTCTACTCCAGCCGGGAAGTCGTAACGCCGTCCACGCGGAGTGTCGACACCATTACCCATGTTAACCAGTTGATTGTCGATGAACACGCCCATCACGGGCCAAGCGAGCGACCCTTCAGTAAGTTCGCGCGCGAGATAGAGTTCTTTGTAGAATGATTTGCCAAGGATCGGGTCAAACGTCGCGTCGAGCGTTTGCAGGAACTGGTAACGCTCCGGCTGCGGGCCGAGGACCGAGGCCATGCGGCGACCAACCACGCCGCCGCTGCTCCAGTATGTAGACCACGCCGTGGCAATTGAGCGGGCGAGTGTGGAAAACGTCTCCATCGCGTTCTCGATCGTCGTCTTGTCGGCGGTCTTCGCATAGTCGGGCAGGCGTTTGAGGATGTCCCACAACTGCGGCGCGACGTTGTTGTATTGCGCAAGCGCCGCAAAGAGATCGACATCGTCGTCCGGCCGCGCCGCGCCGAGCATTGGCGTCTGATTAAACTCCACTTCCAGACGAATCTGATCGACGGCCATGCTCTGGTGCATGTAAGCGAAGGTGTAGTCCCACAACATGGCCTGTGCGTAGTCGGCCGGAGTGTCATGCCTCGGGACCGCGGCCTGGCCCAGCAGAGTCGGAAGCGGCGGATACGAACGTACGGGAAGCGGAACGCTCGGCGTGCCGAGGTTAATAGAGACCGGTGACGGGAGATCGTTGTTGAGGACGAACGTGAGCCAGTCTGACGCGTCGTAGCCGTCGACGATCTCGGTGATGTTGAACTCCACCTCGTTGATCGGATAACTGATCTGCAAGTCGGCGGTCCGCCCAAATCCTTCCTCCGCCACGTCGAGGAGGAAGTTGACGTATGAAGGTTTGTTCGGCTGAGTAGTTCCCAGCGGCGTCTTGGCGCTGCTGAGCGACGTGCGCATTTGATTAAGCTGCGGATCGTTGGTCAGCTTGCCGGGGCCGGAGAAGTTCGCGTAGACGCTGGTCCAGGGCGACGACACGGTCGCGTCATACTGCACTACGGCGTCGGTCTCGTATCCCGCGGTGAGGCTCACTAGCAGGAGTTGCCGCAGCGACTCGACGGCGGCTTTCCAGTCCGGCGGTGCCGTACCGACGGACGGATCGGCTTGTCCGAAGTCGAGGATGTAATCGAGACCCGCGGCGACGCCGCCCGCGAGCATCTGCTTCGATCCGAGCGCCGATTCGAGGGCCGGCCGCTTCGGCGTCTGATACGCAGCCGCGGCATATCGAGCAGAGACGAAGAGATCAACGTCGGCGAGGAAGCGCTGGGCCCACGTCTCCATGTCGACGCCCTGAAAATCGTTGAGCTGCGGCAGGCCGAGCGTGCCGTCGGCGAGCAACGGTTTGACCGGCACGCCGTTGCGCGCCACGAGAGCGTTTTCAAGCGGGCGAAGGGCGAAGTACCGCGGGATCTTTTCGTTGCCCGCAGTGACACCCGGCGCGATGTTGACACTCGCGATGTAGCCGCTGCCGAAGGCGACGGCCCAGACGTCGGTCGACGTCTGCTCCCGTTCCTCAGCCAGCACTTTTCCGGTGGCAATCCGGAGCATGGGAATAGCCGCCTTCACGTCGCGCGCAAATTGCTGAAGCGCAAGATACGCGTCCGCGCCCGTGCCGTTGTTCCTCGGCACGGCGGGAATCGACGACACATTGTGCTCGGCGTCTCCGCCGCGGAACGCCGGATCGACGAGCGCACTCTGCCGCTTGATCTCAATGAACGCATGCACGTCGAAGATCGCTCCGGGGAACTGCCAAACGTTCGCGCCAAACGGCGCCGTGAGAGTGGCGGGAGCGGGCGGCAGGAGAATGGTTGCGCCGCCGGTGATGAAGGCGCGGTCTTTGTTCGCGGCGATGACGTCGGCGACGGTGGTCTGGATTTCGAGCTGCGCAAAGCGCCAGACGAAACTAACGAACGTGTCGGCGGCGCCCGTAGTGATCGTCTTCTGGGGATCCGTCGGAGAAATCAGCGTGACGTTCGGCACCACGATGTTTGCCAGTCCGCTATTGGCGATGGCGAAGTCGTTGACGTCGAGCCCGTATCGCGCGGCAACCTCCAGCGGCGTTTGTGCTGCGGGAGACGCCGCGAGCTTCGCGGGCGCCGTCAGCAGCAGCGCGCCGCTTTTTAAGTAACCTGGCGTCGCCTCGATGAACGTGACGACTTGCTGCAACGTCACCGGCGGACTAAATGCGGCGAGCAGTTTGGAGAACGATTCACCGTCAGTCGTGACGACGTCTTGTCCGGCGACTGAGATCGTCTTCCCGCCCGCGAGCACGCCCGGCAACTGTTCGTTAGCCTGCGCGAGCGAGAGCGCGGTCATGTCGACGAAGAGCGCGGCGATGTTGTCGAGCGTAGCGTTGCCGGGGATGCGATACGGAAGGCGCACCGATGACGGTGACGACGGCAACGCGGCGTGGCCCGGGATGGCGAGGTAGAGCGGATCGGCCGGAACCGGCGGCACCGCCACGAGGGCGACGTTGCGGTTGAAGCGCAGCAACTGATCGGCGGAGAGCGCATACGTGGTCGCAACCTCGTTGACCGTCTCGTTGAACGTGGTGCCGGCCGCAAGCGAGCTGACGTAGATCGCCGTGCCGGAGTAGAAGAGGTTTGTGACGTTTGTGTTGAGCGGCGCGAGCTGCGCGACGGTCGATCCCGTGCCGTTGTGGCTCAGCGTCTCGCCCTCCCTGATGATGTAGTGATTGATCGCCAACACGGCGCCGGCGCGAAACATGCCGGGGTGATCAGCGTTTGCGCCGGCCACCATCACCGCGTCGTAATTGATCCCTTTATCTTTGAACGTCTGCGCCACGTCGTCGAGGGTGACGTCCGGATGCTCGGGCGTGATGATCACTTCGACGCCGTCGCAGGTGAAGACGAATCCTTCGCGCAGCAGAGCTTGCTTCGTCTCATTCGCGGCTATCAGGCTGGCGACGGTGAGGTTATTCGTCTCCGCGATCTTCCCGAGGGTCGGCGGAAGCGCCGGCAACGGCGGATCGGACGGCACGGTGTAGTCGTGCGGCGGGATGACGAGCTCCGTACTGGTGCGCAGCGGAAGCGACGTGTTCTCCGCGTCTGAGAGTATCTGCACCGGATCGCCGCCCGCCGGGGTGATGGAAACAATCGTGCTGCCGTCGCGGAAGACGGCGTAGACCGGAATGGCGAAGCCGGCGGCGTTGAAGATGCGCGAGAGCGTTACGTCGCCATTCGCCAGCGCCAGCCCTTCATAACCGACGCCGTACTTGTCGGACACGGTGGCGAGGTTCGGGGCCAGCCCGATGTCCACATAAACGTTCGCGAGCTGCGTAGCGGTGGAGAGCCACGCGCAGGCGCCGGCCACAAACTCGAGCAGCGAGCCGCTAGTCGTGAGCGGGTGCGGCTTTCCGTCGACTGTGTCGAGCGTTGTCGACAGCGAGTAGGAGATGTCGCTCTGCGCTAGTTGGTAATAGATCTTCGTGAAGTCGGAGAGTTGGTTCGCCGCAGTCTTCCCCGAGTCGCTGGTCCGTTGCATGCCGGCCGGAAGATGCGTCGACGCCTGGAGTGAAATGATCGCGGCCAGCAACGCGCCGCCTTGCCCCTGCGACGGACGGACGGTGAAGAAGGCGGTCGTCGCCGGCCACCCACCGATCCCAATCAACGGATCAGTGTAGCCAACCTTCACGTCGATGACGTCGGGTCCGCCCGATGTCTTGTCGCCGCTGAGTTGGGAGTTGTTTCCGAAGACGTCGCGGAACGTAAGGCTGATGTTGGTGTTGGCCATGATCCAGTTGTTGCCGCTCGAAGCCGCGGTGATGCCGGCGTAAGGATCGAGTCCGGGCGATGGCAGGCCCGTGACGACTGGCAGCGGATAGGCCCGCGCATAACGCCATATGGGAACGACCTGGAACAGGTCCCACGTTGCTTCATGGGGCACGGTGCTCGGCAACTGCGGCCCGACGGGCATGCTCGGGTTGCTCGTTCCGAAGGCGACGGTCTGCGCGAGCTCATACGCCACCATGCCGTAGAGCTGGCGGATGGCGATCTGCTTGTCGATCGGGTCGGTTTGCTTCGGCGGATTTTCGAGCGACGTGAAGAACGCGACGTTGCCGGGATCGACGGTGGACTCGCGCGTCTCTTCCGACAGATCGGCGACTCGCGCAAACATGTTCGAGGCGCTGGCGTCGATTGAGTTGCCCACGAGCGCGGCATTATTGAACGCATGCAGTTTTCGGTCCGGGTTCGCCACATTCATCTGTGAGCCCAGCAACACCAGCAGCGAGATTGTGCCCGTGCCGTCGGCGGAGAAGATTGATTGCGGCAGTCCGGCGCCGCTTGACGAGGTGTATTGCAGCCAGTCGCCGCCACCACCGATGACGCTGCATTCCCACATCAAAGTGAGGAAGCGGCGCGAGTCGGCGAGACGAGCGTAGTACTCGCCGAATGACGGCCCGGGGTCCTGCACCTCGGTGTTGGACTGCACGCCGCCGCTCTGCGTTTCAGTGGTCAGGTTGGTCTTGATGATGTACGTCGCGTCGTCGATCACCGGAACTGAAGTCAGGCCGTTCGGCAGGCCTGCGCTTACCGACTGTTGATAAAGGATGTGCAGCGTCGCGGTATCCGTCAGCCGATCGAGATACTGCCAAACTTCGAGCAACAATTGCCGTCCGGCAGTGTCGGCGCCGAAGACTTCATAGGTATTCGGCGATCCGGGAATGGTGCGGATGCGGATGTCGATGATCGTGGCCCAGGCGTAGAGCGTCAGCTCCTGCGGTTCGGCGGAGGGGCCGAGTTGTGGATCGACGTTGCAGAGCGCAAACGGTTTCGCTGGATAGAGAGTCTCCGCGCGCAGCAGATCGGCGCTGAACGGCCACAGCGTCGGCATGCCTGTGGAAGGCTCGGTAACGTTGTGCGGATCCGGAAGGACGACGGTCTCGGTGGTCTGCCAGACGATCTGTTGCTGCAGCGCGTGGCGGACCGGCACATCGCGGAAAAGCGGGCGGGCGCCCGGGTTGGTGATGAAAACCTGCTGCAGCACCGGCGCGGGATAATTCGCGCAGAGGTCGACGTCGGTGATGCTGAACGAGATCTCGTCGACCGGATCAGTAAGCACTACCAGTCCGCACGTTTGCTTTGTTCGCAGTCCGGGGTTGAGCTGATGGTGCTCGTCAGTCAGGGTCTCCTTCCCGCTCAGCGCCGTTGAGGAGTACAGCTTCAGCCACGTCGCGGTCGCGTCGTAGTTCTTCACCGTGATCTGCAGGCGCTCGGTCGGCGGCGGCGGCGGCTCGCACTGTGCCACCGGATTCGGTCCGGTGAGCTGCTGGCCAGTCAGTTCGTAGAGGCCGGTCATTGGGCCGGTCGCGTGGTACTTGCCGTCGTTGCCGAGGACCGGGGCGGGCATGCGAAGACCGGCGATGAGGTAGCGCGAGACCTGGCCAGCGATCGTGGAACCAAAATCGCGGAGGATGACAGGAACGAGATCCGCCTTCGTCGGCGTGCCTGACCCAATCGGCGCTGCTGCTGGATGCGGAACGCTGAACTTGATTGTGCTCGAAGTCGCGAGCAGGCCGCCGACTGCGCCCACGCGTCTGCCGGTGTCTTCGAGCGAGAGATCGTAGTGCGCGGCGAACGAGGCGATGGTCTGGCCGGCCGCCGTCGTGACCTGACACTGCGGCACCGTGACCGGCGTGAGCGGCGCCAGGATCGTGGCGTTCTTAACCAACAGGCGGAACGACGCCGGACGATCGAGCCATTGTCCTGAAACTTCCAGTTCGATCGGGAAGCGATCGGCGGTCGACTCCAGCGTTTCGCCGGGAAAGACGACTGTCCCAATCTGCGGAATGATAACGCGCGGGAGAATGGAGTCGGGATTGGAACCAGGATTGGCCGCCAACACCGCCTGCAGCCAGGCGCCGAATGCCAGGTTGCCGGCCCGGTTCTCTTCAACGGCGTACGTCGCGGCGATGGTCCAGATTGTGTCGCCCGGCTGCGTGTCCCAACTGACCGGGTTGGTGATATTGTCGAACGCCTGTGGCACGCGCACCGTCGCCGGCAGCGGTAGATTGAAATCGATGTCGTTCAGCATACCGATGGTCCGAACGTACCACTCAACCAGCGGCACGTCGCCGTTCTCAGTCAGCCCGAGATCGTCGGTGCCGTGGTCACGCACATAGAAGAAGGCGGCGGCGAGCGCGAGCGTGAGCGGGTGCACGCCCGTATTGACGAACGAGCTTTGCGGCACATCGAATCCGGCGCCGACCAGCAACAGGTTTAGTTTGCGGAGAAACAGCGGATCCTGCAGCCAGGTGTTGACGTTTGAGCCAAACTTCGACGCGATCGAGTTGAGCGTTTCGCCGTCGAGGATCTGGTGCAAAACGTCGCCGAGGTTGATCGCCACGCCGGTTTTCAGCGGCCACGCCGGATTTCCGGCCGCGATGCTTTCCGGAGTGGCTCCGATCTTGACGTTGATCGTCTGGCCCGCGGTGGCGTCGTGCAGTTCAGTCGTGAGATTCGGATTGAGCGCGAGGATCTCCGAGGACGACATGCCAAACGCATCGGCTACCTGATCGACAGTATCTCCTTCGCGTTTAATGTACGGCACGGTGACGGTCGGGAAGAGGGCGGCGATCCACGCTAGCGACTCGCTGATGTTGCCGGTCACGGTGTAAGGGAATGCCGCCATCACGCTCAGCGCCGCTTGCACAGATGCTTTGGCGATGAGAAGGAAATAGTCGCGGAAGATGAACGTCGCCATCGACTCGGTCACGTCGTCGACGCCAACGCCGTGCAGAGCGGCGAGCTGCGACGCAGTCGGCTGTGGATCGAGTTTGGCGAAGTACTCCTGCACCTCGTGTTCGTACGTGGAGTCGATCTGTTGGTACGCGCCGAACCGCCGCTGGTCGCCGGGCGTCGTGGCGGAATCCCATCCAAGCGGCGGCGGAATTGGCAAGATCACGCCGCTGCTGGAACCTGGATTGCCGCTCGGAATGCCGCTGACGCGCATCTCGAGATTCAGTTTGAAGAAGGCGCTCAACGTGATCATGTCGAGGCTCGTTGCGGTTTCGGGCTTGTCGAGCTGCTGCGCGAGTTCTTCGAGTTGACCAAACGAAACGATGCCGGTCACCGGATTCAGTCCGAGAGCCGTAAGCGACCAGCGAAACATCGCTTCGATCATGGCGTTGAAGGCGATGTTGACGACGTCATCCGCGGACGCGAGGTGATCGGTGGTGAGCTGGCGCGTCTCGGCGATCGTCCGTGCATCAGGCGCGACGCCGCTGTCGGCCATCAGCATGAAGTTGATCCGATACGCGGGCGTGTTGTTCGGCGGCGCCGGTTCGCTTGGCCACCGCACCGCGACCTGATTGATTGTGTATGCCGGCAACATCTTGATCGCAACCGGATGGATCTGCCCGTCTGGAAAGACGTTGATGTTCGTGGGCCAGCTAAAGTTCACGTCGTCGAGACGCTCGCGGAGGAAAGCCTCGCGCGTGAAAGCAGCGACGTGCGCCGGCCGCCGCCGGCGAGGCATCGAGGCGTTGCCGATAAGCCGTTGCGCCGAACGCCCGCTTTGATCGTTTGAGAGAATCCACGGCGTGGCGCTGTCCGAACCAATAGTAAAGTTCGCTTTGAGCTGCAGCTCGAAGCTGAACGACACGGTAATGAACAGGATATCGACCTCGGCATTTACCGAGACGCCGACGTCGAGCTCGACGAGCGTGGCGCGATGCGCGGCGAAGGTGAACGTGATGATGGCGTGAGCCTCGACGCTTACCGACACCTTGATGACTTTGAAATCGACCGTGCCGTAGAGCTTTCCGATCAGTCCTGCCGAACCCTGCGCCCAATAGTACATGGCGTTGGGCTGCGATTGATCGGTTGGATGAAACCACCCCAGCACACCTTCAAAGATCGCCATGAGCTGCACGTAAAGGCCGGCCTTGAGCGGACCTTTCTCAAACGTGCGCCCGACGCCGACCGCCAACCCCAGCCCCAGCTCGAGTACCGGCGAGAAAGTGCCGTTGGTGATCGCCGGCACGCGTGACGACGTCGCGCCATCAAGCAGGCCGAAGTAGATGCCGCCGCGGCCGATGAAAATACCGGCCTCGAGTCCAAAGGAATTAGTGAAGTCGCGGTTGTGCGGGAATCCAAGGTCCACGAGGAAGTTGCCGTTCGTGAAAACGTCGACCGTGATGATGCCAAGGTTGATTGAGACGTAGCCAAGATTGATCTGACGGAACGCGTCCGGCACCTGCAGACGAACGCGAAACACGCCCACGTCGTTCGTCACCTTCTTGTACAACAACTCGAAGCTGAGCCCGGCCAGCGATCCGGCGTCGGGACCAGCGAGTGAGAGCACCAGGCCGTAAAGATCGGGATCGTGCAGCACGATGCCGGCGGAGACAACGCCCATCACGGTAACGTCGATGCCAAACATCCACTGGCTCGACGGATCAAATAGCAGATCGCTCTGCTCGAGCGGATTTTTCTTCGGATCGGTAAGCGGTTGCATCTGCTCCTGGAGCTTGGCCAACACCTGGGTGATTGACGTAAAAGTGTTGAGTCCGTTGAGCGTGACGTGCTGTCCGGCCCCGAAGTAGCGCAAATCGATCAGCGACACTCCCTCGCCCGGCACTTCGGGCGGCGGGTCGTTCACCGCGTCCCATGTCAGCGGATTGCCGTGCTCCAGGTCGTATTTCTTTCCGAGGAAGCTGCCGGTGAGAATGAAGTTAACTTTTCCTTCGCCACTCGAACGATCGTAAAGCAGGCCGACCGTGTCGAGGGTCATGAACGGCAGCGAGAGGTTGACGCTATAGGTGAGAGCGATCGTTTGCTCGCGTGGATCGATGCGCGCCGCGAAGCGCGAGAGGTCGATCGAGTTGAGGAACGACCACGGCGCGTCAAGCTGGTAGTTAGTATTCGGATTGGCGAGGCTGATCAGATAGGTGACGACGTCGCCGAGCGTGAAACCACGCAGCGTAATGACGAGGATCTGATGTTTTCCTGGAGGACCGTCGCCGATTTGCTTGTCAGCTACCCACTCCGTCGCCGCGCGCACCGTCACTTTGCCGAACGTGACCTCGAAGATGTAGACCTCTACGTTGTCGGCAAAGGAGACAGCGATACGGACCGTGAGACGGTTGACAGTGAACGTGCCGGAGAGCTCGCCGACGTAAATCATCTCCACGTTGGTGGCGTCGCGGCGTCGCGGAGAGTTGCGGAGTATGAGATCGTCGGTAGTAGTTTTCTTCGCGCGCCGCTCGACGAAGGCGCTCGCCGCGGCGGAAAGCGCGAGGCCGAGCACGTTCGGCTTCCATCGCAGTTCGAGCGTACCGCGCGCCGAGTAAGGATTGTCCGTCGCCTGCGTCGAGGTCTCGTATGTCAGCCAGAGCTCGGTGAGCGGGATCCTCGGCAGCGGGAAGGAAGGCTGTAGCCCAAGCAGCGCAATCGCGAAGCCGAGGACGTCGAGTTCTCCCTCGGCGAGGCCGCCGGAGAAACGCCAGAAGCCGTCGGGCGTGTATTCGGCGTTGGCAACGAACGTCGCCTTTGTTATCAGGGAGTCGCCGGAGTTGATCTGGAGCGAGACCCAGCCGCTGATGCTTCCGTAGACGCGGTTCGGCGTCACGTTAATGTCGCCGAAGATCCGGTCGAGGCTAAACGTGACGCGGTTGATGGTCGTGGACCAGATGCCCTCGATGTCCAGCATGGCCTGATAGGTCTGCTCCGGCGGATTCGCCTCGAGGAAAACCTGCGTGATGCGGAGGTTGTCGGAGATGCCGCCGCTGCCGCCAAAGTACTTCTTCAACACTGCGCCGATTGGAACGCAGATCGGACTTTCGTTGCGTGCCTGGATGGTGAAGTCCGGGATGGTGGCCAGGACGGCGAGCTCGATCTTGTTTGACGTGCAGGCGTCGTCCAGAGACGGGACGTCGAGCGCGGGATCGTCGAAAAATATGAGGCGCCCCCAGACGTTGCCGGTGACATAGCTCTCTCCTCCGACCCAGTGGTACGTCCAGCCCGTGCCGAGCTCGCGGACCGTGATGAAGGCCAGCGTCGGATGCCAGGTCTCGATCGACTTGAAGGCCATCGACGCGTACTTGATATCGAGCGAGCGTCCGTCGAGCGGTGGCTGCACCCCAACCTCGACCGCCTTCAACCCGAAGTTGCGAAGCGCGCTGTCGAGGAGCGGAAACGAAAAGAGATCGAGACTCGACGGCGGCTGTCCAAAGAAATCGAGCACGAGCGCGAAGCCGGTGGCCACGGTTAGCGGCGGCTCGAACGAGACGGCCAGCGGCCACAGGAAGTTGCCCTGCAGCAACGGGTTCGTCGCCTCCACCCAGACAGGATTGACGGTGCCGATCCGGATCTTAAAGTAAACCGCGGCCACCGATACGACCCCTGGCTCGAACGAGTGGATGTCGTCGGTATCACTCTGCAGTTTGATGCCCGCCTCGCTGGTGGGAATCACCGGCAGATTGATGTCAGCGCCCGGCGCCGCGCCGTGGGCGACGATGACCGGGTTCATCGGCGCAAAGTCGATACTCCCTTCGATCCGCAGCTTCGACGCATTGAAATAGACGATGTACTCCTCAAACGCGCTGCCGGTGAGCACGAGCGACCCCTGAATACGCGGCTTGAATCCACCGATCGGCTTGGGTGGCTCAGTGGTGACGGAGAGCAGCGGCTGCTCCACGACTAGCGGCAGGAGGACTGAGGGAACAAGCGGGAGCGCTCCGTTAGCATCCTGAACGCGCGATTGCGGCAGATTAGGAAACGACGTGCCGAACGTCCACGACGTAGAAGAGTCCTGCCCCTGCAGCGCCAGAGTGAAACGGTTGCCGGCCGTCACCGACTCGCCGGTAAGGGTGCTGCTCCAGGAGAAACTGCGATACGACGCCGTGCCGGTGAGGACGACCGAGCGTGGGCCGAGGGTGAGGGTCGCGCCGGTCAGCGTCAGTGTCGCGGCGCCGGTGATGCCAAACGCCTCGAGCGTCAGACCGAGGCCAGGGACCGTCGACGCCGAAAGCGTGATGACGCCGTCGTGTAGCGCCGCGTTCAGATCATCGTAGATATTCTGAAGTGACATTCGTCAACTCGCGCGCAACGGCGCTGGAACTGCCGGGTAGCGCTCGCGCCGGAACGGCGAGCGCTGGCTGCGCGACTTCCCCAGTTCGAAGCTGATTTCTCCGGCAGCGTTGATCGTGAAGATCCAGCCGATGCGTTCGGGAGGCGGATCGAGGGTCACGATCGTCGAGTAGAGACCTCTCTTGAAGTCTTTGAATTCCTCCCAGGCGTATTTAACGGCGTAGTCAAAGACGATGAAGCCGTGACCGGGAGCAGCCACAGCCTTGACACCAAGCTCCTCCATTACCTGCTTATTGGGGTGCTTGTGATGGGAATAGTAACCGGCGCTGGCGATGACGTTCTGCGCTTCCACCTTCTCCGCGAACTTCTTGGCTATATCGAGCTTGGGGTCCTTCGAAACGAAATTGCTGGCGAGCGATCGCAGCGCGCCGTGGTGCGGCGCTGAGAGCGCTTTGCACGGGTGTACCGGGATGCCTTTCCCGTCCTTCTCCCATGCATCGAAGACGAGGCGGTTGATGAAACCGATGGTGTCGGCGGTGGCGTCGCCCGGGAAAATGCAATGCGTGCCGGCAAACTCTGCGACCATGACTGCGGAGGTACCGTTTTTTATGAGGCCATCGTCACTGCGCGAGCAGGGGGTGTTGACCGCCAGCACGCGGAAGACCACGCCGTCGACCGACCCCAGCTCTCCCTTTTTTCCCGGCGTGCTGTAGTCGGTGTGCGCGCGCGGCAAAGGAACCGATGTGATCCCGAACTGTTTTTCCAATTCCTTAAGTGCGGCAACGGCATTGGGTTTCCAGCGGGCGCCGCCGTAATAGATATTAGCGACCGTCGTGCTCGGAAGGCTGGAGATGATCTCCTGGATGAGGTCGGGGAGCAGGCTCCAGTGGTCGTAGTCCTGATGGGAGATGATCAGCAGCTCGATGTGCGGCGTGAAGCCGTCGGTCTCCATCTCCTGCAGCGCTTCAATGATGTCGGTGACGGTGTTGTCGGCGTAGCGCTTCGTCTTCGTGTCGGAGCCGAGGTCGATGAGGACGAGGTTCTCCAGCTTCCCGGCGCTGTTGTAGATCTTCACCAGACTGCCCATGCCCTGATCGCAGTGGAGAAACTCGACTTTGATCTTGCTCGCTGCCATTAGTCGTCCCTCCGCGTGAGCAGCGCGGCCGGCAGTCTTCGCGCATTCACCTGACGCGCAGTCGCCGAGAGCTGCTTCTTCTTTTTCTCGTCGTTTTCGGCGGAGTAGGCGGCGTACCAGCCGAGCTTCGTCGGCGTCGCCTGGCCGGGATTGCCGAAGAGATAGATGTCGTTATGCCCGGGCGGGAAGGAGAGCCCGAGGAACCTCATGGCGAAGTTGCGGAAGCGGAGCATGTACTCGCGCGTCGTGCCGTCGTCGTGGTTGTTGACGATCATCTCGATGGTGCGGAAGGCGAGCGTGATCACGCCCTGCAGCGGGAGCTCGACGCCGATCGCGTCTTTGATACCAGGCAGGCGGACGCCGACGTAAACGGCGGGTTCGTTTTGCGAACCGCCGCTGCTCCAGCCAAGCAGAAGCTTGAGCACAAGGCCCGCGCCGCCGGCCAGCGCGCCAAGCGTGCCAAGGTCAACGTCAAACACGAGGCCGTACCACGGGTCCAGCAGCTTGGACTGCTGCACGACCGCGCTGATGCTAACGAAGCCAAGCAACTCCGGCGACTGCGCGGTCGCCTGGGTCGGAGGAAGCGGCGGGTTCTGGAGCAGCGGATCGGGCGTCGCCACGAAGCCGGAGAGCTTGAGCGGGAAGTTCTGGTAGAGCGCCTTCGAGCGCGCCTTGCTGTTGGCCAAATCAAACGAAAGCGTCTCGGTGAGAAACGAGAACACCGGCGTGCGGTTCGCCATCGTGAACTCCATCTGCACAACGAGATTGCCGAAGCGGAGCGCGGTATCGGAATGCGAAACATTTCCGCTCGCTTCCACCTCCGCACTGGCGCCGAAGGAGAAGAGGTCGATGTTTGGCAGCTGGTAGTAATAGAGGTTGCCGCCCATCTGAAACTGGGAGATCACTTTCTGCTCCGGATGCGCGGGATCGGCTGGCCGGGTGGTGACGAGCTGCGTGGAGAGCAGCACCACGTTGCGCAGCGCCGCGTTGTCTATGCCGAAAGTGTTTTGCGTCCCCATCGAGAAGACGTACGTGCCGTGCTCGACG